>Ga0335079_10000537_pt1 | contig 43562 bp, 41 predicted proteins | sample Lox_Sample_33_FD_206719 | JGI IMG/M metagenome (GOLD analysis project Ga0335079, IMG submission 206719) | Soil microbial communities from Loxahatchee National Wildlife Refuge, Florida, United States - Lox_Sample_3.3 | ecosystem: Environmental > Terrestrial > Soil > Wetlands | place: USA...
CCACCGCCATCGCACTCGGCCTTCTTGCATTCGTCGCCTTTCGCATGGACGCCCGCACGCTGATCCTCATCCTGAGCATGCTCGCCTGCGTTCTGCTTCTGACCTTCCTGGCCCGCTGGTATTTCAAGCGCAGGCTGGGGGGCGTGACCGGCGATGCTATCGGCGCGGTGAGCGAACTGAACGAAGTGCTGGTACTGCTTCTCTTCGTCATCTTCTCAAGCGGGAATTAACATGACGGTCACGCGGGTCTATCTCATGCGCCATGGTGAAGTGCAGAACGGCGGAGAGAAGCGGTACAACGGCCACATCGATATCGACATAACCGGGAAAGGCGTCGAGCAGATGCATCGGCTCGCCGGCCTCCTGTCGGGAAAGCCGGTTGCCGAGGTCTATTCCAGCGACCTTATCCGGTCCCTGCGGGGAGCGGAGATCATAGCGCAGGCACTCGGCGGCACCGGCCGGACGGCCCTCCGGGAGCTCCGGGAACGGAGCGTTGGCGTCTGGGAAGGGCTGACCGCCGAAGAGATCAGGGACCGGTATCCCGGGGAATACGCGGCCTGGCGCTCGGACTTCCTCAATTACCGGCCGCCGAACGGCGAGTGCCTGCTCGATGTCCGCGACCGCGTCCTGCCAGTGTTCCGGAAGGCGGTGATAACCCATCCCGGAGAAGAAATCGCCATGCTGCTGCACGGCGGCGTGAACCGGGTGGTCCTCGCCGACGCCCTGGGCCTTGATCTCCGGAACCTGTTCCGGATCGAGCAGTCTTTCGGGGCCCTCAATATCATCGACTACTTTGATGACGGCATGGCGGTTGTCAAGCTCCTGAACGGGTGACAGGAAAAACGTTGACTTTGCCAATTCCCTGCTGTATTGTGGGTGCATAAAAACCTGGGGGAGCCGAATGGCTGAGAGTCCTGAAGGGACGACCCTTAGAACCTGATCCGGATAGTGCCGGCGTAGGGAAGGCAAGGAAAGCATCTCAGCAGCACATGCAAGCCGTATCCTTCCGGGTACGGTTTTTTTATTTCAGCGGTGCGGTAGTACCTGTTGCAGGTGAGCGCAGGGGAATCGGGAACCGGGCATGCATATTGTTCTGAATGGAGAAAAAAGGGAAGTCCCCGACGAACTGACGGTCGGCTCCCTGCTCGCACATCTGAATATCCAGCCGCAGCGCGTGGCCGTTGAGCTGAACGAGATGATTGTCAGGAAAGAACGCTATGAACAGTCCGTTGTCAGGGACGGCGATTCTCTAGAAGTCGTCAGCTTCATGGGCGGCGGAGGTTTTTCAGCAATGGTTGTCCGTACCGGTCCCTTTCGGGGAACGTTTAATAAGAAGATAGAGAAGTAAAAGCGAGGAACGGGAAATGAACGATGTGCTTGTCATAGCGGGAATCCAGTTTCACTCACGCCTCTGGGTTGGGACCGGGAAGTACAGGGATTTTGCGGAGACGAAGAAGGCGATCGAGATTTCCGGGACGGACGTGGTCACGGTCTCGGTCCGGCGCGTGAACATCATCGACAAGAGCAAGGAGAACCTGCTCGACTACATCGACCCGACAAAGTACAAGATCCTGCCGAACACGGCCGGTTGTTACACGTCCAAGGACGCGATCCGGACAGCGCTGCTCGCTGCCGAGGCGGGGATCACCAAGCTCGTCAAGCTCGAGGTGATCGGCGATGCGAAGACACTGTTCCCGGACAATGAGGCGACGCTCGAAGCGGCGAAGGTCCTGGTCAAGGAGGGGCTGATCGTGCTGCCCTATACCAGTGATGATCCGATCATGGCAAAGAAGCTCGTCGATATCGGCTGTCCGGCGATCATGCCGCTCGCCGCGCCGATCGGCTCCGGTCTCGGCATCAGGAACCCTTACAATATCCGGATCATCATGGAGACCGTGAAGGTTCCCATCATTGTCGACGCCGGCGTCGGAACGGCTTCGGACGTTGCGCTCGCCATGGAGCTGGGGTGCGACGCGGTGCTTCTGAACACGGCCATAGCCGGGGCCCAGGACCCGATTGCCATGGCTGAGGCCATGAAGTATGGCGTCCTCGCCGGCCGTCTCGCGTATAAAGCGGGACGAATACCGAAAAAGCTCTATGCCACGGCCAGCAGTCCGCTGGAAGGAGTGATCGGGAGCTCATGATTCATTGCAAAGTGGCTGAGTGCAAATGTGAATGTGATCCCGGGTCTTCCACTTTCCGGTCTGCAATTTGACATGTGCAATGAAATTGGATTTTAAACTCTATCTCATTACCGACCGGAAACAGACGAAGGTTCCGCTGCCTGATGCGGTACGGATGGCGCTCCAGGGCGGCGTCAGGGCGATCCAACTCCGTGAGAAGGATCTTCCCGTACGCGACCTTCTTGACCTGTCCCATGAACTCCGGAAACTGACCCGGCAATTCGGTGCAAAGCTTTTCATCAATGACCGCGTTGATGTCGCCGTTGCGGTCGATGCAGACGGAATTCATCTCGGACATCAGAGTATGCCGCCCGAAGCGGTCAGAAAGATAGTGGGCAGGGACAGGATCATAGGGGTATCGACGCACAACATTCTGGAAGCAAAGGCAGCTGAAGCAGGAGGGGCGGATTTCATAACCTTTGGGCCTGTATTTTTTACTCCATCAAAAGCAAGCTTTGGAGATGCAGTGGGGTTGGAATATCTGAAAAGTGCTAGCAATGCAGTATTAATCCCTATATATGGGCTTGGTGGCTTAAAAAGTGGGAATATAAAACAAGTCATTGCTTACGGCGCCTATGGTGTTTCCATGATCTCGGCAATCTTTACTGCTGATGACATCCAGAAGGCTGCTGAAACAGCGGTGGGAGAAGCAGGCCGGAACTGATGCAATGACAAGGCGGCCACCCATGGGTACTCTGAGGGTATCCGCCGTGCCGACACAATCGAGGTGATCTTATGACGCAGATTCTTGAAGCAAGGAAAGGCAATATCACACCCGAGATGGAAGCTGTGGCCCGGGCTGAAGGAGTCGGCATTGACCATATCATCGATGGAGTGGCCCGGGGCACGATCGTCATTACCAGAAACAAGACGCATGCGTCAATAAGCCCGCTCGGCATCGGAAAGGGACTTCGGACCAAGATCAACGCGAACATCGGGACCTCGAAGGACCGGATGTCTATTGAAGGCGAGCTCGAAAAGCTGAAAGTTGCCGTAGTCGCTGGCGCTGATGCGGTCATGGACCTGTCGACCGGCGGACCTATTGTCGGGATACGCAGGGAGATCCTGAAGCACTCCACTGTCTCCATCGGCACCGTGCCGATCTATCAGGCTGCGGTCGAGACCGTTGAACAGGGGAAACCGATAGTCCAGATGGACCCCGACCTCCTGTTCCGGGTGATCGAGCAGCAGGCAGAGGAAGGCGTGGATTTTGTGACCGTGCACTGCGGCGTCACCACCTCGAGCTTGGAGCGGCTCAAGAAACAGGGCAGGATCATGGACGTCGTCAGCCGGGGGGGCGCTTTCCACATAGAATGGATCATCTATAATGGGATGGAGAACCCGCTGTTCACGCAGTACGACCGGCTGATCGAGATTGCCAAGAAATATGACGTCACCCTTTCGCTCGGCGACGGCATGCGGCCGGGGTGTCTTGCCGATGCCACGGACCGTGCCCAGATCGAAGAGCTGATCACGCTGGGAGAACTGCGCGACGTCGCCCATGAAGGAGGGGTGCAGGTGATGATCGAAGGACCGGGCCACGTGCCGATCAACCAGGTCGAGACGAACATGAAGATCCAGAAGGAACTCTGCAAGGGAGCGCCGTTCTATGTGCTCGGGCCGCTCGTGACCGACGTGGCTCCCGGCTATGATCATATAACTTCCGCCATCGGCGGCGCCATTGCGGGGGCCGCCGGTGCCGACTTCCTCTGCTATGTAACGCCGTCCGAGCATCTTCGTTTGCCGGACCTTGATGACGTGCGCGAGGGAGTCATCGCCTCCCGCATCGCGGCCCACGCAGCCGATATCGCAAAAGGTGTAAAGGGCGCAATGGACTGGGACAAGGAAATGGCACGGCGTCGCAAGGCGCTTGACTGGAAAGGTCAGATCGAGCTGTCGATGAATCCCGAACGCGCGCGAAAATTGCGCGAATCGAGCATGCCGAAGGAATCGGACGTCTGCACCATGTGCGGCGAGTTCTGCTCCATGAAGGGCATGTCGCAGTACCTGAAGAAGGAAGACCGTAGCCGGAAAGCAGAAGTAACAAAACCATAGGGCAATTCCTGTTAAGCGAAAGGTACCAAACATGAACAGATTCAAAGAAATCTTCATTCTCACATCGTTACTGTGCCTGCCGTATATTGCTCATGCGCAGGAAAAAGCGCTCCAGCCCGAGATCATCCTTGAACCAGCGAAGCCCGGACCGGGAGATCTTTTGGTCGTTACCATCAAGAACGCACCAGGGACGCCGGAAGGTAAGTTTAACAACAAGAAGATCTACTTCAATCCTTCGAAAGATTCGTTCAAGGCAATAGTCGCCATCGATTACTTTACCGAACCCGGGAAGTACGATCTCGAAATTTCTTCGAATGGCTCTACTCTCAAACAGGTCGTGGAAGTCATCAAGAAGGAATATGAGGTCCAGCAGTTGACTCTCCCCAAACACATGGTGGAACTGTCTGCCAAAGACGAGGCGCGCGCTGAGCGGGACCAGCAAAAAATGGCGGCTATCTGGCCCAACGAAACCGGCCGTTCATGGACGGGAGACTTTGTCAATCCTCTTGAAGGCGAGATTATAACGCCTTTCGGCGTCCGGAGGATCATCAATAACATTCCGAAAAGCCCGCACACCGGCGTTGATGTCAAGGGAAATAAAGGAGATAAAATAATCGCACCGAATAACGCAGTAGTTGCCCTCGTCGACAACCAGTTCTTTGCCGGCAAGGCACTGGTGCTGAACCACGGCCAGGGCATTTACACCATGTTCTTCCACCTCTCCAAGGTCCTCGTCAAGCCGGGACAGGAAGTCAAGAAAGGTGATGTCATTGCGCTTGTCGGCTCCACGGGCCGCGCCACGGGACCGCACTTGCACTGGGGGGCGCGGGTGCAGGGCGCGCGTATAGACCCGCTGGAACTGGTACATCTGAAGTTGGAATGAGACCGGACTTGCCTCTCAGCTGCGGAGCCGATAAAAATATTACATTGTGTCTTGATAGTGAACAAGAGAGCGCATGCGAAAAGTCCTCTCCATAGCAGGCTCCGATCCGTCCTCCGGTGCGGGCATCCAGGCTGACCTGAAAACGTTCCAAGCCCTTGGCGTCTTCGGTATGGCCCTGCCTGCTGCGCTCACGACCCAGAACAGCCGCGGTGTTTTCGGCGTTAAAGGCATTACTCCCGGCATGCTGTCAAAACAGCTTGACGCCCTCCTTTCCGACATCTTGCCAGATGCAGTTAAGACCGGCATGCTCTTGACGAAACGGAATGTGGAGACCGTTGCCACGACCATCAATAAATACTCGATCAAGAGCCTTGTTGTCGATCCTGTGCTGAAATCGAGCTCGGGCAGACCCTTGCTTCAGCCTGGAGCTCTTAAATCACTCGCCGGAAAGTTGTTTCCTCTTGCGATGATCGTTACTCCGAATATTCCCGAGGCGGAGGTTCTGGCCGGAATTTCGATAACATCGGAAGGGGACATGGATCATGCTGCGGGCAAGATCATGGACCTCGGCCCGAAATATGTCCTGATCAAAGGCGGCCACCGAATCGGTCCGGCAGCGGACACTCTCTATGGAGGCAGAAGCGTGCTCAGCTTTTCCACACCCCGAAGAAGAGGCCAGTTTCACGGCACAGGGTGCGTTCTTTCCTCGGCAATTGCCGTGTTCATAGCAAAGGGATTGCCTGTGGAAAAGGCTGTGGAAAAGTCAAAACAGTTTGTGGATAAGATGTTGACAACCGCGGAGCCGCCGGGAAAGAGCAATATAAAATACTTTCAGTTCTAAAATCCACCGCAGAGGCACGGAGCTACGGAGAAGATCCATTTACACAGATTGTTTATATTGGATTGGCGATGATCAATAGCAATCACGGTGTGTCGTTTGGCTTTCCTTATGTTACCACTGCATCTCGGCAGGAATATTGACATGTTCATGGGAGATCGACATGCGCGTTGACGGCAGGAAGGCGGACGAGCTCCGCAAAGTGAAGATAATACGAAACTATATTAAATCCGCCGAAGGCTCGGTGCTGATCGAGATGGGCGATACCAAGGTCATCTGCACGGCAACGGTTGATAATTCTGTTCCGCCCTTTCTTCGGGGCAAAGGAACAGGCTGGGTGACCGCCGAGTATGCCATGCTGCCGCGCTCGTCCTATCAGCGCATTCAGCGGGAACGGAGCAAGGTGGGCGGCCGCACGCACGAGATCCAGCGGCTCATCGGCAGATCGCTCCGTTCCGTCGTGGACATGACCGCGCTCGGAGAACGGTCGGTGCTGATCGACTGCGACGTGGTCCAGGCGGACGGAGGAACGCGGACGGCATCCATCACGGGGGCCTATGTTGCGTTGGCGGATGCTCTCCGTCATATCAAGAGACAGGGACTCATCGAAACGACCCCGCTCATGGACTTTCTCGCCGCGATCAGCGTCGGGATCGTGGGCGGAACGCCCATGCTCGACCTGTGCTACGCCGAGGACTCCGGGGCTGAAGTGGACATGAACCTCGTGATGACGGGCAAGGGCAAGATCGTGGAAGTGCAAGGAACAGCGGAAGGCGAGCCGTTCTCGAAAAGCGAACTGGCCAAGCTCCTCGCCCTCGGAGAGAAAGGCATCAAGGCACTGGTGAAGAAGCAGAAAGACCTGCTCAGATGACGGCGTTCCTCACGTCGCTGGCGATTGTATTTCTTGCCGAGATGGGTGACAAGACCCAGCTCCTGGCCATGGCCTTTGCCACGAGGTTTCGCTGGCAGACGGTCATGGGGGGGGTGTTGGCCGCAACGGCCGCGAACCACTTTTTCGCTGTCCTGGCCGGGAAGTACCTTACATCGTTCATCCCTCTCTCCTCCGTTAAGATCGGTGCAGCGGTATCGTTCATTCTCTTCGGGCTCTGGACCATCCGCGGGGACAAACTGCATGATGAGGACAAGCGGTTCAACTTCAGCCCCTTTTGGACGGTAACGGCCGCTTTTTTCCTGGCCGAGATGGGGGATAAGACCCAGCTGGCCACCGTGGCACTTGCCGCCGATTTCAATGCCGTCATACCGGTATGGGTGGGGACAACAGCAGGAATGCTGATCGCGGACGCTTTCGGTATCGTCATCGGAGTTGTACTGCACAAAAGGATACCGGAAAAACAAATCAAATGGTTCTCAGCCGTCGTTTTCATCCTTTTCGGGCTCTGGGGATTATATGGGCCTGTGATGCAGCAGATGGGTAAATGATGGTGAGAGCCCGATGGTCCACCCTCCTTCCCGACCGGCATGCCTCTCGTACTGATACCTGCCGCCTTGCATTGACTGTTTGCTCTTGACAAGCGTTCGTGGCTGCAATACTATTAAACACTTGTTTTAGAACGAGGGTTTCGCTGGCCGGGGCCGCTGTTATCCGGGCAGAGTCAAGGAGCAGATCACAATGGTCACGAAGCGGGAAAAGGCAAATTATACGATCCAATCCGTTTCTCACGCCCTCGACATACTCGAGTCATTCACGAAGACCGAGGACGAACTGGGTGTGACCGAATTATCAAAGCGGCTGGGACTGCACAAGAACAATGTTTTCCGGCTGCTCGCTACGCTGGAGCACCGCGGCTACATCGATCAGAACAAGGCTACCGAAAACTACCGGCTCGGCCCTAAAACTCTCCAGATCGGCGCCATTTTCATCGAGCAGCGTGAATGCCGCCGCCAGGCGCGTCCCATCATAGAGAACCTCATGGCCCGGTCCGGCGAGACAGCGGTCGTTGCCGTGCTTCGCGGGATCAAGGTCATCTACATGGACAGTGTCGAGACGAACAGGACGGTCCGCGCCGTATCCCGCATTGGAGCGATGCTTCCCGCTCACTGCACCGCCATGGGCAAAGCCCAGCTAGCCGTCCTTCCCGTTGAGGAAATAGAGCGGCTCTACCCTGAAGCGTCCCTGCAGCCCATGACCGAAAAAAGCATCAAAACGAGGGAGGCTCTTCTGACGGAATTGCGGAAAACCGCAAACAAGGGATACGCCATCGAGAACGAGGAGTGCGATCTGGATGTAAGGAGCGCGGCAGTGCCAGTCAGGGACTTCTCGAAAAATGTCATCGCTGCGATCGGAATCGTAGCTCCGTCCGCCCGGCTGACCGATGAGCGGCTTGAAAATGGCGGTGTTCTCTCCTTCATCCAGGAGGCGGGCAAGGCCCTCTCGTCGAAACTCGGCTACATCGCCCCTTCGGGGAAAAAATGATCTGCCTGTCCGTTCCATGCGAGGGGTTCTATCCGCGGGGATGCATTATCACGGCCTCCGCAATCCTTTAGAATTCATCCTGTTATTGACACTTCCGCTCCAGCTGTGTTATTATCGCGACAATGACGATTGAACATAAATGGGAACATCTCAAGGAACTGCTCCGCGAGATGGGCTCCGCAGTCATTGCTTACTCCGGCGGCGTTGACAGCTCCCTGGTACTGAGGGCCGCCGTTGAGGTCATGGGTCCACGTGTCATAGCCGTCACCGCGGATTCCCAAACCTATCCTCCGGCCGAACTCGCTGAAGCAAGCGGGTTCGCCCGCTCCCTCGGCGTCGATCACCGCGTCATTCAAACCGACGAACTTGCCTGCGAGGAATTTGCGGCCAATCCTCCCGATCGCTGTTATTTCTGCAAGAAGGAGCTGTTCGGCAAGTTGAAGGATATTGCCGGGGGCGAGGGGATCCCCTTCATCCTGGATGGTTCGAATGCCGATGACCTGAAGGACTTCCGGCCGGGCAGCAGGGCCGCAGCGGAGTTCAGGGTCAGAAGCCCGTTGAGGGAAGCCGGGTTCACCAAGAATGACGTACGTGACTGCGCCAGGCTGCTGGCTCTGCCTCTCTGGGACAAGCCGTCCGCGGCCTGCCTGTCTTCCCGCATACCCTACGGTAGAAGGATAACACCGGACATTTTGAAGACCATCCTGTCGGCCGAAGACCACCTCCATGCACTCGGCATCGGCCAGGTGCGCGTCCGTCATCATGGCGATACGGCAAGGATAGAGATAGACCGGCGTGATTTCAGCCTGCTGCTCTCTGATGAGACGGCCCGGACCATAGTAAGCGGACTCAAGGCGCTCGGCTATACCTACGTCTGCATCGATCTCGAAGGGTATCGGACGGGCAGTATGAATGAGGGCATCCTCCGACACACAGAAGGCGGAGCGGGGAGCCGGGAAAAAATGATGCTCGATGCAGGATGCAGGAAACCATGAAAGGATGCCGTATCATCCCTCGTGGCTCATGGACCCTCATCACAAAGGAGTAGTGCATGAAGGTGCTTGTCGTAGGCGGCGGGGGAAGGGAGCATGCGCTGGTCTGGAAGATTGCGCAGAGCCCGAGAGTGAAGCGTATCTTTGCGGCGCCGGGGAACGCCGGCATTGCAAACCTCGCGGAATGCGTCCCGATTAAAGCTGAAGATATCAAGGGGCTGCTGGAATTCGCGCGATCCAGGGCCGTTGATCTGACACTGGTCGGGCCTGAAGGGCCGCTCTCCATGGGAATCGTGGACGAGTTCACGAAGGCCGGTCTCAGCATCTTCGGACCCAGCGGCAAGGCGGCGATCATCGAGGGAAGCAAGCGGTTCTCCAAGGACCTGATGAAGAAGTACGATATCCCGACGGCGGACTATGCGGTTTTCACCGATCAAGCCCGGGCAGAAGCCTACGTGCGGGATAAGGGGGCGCCCATCGTGGTCAAGGCCGACGGCTTGGCCGCGGGCAAGGGTGTCGTCGTGGCCGAGTCCGTTGAAGATGCAGTGAACGCCCTGGACCTCATCATGGCGCAGAAGGCCTACGGTGCGGCCGGAGAACGGGTCGTGGTCGAAGAGTGCCTCAAGGGTGAAGAAGCATCGTTCATGGCTTTTTCCGACGGCAAGACCGTCGTGCCGATGGCGTCATCGCAGGACCATAAGCGGGTGTTCGATGCGGACAAGGGGCCGAACACGGGCGGTATGGGGGCCTACTCTCCGGCCCCGATCGTGACGGCGAAACTGGAACGCCAGGTCATGGAGACGATCATGATTCCAACGGTGCGGGCCATGGAGAAGGAAGACCGGCTGTTCCAGGGAGTGTTGTACGCCGGGCTCATGATACACAACGGGGAGGCTAGGGTGCTGGAGTTCAACGCACGCTTCGGCGATCCGGAGACACAGCCCATCATGGCCCGTCTCGACACGGACCTCATCGACATCATCGAGGCCATTCTGGCCGGCAGACTCGCTAAGACCGATATCCGGTGGAAGCCGGATTCCGCGGTGTGCGTTGTCATGGCATCGGGGGGCTATCCCGGGAACTATGAGAAGGGCGTCGAGATTACCGGGCTGGAGCGGGCGGCGGAGCGCAGCAATGCCATGGTCTTTCATTCGGGGACGTCGGTCAGGAATGGAAAGATCGTAACCGACGGCGGAAGGGTGCTCGGCGTGACCGGGCTCGGCCCTACGGTGGCCGCGGCCATCGACAGCGCCTATGCGGCTGTTCACGATATCTCTTTTCAGGGGGCGCACTACCGGAGGGACATCGGCGCACGGGCGCTCGAGACGGGTACGTAACGAAACGACGCACGAAAAGTTCACATTTCTAATATTGCAGAGGAGTTCATCATGGGAAAACCACTGGTTGGAATACTGATGGGGAGCGATTCGGACCTCCCGATCATGCAGGAGGCGGCAGCGATGCTGCAGGAGTTCGGCATCGATTATGAGATGACGATAGCCTCAGCCCACCGTACGCCGAAGAAAGTGCTGGAATATGCCCAGAGCGCCGAGAAGCGCGGACTGAAGGTCCTGATCGCCGGAGCGGGCTGGGCCGCCCATCTGGCCGGCGTCGTTGCCTCTCATACCACGCTGCCGGTGATCGGCGTGCCGATCGATTCTTCGCCGCTCAAGGGGCTCGATGCACTTCTTGCGACTGCCCAAATGCCCGGCGGTGTGCCGGTCGCAACGATGTCACTGGGCAAAGGCGGCGCGAAAAACGCAGGCGTATTTGCAGCACAGATCATCGGCGTTGGCGATGTGAAGGTCGCGAACCGGATAAAGGTCTTCAAAGTGGAGATGGAACGGGACGTGGAGGACAAGGCAAGGCGGCTCCAGGCGATTTCGACGGTTTCGACGGCCCAGAAGGAGGCGGCTCCCATTGAGGCTGCAGGCGCCGGTCCGGCAAAGAAGAAATCCCGCCGCCGGCGCTGGAAGAAAAAGCCGGCAGGCTCCGCGCCACAAGGGCCGGCATCGTGAAGACCGAGCTTGAATGCCTGCCCTGCTTCTTCGGGCAGGTCCGGCGCACGCTCACCCATGCAGGAGTGAACGGCGAGCGAGGACGGGAGATAGCCCGCAGGGCCGAAGCGATCATTAACAAGGCTTCGCTCGATGAGGTTCCCGCTCGCACGACCACCATTATCCACAGACTTCTGCGCCGGGAAACCGGGATCGACCCCTACCAGCGGCTGAAGGATGAGTACAACCGGATCGCCCTCGAAATACTGCCGGGTGTAGAGGCCCGCGCCCTGGCCGTGTCGGACCGGCTGGAAGGAGCGGTCCGTGCGGCGATCGCGGGAAATGTCATTGATTTCGGAATCTACGACAGCATCGATCTCGAACGGGCGATCGATGACTCATTCTCACTTCCCTTGTCGCATGCGGACTATGCTGCGTTCGCCCAGGCGCTCGAGGGATCTCGGAACATTCTCTATCTCTGCGACAACGCCGGCGAGATCGTCTTCGACCGCATCCTGATCCAAGCCCTGCGGGAGCAGGGCCGGTCCGTGACGGCCGTTGTGAAGGGATCCCCGGTGATCAACGATGCCACGCTTGAGGATGCCGCTGCTGTCGGGCTGTCCGAATTCGCGGAGGTCATTGACAACGGCAACGACGGGATCGGAACGCTGCTGGAATGTTGCTCCCCGCGCTTCCTGGCCGCGTATTTTTCGGCGGATCTCATCGTCAGTAAGGGACAGGCCAACTACGAGACTCTCGCGAAGGAGGACAACGACCGCATATTTTTCCTGTTCAAGGTCAAGTGCCCTGTCGTGGCCGGGGCGCTTAAGCGGAACAACGGAGACATCGTTCTGATGAGGAACGGGTGAGACATCGGAACACGGATCGCATCCGGTTGATTGTGTGCAGGAGAGCCCGGGATGGCCGCTGATATCATCAAGATTGATCCCGCCCATCCGGAATTTGCATTTGTCCGCTGCAGGGATGTGATCTCGCGGGGAGGGGTTGTCATCTATCCCACGGATACCTTTTATGGTCTGGGAGTCGACCCCGCCAATGCCGAGGCTGTCAAGAGGCTCTTTTCCATCAAGGGGAGATCCGTGGACCAGCCAATCCTCCTTTTGATCAGGGACGGCATTGAGGTAGGGAACTGGGTCGCTGAATTGAACGCCGAAGGCCGGCGACTGATGGCGGCCTACTGGCCGGGGCCACTCACGCTCGTGTTCACCGCAGGGAGCCGGGTGCTCCCCCTGCTGACAGGGGGGAGCGGCACCATCGGGATCAGGGTGCCGGGCAGTGAACTGACGAGGCAGCTGCTTTCGTTCATCGGCACCGCGCTTACCGGAACGAGCGCAAATCGCTCCGGCCAGGAAAGCCCCACTACGGCGGAACAAGCGGCCTCGTCCCTGGGCTCGCAGGTGGATCTGATCCTCGACGCCGGAGCAGCGCCCGGGGGCCTACCCTCCACCATCGCCGATGTGAGCACGGGCCGTGTGTGCGTTATTCGCGAGGGGGCTGTGAGGCTTTCACCGTAAATCGGACCGCGCCGCTTTCCGGGACTGCAGCCTTCCGGTCGCGAGTTGGACGATCCCATTTCATACGACAGCAATCGATGGTTCCCCGAAGCCGCGGCGAACTTCGGCTCTGAAAAGGACGGACGATGAAAAAAGTTTTTGTGCTGGACACCAATGTGTTGCTCCATGACCCGCGGGCGATCTTTGCGTTCGAGGACAATGATGTCGTGATCCCGATCGTGGTGATCGAGGAACTGGACAAGTTCAAAAAGGGGATCGATGAAATCGGCAGGAACGCCCGCCAGGTGTCGCGAATCCTTGATGAATACCGTCAGAAGGGAAAGCTCTCCCAAGGGGTGACGCTTGAGGGCGGCGGGAACCTCCGCGTTGAGTTGAACCACCAATCTCCGGAATATCTCCCGCACGAGTTGATCGCGGCCAAGGCAGACAACCGCATCCTCGCGACGGCCTTGAACCTGAAGCATGATGATCTTCCCGTGGTCCTCGTGACCAAGGACACGAACCTGAGGATCAAGGCAGATGCCGTGGGCATCCATGCCGAGGACTTCGAGTCCGAGACGATCATGATCGATGAGCTCTATTCCGGAGAACTGGAGCTTGCCGTCGAGCCCTCCGCGATCGAGGAGTTCTACGCTAATGGGGAACTGCCGGCAGCCGATCCCCGGCCTTACGCAAACCAGTTCGTGCTCCTCAAGAACAAGGCCAATGCATCGCAGACCGCTCTTGCCCGGTACAGCCAGCAGAAGTTCTCCTTTGTGCCGATCGCCAACGTGAAGCACGGGGTCTGGGGCATCACCGCCCGGAACAAACAGCAGCAATTTGCTCTCGATCTGCTGTTGAATGATGACATCCGCCTCGTGACGCTGGTGGGCAAAGCCGGCACCGGCAAGACTCTTCTGGCGCTGGCGGCGGGACTTGAGAAGACCATCGATTCCCGTTCATTCCTGCGCCTCGTCGTATCCCGCCCCGTATTCCCCATGGGGAAGGACATCGGCTTCCTGCCGGGCGATATCGAAGAGAAGCTCAAGCCCTGGATGCAGCCGATACGCGATAACCTCGACTTCCTCGTTGGTTCCTCGGCGCAGCCGGGCAGGGCGAAGGGGAAAAAGGACCTGCAGAGCCTTTTCGACCTCGGCATGATCGAGGTGGAGCCGCTCACGTATATCCGCGGTCGCAGCATGCCCAACCAGTATCTGATCGTCGACGAAGCTCAGAACCTGACGCCCCACGAGATCAAGACGATCATAACGCGGGCCGGCGAGGGCACAAAAGTCGTGCTCACGGGCGACCCCTACCAGATCGACAACCCCTACATTGACTCTTCAAGCAACGGCCTTTCCTATGTTGTTGAACGGTTCAAATCTGAGTCGCTCGCGGGACACATCACCCTGGTCAAGGGTGAGCGATCGGATCTCGCCGAACTCGCAGCAACCTTGCTGTAAAGTCAAAAGTTGTTTCCATTCTTTTTTCCCTTACCGCCCTGTCTGCAGGGCGGCTTTCTGGCGGCACCGGCGGTCCCCAGCAGGAACGGGCAACGAGTGACGCTCGCTGCGATGCCTGAAAAGCCTTGACACCGATTACGCTAGTATGTTAATTTTAAAAATCTTTTGTGCCAGGCGGGAGGCGCTGCATTGGAAAATCAAAAAGGGCTTGTGGAAATTGCCGCGGAGAAGGTATGGAAATTCCTTTCCTCAGTAAAGCTCGCTGTCATACTGCTCATTATTCTGGCCATCGTATCGGTCATCGGCACGGTCATCCAGCAGAATGAATCCCCCGAAAGGTATCTGCGCGAATACAGCCAGACCACCGTCACGCTGTTCGAGGCGATCGGCTTCTTCGATATGTATCACACGTGGTGGTTCGTGCTTCTTCTGTTCCTGCTTACGGCTAACCTGACGGTCTGCACGCTCGACCGGTTCCCTCCGACCTGGAGAATCATCAAAGCGCCTCTCAAACCGATTGAGGACGAGGGCTTGAAGGCCCTGCCGTTCAAGCAGGAGATCGTCTTCAAGGGGGATGCTGGATCGGCACTGGAGCGCGTGTCCCGTACGCTTGCCGCCCACCACTACCGGGTCAGCGAGTATCACGGAGCAGGGGCCATGCAGCTTATGACGCAAAAGGGCGCTTACAGCCGTCTCGGATACATCATCACCCATGTCAGCATCCTGCTCGTGTTCATCGGCGCCCTGATCGGGGCGTTTTTCGGGTTCAAGGCGTTCTTGAACCTGCCGGAGGGCGGCGCATCGAAAGTCGTATATCTCAGGAACGAGCCCATGTGGGACAAGATCGTGGACTCGCTGGGAGTTGCTAAAAGTCCTGTCATCCCGAGCGCGGAAGGAGGCCTGCCGGCAATGCCGCTGGGTTATTTCGTCCGCTGCGACAACTTCGACGTCGACTACTACATCAATGCCAAAGGAATGCCGACCGGCATGCCTTCCGAGTACCACAGCACGCTGAGCGTGTTCGACCAGAACGGGCAAAAAATACTCGACAAGCGGATCCGCGTGAACGATCCGCTGACCTTTCACGGCATTACCTTCTATCAGTCCAGCTACGGCATGATCCCCGACGGACGCGGCAAGATCGTCCTGAACGTCCGCCGCAAGGACAGTCCCCGGTCCGAAGGCGAAACGATCGCTCTGGATCCCGGTCAAGCGCAGTATGTGCCGTCGATCGACCGGACGATCAAAGCAGTCAGCTTCGCCCCCTACGGAATGCGCGACCCGGCAACCGGCCAAGTCCAATTCTTTCACACCGAGAACGACGAACTGATCAACCCGACGGTAGAAGTGGAGATACTGAAGGGCACGACGCTTGTCTCCAGGAGTTATCTGCTGAAGATCGACCCACTCCAGCCTTCCCTTCCCGAGGATTATGTGATCAGCTTCGTGGAGTACTGGGGCGCCCGTTACACGGGACTCCAGGTGACGAAGGACCCCGGCGTATGGATCGTTTATACGGGTTTTATCCTGCTCTGCATTGGTCCGCTCATCGCATTCTTCGGCTCCCATCGTAAGCTCTGGGTGAGGATCCAGGATCGGAAAGGGCAGGCGGTCGTCACGGTGGCCGGCTCGTCCAACCGCAACCGGATCGGATTCGAGCGGGAGTTCAGCCGGATCGTTGACAAGATCAGGTAGTAATTTCAGGGAGGAATCGATTGATGAATAGCTCCTTACTTTTTAATATCGCCACACTGGCTTACCTCGTTGCCATGGTCCTGTACATCAGCTTTCTGGCATTCAAGAAGGAAGCCATCGGAAAGACTGCATCCATTATCACCTATACCGGGTTCGCGATCCAGACCGCTGCATTGTTCACGCGGTGGTGGGAGTCTTACCAGATGGACATCGGCAGGGTGCCCTTGTCGAACCTGTTCGAATCACTCGTATTCTTCACGTGGAGCACGGTTCTCATCTACATCATCGTCGAGTTGAAGTACAAGACGAGGGTCTTTGGTGCCTTCGTTCTGCCCGTGGCGTTTCTAGCGCTGGCGTTTATCAATGTCTCCGGCATCAGCAGCGAGATCACGCCGCTCGTCCCTGCCCTCAAGAGCAACTGGCTGTTCTACCATGTACTCGTGAGCTTCCTCGGGTACGCCGCGTTCGGCATCGCCTTCGCCATCAGCATGCTCTATCTGCTCATGGACACCGAGGACCGCGGCACGTCCTTCAATATGGTCTCTGGCATCGTTGCGATCCTTGCCCTTGCAACGCTCGGCTATATCATGGCGGGTCATGGCATGAAAACCTCATTCTGGCTGGGCCTTGGAGTACTGGTACTGGCGTGGTTCATCTTCCTCATCGTCTCCGGTTCCCGCCACAAGGCGCAGGTCTTCCTTTTCTGGTCGTTCTGCGTGACGCTGGCGGTCGGCCTGCTGATAGCCATGGGCATCGATTTCGTTTATCTCATCCAGCTCAAGAATCTGGCCGCCGGGGAGTCTTTCAAGAAACACATGTTCGAAGCCACCTTCGTCAGTTCCTCGCTGCCGGTGGTGCTCGTCAGCTGGGCGGTCATCATCGCGATCTTCGTGATCGTCTGGTTGCGGGGAATGCGTCTGAAGTCCTTCCTGCATCAGTACATGCCGACGATGGACCAGCTGGACGATGTGACGTACAAAATGATCGCGATCGGCTGGCCGCTGCTGACCGCCGGCATCATCACCGGGGCGGTCTGGGCAAACAGCGCCTGGGGAACGTACTGGAGCTGGGACCCGAAAGAGACCTGGTCGCTCATCACCTGGTTCGTGTACGCCATCTATCTCCACGCACGGTATGTCCGAGGTTGGAAGGGCAGCCAGATGGCGGTTATCTCCGCGGTCGGTTTCCTCGCGGTTATCTTTACCTATCTGGGTGTCAATCTCGTTCTTTCCGGTCTTCATTCCTACGGTGGCATGAATTAAGGCATCCCTTCCCACATCGACAGCAAGGACGCCGGACATCGATCACGATGCCGGCGTTTCTTTTCTCACGGTCCTGGAATCCGCCGGTCCAACCAAGGCTCCGCTTGATCGATATGCTATACTTTAACCAAGACAGACAGTCCCTTTACGGTCCAGGTTTGAACCCGGGAGGTGCCCCATGAGAGAATTCAGATGTGCAAGTCTAGGGAACAAGTGTTCGTGGAGACATGTTGCAACGGAAGAGCTGCTCGCCGACATGGTCGCGCTCCATCTGCGGGATGTCCATGGCATACCAGCGGTGACTCCTGAACTGCTGGGGAGCATAAAAAAGGCCTATTCCCCGGCGGGGCCAGAGGCAGTTGCCGAGGCAACTGCTGCCGGGATGAAGGTGTATGACTGTGACCTTGGCCCCGGCTGCAGGTGGAAATATATCGCGATGACCGAAGAACTGATCGCTGACGGCACAGCGGTTCATGCGCGAGAAGTTCATGGAATCAGGGATTTTTCACCGGAGATGGCGGCCCGCGTAAAACGGTCTATCCGCACGTGGAGCGGGGAGGGGCTGCAGAAGAAGACAGCATGACATGCTGTGAGGGAGGGAAGACGGCAAACTGCCTTCCCTCTTATCGTTTCACGGTAACATCAACCCGTTTGTCGATGGAATAGATAGGATATATCTTAAAGTCCTTGACCCAGGGCTGAACGACGAAATAATCGGCCCGGTGCCACATGAAAACCCAGGGCGCGTTCCGGATGATGCGGTCCTCGGCCTTGCGGTAGAGCGCATACCGTTGGCGTTCGATCATAGTGTGCTGTGCAGCCTCGATCAGCCGGTCGAGTTCGGGGTCGTTGCACCGGGTACGGTTGCCTCCGGAGCCGACGCTTGCCGAATGGAACAGCGGGAAGAGAAAGTTCTCCGGATCCGGGTAGTCCGCCCACCACGAGAGCCAGAAGGCGTCAGGCTCTCCTTCGTTCACCGCGTGTTTGAAAGCGCTCCAGTCCAGTTGGGTGATCGTGGCGTTCAATCCCGCATTCCCGAGATAACGCTGGATGACTTCCACGATATCCAGCACCTCGGGATCTGCCGGGATGTAGATCCTGACGTCAGTTCCCTTCGCCCGCGCCTCCTCAATCAATTCTTTTGCCTTCCGCGGATCGTATTGATACCCGCCCGAGATCAGCGTCAGCCGGTCGTTCTTCCAGAGTCCGGGAGGGATCGGGCCTGAAGCGAGCACACCCCTTTTTTCAAAGAGGGTATTCAGGATATGCTGCCGGTCAATGGCCATGTTCACAGCCTGCCGTACGCGGATATCGTCAAAGGGGGGACGGGTGCAGTTCAGACCGAGATAGTAGCTGTTCAACCCTGGCTTGCCGTAGACGTGATCCCGCCATGCTGGATCGGTGGTGTAGCGCCTGTATTCGGAGGAAGGTATCTGGAGGATGTCGAGCCTGCCGGTTTCGAATTCCACGACGGCGGTGAGATCCTCGGGTATGACCCGGTACGAGATGCCGTTGAGCTTTGGACGTCCTTCGAAGTAGTCCTCCCTCGCAGAAAGGGTGATAGACTGGCCGTGTTTCCATTCGGTCAGCACGTAGGGTCCGCTGCCGACCGGATGAGTGCCGAAATCCTGTCCCAGCCGGTCAACTTCCTCCCGGGGTACGACATAGGCGGTCGTCATGGCCAGGAGAGACAGGAAGGGGCCGAAGGGCTGCTTGAGAGTGAGCGCCAGAGTGTGATCATTAACGACCCGGATTCCGGATATTTTCCGGGATCTGCCGGCGAGATAATCGTCGGCTCCCTCGATCTTGTCCAGGACCCAGGTAAGAGGCGCCTTTGATGCGGGCGTCAGGACCCGCTCGAAGGAGTAGCGGAAATCGTCCGCTGTCACCCGGCGGCCGTTGCTGAAGCGGACGTCCCGTCTCAAGCGGAACGTGTAGGTCCGCTGATCCGGAGAGAGCGACCAGGACCGGGCTATGTCAGGCACAATGTCGAGATTTTCGTTGAAGCGGACCAGTCCGTTGAAGAGCTTTGCGGCGATCGAGCCGCCCATGACATCGGTGATGAGTGCGGGATCAAGCGTGGTCGGATTGGTGTTCAGCCGGAGATAGAGGTAGCCGGGAAGCAGACTGTCGTCGGCTTTCCGGCATGCAGCGGGGAAAACCGAGATCAGGATGAACGCGATAAGGAACAGCAGTGCGCGTGTGAATGCCCCGTCATTTCCGGGACGCGTTGATAAGCGCCGTAAAAAGCTTTTTTGTGTACCGGTCATTGATCGTTTTTTCCGGATGCCACTGGACAGCGATCAGAAAGGTGTTCTTTCCGCGGGATTCCAGGGCTTCAAAGACACCGTCCGACGACACGGCGGCAAGCCTCAGCCCCCGTCCGGGGTTTTTGATGCTCTGGTGATGCGAACTTCTCACCTTGAGGGAGCAGTCGCCTTTTTGGCGTCCGCCCAGGATCTGACATATCCGGGTGCCTTCGAACACGCTTACCGTATGATACACTTTTTCGCCCGGCTTTGCCGGTCCGTGTTTCAGCGCTTTCCTGATCTGGAGGGAAATATCCTGATACAGGGTGCCGCCAAGGGCGATATTCACCAACTGCGCGCCGTGGCAGATGGCAAGCACCGGTTTTTTTGTCCGGGCCACGGCACTGAAGAGGTTGAGTTCGAAACGGGTCCGCTTGTCCGGAGACGGGCGCATGCGCGCGTCTTTGAGCGGCCTCTCGTTGTAGAACCGGGGACTGATGTCATCACCGCCCGTGAACAGGAACCCATCAAGCCGGTTCACGAGATCGGAGATGGAAGTCTCGATCCCAAGAAGCGGAACCGGTATGCCGCCTGCCCGGAGCACCGCCCTACCATAGTCCTGGTCAAGGATGTTCAGGTCCCTCGTGGGCTGGACGTCCAGATTCATGGTAATGCCGATCAACGGTTTCATCCCGCACCTCCCCGTGGTCATCGTAAGCAGCCACGTCTTTTTTATAGCATACTGGGGAGGGCTTGTCAGCGTGAGATTCTAATTTGAGATTTATTAGCAATCTCTCTTTGTGGCCAGGCAGCGCTGATAATGCATGATTCGCGGGACAACGGGCGCCGGGGGAAATCATCCCATCAGGAATTCAAGGATGGCCTTCTGCGTGTGGAGCCGGTTCTCTGCCTGGTCGAATACGGCCGAGCGGGGGCCGTCAATCAGCTCGGCTGCAATCTCTTCACCGCGATGCGCGGGAAGGCAATGCATGACGATCGCACGCGGCGAGGCGGCGGCCATGAGCGCGGCATTCACCTGAAAGCCGCGGAATGCGTCGACACGCTTGGCGTGTTCACTCTCCTGTCCCATACTCGCCCAGACGTCGGTATAGACGATGTCCGCGTCCTTTGCCGCCTTCGCAGGGTCGCTTGAGAGCTTCAGTTCGGAACCGGTCCCGGCGGCGATCTGCCGGGCCTCGCGCATGATCCCCGCATCAGGTTCGTAGCCGGGAGGACAGGCGAGAGAAACGTGCATTCCCGTCTCCACGCATGCCTCTATCAGGGAATGAGCCATGTTGTTGCCGTCCCCGACATAGCAGAGCCGGAGCCCCTTAAGCTTTCCGAGCTTCTCGTTGATCGTGAAGAGGTCGGCAAGGGCCTGGCAGGGGTGATGGAGGTCCGAGAGCCCATTGATGACCGGGATCGAAGCGTTCGTTGCGAGCTCCTCCACGGTGGACTGGGCGAATGTACGGATCATGATCCCGTCAAGGTACCGGGAAAGGGTTCTCGCCGTATCGGAGAGGGGTTCCCCCCGCCCGATCTGAAGGTCGTTCGGCGAGAGGAACAGGGCCTGTCCTCCCAGCTGATACATGCCGACTTCAAATGACACGCGCGTGCGGGTGGAGGACTTCTCGAAGATCATACCGAGCGATTTGCCCTTCAACGGCTGGTGACTCTTTCCCTGTTTTTGCATCTTCTTCAGGGCAGCGGAACGTTTCAGGATATTTTCGATCTCCCGGGGAGTCAGGTCTGAGACTGCGAGCAGGTCTTTTTTCATTCGCTCTCCAATGGTTCCGTCCGGAACCACCTTACTATTTGGGTCCAAACCATACGAGGCGGCCGGGAAAAGCCGCCTGTGCGCAGATGCTGCCCGATCCCGATCAGCGTTTCGAAAAAATCCGGTCCAGCGTGTCGATCAGGCTGTCGATCTCTTCTTCGGTTATGATGAGCGGCGGCATGAACCGGAGCACGGTGTCCATCGTGCAATTGATCAGGAAGCCCTCCTTGAGGCAGGCGCTGACAACGTCCTTCCCCTCGAAGTCCAGCTCCATGCCGATGAGCAAGCCCATTCCGCGCACGTCTTTGATGAAGGCGTATTTCTGCCGGAGCCCTGCAAGCCGTTCCCGGAAATGCCTTCCCAGATGCTCCACGGCAGGAATGATGATGTTGTCCTCGAGCAGGGCTTCCAGGGACGCCAGGGCTGCCGCGCAGGCAAGCGGGTTACCTCCGAAGGTGGAACCGTGGGAACCGGGAGTAAAAGCCTGCGCAGCCCGGTTTGTAGCGATCAGCGCGCCGATGGCCATACCAGCTCCAAGCCCCTTCGCGAGAGCCGCGACGTCGGGCTGAATTCCGGTATGTTCGTATGCGAAAAGGCGGCCAGTTCTGCCCATACCGGTCTGGACCTCGTCGAGCACCAAAAGGATGCTGTGCCGGTTGCAGAGTTCACGAAGCCCTCCTAAATATCCAGGCTCCGGGATGTTAACGCCGCCCTCCCCCTGAAGCGGCTCCACGAGAATGGCGCAGGTACGTTCGTTCACCGCCTTCTCAGCGGCAGTGAGGTCATTGAACGGCACGTACTGGAACCCCTCCAGGAGGGGCTCAAAGGTTTTATGGATCTTCGTCTGTGCTGTAGCAGAGAGCGATCCCATGGTCCGGCCATGAAAGGAACCTGCCATGGTAACGATCTCGTAACGGTCCTGTTTCAGCACCTCGCGGCTGTACCTGCGCGCCAGCTTGATGGCCGCTTCAACCGCCTCGGTCCCTGAGTTGCAGAAAAAAGCCTTATCGGCGAAGGAATTCCGGACCAGCGCCTTTGCCAGGTTGATCTGCGGTTCGTTATGATAGTGATTCGAGACGTGCATGAGGCGCTGCGCCTGCTTTTGGAGCGCAACGACAACGCGGGGATGGCAGTGGCCGAGATTATTCACGGCGACACCGGACACAAAATCAAGGTACTCTCTGCCGTCGGAGTCGTAGACCTTGGCACCGCGGCCCTTCACGAGCACGAGCGGCTGCCGTCCATAGGTGTTCATCAGATATTGTTGAGACTCTGCAAGAACGTCGTCGGTGATCATGATTTGCAAAAAATATCACAGTCATAGTGAAAAATCAAACACAAAATGGGAAGACGGGACGTATCATTATCAGTGCAGGAGCCTTCAGGAGGTTCGTGACAAAGGAGTTGGTCTCTCGAGGGGGTGTACCAGAGGGATTATCGGATGTCTCCCGGACAGCTGGCCGGCCCGGCCGAAGAAAGACGTGCCGTTTGTGCTCCACGGGACCTGAGGGCCGGGATTTCTCCGGCCTTCTATGAAATTGATTGCCGAAGAAAAGCCTTCGGGCCGTTCCGAGACTACTTCAAGCGCTCTTTGGCCTTTTTAGCCGCCTGGCTCGATGGAGCCGTTGCGACAGTCTTCTGCCAGAAGTCCTTTGCCTTGTCCGATTTTTCTCCCAGGTACGCATAGGCGTTCCCTATCTTGAGAGGTACATCTCCGCCTGGAAGTCCGCGTTCGGAGCGTACTTTGCAGCGTCCCCATAGCCCTCGAGCGCCCGCTTGAGCGCCTTGTTCTTATTGTAGGAGGGTTTGGGTTTCGCGGCGTCCCACAAATACAGATCGCCCTTCAATTCGTATGCTTCGGGGTAATGACGCTGTGCGGAAAGCGCCTTGTGGATGAATTTCTCCGCATTGTCCGGCTTGTCTACGGCCTCCAGCAGCCTGGCCCGAGAAAGAAAGACATCGGCTGCCTTCTTGTTCCGCTTTTCCAGGGCCGACAGAGTGCGGTCGATCTCCTTATACCTGTTCTTCCAGCCGCTGTCGTTGTTGATCTTCTGACGGCGCAGTTCCTCTATCTGGGCGTTAACCGCGGCCAGTTGGGAACCGAGGCCGCCGTCGGCAGCGGCCGGGGCGGGGCGTTCAAAGTCTACCTTTTTCGGTTCTGCGGAGGGAGCAAGATCAATGCTGCTCTTGACCATCTGTCCCGCAGCGATTGGATTGTCCTCGTTCTCCTTCAGGATCGTCGCATCAGCGGTCTTCGCCTTCACAACCGAAACCTCGATCGTTCCGGTCTCGTTGCGTTCGATGTCAAGAACTTCGCCGGTCTTCGGATGCTTGATGATCCGGCCCTCCTGGTGGACGATGAACTGCATGCCCGGTTTGACGCCTGCCCGCTTGCCGAGGTCGATCAGGGTCTTGTTCCCGTCACGCTGGACGATATATCCCTCCAGAGGGAAGTCCCCGATGATCTTGTCCGCCATCTGGACCACCAGGTCCTCCAGCTTGGCCGCGCTCGTGCTTTTCACGTTCTCCGCCGCCACGATCGAGCTGCCCTCCACCTCGATGATCCTGGCATTCACCTCCATCAGGTTCTGGAACTGCATCACCGATCCGGTGATCACAACCTTCGCGCCCAAGACCCTGCCGAGCTTCGAGGAGCCGCTCTCGTCCACGAGACCCGAAGCGTGCATCTTTTGCTCCTCCAGGACCTTTTCCAGCAAGACGTCTTTCGATGACGTCGAATCGGCCCTCCTTCACGAGGGCGGTAATGAGCCATTCAGCGACGATCTTGCCCATATCGCTGGTATCACGAATCCCCCCCTGGAGCTGGAAGTCGAGGACAGCGATTTTTGTTTTTTTTGAATTCAGCTGAAGCAGAGGAGGGCAGGACCTCGGCAATGAAAACCAAGGCGAGTAAGAAACTGAAGATGACCCGTTTCATTTTATGTCTCCTCTATCATTCATTGCCGTGCTGGAGCTAGATGCTGATGCATGCCTAGGTATAAAGTCTTATATCAGGCTGGTAAATCAACATAATCAAGAGGTGAAATCAAATCGAAATTTACGCTGAGTTCAGCCATTCTTGCATAGTGATGAGCCCCATTATACTTAAGCTCATTGCGATAATACCAAATTGAGCATCTGGACGGGGTGGTTGCGGGTTACGACTCTATCAGGTCGGCTCACGACAGCAGTCTGACAAAAAGGTTCGGCCCTTTAACTTCACCTATGCACCGTAGCACTGGAAGGGGAGAGTATTTTTTATTGACAAAATTTCACTACTGTTCTATTATCAATTTTACTTTTTAAATTGCATGGTTAGGGCCGTTAAAGTCATTGAAAAAGAAAGAGATAGAAATGCCTGATCGCTATGCCCGGATCAAGAGGCTGCCGCCCTATGTCTTCGGAATCGTGAACGCCATGAAGATTGAGGCGCGCAAGCGCGGCGAGGACGTTATCGACCTGGGCATGGGCAATCCCGACCAGCCTACGCCTCGGCACATCGTGGACAAACTTGTCGAGGCCGCACAGAATCCCAGGAACCATCGCTATTCAGCGTCCAGGGGCATAACAAAGCTTCGTACCGCCATCTGCGACCGGTATCGGAGGAACTACGGCGTTGAGCTTGATCCCGAAACCGAGGCCGTGGTCACGATCGGATCCAAGGAGGGGCTGTCCCACCTTGCACTTGCCGTAATCGAGCCCGGGGACGTGGTTCTCACGACCACACCGGCCTATCCGATCCATCCCTACAGCGTCATCATCGCGGGCGGCGAGGTGCGTTCGATTCCCCTCAGGAAGGAAGGAGACTTCCTTGCCGACATGCAGGAGGCCTTCAAGAACACGTGGCCGCGGCCAAAGATGCTGATCATCAACTTCCCGAACAACCCGACCACCGCCGTCGTGGATGTCGCGTTCTTTCAGAAGATCGCCGACTTTGCCCGGGAGAACGACATCATTGTCGTCCATGATCTCGCCTATGCCGATCTGAACTTCGACGGGTACCGGGCGCCGAGCTTTCTGCAGGCTAAAGGTGCGAAGGATGTAGGCGTGGAGTTTTACAGCCTGACGAAAAGCTTCAACATGGCCGGCTGGCGTGTCGGCTTCTGCGTCGGGAACAGGGAGGTCGTCGGCGCGCTCATCAAGATAAAGAGCTATCTTGACTACGGTATGTTCCAGCCGATCCAGATCGCCTCGATCATTGCCCTGAATGGTCCGCAGAAGTGCGTCAAGCAGACCTCCGACATGTACCAGTCGCGGAGGAACGCGCTCATCGAAGGCCTCGGAAAGTCCGGCTGGGGCATAGAAAAGCCGAAGGCAACCATGTTTGTCTGGGCCGAGATCCCCGAGCCCTTCAGGAAGAAGGGTTCCCTGGAGTTCTGCAAACATTTGATCAGGGAAGCGAAGGTCGCGGTCTCTCCTGGCATCGGTTTCGGCGAATACGGCGATCACTATGTGCGCTTCGCCCTCATTGAGAACGAGCAGCGGCTGCGCCAGGCTGCCAGGGGCATCAGGAAGGCGCTGCAGAAATAAAATCTCAATCCTGATTTCTAAATCTTGAGCGGATTTTTCAACATTCCTCTATTGTCGTTTTACATCGTTTAGAATATGAGGCTTCGAATTTAAGTTTTACAACTCAAGGTGGACTTCTATGTCATCCAAGAAATCAATCAATGTGGGCATTATTGGCTTTGGCACGGTCGGGACGGGAACGGCGCGCATCCTGATCGAGAACGCTGAAGTCATCAAGAAGAGGCTTGGCGCTCCGGTCGTCCTGAAGAAGATATCGGACCTCGACATCAAGCGCGACCGCGGTATCAGGCTTGGTGAGGTGAAGCTCACGACCAGTGCGCAGGAGATCGTAAGTGATCCTGACATCGATATCGTGGTGGAGCTCATCGGAGGGTATAAGCCTGCGAGGGAGTTCATGCTCGAGGCGATCAGGAACAAAAAACATGTGGTGACCGCGAACAAGGCGCTGCTCGCCGTGCACGGTGAAGAGATCTATGCTGCCGCAGAGAAGTCCGGAGTCACCCTGGGATTCGAAGCGTCCGTCGCAGGCGGCATCCCGATCCTCGCCGCCATCAGGAACGGCCTTGCGGCGAACAACCTAAGGTCCATTTACGGCATTGTGAACGGTACCTGCAATTACATCCTGACGCTCATGACGAACGAGGGCAGGAAGTTCGAGGAGGTCCTGAAGGAGGCCCAGTCCATGGGCTATGCCGAGGCGGACCCGACCTTCGACATCGAGGGGATCGATTCGGCGCACAAACTTGCCGTCCTGACCATGCTTGCCTATGGCACACCGGTGAAGTTCGAGGACATCTATACCGAGGGCATATCCAAGATCACGCCACTGGACATCGATTTCGCGAAGGAACTGGGGTGCAAGATCAAACTGCTGGCGATCACGAAAATGGTGAACGGTGAAGTGGAGGCGAGGGTGCATCCGACCATGCTGCCCGAGTCCTATCCGATCGCGACGGTGGACGGAGTGTTCAACGCGCTTTCGGTCGTTGGCGACGCCGTTGGCTCCACCATGTTCTACGGAAGGGGGGCCGGCGACATGCCGACGGGAAGCGCCGTGGTGAGCGATATCATCGATATCGGTCGGGACATCCTCGCCGGCTGCGTAAACAGGTCCCCGGTCGCGGCCTTCCGGGACCGCGCACCGCTCAGGATCAGAAAGATGGAGGACATCACGTCCTGTTACTATCTCCGCTTTTCGGCCATGGACAGGCCGGGCGTTCTTTCGCGGATCTCCGGAGTGCTCGGCAGGAACAATATCAGCATCTCGTCCGTGATCCAGAAGGGGCGGGGCGCTGCCGCGGCAGTGCCGCTGGTCATGATGAGCCATGAGGCGGTCGAGCGTGATGTGCGGAAAGCGCTTGATGAGATCAATACCATGGATTGTGTGGCCGGTCCGACCCTTGTCATCAGGGTCGAAGAAAGCAGCCAGGGGTAGACGAAAAGTTCGATTTTCAACATGCTATGGTCGAAATGTCGTAACTGCCTTATAGTCATTATTTTAATATTTTGCTGGGTAAGGTACCCGGGAGTTTGTCATGGCCGAAGAATTCAAGCCAGATAAGATCCTCGATATCAAGGGCCAGGTCTGCCCCTATACGTTTGTGCGTTCCAAGCTGACCATTGAAAAAATGAACCTTGGCGAGGTGCTCGAGATCGTCACCGACCACAAACCTGCATCCGAAAACGTACCGAAGAGCATGGAGAACGAGGGACAGAAGGTTCTGAAGGTCGATCAGACTGCGGAAAAAGAGTGGCATATCTTTGTTCGAAAAGAGAAAGAGAAGAAAAAAGGATAAGTGTAACCACCGATGAAAACGGATTAACACCGAGGGAAGTCGCTTCGATTTATTGTTCCTGTGTTTCTCCGCGTGCCCCGACAACATCGGGACCAGTGGATACAAGGTGATCATCATGGAATTTACGGAAGACCAGATACTGAGGTACAGCAGGCATATCCTGCTTCCCGAAGTGGGGGGCGACGGCCAGGAACGGATATTGAACGCCAAGGTCGTGCTTGTCGGCGCAGGAGGACTCGGCTCCCCGGTCGGATACTATCTTGCCGCTGCCGGCGTGGGCACCATCGGCGTGATCGACAACGATCGTGTCGAAATATCGAATCTCCAGCGCCAGATCGCTCATAATACGGGCAGGATCGGCGTGCTGAAGGCCGATTCGGCCAAGGAGACCTACGAGACGCTGAACCACGACGTTAACGTCGTGACCCACAAGGAGCGGCTCACGTCTGCGAACATCAAGAACATCATTAAGGACTACGACATCGTTGTGGATGGGAGCGATAACTTCCCGACGCGGTATCTCGTGAACGATGCCTGCGTCATGCTCAAGAAAACGCTGGTGAGCGCGGCCGTCTTCCGGTTCGAGGGGCAGGTGATGACCATCGTGCCGGGGGAAGGCCCCTGCTACCGCTGCCTCTTCGAGGTCCCGCCGCCGCCGGGCATGGTCCCGTCGTGCCAGGAAGCCGGCATCCTCGGTGTCGTGACCGGTGTGATCGGCACGATCCAGGCGACCGAGGTCATCAAGGCTATCCTGGGAATAGGTCACGCGCTCAAGGGCAGACTCCTGCTGTGGAACGCTCTGGACATGCACTTCCGCACTGTCAAGGTCCCGCGAAACCGGGAATGCCCTGTTTGCGGAGAGCATCCGACGATAACCGAACTGATCGATTACGAGCAGTTCTGCTCCATGCACCATTGAGATGACGGAGAGCGGAATGCAGGGGCAGCCCTTGTTGTGCTGCCCGGTTCGATTTTGGAATGCGTGGGCCTTATGCTGAAAATAAATAAAAGCGACCTTCAGGTCATCGTGGAACACTGCCTTGCCGGCTACCCGAACGAAGCCTGCGGCATGTTGGGTGGCAGGAATGGAAGCGTGGAGAAGGTATATCCCATGAGGAACGCAAAGCCGGGTCCCGATTACTACGAAATGGACCCCGAGGAGCAGTTCCGCGTGATGAAGAACATCAGGGACAGCGGCCTCGAGATGATCGGCCTGTTCCATTCCCATCCAACGGGTCAGGCATATCCTTCCTCTGTTGATGTGGAGCAGGCCTACTGGCCCGGAACGCAGCTCCCGAACTACCCCGACGCGATCTACGTCATTCTGTCCCTGATGGACCGCTCCAAACCGGTGGCACGGGGTTTTTCCATAGAAGAAGGCAAGGTAGCAGAAGTAACGGTGACGGTGCTGTAACCGGGAGAACGTCATCGTCCTCGGAAAGGACGGTGACAGGAGTTTCATCATCCAGGAGGAGGAATGCATGGCTATTAAGGTTAGGATCCCGACGCCGTTGCAGAAGATCACGAACGGCAAGGCCGAAGTGGAATGCAGTGCGAAGAACATTGCGGAACTCGTGGACGCTCTCGAAAGGGACTACCCGGGAATGAAGGAGCGGCTGTCCGAGGGCGGAAAGATACGGCGGTTCATCAACATCTATGTGAATGAAGAGGACATCCGTTTTGTGAACAGGGAGGAGACCGCCCTCAAGGACGGAGACGACATATCGATCGTACCGGCCATAGCGGGAGGGAAGTAACGACCGGCCTTCCTGGCGGGAAGCATCGAGGATTCGTGAGATCGCCGCTTCTCTGCCTCATCCCATTCGCAAGTATTCGATTGCTGCCGGTCAAGGAGAAGAGGATGGCTACAAAGAGAGTCAAATTGACATTTCCTCAGGACCTGATCAAGGAGCCGGTGATCTTCACCATGGCCAGAAAATTCGACATCATGCCGAATATCAGGCGCGCCAAGGTAACCGAGTCGGTTGGTGAAGTGGTGCTGGAGCTTGAGGGCACGGAAAAGAAACTCGAGGAAGGGATTGCGTACCTGAAGGAGCGGGGCGTAGCTGTCGAAACCACGGAAGGGGACGTCCCAGGCGCGTGATGATTCCCTTTTTTTGCCAGGGTTCCGCGCCGGATACCACACCAGCGGTCGGAGCGGACGGAACTGCCCGGTCTGCGATGTATCGATGCTGGGCGTCAGGGCGATAGTTCTTCTATGAAATATATTATTCTGCTTGGCGATGGAATGGCCGACCGGCCGCACGCGATGCTGGGGGGGAAAACCTGTCTGGAGGCGGCGAAGACGCCCAATCTCGATCAGCTTGCGACGGCGGGCCAGGTGGGGATGGTCCACACGGTGCCTGAAGGATTCCCCCCGGGGAGCGATGTGGCAAACCTAACCGTCATGGGCTATGATCCCCGGAAGTACTATACCGGCCGTTCACCCCTGGAAGCGGCAAGCATCGGGGTTGAGTTGGCTCCCGATGATGTCGCCTTCCGCTGCAATCTGGTTACGCTCCGCATCACCGGCGGCATGACCGCCGGCGGCGGGCGCCGCGCCGTCATGGAGGATTTCAGCGCGGGCCACATCAGCAGCCAGGAGGCGCGCGTTCTGATCGAGGAGATCGACGGCAGGCTGGGCACGGACCGCATCCGTTTTTACCCGGGAGTGAGTTATCGTCATCTCATGGTCTGGAAGGGAGGCAATGACGGGACCGAGTGCACGCCTCCCCACGACATCCAGGACAAGGAAATTCAGGACTATCTGGCCCGCGGTGAGGGCAAGGAGACGATCAACGGGCTCATGGAGGCATCCGTGGACCTGCTCACGTCCCATCCCGTGAACAGGAAAAGGCTGGAGAACGGCAAACGTGCTGCGAACAGCATCTGGCTCTGGGGCCAGGGGCGAAGGCCGAGCATGCCGACCTTCCGGGAGAAGTATGGACTGGAAGGGGCGATGATCTCGGCGGTCGACCTTACCAAAGGGATCGGCATTTACGCGGGTTTTGAAGTGATCGATGTCCCCGGCGCAACGGGCTGGATCGATACGAACTATGTCGGCAAAGCAGAGCACGCGCTCTGGGCGCTCAAGGCCAGGGATATCGTCTACGTCCACGTCGAGGCTCCCGATGAAGCGGGGCACACGGGCGACCTCAAGAACAAGATGAAGGCAATCGAGGACTTCGATGAATTCATCGTAGGAAACATCATGCACGGCATGAAGCAGTTTGACGAGTACCGGATCCTGGTTCTTCCGGACCATCCGACTCCGCTCGAGCTCAGGACCCATTCAAGCGAGCCGGTCCCCTTCGTTCTGTTCGACAACAGGCAGGAGCGAACCGGGGATCCGGTACACTACGACGAACGGATCGCGCTGCGGAAGGACGCGCTCGTCTTCAAAGAAGGGTACCAGCTGATGGATTATTTTTTGAAGAAATGAAGCATAAATAAATTGAGCCGCGGAGGACAGATCGGTCTCAAAAAATATTCAGGGTTCAAAATTCCAAATTTCGATATTTATTTTATTCTCTGTGCTCTCTGTGGCGACGATTATTACCAGAACAACGGAGGAGAAGGGTGCTCATAGTTCAGAAATACGGCGGTACGTCCGTTGGGAATCCCGAACGTATCAGGAACGTGGCGAGACGGGTTGTACGGACCAAAGAGGAGGGTCATGACGTCGTGGTGGTCGTATCTGCCATGAGCGGGGAAACGGACAAGCTTATCAACCTGGCCAACCAGGTGAGCGAGAATCCCGATCCCCGGGAAATGGACATGCTCGTATCCACAGGGGAGCGGGTCACCATCGCGCTGCTCGCCATGGCGATCCAGTCTCTCGGGCACAAGGCGCAGTCCTTCACGGGCCGGCAGGCCGGGATCATCTCGGACAGCGTCCATACCCGGGCTCGCATTGAGAAAATCACCGGAGAACGGCTGCGGTGTGCCGTCAGGGAAGGCAAGATCGCCGTGGTTGCGGGCTTTCAGGGCATCACGGAAAAGGATGATGTCAGCACGCTCGGCCGCGGGGGGTCGGACCTCTCTGCCGTGGCCGTTGCCGCGGCGCTGAAGGCAGACGTCTGCGATATCTACACCGACGTTGACGGCGTCTATACGACGGACCCCAACATGGTCCCGCAGGCGCGAAAGCTCGACAAGATATCCTATGACGAGATGCTCGAACTGGCGAGCCTCGGGGCCAAAGTGCTCCAGACCCGGTCCGTCGAGTTCGCGAAAAAATACAATGTACCGGTGCGGGTGCTCTCGAGCTTCAACGACAACCCGGGTACCCTGGTGACCAAGGAGGATGCAGATATGGAGAAGGTGGTCGTGTCCGGCGTGGCATATGACAAGAATCAGGTGAAGGTGACGGTCCAGGGTGTGCCGGACAAGCCGGGCGTTGCAGCGAATATCTTCAATACCATTTCGGACAACAACGTGGTGGTTGATATGATCATTCAGAACATCGGCGAGGGCGGCCTCACGGACATGTCATTCACGGTGCCGAGGACCGATGCCAAGAAGATTCTGGAGGTCATGAAGAAGGTCGTGGCCGAGATCGGCGCGAAAAATGTGAACATCAAGGAAGATATTGCCAAGATATCGATCGTCGGCGTGGGCATGCGCTCTCACTCCGGTGTGGCGGCGAAGATGTTCTCGGCAATGGCCAAGGAAGGCATCAACATCATGATGATCAGCACGTCGGAGATCAAGATTTCCTGCGTGATCGATGCGAAGTATACGGAGCTTGCCGTCCGGGTGCTGCACGACGCTTTTGAGATGGACAAAGCTGCGTGATGATGCCGTGAGGAGCCAGGAGGGGACGCTCCTCCGAATGCCGGGGTTTGAACTTTACCCTCACTCTCTATCGGAATTCTATGAAGCCCAAAGTGCAACTATACGACACCACGCTCCGCGACGGTGCTCAGGCCGAGGATGTGAATTTTTCGGTCGAGGACAAGATCCGCGTTGCGCGCAAGCTCGACCAGTTCGGCGTCCACTATATCGAGGGAGGCTGGCCTGGCTCGAACCCCCGCGACGTGGAGTTCTTCAAGGAGATGGGGCGTGTCAGGCTCAGGAAGGCGAAGCTCTCCGCGTTCGGGTCGACCCGCCGCGCCCGGCTCAAGGCCGCCGCTGACCCCAGCATGCGCGCGCTGGTCTCCGCAGGTGCGCCGGTCGCAACGATCTTCGGCAAGACCTGGGACCTGCACGTTCTGAAAGCGCTCGGGACCAGTCTGAACGAGAACCTCGACATGATCGAGGACTCCGTAGCGTTCCTGAAGAAACACCTTGATGAGGTGGTCTACGACGCCGAACACTTCTTCGACGGATATAAGGCAAACCCCGAGTATGCCGTCCAGACGCTACTCGCCGCGGAGGGAGCGGGCGCCGACTGCCTCGTCCTGTGCGACACGAACGGCGGTACGCTGCCCCACGAAGTCGAAGAGATCATCGCCCGGGTGAAAAGGACGATCGCGACGCCCTTCGGAATCCATGCGCACAACGATGCCGAACTCGCCGTGGCGAACTCACTGACGGCGATACGGATGGGCGCGGTCCAGGTGCACGGCACGATGAACGGCTATGGTGAGCGGTGCGGAAACGCCAATCTCTGCTCCCTCATCCCGACGCTTAAACTGAAGCTCGGGATCGAATGCGTCCCGGACGCCAGCCTGTCCCGTTTGCGCGACGTGTCGCGTTATGTGGATGAGCTGGCGAACCTGCCGCATCGCAAGCGCCAGCCCTACGTCGGCGACAGCGCATTTGCCCACAAGGGCGGAGTGCACGTCGATGCCATGGCAAAGAGTTCGCTGACCTATGAACATATCAAGCCGGAGCTGGTGGGGAACCGGCGGCGCATCCTGGTCTCCGATATGGCGGGCAGGAGCAACATCCTTCAGAAGGCGGCGGAACTCGGCATCAGGCTTACCCGGGACAGCCCCGAGCTCGGAACGATCCTCAAAAAGGTCAAGGAACTCGAGAACGAGGGGTATGAATTCGAGGGTGCGGAAGGATCGCTCGAGCTCCTGATGCTGCGCGCGGGTCACAGCTATGAGTCCGTCTTCTCCATGTTCGATCGCATCGACTACCGCATCCTGACGGAGAAGCGCAAGGTCGATCCCAATGCGGTCAGCGAAGCGACCGTTACGGTGGAGGTGGGGGGCAATATCGAGCACACGGCCGCTTGGGGGAACGGGCCGGTGAATGCACTGGACAAGGCGCTTCGCAAGGTGCTGCCGAAGTACTTCCCGGGCAAGGGACTGGAGAGCGTACGGCTCATCGACTACAAGGTGCGCGTCCTGACCGCCGCCGCGGGGACGGCCGCGCGGGTCCGCGTCCTGATCGAATCCGGAGACGGCAGGAACAAGTGGGGCACCGTCGGCGTATCGGAGAACGTGATCGAGGCGAGCTGGCAGGCGCTCGTGGACAGCATTGAATTCAAACTGCTCCGGGCGAAGAAAAAGCCGTGAGCCGGAGCCGGGCTGAAAGGGCAGAGATCCGGCGAAGGGCTTCCCCTCCCGGATCCAGACGGTCCCGTCCCTGATGTCAGTCGAGGTTATCAGATGATCGAAGAAGAAGGCATCGTAGCGGAAATTTACGGAGATATGGCCAAAGTGGCGATCCTGAAAAAAAGCGCCTGCGAACAGTGCGCCGCTTCCGGTGTCTGTCATCCGGGCGATGAGGAGCTGATGGAGGCCGCGAACCCGCTCGGGGCACGGAAGGGCCAGAAGGTCAAAGTCGTCATCGCGCCCCAGATCTATCTCAAGGCCTCGATCATCCTGTACGGTATTCCGATGGCCGCATTCATCACGGGGGCCATCCTGGCGAAGAAGACGGCGATCGCGTACGGAGCTGCAGACTCGGACCTGTGGGCTTTTCTCGCCGGGACCGCCTGTCTCGTGGTATCTTTCATGTTCATCCGGGGCTATAATAAGAAGGTGGAAAAAACACAGAAATACAAACCCGTGATCGGCGAGATCCTTTCCTGAGCTGAGGCACAAAGGGCGAGAAAGACTATGAGACTGATCAAAACTCCAGATGAAGCAAGACGGTTGGCACGGACGATCCTGTCCGATATCCTGCTGTACAACCAGGCCAAGGTCAAGGAGGGGATCGAAAAAGACAGCCTCTTCGACGTGTTGACCGACGAACTGGCGGAGGGGAAGAAGTATTATGAGAGCATGGTGGATGAAGGCATCCGTAGTGGTACGAATTATTTCAACGAAGCCGTCGTCGACGTACTGCTGAAACAGGGAGGCAAGATAAAATCCGAGATCTGGTAGCATGAATGCATAAGAGCATATTATCGTCCGAAAGGAGTGTCGTATGAAAAGCGCAGACATCAAGGACATCCGCAACATTGCCATTCTCTCGCACGGGGCGGCAGGCAAGACCTCGCTTGCCGACGCCATGGTCTTCGCCGGAGGCGCCGTTGAGCTCCTGGGAAGCGTGGATAATGACACCTCGGTCTTCATGCACGAACCCGAAGAGATCGCGAGGAAGATCACCATCACCTCCGCCCTCGGCTACGTCGACTGGAAGGGCGTCAGGCTCAATATCATCGATACTCCCGGATACATCAATTTCCTGGAAGAGACCAAGGGAACCCTCCGCGCTGTTGACGGCGCCGTGCTCATCATCTCGGCCATTTCCGGTGTGAAAGCAGAGACCGAAAAGATCTACCGTTTTGCCTGCGATTACGAGATCCCCCGCATTGCCTTCGTCAGCAAACTCGACAAGGAACGCGCCGACTTTTTCCGGGCCATCGGCGACATGGAGAAGTACTTCTGCAAGAATGCCGTTGTTCTCCAGCTGCCCATCGGCCTGGAGGACAAATTCTCCGGCGTTGTTGATCTGATCACGATGAAAGCGAGGATGTTCGCCCACGACGGAAGCGGCAAGATCGAGGAAAAGGACGTCCCTGCGGACATGAAGGAGCAGGCTGCCGCATACCGGAAAAAGATGGTGGAGCAGATCGCCGAGACCGAGGACAGCCTCCTTGAAAAGTATCTGGACAAGGGTGATCTTTCCCAGGAGGATCTTATCGCAGGCCTCAAACACGGCACGACCGGGGGGGGGCTCCTGCCCGTTCTGTGCGGCTCTCCGGTCAGGAACATGGGGATCGAGCCGCTCCTGGACATGATCATCACGTGCCTGCCGTCGCCCGCCGAGCACGCGAGGATCGTCCAAATCAAGGGGACCGAAACGAAATCGGGAGCCGAGATCACTCTCAAGCCCGCGGCCGAAGAGCATCTGGCCGCCATGGTGTTCAAGACCATCAACGATCCCTTTGCAGGAAAACTGTCTCTCGTCCGCGTGTATGCCGGCACCCTGAAGGCTGACTCCGCGGTTTTTAATTCAACAAAACAGATGAAAGAAAAAATAGGCACCCTGTTCCATATCCAGGGGAAGAAGCAGGTGTCCGCCCCGGCCCTGACCGCGGGTCAGATCGGAGCCGTCGCTAAGCTGAAGGAAACCGTGACGGGTGATACGCTCTGCTCGGAGCAGCATCCCATCGTCCTGAACTTCGCAAAGTTCGCCGACCCGGTCATGTCCTACGCAATCGCGCCCAAGACGCGGGGCGATGACGACAAGGTGAGCACCGGCATTCACAAGCTCCTGGAGGAGGACCCGACGCTCCGGTTCACCTATGACGAACAGACCAAGGAAATGGTGCTGTCGGGCATGGGACAGGTCCACCTGGAAGTCACCCTGGAGAAGCTCAAGCGGAAGTTCGGGGCGGACGTAACGATGAAGACCCCCAAGGTGCCCTATAAGGAGACCATCCGCGCGAAGGCCGAGGCACAGGGGAAATACAAGAAACAGACCGGCGGCCACGGCCAGTACGGCGACGCATGGATCAAGATCGAGCCGCTTCCGCGGGGGAGTGGATTCGAATTCGTCGACAAGGTCGTGGGCGGCGTGATCCCTCGCCAGTATATCCCGGCCGTGGAAAAGGGCGTGGCCGAGGCCATGCACGAGGGTACCCTCGCCGGCTATCCCGTTGTGGACATCCGGGTTACGGTTTTCGACGGGTCGTATCATTCGGTCGACTCTTCGGAAATGGCCTTCAAGGTAGCGGGTTCCATGGGTTTCAAGAAAGCCGTGGAGTCCGCCAAGCCCGTTCTGCTCGAACCGATCATGAGCGTCGAGGTGATCTCGCCGGACGACACCCTGGGAGCCGTGATCGGCGACCTGAATTCCCGGCGCGGCAAAGTGCAGGGAGTCGTTCCCCAGGCGAACGGGCAGGCCATCAAGGCGCTGGTTCCCATGTCGGAGATGCTCTCCTATGCCCCGTCGCTCAACTCGCTCACGAGCGGCAGGGGGATGTATACCATGGAATTCTCCGGGTACGAGGACGTACCGAGCCACCTGTCTCAGAAGATCATGCAGGAGCGGTCCGCCCAGTTGCACGGCGGTAACCACAACCAGAAGGAAAAATAATATTCCCGGCATGGAACGAAACAATGCCGTGAGCCGTCAAGCGAAGACATCGACGGGTTGAGACGAATTACCGTGGAGGGAGTTCCTGCGGTGACGATGAGTGCACCGACGACTACCTCTTCTCATTAAGGAACCTCCATGTACAGAAAAGACACGCTTTCCAACGGCATCCGGGTCGTTTCCGAGACCCTTCCCAAGTCCCGGTCCGTCTCCATCGGTGTCTGGGTCAAGGTCGGCTCCCGGCATGAGCCCCCGGAACTGGGCGGCATCTCCCACTTCATCGAGCACCTGTTTTTCAAGGGAACAGAGAAGAGGACCGCCAAGGACATCGCCATCGAGATGGACTCCATAGGCGGCGAGATGAACGCGTTCACGTCGCAGGAGACGACAACGTACTACGTCAAGGTCGTCGATGAACACCTGCCCATCGCGATCGATCTTCTCTCCGACATCCTCCTCGGCTCCCGGTTCGATCCTGTTGAAATGGACAAGGAACGCAAGGTCATCCTTGAGGAGATCAAGAGCGTTGAGGACACGCCCGATGACTACATCCACGAACTGTTCACGGCGACCGTCTGGCCCAGCAATTCCCTGGGCAGGCCCATCCTGGGCACGCGGGAGACCATCAAGGGGCTCAAGCATGCGGATATCCTGTCCTACATCAACGACTACTACTGCCCGAAGGAGATCGTGATCTCCGTTGCGGGGAATTTCGAGCACGCCCGGCTTGTTGATCTCCTGGAACAGAGCTTCGGAAAACTGTCGCGCACGGGGATCCCCAAGAAAGAGGCCACCCCGGCCTTTACCCGGGATGTGTCGGTCAAGAAGAAACAGCTTGAACAGGTGCAGCTCTGCATTGGCAGCAAGGGCCTGAACTATGCTCATGAGAACCGCTTCGTGGCATCGGCGCTCAATACCGTTCTCGGGAACAGCATGAGCTCCCGTCTTTTCCAGGAGATACGGGAGCAGAACGCGCTTGCCTATTCCATCTATTCCTACGTTACCGCGTACCGGGACACCGGTCTCATCACGATCTATGCCGGCACAGACCCGTCGAATGCGCTCGAAGTGGTGAGACTCGTGCTGAAGGAGATCAGGAATATCCAGGAAGAAGGCATCACACCGGCGGAGGAGATGCGGGTAAGGAACCAGATCAAGGGGAGTCTTGTCCTCTCCCTCGAGAGCAGCAACAGCCATATGAGCAGGCTTGCACGCCAGGAGATCTATTTCGGCAAGTACCTTTCCATGGACGATATCATCAAGGGCGTGGAAAAGGTTACCCGCGAGCAGGTGCAACACCTTGCGCAGCACCTCTTTACGAAGGAGAACATCTCGCTTACCATCCTCGGCCCCTTGAACAAGTCCGATGTTCCGGATTCGGTCCTGGAGATTTAGAGACGGCGGACAGAAGAATATCATCGTATGCTGCCGGATGATTTCTGCTACCTGACTGTTTGGTTGCCAACAATGTTCGACCAGTTCACGGTCAAGATAACGCAGCTCACGAATGCCGAAGGGCTGCCCGTTCCTCACTATCAGACGGAGCATGCAGCCGGCGTGGACCTGTATGCGGCGGTCGAAGGGGAGACCGCCATTGCGGCGGGTGCCTGGAAGCTGGTCCCCACCGGCATTGCGGTCGCGATTCCCGAGGGGTATGAAGGACAGGTCCGCCCCCGAAGCGGACTGGCCCTCAAACACGGCATCGGGCTGCTGAATTCGCCGGGTACGATCGATGCGGACTACCGCGGCGAAATAGGCATAATTTTGTTCAATTTCGGCGAAAAACCGTTTACTATCCATCGGGGTGACCGGATCGCACAGCTTGTCTTCACAAAGGTGGAAAGGGCCCTGTTCGTGAAAGTAGAATCATTATCCGGGACCGCGCGAGGCCCCGGAGGCTTCGGTCATACGGGCCGGTAATGGATGATCCATGAGTTGATCTGTTGCTGAGAAGCGGTCTTTTCATCGCCGGGAAACAGGAGAGGGAAGCATGAACCGAATACTAGTTTTACTGGTTGCAGGCGTTCTGTCGCTTTTGTTGTCGTCGGCTGTTCACGGCCAGACCATGAACGTCACGGAAAAAGTGCTGCCGAACGGTCTGAAGGTGCTGTTGAAGGAGGACCATAAGTCCCCCGTAGCGACGTTCCAGGTCTGGTACAAGGTCGGCTCGCGGAACGAAAGACTGGGGACCACGGGCATATCCCACCTACTCGAACACATGATGTTCAAAGGCACGGCCAAGCACGGGCCCAAGACCTTTTCCCAGACCGTGATGCGGAACGGCGGGAATGATAATGCATTCACCGGCAAGGACTACACAGCGTATTTCGAGAACTTCTCCGCCGATCGCATCGACATCTCGCTCGATCTCGAATCGGACCGCATGCAGAACCTGCTGATCGAACAAAGCGCGTTCCAGTCGGAGCGCGAGGTCGTGAAGGAGGAGCGTCGCATGAGGACCGACGACGATCCGACCTCGGCCATGGTCGAGGAAATGATGGCCATGGCGTTCATGGCGCACCCCTATCAATGGCCGGTCATCGGCTGGATGGCGGACATCAACAATATCACCCGCGATGACCTCTTTGCCCATTACCGGGCCTACTATGCGCCGAACAATGCGACGATCGTCGTGGCCGGCGATTTTGACGCGAAGGCGCTCCTGCCCAAGATCGAGAAATACTTCGGACGCATCCCGAGCCAGCCTGCTCCTCCCAGGGTCGGCGCTGTCGAGCCGAAACAGCAGGGAGAGCGGAGAGTGACGGTCAGGAGGCCTGCCGAACTCCCGGCCGTATTTGCGGGCTACCACGCGCCCGATATCAAGAATCCTGACACCTATGCGCTGGAGGTCCTGCAGGGCATCCTTTCGTCGGGAAAGAGCTCCCGGCTGTACCGGTCGCTTGTCTATGATCAGCAGATCGCGCTCTATGCCGGAGGCGATTATGACAACATCGCGAACGATCCGAACCTCTTCTATGTATATGCAGGGGTGATGCCGGGCAAAACAACGGACGAGGTCGAAAAGGCCCTGTATGCCGAGATCGAAAAGCTCAAGACCGTTCCGGTCGCGGACGACGAGCTCCAGAAGGCTAAGAACCAGATCGAGTCGAGCTTTATCATGGGACAGGATTCGATCTTTTACCAGGCCATGCTGATCGGGCAGTTCGAGAGCGTGGCGGACTGGAGACTGCTCGAGAAGTACGTCGGCAATATCCGGACGGTAACCAAGGACGATGTCATGCGGGTTGCCAAGGAATATTTTTCGGAAGACAACCGGACCGTGGGCATCCTGGTGCCCATCAAGGAGAGCGGCGAAAAAGCCATGAACAGGGGAGGGCACACATCGTCGGGAATCATGGAACACCATTAACGGCCGCAGCGTGCAACCCTGCAGGAACGGAGAACAATCGCTATGAAGTCTATAATAAACTCTCTCACGCTGATCGTGATCCTCTTGGCATTGCCTCTGGCGGCACCAGCCCAGCCGATCGGGAAGCGCATCGTGCTCGAGAACGGCATGGTCCTGCTGCTCTCGGAAAAGCATGATATCCCCATGGTCACGATCAATGTCGCGCTCAGGGCGGGCAATGCAGCCGTGCCTGCGGACAAGCCGGGCCTCGCGTCGATCACGGCCGCTCTTCTGACCCAGGGGACCGAGCGCCGGACGGCGCAGAAGATCAGCAGCGAGATCGATTTCATCGGCGGCTCGCTGTCCACGGGAGGCGGCGACGACTTCGCTTCGGCCGGCCTGAAAGTGCTCAAAAAGGACCTCCGGACCGGGCTCGATCTGCTCTCGGACGTGCTCATGCACCCTGTCTTCGATCAGAAGGAGATCGACCGCAAGGTCCGCTCGACGCTTGCAGAGATCCAGCGGCAGAAGGAGGAGCCGGGAATCGTCGCCAGTGAAGCGTTCGAGAAACTGGTTTATGGCGATCATCCCTACGGCCGGACGAACGATGATGTGGCCGCATACATCCCCAAGCTGACGCGGCAGGACATTCTTGACTTTTACCGTTCCCGGTACAGCCCGTCGGGGACGATCATCGCGGTGGTCGGTGACGTGACGGAAAAAGAGATCATACCGCTGCTGGACGAATACTTCAAAGGCTGGAAGCGGATAGAGCCTGTTGCGGAGACGAGCGTCCCGGTTCCGGTCATCGATGCCGTGACCGTGAAAAAGATCGACATGAACGTCGTCCAGGCGAGCATAGACCTCGGCCATATCGGCATCAGCCGCGAGAACCCGGACTACTACGCGGTCCTGATCATGAACTACATTTTGGGCGGCGGGGGCTTCTCCTCGCGCCTGATGGACAATATCCGTGACAACAAGGGCCTTGCCTACGGTGTGCACAGTGCCTTTTCAGCACAGAAGGAGACCGGCCACTTTTCGGTGAGCATCCAGACGAAGAACGAGTCGGCGAACGAGGTCATCGCCGAAACCCTGAAAGAGATCCGCAGGATCCAGAGCGAACCGGTATCCGAAAAAGAACTTGCCGACGCCAAGGCCTATCTGACGGGCAGTTTTCCGCTCCGCATGGACACGTCGGCGAAAATAGCAGCGCTGCTCACCTCGATCGAGATATATCATCTCGGGCTCGATTATCCGCAGAAGTATTCCGGATTGATCAATTCCGTCACGCGCGGAGACATCCAGCGGGTTGCGGGAAAGTATCTCCATCCCGACAGGCTGGTGATCGTGGTCGTCGCAAACCAGGAAAAGGCGAAACTGAAATATTGATCTGTGGATTCAGTCTGCTCTCGTCTATGCCTTCTCTCATAAAAATTCTTCCCGATCATGTCATTAACAAAATAGCGGCCGGCGAGGTGGTGGAGCGGCCCGCGTCGGTCGTGAAAGAACTTGTCGAGAACTCCCTGGATGCAGGTGCGTCCGAAATCACGGTTGACATCGAACAGGCCGGACGGCGCATGATCCGGGTAACGGACGACGGGTCTGGGATGTCGGGGGAAGACGCCCGCATGGCATTCGAGCGCCATGCGACAAACAAGATTGTGAGCGACGGCGATCTCGAAGCGATTCGGACCATGGGCTTCCGCGGCGAAGCACTTTCGAGCATCGCCTCAGTGTCCCAGGTGCGGATGATCACGGCAAAAAGGGGGTCGCCGGCCGGCATCCTGATCGAGATCGAAGGAGGAATGCTCAAAGCCGCTTCGGAGGCGGCTGCACCGTCGGGAACCTCGATGGAAATAGCGCATTTGTTCTTCAATACTCCCGCACGGCTCAAATTCCTGAAGAGCCCGGCAACGGAGTTTTCCCACATCGTGACGGCGCTGTCCCGGCTGGCCATGGCCCACCCCGGTGTCCGGTTCCGCCTATTGCACAACAAAAAGCAGGTTTTGGACCTTCCGGCATCGCAGTCCCTGCGAGAACGCACGTTTCAATTGTACGGAGCGGAAATTGCAGATCAGATGGCCGAGTTCTCGGGCGGCAGGGATGCCATCCGGGTGTATGGCCTGCTCGGCAGGCCCGGCGTCACGCGCGCCGACAGAACGTACCAGGACTTTTACGTGAACGGCAGGGCGATCAGAAATGCTTCGCTTACCCATGCGCTGTACGGTGCTCACGGCGACATGCTGATGCGCGATCGTCATCCGATGGCCTTTGTTTTCATCTCCATTGACCCGGCGCTGGTCGATGTGAACGTCCACCCTGCCAAGGCGGAGGTGCGGTTCCGGAATCAGCCACAGGTCCACGATCTTGTGCGTGATGTCATCAGGGAAGGCCTGCGCGGTCAGGCCATGCACGCGGGGCAGCAGGAACCGGGAGCCTCGACGGTCCGTGCAGAATCGGTCGGCGAAGCGCTTGCGGCATACGGAACGGGACGGATGAATGGGGCAAACGAGAGGTCCTATCCGTCGGTCCTGTACGGCCGGAGAAAATCGGATCTGGGACCGGATCAACCCCGGGACCCGGGAGCTGCCGGGGCTGCGCAGGCTTCGGCAGTGCAGCAACGGCTACCGGGAGAAGACCTCGTCGATATCCTCGTTCCCATAGCCCAGATCCACAGTTCCTTTATCATCGCGCAGTCGCGGGACGGCATGGCCATGATCGACCAGCATGCGGCCCATGAACGGGTCCTGTTCGAGAAGCTCCAGGACCAATTTTCCGCCGGAGATATTCAGCTCCAGGACCTTCTGGTGCCCCTCCCGGTCGAAGTGGGCCCTGCTCAGGCCGCCCTGCTCGCGGAACACATCCCTGAACTCGGCACGGTCGGCTTCATCGTCGAGGATTTCGGGAACGGAACCTTCATGATCAAGACGGTGCCCGCACTGCTCGTGGGTGCCGACCACAAGCGGCTGCTTCTTGACATCCTTGACGAGGTCGGCCTTCACGGCACGAGCGGAAGGGCGGGGCAGCTGCGGGATGAGATCCTGAGCGTGATGGCCTGTCACCCGGCTATCAAGGTCCACCGGAAGCTTGATTTCCGC
>Ga0335079_10000539_pt1 | contig 43458 bp, 31 predicted proteins | sample Lox_Sample_33_FD_206719 | JGI IMG/M metagenome (GOLD analysis project Ga0335079, IMG submission 206719) | Soil microbial communities from Loxahatchee National Wildlife Refuge, Florida, United States - Lox_Sample_3.3 | ecosystem: Environmental > Terrestrial > Soil > Wetlands | place: USA...
GCCTCGACCAGCCGTGGGTGACGCTCCTCGATCTCTTCGAGCGACAGGCGCCGGGGCGCGTCCATCAGGTAGATCAGCCCGAGGTTGCCAGACGCGAGGACGATCACATCCTGCTCGCCGGCGCCGGCGCCGGCGCCGTCGCCGCCGGCGCCTCCGGTGCGTTCGACTCGCCCGGTGGCTTCGGCGACGGCGTGGCCGACCGCCGCATCGTTCTCATCGCCGGTTTGAATCCGCGGCACGTTCCCGCTCGCGATCGAGCGCCTGACGAACTCGGGTAGGTCGTAGCCGTTGCGCTGCTTGAACGTCGCGCCCTGCGTCTGGCCGTGATCGGAGAGCACGACGAGCTCGTACGGGCGGGGTGCGAACCGGCGGGCGCGATCGATCCGGCCGAACTGCTGATCGAGCTTGCGCAGCGCCTCGAGTGTGTCGGGACGCTCGAGGCCCGAGTGGTGAGCGACCTCGTCGTAGCTCGAAAACGTCGCATACACAGCCGGGCGTCCACGCATCATGTCGGTCAGTACGCCGAACACGATCAGGTCGCGCACGCCCACGCACAGCGCGGCCCGCAGGAACGGGTAGCGGCCGCCGCGGTAGCCGCGCGGCCACACCTTTCGCCGCCGCTGCTGGGTCGCGTACAGCTTCTCCAGCATCGCCTCCCAGATGAACAGGACGAGCAGGCGGGTGACGTTGAAGCCGTTGGCGAGAAACGCGCGATACCCGGGATTGGCCTTTTTCTCAGCCCCCATCCGGCTGACGGTGAGGATCATCGCTTCGGCCTCGCCCGAGAACAGGTTGCCGCGGCTCGCGCCGTCGTCGGTGAGCAGACCGTTGCCGTTCGCGAGCCGGTGCTCGATCTCGGCGCAGTCCTCAGGCGACGAGCATGTCATGATCTTCGCCGTCGCCTTCTCGACCCAGCGGAACGCGGGGATGTCTTCGTTCGAGCCGAGCAGGATCCCCGCCTGGCTGGCGCCGGTCTGCGAGCTCAGGTCGGGTTCCCACTCGTCGAGGTGGTGGGTGCCGCGCTCGAGCCAGCTGGCCATATGGGGTGCGTTCCCATCACGGATCGCGCGCTGGAGGACAGGCCGCGCCAGGCCGTCGATCTCGAGGAAGACGATCCCCGGCGTGTCCGTCCGCGCGGCGCCCCCCTGTCGGCGAGCGATCCGCCGGATGACCTGGAGTGAGTACGTGTCGTCGTCGTTGGCGCCGAAGATCGTTCCGAGTACGAGCATCGAGGCCGCGATCACGACCGAGGCGAGCAGTGCCCACCAGAACGAGTCGACCCGGATCGTCCTCGTGGTGATGTGCGACGCCAGCAGCAGCATCACGGCGTCGAGCACAAGCACGAGGACAAACCCAAGCGCGAGTGTGAACGGGAGCCGTAAGGCCGCGATCACGGGCGGCAGCACGGCGTTCAAAGCGGCGATCAGCACGGCGGCTGCGAGCGCGTCGCTGAAGCTCCCGACGCTCACGTGCGGGACGATCGCGGCGGCGACGAATACCGACACCCCCGCCACGAGCCACGAGATCAGCACGTGGAATACGTTGTACCGGGGCGCCTGCGGGCTCCAGGTCAGCTCGTGACCGTAGGTATCGCTCGCGTCCATCGATGGCGCACTATCGCGCGCCCGCGCCGCCGGCGTTTCATCCGCATCGGGTGATGGGGTCGCTCACCCGGTGTGGGACGATCGCCGATCATGGCTATAGCTCCGCCCAAGACCAAAACGAGAACCACCGCGGTCCCCCACCTGACCGTGAATGAGCGCATCGCGCGCGGGAAAGCCGCGCGCAACGAGATTCCGCGATCCCGACACGCAGAGTTCGAGGCGCCATCCGACCGGGCGGACCCGGTCAACCTGCTCGAGTCTCAGGCGCGCACGCGCGTCCCGGAACTCGTCCCGATCCGCTACGGGCGAATGCTCGTCTCGCCGTTCGCGTTCTACCGCGGCGGAGCGAAGATCATGGCCAACGATCTCGCGGCGACACCGCGGTCCGGCCTGACCGTCCAGTGCTGCGGCGACGCCCACCTGTCGAACTTCGGCGTGTTCGCGTCGCCCGAGCGCAAGCTCGTGTTCGACATCAACGACTTCGACGAGACGCTTCCCGGGCCATGGGAGTGGGACGTCAAGCGCCTGGCCGCGAGCATGCTGATCGCGGCGCGCGACAACGGCTTCGCCGCTAAGGACCAGGAGAAGATCGTGCTCGACACGGTCGCCGAGTACCGGACGGCGGTCCGCGAGTTCGCCGGAATGAACAACCTCGATGTGTGGTACGCCCACATTGAGATCGAATCGGTGCTCCAGCAGTTCTCAGCGCAGATCAAGCGCAGCCAGGTCAAGCGGACCGAGGCGGCGATCGCCAAGGCGCGCACTCGCGACAGCATGTCGGCGTTCTCGAAGTTGACCGAGCGGGTCAACGGCCAGGTCGAGATCGTCGACCAGTCGCCGCTGATCGTGCCCATTCGGGTCCTCTTGTCCGAGGGTGAGCTTCAACCGTGGATGGACGCGCTCCACAACATGATCCGGGTCTATCGCCTGTCGCTCGAACAGGATCGGCGCCGGCTGCTCGAGCAGTTCCAGCTGACGGACTTCGCTCGGAAAGTCGTCGGGGTCGGCAGTGTCGGAACCAGGGCATGGATCGCGCTGTTTTTCGGCCGCGACGGCCAGGACCCCCTGTTCCTGCAGCTGAAGGAGGCGGAGGCCTCGGTGCTCGAGGAGTACGTCGGCAAGAGCCAGTTCCGCAACCACGGACAGCGGGTGGTCACCGGACAGCGGCTGATGCAGGCCACGAGCGACATCTTCCTTGGGTGGATCCACGTCAAGGCGGGCATGGACGGGGTCCCGCGCGATTTCTACGGTCGCCAGCTCAAGGACTGGAAGGGCTCGGCGGAGATCGAACAGATGGTTCCCTCGGGAATGGCCGCCTACGGCCGGGTTTGCGGCTGGACGCTGGCGCGCGCGCACGCGCGTAGCGGCGACCGGATCGCGATCGCGGCCTACCTCGGCAACGGAAACTCCTTCGACAAGGCGATCGTCGAGTTCTCGAAGGCCTACGCCGACCAGAACGATCTCGACTACAAGGCGCTGGAGGAGGCCGTCAAGTCCGGCCGGGTCAAGGCTGAGACCGGCGTCTGAGTGCCAGCCGCCGGCACTCAGACAGGCGTCTGAGTGCCAGTGCCCTGACCACCGAGTAGCTGAGCCTTGGCCGACTGGTATTCCTCGGGGGTGATCGCGCCGCTGTCGCGCAAATCGGCGAGCTGTTTGAGCTGATCGACGGTCGTCGGTGCCGACGCCGTGGATGAGCCATCGGACTGGCGGTGATGGCGCATGCCCGACATGCGGCTCCGTATCGCGTGCGTTGCCGCTCCCGAACGAGCCTCCGGGAACTCGCGCGCCGTCTGCCGGATCAGAAGCTCGGTTCCAACCAAGGTGAGCGCTAGGAAGGCGAGGATTCCGAGGGGCTTGCTCGTTGCCGGGATCGGATCCCAGACCAACAAGAGCACCAAGAGCCCGAGCGCGATCCCGTAGGTTGCGACGGTCTGCTCGCGGAGGAAGGGAGCGATCGCCTGCCGCGCGAGGAACGCGGGGCGGGCCGGGCCGGCGAACCAAGCGGCGGCGACGAGAAGGATGCCGATGAACACCACCGCTCCGGCGACGTCTTTGAGGATCGCGGTACTGATCGTATAGACGTGACGGATCGTCACCTGGAGCGACGCGTCGTCGGTGAGCCCGGTCGCGATCTGCCCCTGGAGGATCGAGCGGCCGAGGAGCACCAGTATGCCGGCCAGGATCGCGGCGAGGCCGATCGTCATGAGCGTGCGGCGCCGGTGACCCTTGGCGAGGAATAGCGCGAGGATGTAGAGCAGCGGCACGATGATCGTCAGCCACAGCGCAAGCCCCTTGATTGCCTTGCCCCCGTTCTGGACGTACTTGATCTGATCAGACTTGAAGATGACGAGGTTCGCGACGCTGGGCGGAAGGTTCGAGGCGACGCCCGAGGGCAGCCCGAGGCGGGAGGCGATGTTGTTGAGGATCGACGCAAGGTCGAGCGTCACCTCCCCCTGGTTGATCCCGACCGCGCCCTTTCGGCCGTTCACCACATCGATGAAGGTCTGGTCCGCGGCGCGGTTTGCCTGCGCCCACAGCTGCTGCACCCGAGGCCGGCTGAGCGCCAGCTCCGCGCCCTGAACGGCGGCGTTACGAAGCGCGCCCGCCGCGGGACCGGCCAGCCCTTGAAACTGAGTAGGCAGGTTCTGCTTGAGCAGACCGGCGACGTCGACGTTGGCGTACAGCTGATCGACGAGGTAGTTCGCCGTGCTGGAGCGGACGTTGGCATCCTGGAGCAGCTGCGTGCTCGTCTTCGACCAGTTGTCAGGGCTGAACAGGAGGCGATTGGCCCAGGTGGCGAACACGCAGACGACGAGCAGGATCGTCGTCACCCCGATCAGGATGTCGACGCCGATCAGCCGCCGTCGCGAAATCGCCCGCGTCGCAGGTTGTGTCCCCGATGCGGGTTCGCCGTTCGTGGTCGCGGCGGTCGCGTCGGTCGCGTCGGTCACGTCGTCCTGAGGCTCGGTGACGTCGGCGTCGGTATGCGGTTCCTCAGCTCCCATCGAGCACCTCAATCTCTCGGATCACCGGGTAGCGGTCGCATCGTCGGGCCCTAGCGCGAGCGGCGCATCGCCCCATTTGGGTGATGGCACTGGGTAGGCTGCGCTCGAAGATCGTCTCCTTTGGCCATGACCGACGACGAAAGAGCTAGATCCCGGTCGGGCGTACTCAGTCCCGTGATCGGCCTGGGCACACGGGCCGCGACGGCGACGCTACGGCCCGTCGTGGGCGTGGTGGAGAGCGCCGCGGGCGCGGGGCTGCGGCTGCAGCGGCGGGCGGTCGACCGCGTGCTCGAGAGCGACGAGCTCGAGCGGGTCGTGATCGTGGCTGTCAATAGCGTGCACATCCAGGACGCGTTCAGGCTGGCGCTCGAGAGCGACGGTGCCGCAAAACTTGTCGACAACCTGTTCGACAGCGGCTTGATCGACAGGTTGTTCGAGCGGCTGCTCGAGAGCGAGGCCCTGTGGCATCTGATCGACGAGATCGCGGCGAGCCCGGCGGTGACCGCCGCGATCTCACAGCAGGGCCTTGGCTTCGCCGATCAGGTCGGCGATGACGTGCGCGCGCGTTCGCGCAAGGCCGACGATTGGATGGAGCGCGCCGCCCGGCGTTTGATCGGCCGCGGTCCCACCAAGGCGATCCCGGCGGAACCTGACGCGAGCACCCCATGACGAGCCTGCCGGTGGCGGCCGTGGGTGACGCGGCCGTCGGGACCCCGCCCGCCCCGGCTGTCGGCTACGTCGGCCTGGCGACGAGGATCGTCTCGTTCACGATCGACGCCGCGCTGATCACATTTGTCGACATCATCATCGGAGTCGGCGCCGCGCTGATCCTGTCGCTGCTGCACATCCCACACGATCTGAGAGTGGTGCTGGCCGCCATCGGTGCGGCGGCGTACATCGTCGGATCGATCGCGTACTTCGCGATCTTCTGGGCGACGACCGGGCAGACGCCCGGCGCACGCGTCATGCAAATCCGCGTCCTGACGTCCGACGGCGCGCGGGTGAAGCCTCGATGGGCGATCTTGCGGTGCATCGGCGTCGTGCTGGCAGCGCTCCCGCTGTTCGCCGGGTTTGCGCTGATCCTGTTCGACAGCAGGCGGCGCGGGTTCCAGGACGTGCTCGCGCGCACGGTGGTCGTGGACGCGCCGGGTCCGTCGATCGCGGATGTCAGCCGGGCGAAAAAGCGCGCGATCTACGAGGCGTCCCGCGGGCTGCCGCCAGCATCGCCGGAGTGACGCTCGCTCACCGTCCCAGCCGACCGACCTGATCGTCCACGGCGGCGACCGCGCCAACGTACGCGGCGTGGGTGAGGAGGCAGGTTGCCCTCACGTCGGGCGCCCACTTCGACGGCGGCGGCGTACGACCGAGCACCGGGAACAGGGTCAACGTCGCGCTCATCAGCGTGCCGAAGAAGATCAAGCTCGCCCGCGGTTCGCCGAAGCGCCGGCGGAGAATTCCGTGCCAGAGTCCGAACGCCGACCCGTAGCTCCATCGCAGAGCCCAGCCGAGATCCCGGTCCTCGCGGGCGGTGACGTGGGGGAGATGCATGATCGAGGCTACGATCTGCCCGGGGACGAGCGAGTCGTCGTAGTCGAGCGGACCGTGGTGGCGTGGCCGCAGCTTTCGCTCGACGACGTATGCCAGGGATAAAGCCGCGGTGCCGGCGGTTCCGGCGATCACGCTTCGGACAGGCCAGGGGACTTTCACTTTCTCGATCTCCTTCCGACGAAGTTGCCGATCAGAATTCCGATCACGGTCACCAGGTAGATCTGACCGGTCAGCATCTCGAGGACGGCGAGCGCGTGGCCGACCGGCTGGGCGGCCGTGAAATCGCCGAATCCGGTGGTCGTCATCACCGTGAACGAGTAGTACACGACGTCACCGTTGTCCACATGACTCTGCATGAAGTACGGGCCGCTGTCGACGGCTTTGACGAACCCGATCGCGGACGCGAACAGCATGCCGATCACGAGATAGATCGCCAGCGCGCCCGCGACCGCCTGGATCGTCACGCCCTCGCTGTTCATCAGACGCACCACCCCGCCGCCGAGGGCGACGGGGATCGCAGCCACGATCAACGTGCCGACGATGAACGTGACCGCGTCGGATAGGAGCCCGACCAATATCGCGATCACAACGAGGAACGCGACTCCGCCGAACAGCAACGTGCGTGCTCGGCGGACCTCGGCACGTTCTCGGGACGTGGCGATGGCCACGCTGAGGGCAGCACTGGCGAGTCCGACCCCCGCGGCGCGTGACCAGTGCGCATCGGGCGACAGAACTTCGAGCAACACGAATACGAGCACGATCGCGAGGACAACTCCGTACCGGAACGACGCCTCGCGATTGGCGGTGGCCCCCGTTCGATCGGCGCTGACCGCGGTCACAGGGTCACCACACGATCGACGAGATCGAGCCCCTCGGTGCGGTGCGTGATCAGCAGCACGGTGCGGTCGCCGGCGGCCGAGAACACGTCGTCGACCAGGTCATTCGCGGTTTCCGGATCGAGATGCGCGGTCGGCTCATCGAGGACGAGCACGGGCGCGCCCGCGAGGAGGGCGCGGGCGAGGACGACCCGCTGGCGCTGACCGCCGGAGAGCTCGCGGCCCTCCTCGCCGACGAACGTGTCGAGCCCGTTTGGCAGTCCGCAGACCCAGTCCCAGATCTGCGCTCGCCGCAAAACGTCCTCCACCTCGGCGTCGGTTGCATCCGGACGTGCGAGCCGCACGTTGTCACCGATCGATGCCGAGAACAGGTGGGAGTCCTGACCCGCGACCGAGATCGCGCGCCGCACGTCGTCCTGCCGGAGGTCGCGAGCATCGCGCCCGCCGAGAGTGACGCGTCCGCGCTCGGGATCGAGAAAGCGCAGGAGCAGGTTCACGACCGTCGTCTTGCCGGCGCCGCTCGGGCCGAGCAGCGCGACTCGCTCGCCTGGCTCGAGCCGGAGGCTGGCGCCGTCGACCGCGGGATGCGGCTCGCCCGGATACCGCGCCCGGACACTCTCGAGCGCCACTGCGAACGGCCACACCGGTGCCGGCGCCGGTTCGGACGGGTCGTGCACGGTTGGCTCGACATCGACGAGCTCGAGCACGCGGCGGCCGGAGGCGAGCGTCGCCGACAGCTCGCGGGCGGCTGCGGCAAGCGGGGTGACGGCCTCGAATGCGGCGATCGCGAGCAGCGCGAGCGTCGCGATCAGCACCCGATTGAGCTCGCCGGAGGCCGACGCGGTCACGGCCACCCCGAGCACGCCGGCGACGGTCGCGCCCATCACCGCCAAGCCGAGCCCGTCAGCGGCACCGGCGGCGAGGGCGTCGCGGCGAGCGAGGTCGACGAGCGCGCGGTCCGCAGCCCGGACGCGCTCGAGCGCTGCTCCCTCAGCGCCGAAGGCGACGAGCTCGGGCGCTCCGCGCAGCGACTCAACCAGCTCAGCGGACAGCACGCCGCGTGCGGACGCTTGCCGCCGCGCCGCCCAGCCGCCGAGCCCTCCGGCGATCGCGGGCACCGCCACGCCGCCGGCGAGCAACCCACCGGCGAGCACGAGCCCCGCGGCGGGGAGGAAGGCCGCGGCGGCGCCGATCGAGGCCGCTCCTGCGAGAACGGCGACGAGCGGCGGCAACAGGCCGCGCAAATACAGGTTCTGCAACGCGTCGACGTCGGCGACCATCCGTGAGAGGAGGTCGCCCTGGCGGTAGCTCGCGAGTTCGGCGGGCGCGAGCGGCTCGATCCGCGCATAGAAGCGAGCGCGCAGCGAGCCCAGGAAGCGCAGCGCCATGTCGTGCGAGGCGAGCCGCTCGAGGTAGCGCAGGACCGGGCGTCCGATCCCGAAGAACTGCACCGCGACGATCGTCACCATCAGCGACAGGATCGGGGGACGCTCGGCCGCGCGGGAGATCAGATATCCGGACGTCGCCATCAGCCCGACGCCGAACAGGACCGTGAGCGCGCCAAGCATCGCGGTCAGGGCGAGGCGCCAGCGAGGCACGCCGGCGAGTCGCACGAGGGCAAACAGCGTCGCGGTCATGCCAGCTGCCTTTGGTTCTCGGACGCGGCAACCCCGTCGAGCAGGCGGACGACCCGGTCTGCGTCCCGGACCAGCTCGGGCCGGTGCGCGATCACCAGCATCGTCCGTCCAGGTTGCAGGCGCCGGACGGCAGCGGCCACGATGGACACGCTCGCCGGGTCGAGATCGGCCGTCGGCTCGTCGAGGATCACGAGTGGGGCATCGCGTAGAAAGGCGCGCGCGAGGCCGATCCGGCGGCGCTCGCCCGGCGATAGGGAACGCTGTCCGTCACCGAGGATGGTCGCGTAACCGTCGGGGAGAGCCCGGATGAAATCGTCCGCGCCGGCGAGCCTTGCGGCCTCGGCGACCGATGCCTCGTCGGCGTCCGGGTGTCCGAGGCGGATGTTGTCGCCGACACTCCCACGAAACAATGACGGGTGCTGGGGCACCCATGCGAGCTGTCGCCGCCACGCGTCGAGGTTGCACTCGGATAGGTCGGCGTCCCCAACCGTGATCCGGCCGTCGGTCGGCGACAGCAGGCCAAGCAGCAACGCCGCGACTGTGCTCTTGCCGGCGCCGCTCTCGCCGATCAGCGCCACCGTCTCGCCCGGCGAGAGCTCGAGGTCGAACCCATCGAGCACCGCGACGGGGCGTCCCGGGTAGGCGAACGAGATCCCGTCGAACGCAACCACCGCGTCCGCCGGGCTCGGCGCGAGCTCCGGGCCGGACCGACTCGACGCCGCCGGGGCGTCGAGCAACGCGAACATCCGCTCGGCCACGGCCAGCCCGTCCGCGCTGGCGTGATACTCGGCGCCGAGCCGGCGGAACGGCAGATACAGCTCGGGCGCGAGCACGATCACGGCCAGGCCGGCCTCGAGTCCGAGGCTGCCGTTGACGAGCCGGACGCCGGCGGTCACCGCGACCAGCCCAACCCCGAGCGTGGCCGCGAGCTCGAGCACTGATCCCGACAGGAAGCTGATCCGAAGCGTCTCCATCGTCGCTCGGCGATAGCGATCGCTGACCCGCGCCACCGCCGCCGCCTCGTCGTGGGCGCGGCCGAACGCCCGCAGCGTGGGCAGACCCCTCACCACATCGAGGAAGTGGCCCGAAAGGGCTCTGAGCGCATGCCACCGCGCGCGCGTCCTGTCGGCAGTGTAGGAGCCGATCAGCCACATGAACACAGGCACGAGCGGCAGCGTCAAGAACATGATCACCGCCGCCTCCACATCGAGGAAGGCCACCCAGGCGATCACGAGGAAGGGGACGATCGAGGCCAGCACGACCTGCGGGAGGTAGCGGGCGAAGTAGCCCTCGAGCGCTTCGGTGCCCTGGACCGAGACGGTTGCGATCTCGGCGCCGCCGGCGCCGTCGACCGCCAGCGGCTGTGTTTTCACCCGCTGCGCTACAAGGGCGAGACGGAGCTCAGACAGAACGCTCCACGCGGCGCGTCGGCCCGCGACCTCCATCGCCCAGGCAAACGCCCCGCGGACGAGGAACGCGATCACAAGGAGCGCGATCTCGGGCCAGAGCTGGGAGATGGGTGTGCCCTGGAACGCGCGCGCGGTGATCCGCGCGAGCGTTGTCGCCCCGAGCAGCACCGCCAGGGCGGTCCCGATCCCAAGGACGCAGTCGACGATGAGCAGTGGCCGCACCGACCTCGTGCGACTGACCAGGCGCGGATCCAGAGCGCGCACCGGCGGCTCTACCCAGATGACGTCGGGGGCGCGCTCACTCGCCGGCGGAACACGTGGAACGACCACCCCTGGTAGAGCAGGACGAGCGGGAAGAACAGCACCGCGACGACCGTCATCACCACCAGGCCGTAGTGACCGGCGGCGGCGTTGTTGACGGTGAGGTTATAGGCGTGGTTCGTGCTCGAAACCATCACGTTCGGATACAGCGCGATGAAGATCTGGCCGATGGCGGCGGCGATCCCGAATCCGGAGGCGACGAACGCCCAGCCGTCGTTGCCCGTCCCGGCGAGCCGCTGGGCGAAGATCACCGCGATCACTCCGAAGATCTGAGTGGGTTGGGGCACGGTGCCGCCGCCGATCACGACGAGTGTCCAGATGCACCAGGCGATGTTCACGACGATCGCCAACACCCCGATCCCGCGGGCCGCGGCCCCGGCGCGGTCCCGGATCTCGTCCGTCGTCTTGAGCGAGAGGAAGGTCGCGCCGTGGAGGAGGCAGAGCACCACCATCGTCACCCCGGTCATCAGTCCGTAGCCGGTCAGCAGGCTGAGGAAGTTCCCGGTGAACTCGTGCCGGGAGTCGATCGGCAGCCCGTGGAGCAGGTCGCCGAGAGCGACGCCTACCAGGAGCGGGATCAGGAGGCTTCCGATCGTGAGCGCCCACGACCACCCGTTGACCCACCGCGGGTCGTCGCGCTTGCCGCCCCACTCGAACGAGACACCGCGCCCGAACAACGCCACGAGCAGGACCACGAGCGCCAGGTAAAGGGCGGAGAACATCGTCGCGTACCAGCCGGGGAACGCGGCGAACATCGCGGCGCCGGCCACGATCAGCCAGACCTCGTTCCCGTCCCACCACGGGCCGATCGTGTTGATGCAGACCCGGCGGCCGATTCCCGAGCCACCGATGAACCGGTGCAGCATGCCCACGCCGAAGTCGAAGCCCTCGAGTACGAAGAAGCCGACCCACAGGACCGAGATGACGATGAACCAGATCGTGTGAAGCTGCATCAGGGCACAGTCAGTAGGTCAAGGCCGGGGTGGCTTCGGGGCCGGCCGGCTCGGCGGCCTCGGCATCGGCGTGGGCGAGCCCGTGCCGCGAGTAGCGGAACATCAGGACGAGGTCGGCTGCGCCGAGCCCGATGTAGGAGAGGACGAACGCGATCAGACTGATCCAGATCTGCGTCGAGCTGACCGACGGGGAGTTCGCGTTGATCGTCTTCTGGAGGCCCTGCACGATCCACGGCTGCCGGCCGACCTCGGTGAGGAGCCAACCCGCGGTGTTCATCACGAACGGGGTGACCACCGCCCATATGCACAGCAGAAGGAACAGGCGGGAGTTGCGCAGGCGGTCCCTGTGCACGAGCCACCCTCCCCACAGCGCAAGCAGCAGGATCAGGCCCGCGAGGTAGGCCATGACGCGAATCGACCAGTACTGCACGAAGACGTCCGGCACGTAGTTGCCAGGCCCGTACTTCTTCTCGTACTGGGACTGAAGCTGATTGAGGCCGGTGACCTTGCCGTTCCAGGTGTTGGTGGCGAGGACCGAGAGGAGGTGTGGGATGGGGATGATCTCCGTCGGGGTCTTGTCGTTGGCGCCGCCGCCGATCTGGAATGCCGAGAACGAGCAGGGCTTGCACGTGGTCCACTGCGCCTCGGCGGCGGCGATCTTCATCGGCTGGTATTTGGCCTCGATCACGCCCAGCTGGTTGCCCACCGAAAGCTGGATGACAATCGTCGGTATCAGCACGATCACCGCGATCTTCGCGGTGCGATGGAAGGACTCGACGTGCTCGCCCTTCCGCAGGTACCAGGCAGACACCGCGAGCATCACCAGACACCCCGTGATCAACGAGGCGAGCAGCACGTGCGCGTATCCCCACACGAACGTCGGGTTGACGAGCAGCGCCCAGATATTGCTGAGCACGGCGTGGCCCTGCTTGTCGATCTTGTAGCCGACCGGGTGCTGCATCCAGGAGTTGGCGACGAGGATGAACATCGCCGACAACATCGTGCCGATGGAAACCGCCCAGATGCACGCGAGGTGAACGCGCTTGGGCAGCCGGTCCCATCCGAACAGCCACAGGCCGAGGAACGTCGACTCGAGGAAGAAGGCGAGGATGCCCTCCATTGCGAGCGGGGCGCCGAACACGCCTCCGACGAACCGCGAGTAGGTCGACCAGTTCATCCCGAACTCGAACTCCTGGACGAGTCCGGTGACCACGCCGATGGCAACGTTGATCAACAGCAGCGTCCCGAAGAACCGGGTCATCCGCTTGTAGTCCGGGTTGTCGGTGCGGTACCAGACGGTTTGGAGGATCGCGACCAGGAAGGCCAGGCCGATCGTCACCGGTACGAAGAAGAAGTGGTAGATCGAAGTTGTCGCGAACTGCCAGCGGGCGAGGTCGTTCGTCATGCCGAGGCAGCTCCGTCGGTCAGCTGCTGATCGGAGTCGCGGCCCGGGTGGACGCGACCGCCGGATCGTCGTCCCAGTTGATCACGGCAGCGTCCCCGCGGTCGAGGACGTGGGGCCCACCGGTCTTCGTGAAGCGGTCCCAGCTCCAGTCGATGATCGCTTCGATCTTGTCGCGCGTTCCGGTCATGAGGCTGGCGTGGACGCCCATCCAGGCCATGTGGGCGAGCTGGCCGTGTACCTCGTGGTGGTTCTTACCGACCTCCGCGACCGCCGCACCCCGGCCGATCATCGCCATGATGCCCTTGTCGCGGTAGGCGAATGGCTTTCGCGGCTTGCCCGCGAACTCGGCGAGAATGTTGTCCGCCGCCGCCTTGCCACTCTGGAGCGCGACCGACCCGAGCTGCGGAAGTATCTCCTCATCCCGGCCGGCGATGTTGGCGATGTCGCCGACCACGTACACGCCCGGGGTGCCCGCGTAAGTCAAGTCGGGTTGCGCGTCGATCCGCCCGCCCCGTCCTTGGGCGAGGCCGCAGTTGGCCGCTACGGCGGCCGCGCTGATCCCGCCCCCCCAGATCACGCAGCGGGTGGGGACGACCGTGCCGTCCGAGAACCGCGCGTGGCCGGATCCGACCTCCTCGACGCCTGTGTTCAGGCGGAGCTGGACCTTGCGGTCGGTAAGCACCTTGGCCACGTAGGCGTGGGCCGTGTCCGAAAACGGCTTCAGCACCGCGTCGCCGTGGTCGACCAGGTAGATGCGAGCGTCGCCGGCGTCGAAGCTGTGGTACTCGGCCGGCACCGTCACGTTCACCATGTCAGCGAGCGCGCCCGCGACCTCGACGCCCGTTGGGCCGCCGCCGACGATCACGAAGTTGAGTGCGCCACGCTCGATCAGCTTCGGATTCCGGTCGACGTGTTCCAGCAGACCGAGGATCCGCGACCGCAGGTTTGTCGCGTTGTCGAGTGAGTACAGCGGGAACGAGTGTTCCACCGCGCCCGGGGTTCCGAAGAAGTTCGGTTGCGAGCCGGCCGCCAGGACGAGCGCGTCCCCGGTCCAGGTGTCGCCGTCGGTCGAGGTGACGGTCTTGGCCGCGATGTCGACCGCCGAGATCTCCGCGAGCTTCACGTCGACGTTGTCCTGATCGGCGAACACCTCGCGCAATGAGTGCGCGATGTCGCTCCCGGACAGCAAGGAGGTCGCGACCTGGTAGAGCAGCGGCTGGAACTGGTGGTAGTTGTTGCGGTCGATGAGGGTGATCTCGACATCGTCGTGGTCGGCCAGTCGCTGGGCGCAGCCGAGGCCGGCGAATCCGCCGCCCACGATCACGACGCGATGCTTGTACTTGTCATCAGACATGGACGGGCTCCGGTTGGGGCTGGGCGCTGAGGCGTGCGAGCAGGTGGTCGCCGACGCGGATTGCGTTCGCCATCGCGGTGAGCGCGGGATTGACCGCCCCGATGCTCGGGAAGAAGCTGGTGTCGACCACGTACAGGTTGTCGACCTCGTGCGCACGGCAGTCGCTGTTGAGTACCGAGCTGTCCGGCTCGATACCGAAGCGGCACGTGCCCGCCTGATGCGCGCATCCCGCGATCGGGATCTCGTTCTTCAAGTAAGCGTGATGGGGGAGGAGGTGCCCGTGGTGCATCCCCAGGTCGCCCAGCATGTCCTTGAGTTTTTCGAACAGCCGGTCCTTCGCCTCGTCGTTGGTCGGCGTGTAGTCGAGCACGACGTTGCCGTCGCGCGCGAGCGTCACACGGTTCTCGGGCCTCGGCAGATCTTCGGTCGATAGCCAGAAGTCCACGGCGTGGCGAGCGACATCGCGCAACGTCCACTCCGGCGCGAACCGTGTCTCGCCGGGTTTCTCGCCTCGGAACATCGGCGCCTGGGATTTCCCGACCATCTGGATGTTCCCGAGCGGGTAGTCGAAGTCCTCGCCGCCGGAGAAGTAGTAGTCATTGACCCCGAGCGTCTTCTGAAAGACCGTCGGGTTCTCTTCCTTTGAGAGCGCGAGCACGGCCTGACTGTTGTGGAACATGTAGTTGCGGCCGACCTGGTCCGAGCCGTTGGCGAGGCCCCGCGGATGGGCATCGTTGGCGGAGGCGAGCAGCAGCTTCGCGCTATTGGCGGCGCCGCACGACACGACCACGACGTCACCGTGGAACGTCTCGGTCTGGCCGCCGATGTCGACCACGACGCCGGTGACCGCAGTGCCCGTGGGGTTCGTCTCGAGCTTCACGGCCTCGGCGTTCGTGAGCAGCGTGACGTTCGCGTGCTCGAGCGCGGGGCGGACCGAGATCACCTCGGCGTCGGATTTCGCGTGCACGACGCACGGGAAGCCGTCGCAGTTGTCGCACCGGACGCACCGGCTGTAGGGCATGTTGCTCTCGTCGAGCAGGACGCCGCAAGGAGCATGAAACGGGTGCAGGCCGAGCTTCTCGAGATCGTCGGAGAGCCGTTGAATCCGTGGCTCGTGCGAGACCGCGGGGCACGGGTACGGCGCGCTGGCGGGCGGCTCGGTCGGGTCCTCGCCGCGGGCGCCGTGGACCTGGTAGAGCTGCTCGGCCTTCGTGTAGTACGGCTCCATGTCCTCGTAAGAGATGGGCCATGACGGCGAGATCCCAGCGTGGTGGTGGATCACGCCGAAGTCCTCGGCGCGCAGCCGGTAGAGCGCCGCGCCGTACAGCTTGGTGGCGCCGCCGACGTAGTAGTGCACCTGCGGCTGGAACGGCGTCAGGTCGGCGTAGTACCAGGTGTCCGGGGTGATGTACCGCCCTTCGACGAACACCGCCTGAGCCTGCCAGTTCTGAGGCTCGCGGCGCAACCAGTCGCCGCGCTCGAGCAACAGGATCCGCTTTCCCGAGGGCGCGAGATGCCGTACCAGCGTGCCGCCGCCGGCGCCACTCCCGATCACGATGACGTCGTAGTCGCTCACGCCCCCAGCTCCTGGATCCGCTCTGCGAGGATGATCCGGCCGGCGGCCTCGACCAGCGCGAGGTGCGAGAACGCCTGGGGGAAGTTTCCGAGGTGGCGCCCGGTCGCGACGTCGAATTCCTCGGCGAACAGCAGCAACGGCGAACCGACCTTGAGCAGACGCGTCATCAGGTCGCGTGCCCGCTGCATCTCACCGATGATCGCCAGCGCCGACACCAACCAGAACGAGCAGATCACGAACGTCCCCTCCTTGCCGGAGAGTCCGTCGTCTGTCTCGTCGGTACGGTACCGGAGAACGAACCCGTTCTCGGTCAGCTCGTCGGCGATCGCCAGGACGCTCGCGCGCATGCGGTCGTCCTCTCCGGGAAGGAATCCGAAGATCGCGGCCAGCAGCGTCGAGGCATCGAGCGATTCCGTGTTGTAGTGCTGGACAAGGACCCCGCGCTTGTCGACTCCGTGCTCGAGGATGTCTGCCTTGATCTCGGACGCGACCTCATTCCACTCGGCGGCTAGGTCGGTTTCGCCGCGTATTCCCGCGAGCTTGGCGGCGCGGTCCATCGCCACCCAGCACATCAGCTTCGAGGACACGTAGTGCTGCGGCTTCCCCCGAGCCTCCCAGATGCCCTGGTCGGGTTTGCGCCACACCGCTTTTGCGCATTCGGCCTGGTCGCGGATCAGCGGCCACAGCCGGCGCGGCAGGCGCTGGCTTCGGCGCGTGTGCAAGAGGACCGAATCCAGCGCCGCGCCGTAGACGTCGTTCTGTCGCTGGTTGAAGGCGCCGTTGCCGGTCCTGACCGGCCGAGCGCCGCCGTAGCCGCTGAGGTCTTCGCGGAGTTCCTCGGTGAGGTCACGCCGGCCGTCGATCCCGTACATGATCTGGAGTCCGCCGTCCTCGTTCCGGTCGAGGTCGGCGATGAACTGCATGAACTCGTCGGCCTCCCAGTCGAGGTCCAGGTAGTGGAGCGCCTGGAGGGTGAAGGTTGAGTCCCGAATCCAGGTGTAGCGGTAGTCCCAATTCCGCTCGCCACCGGGCGTCTCGGGGAGCGAGGTTGTCAGGGCGGCGACGGTCGCGCCGGTGGGCATGTAGGTCAGTCCCTTGATCGCGAGCGCCGAGCGCTGGATCAGCGGACGGTATTCGTGGTCCGGGATGCGCGCCCGCGCCAGCCAGTGACGCCAGAAACGGGTTGTCGTCTGGAGCTGGGCGTTGGCCTCCTCGACGGTGGTCGGAACCGGGGCGTCGCTGTCCCAGGAAAGCGCGCAGAACAGCTCCTCGCCCTCTTGGAGCACGTGGCGGGCCCGGACGTGGTTCGCCTCGACCCCCAGCAGCAGGTCGGTCTGGAGCCACATCGTCTGCCCGGCTCCGGTGGCGTCGGCGCGGTGGCGGTCCGGCGCAAGCGTCCACTCCGAGAGCACGCGGCCGTAGTCGAACCCCGGCTCGCACACGAGCTCGACCTCGACCGTGCCCTCGATGCACTTGACCGTCCTGACCAGCACGTGGTTGGCGTCCTCGTCGGTGGGCGGCCGAGTATGGGGGGTGATCATGTCCTCGCCGTGGCGAGGGCCCATCGTGAGCGCGTCGTGGACGATTGCCCACCCGGAGGGCGCCTTCCATGCCGTGACCAGGATATTGGTCCCGGGCACATAGTCGCGGCCGCTCGGCACGTTGATCCCGAACGGGCCGAGGCGGAACGCCCCGGCGCCGCGGTCGAGCAAGGAACCGAACACGCTCGGGGAGTCGAACCGCGGGATGCAGAGCCAGTCGATCGTGCCGTCGGGCGCGATCAGCGCGCCCGTGTGGCAGTCCGAGATGAAGGCGTAGTCGGCAATCGGCGTGAACGGCGACGGCGCCGCGGCGCTCTCGGGCATCGAGACGACCGTCCCGGTGGCCGCGGCGGCGGTGGCGGCTGCCTGTCCATCGCGCTGAGCGCCCTTCTTAACCTTGGACGTGCTCATGACACCACCCACGGCCCATGCCAGCCGCCTACGCCTCGGGTGAGCTCGTCAGCTTCGGCAGGACCCCATGAGCCCGGCGCGTAGGGGTGGACCGGCGGCGGTTTCTCAAGCAGCGGCATCATGATCCTCCAAGTCTCCTCGACGCTGTCCTGGCGCGTGAATGGCGCGCTGTTGCCATCCATCGCCGCCTTCAGGAGCACTTCGTAGGGCGTCGGACCCTCGCCACCCTCGGCCTCGAACTCCATGTCCATCGTGATCTCCTGCGGGCCGCCCTTGTCGGCGCGATGAGCGTCGAGCGTCAGGCGGAGACCCGTCATCGGGTCAAGCTTGATGATCAGCTGGCTCTGGACCGGCGCCCGGTTGCCGATCGCCGGGAGGAAACCGAGGCGCGGCGGCCGGCGGAACACGACCCGCACCTCGGTCTGGGTGACGGGCAGGCGCTTGCCGGTGCGGATGAACCAGGGAACACCGGCCCACCGCCAGTTGTCGACCTCGAGCCTGAGCGCGGCGTAGGTCTCGGTGGTCGAACCGGACGCGACGCCGTCGATCTTGAGATAGCCGTCGTACTGACCGCGGATGTAATGCGCGGGATCCGCTTCGGGCATCGAACGGAATACCGCGAACTTCGCATCCTTGAGCGTCCCCGGGTCGTCACCGGCGGGGGCTTCCATCGCGGCGGCGGCCAGTAGCTGCATCAGATGGTTGACGACCACGTCGCGGAGCGCGCCCACGGGGTCGTAGAAATGACCGCGATCTTCGACCCCGAAGCTCTCGGCCATCGTGATCTCGATCGCGGCGACGTTCTCCCGGTTCCAGACGGGCTCGAGGTTCGAGTTTGCGAAGCGGAGGTAGAGGAACTCGTCGAGCCCCATCTTCCCGAGGAAGTGGTCGATCCGGAAGAGCTGCGACTCGTCGATGTACTGGTGGATTTCCGCTGCGAGCTCACGCGCGGACTCGAGGTCGTGCCCGAACGGCTTCTCGACGACCACGCGCCCGGTCTTGGTCAGGCCCGCGTCGGTCAAACCCTTGATCACGCGGCCGAACAGGAACGGCGGGATCTCGAGATAGAAGACCGGGCACTGGGCGCCCCCGAGCGCGCCGGCGACCCGCTCGTAGGTAGCGGCGTCGTCGAAGTCGCCGCTGACGTACGACATCCGACCGACGAGCCGATCGAACACGGTCTCGTCGATCTGCTCCCCCGACCCCTCGATCGCCGAGCGCGCGTGGCTGCGCAGATCTTGCTCGGACCAATCGCTGACCGCGACGCCCACGATCGGGCAGCGCAACAGTTCCCGTTGCTCAAGGCGGTAGAGCGAGTGGAACGTCATCACCTTGGCCAGGTCCCCGGTGATTCCGAAGATCACAAACACGTCCGCGACCTTTCCCTCGGCAGCTCCAGCGCGCGGGCGGGCACCGACCGCAGTAGTCATAGGCTCGTCCTTCTGTATGAGTCAACCGGGCGGATTCGAATGCTCGAACGCCGCGCCGCACCCCGCATCACCTCATCTGGGTGAAAGCGTCCGCCGCCCGCGCCGGCAAGCGAAAAACAGCCGAACATCCGAGGGGCGTACTGTTTGCAACGGGTTGCAATGCGACTCAGGGTTCGTAAAGCACCGCCCACGCGCCGAACATGGTCTATCACCGGGGTCTGGTTTGAGTCGTGAGTAGCGAGATCGCCGCGACCGAGTCTGAGAGGAAGGCACTAGAGCGCGCCGGGCCACTCGGCGGCGCGCCGGGTCGGTTCGTCCGGTTACGCGACGGGCTGGCGCGACGGTGGGACTCGGTGCCGCTCGCCGTTCGCGTCGCCGGCATCGCGGTCGTCGGCGCGTCCGCGGTGACTGCGGTCGGGCTCCTGACTGCCGCGAATCCTGCTGCGGAGCCCGGGGAGCTTGCGGTCCCGTTGAGAGTCGTTCTGATCACCACGCTCATCGCGGCCGGGATCTACGCACAAACGAGCAGGGCCCAGGCGCGCATGGGCGGGCTGCTCGTCGCCGCCGGGCTGCTGTCGTCGTTGTGGCTTCTCAGCGGCTCGAGCGACCGTTTCGTGTTCAGCGTCGGAGTGGTGTTCACCGGCTTCATGCCCCTGCTGTTCGCCTACCTGATGCTGGCTCATCCGACCGGACGTCTGCCGTCCCACACAGAGCGGCGGTTCCTGTGGCTGACCGGCGGGGTGATGGCGATCCTGTGGCTGCTCTCGATCGTGATGACGCGCCAGCCGCCGCTTCGGACGGCGTTGCTCCAGTGCAGTCCCCACTGCCCGAACAACGTGTTCACGCTCGGCTCGGCGACCCAGCCGGTGTTCGCGGTGCAGGCCGTGATGGTGCTCGCGTGGCTCGCGGTGACCTGGGGCACGCCGGTGATCGTCGCGAGGCGGGCGCGTCTCGCTCCGGTGCCCGTGCGCCGGTCGCTCACCCCGGTGTGGATGACGGCGACGGCGGCCGCGGTCCTGTTGACGGCCAGCCTGATGTTCCACGCCGCCGGCGGACACGCGTGGTCGACCCTGTGGGTCATCTACATCGCGCTGGTGGGCGTCCTGCCGCTGGCGATTCTCACCGGCCTGGCCAGCGAACGCGCGTTCATGGGTCAGGCGCTCGCGGAATTTGTGAGTGAGCTCGCCCAGCTGCCCGGGGCGGACCCCGAGGCTCTGATGGCGGCGGCACTCCGGGACCCGTCGCTGAGGATCGCCTACCGCCGGCCGGGTCGGGCGGCGTATGTGGATGCGGCCGGCGTGCCGGTGGACGACCCGCCCGATCACGCCGCGGTCACGTGGATCGAGCGCGACCACGAGCCCGTTGCGGTTGTCACGTACGACTCGGATCTCCGGGGGTACGAGCAATTCGTCCAGGCAGCCGGAGCCGCGGCACAGATCCGCCTCGACAAGACCCAGCTCGAAGCCGACCTCAAGGCCTCGACGGCCGACCTGGCCTCGTCGCGAACCCGGCTGGTGGGGATGGCGCACGCCGAGCGGCGCCGGCTCGAGCGCGATCTCCACGACGGAGTCCAGCAGCACCTCGTCGGCCTGCGCATCAAGCTCGACATCGCCACCGAGACGCTGAAGGAGGATCCGGAGCGGGGCGAGCGCGCGCTTGAGTCGGTCGGACGCCAGATGGACGACGTGCTCCAGGAGCTTCGCCTGCTCGCGCGGGGCATCTATCCGTCGCTGCTGCACGAGTGTGGTCTACGGGAATCGCTGCGGGCCGCGGCTCGGAGCTCGCCGCTGGCAGTCTCGGTCCGTGCGCCCGGAATCGGACGCTTCCCGGACGAGGTTGAAGTCGCCGTCTACTTTTGCTGCCTCGAGGCGCTCCAGAACGTTGTCAAGCACGCCGGCCGCGACGCAACCGCGATCGTGTCGCTGTCGCGCGACGGACTGTGGCTGTGCTTCGAGGTCCACGACACCGGCGTCGGGTTCGACCCCTCCGCGAACGGCCTCGGCAGCGGGGTCGTGAACATGCGCGATCGGATCGAGGCGGTCGGCGGCGTCCTCGAGGTCACGGGGCGGCGCGGACGGGGAACGTCGGTGCGGGGGCGCGTGCCGGTCGCTTAGACACCTGCCCGCCACCTTGCCGCCGTGGGGGCCGCGGGCGAGGCTATGCCGGCACCCGTACGCGCGAAAGGAAAAGTCATGTGTCGCTGGCTCGCCTATACCGGCTCGCCCATCCTGATCGAGAAAGTGCTGTACTCGCCCGTCCATTCGCTGATCGACCAGAGCCTGCACTCCGAGCTCGGGGCGGAGACGACCAACGGAGATGGGTTTGGCTTGGGCTGGTATGACGACCAGCCGACCCCGGGCGTATTTCGCAGCATCGAGCCGGCCTGGAACGACCAGAACCTCCACGAGCTCGCGGGGCACGTCACCTCCGGCCACTTCTTCTCGCACATTCGAGCTGCGATCGGTTCTCCCGTACAGCAGACCAACTGCCACCCGTTCCGGCACGGTCGGTGGCTGTTCATGCACAACGGCTACATCGCGGAGCTTCCCCGGGTCCGGCGCGAGCTGCTCCTCGCGGTCGACGAATCGTTGTTTGCAGAGATCACCGGAACCGCGGACACCGAGATCCTGTTCTACCTCGCGCTGAGCTTCGGCCTCGAGAGCGATCCGGCGGAGGCCTTGGCGCGGACGATCGGCCTGGTCGAGGACGTCGGTCGACGCAAGGGCGCCGAGTTCCCGTTCCAGGGCACGATCGCAACCACCGACGGCGAGCGCATGTGGGCGTTCCGGTACTCGAGCGAAGGCAAGTCGCGGACGCTGTTCTACAGCCGCGACCTCACCGCGGTTCGCAAGCTCGCTCCCGACCGAGAGGTCCTGTTCGAGGTATCCGACGACTCGCGACTGGTCGTCTCGGAACCCATCGGAGACCTGCCCGGGGCGTGGGCCGAGGTACCGGAAGGTTCGTACGGCGTGGTCGGTGGCGGTGACGAACAGCTGCGCCCGTTCAAGCCGAAGGCGCCGGCGATTCAGATGGCCGTGCCCGCCTGAGCGACGCCGCGGTCTAATCGACGCCCGCGACCGGACGCCCGTTCTCCAAGTACAGGCACCGCTCGGCGCCGGCGCACTGCTCCACGCGCCGGCGCAACGGACCACTGAGGAGTTCGAGCGCTTCCGCGAGCTCGGCGAGGCGGTGATCCTCGACCTCGGACTCCTGTAGGCGGACCTCGTGAAAGGTCTCGTCGGGGAAGGTCCCGCAGTCGAACAAGAACCGCGCCCCGCCGGGTTTCCCCGGTCTCGGAGTGAGGAAATCGACGCACGCGAGCCGCCCTTGCTCGACTACCAGCCCGCACTCCTCGCGGGTCTCACGCCGGCAGGCGTCCCACGGCGACTCTCCGGTCGGATCGATCTGGCCGCCGGGGATCGTCCACCCCTTCTTGTAGGTCGGCTTCAGAATCAGCAGCCGTCCGTCCGCGCCGTGGATCAGCGCTCCCGCCGAGGCCGGAATCCGTGGTAGCTCGGGCGGGAGGTCGGTCAAGCGGTGGTCAGCGTGCGGGGACGAGCCGTGCTCTGCTCGTGTACCGAGTCGGTGGTCGGAGTCCCCATGGCAAGCAGCGTGTCGATGAGGGCGAGCATATTGGCGTGCGTCCGGTCGTCGTGGGTCGAGAGCGAGCGTACGGCGCTCGCGCCGAGGACGTCGAGCGGCGGCTTCGGGCCGATTGCACGCAACCGGGCCGGGAGTAGGAAGTGCGTCCACCGGCGCGTCTTGGACTGGGCCGTCCAGGCGCTCAGGTGCTCTGCACGCAGGCGCTCGAGCTCGGCCGATCCCCTGCTGCCGACGACCTTCGCGGCGTAGACGTAGAGGTCCTGGCGCCGCCGGTCGTCGACAGAGTCGTTGTAAGCCCTGAGCAGTGCGCCGATCACCGGGCAGACCGACGCGGGGTGATCGCTGAAGGGCTCATCGGCGAGCATCGAGGCCAGCTCCATGATGCAGGCGCCGTGATCCTTGGATGTGTGCTTGCCCTTGCTGAGTCTGATCGTTTGGTAGGTGACTGGGCCCATTACGACCTTCCTATCGTGTTGTTTGGGGTGCTGGTGGGCGGCGACTCACTCTCCGACGGCGGCCATCTCGTCGGCCGGGGTCCGCAGGCCTCCGGCGATCAGGAGCAGCAGCGCCACTGTGCCGGTCCAACCGGTCTGATGGCTGGCCCCGATACCGGCGCCGTTGTCGCCGTGGAAGTACTCATGAAACGGGATCAGGTCGTGCCAGTGCGGGTCGGTCTGGAACTTCTCGATGCCCCCGAACACTGGCCGGCATCCGGTCTCGTCCTCGGTGAAAGTGGTGGTAAGGCGGTTGGAGATCTCGGCGGCGATATCGAGCAGGCTCAGATCGCGTCCGGAACCGGTCGGGTACTCGACCTTCACTCGGTCGCCGTAGTAGCGGTGGAGCTGGATCAGCCCGCGCAGGAGCACCAGGTTCATCGGGAACCACACGGGACCCCGCCAGTTCGAGTTGCCGCCGAACATCCCGGTGTCGGACTCCGCGGGCAGGTAATGGACGTTGTACTCCTCACCGCCCCAGTCGAATACGACCGGCTGCTCCAGATGGCGGCGCGAGATCGCCCGGATTCCGTGAGCCCCCAGGAACTCGTCCTCGTCGAGCATGACCGCCAGGATCCGCCGCAGGCGAGACTCGTCAACGAGTGAGGTCATGCGCCTGCCCTCTGGACTAGCGCCCGGGAGGTGGGCGAGCTGGGGCAGTGAATCCGAGAACCGGTCGACGAACTCGGACAGCAGTTCGAGGACCCCGGGGTAGCGCTCGAGGACGTCGGGCTCGAACACGGTCGCCGCGCACATCGGCAGAAGACCCACCAGCGAGCGGACCTTGAGCTCGATCGTCTGCCCGTCCGGCATCCGCATCACGTCGTAGTAGAAGCCGTCGTTGTCGTCCCACAGCGTGGAGTTGCCCTCGGGCGGGTTCATGGCGACCGCGATCCACATGAAATGCGCGATGAACTTCAGCGCCATGTCGATGTACGCGGGCTGGTGACGGGACAGCTCGATCGCGATCTGGAGCATCCATTGGCAATACAGGGCCATCCAGGCCGTTCCGTCCGCCTGTTCGAGCTGGCCACCGCCGGGCAACGGGGCCGAGCGATCGAAGATCCCAATGTTGTCCAGACCGAGGAACCCGCCCTGGAAGAGGTTGCGGTCATCCGGGTCCTTGCGGTTCACCCACCAGGTGAAGTTGGTCAGGAGCCGATCGAATACCCGAGCCAGGAACACATGGTCGCCCTCGCCGCCGCGGATCTCGATTTCGCGCTCGTAGACGTAAAGCGCCGCCCACGGCGTCACCGGCGGGTTGACGTCGCCGAAGTTCCACTCGTATGCCGGGATCTGTCCGTTGGGATGCAGGTACCGGGTCTTGAGCAGTAGCTCCACCTGCTCCTTGGCGAAATCGACGTCCACGAGCGACAGCGGTGCGCAGTGGAAGGCCAGGTCCCAGGCCGCAAACCATGGGTACTCCCACTTGTCGGGCATCGAAATGATGTCCCCGGCGATCATGTGGAACCACTGGACGTTCCGGACGCCGCTGGTCGGCGCGTTCGGGCCCCACGGATCGACGCCGTGCTCGCGCAGCCAGCGGTGCACGTCGTACTCGTAGTACTGCTTGCCCCATAACATGCCGGACAGCGCCTGGCGCATGACCATCGCCTGGTCATCGGTCAGCGCCGGCGGGATTACGGTGGCGTAGAACTCGTCAGCCTCGCGTCGCCTGTCGTCCATGACGCGGTCGAATCCGCTGCTCAACGCCCCGGTGGCGGCGCGGTCCGTTCGGGCCGCGCCGACATTCGCCGTTAGCCGCAGGCGGATCTCGGCGCTCGCTCCCGGTTCGATTTCGACGACATGGCGGGCGGCGACCTTCGTCCCTGTCCGGTCGGGGTTGACGGCGCCCTTCGCAGCCGCCACGACATAGTCGTTGACCCCGTCCTTCACGTATGGGGAAGCGTTGGGTGCGCCGAACAGGCGCTGGTTGTTGGTCTCGTTCTCGCAGAACAGAAGCTCCGTGCAGGTGTCGGTCCGCAGTAGCCACTCGCCGAGCTCGTCGTGGTTCGCGCGCACGAGGGCATCGTCGACGGCGGCCAGCGTCGGCTTCGGGACGTCGTCGCCCCACGACCAGGTGTTGCGGAACCAGAGCGTGGGGAGGAGGTGAAGCGTGGCTCGCTCTGGGCCACGGTTGTGGGCGGTGACGAGCATCAGGATGTCGTCCGGCGCGGCCTTGGCGTATTCGACGACCACGTCGAAGTACCGATCGTCGTCGAACACCCCGGTGTCGAGCAGCTCGTACTCCATCTCCTGCTTGCTCCGACGGGCGTTCGTGGCGAGGAGGTCCTCGTACGGGAACGCGCGCTGCGGATACTTGTACTGGCACTTCAGATACGAGTGGGTTGGCGTGCTGTCGAGGTAGAACCAGTACTCCTTGACGTCCTCGCCGTGGTTGCCCTCGCCGTTCGAGAGTCCGAACATCCGCTCCTTGAGGATCGGGTCGGCGCCGTTCCACAGCGCGAGCGCCAGGCACAGCCGCTGGCGCTCGTCGCAGACACCGGCGATGCCGTCCTCGCCCCACCGATAGGCCCGCGAGCGGGCGTGGTCGTGCGTGAAGTAGTTCCAGGCGTCGCCGTCCTGGCTGTAGTCCTCGCGGACCGTGCCCCACTGGCGCTCCGACAGGTACGGTCCCCACGCCTTCCACGGCGCAGTGCCCTCGCGCGCCTGCTCGAGGCGCGCGTGCTCCGGTGTCCTGGGTGCGTTCGGACGCACGGCCATTTCGATGGGCAGTCTCACGGCCACCGGCCGAACATGCAACGGTGTCCGCACCAGGCGGCGCCGGGTGCCCACCGGTGTCCGGGCGCCGTGACCCTGCGAGCGCGGGAAAACGTGGTGAGAGCTTCCCGCAAGAACGGGTGCCGACCCTCTTGACCGGAATCGGTCGGCGATGTCAACCTGACCCAAAATGAAGCAGGTCGAACCCGAGCGGGTTGGGCGTGCGCTACGCCAGATGGCCGAGGATCTCGTGACCGAGCGGCGACGCGTGGTACTGCTCCAACGCGAGAACCGGCAGCTGAAGACCGAGCTCGAGGAGCTTCGGCGTGCCGCGGCCGAACAGGGGGTGGATACTTCGGGCATCGACCTGGGCCGGCACCCCGGCGTGCAGGATTAAGCTCCCGTCGACACAATGGTCACAGCGTCTACAACCCGAAAGGCCGATCCGGCTCCACATGCGCGGCTCGGCGCTCACCACAATGGCGCCGGCACGACCTTCGCGTTGTACTCGAGCGTCGCCGACCTGGTGCAGGTGTGCCTCTACGACGAAGCGGGTCGGGAGACGACGTTTGACCTCGAGTCGGATGAGGGGTACGTGTGGAACGGCTATCTGCCCGGCGTCGGTCCTGGGCACCGCTACGGCTTCCGGGTACACGGCCCGTGGGACCCGTCGTCCGGCGCCCGCTGCAATCCGGCCAAGCTGCTGCTCGACCCGTACGCCCGTGCCATCGCCGGCGGGGTGAGGTGGGATCCCGCGGTGTATGGACACGTAGCCGACGATCCAGACAGGGCGGAAGGCAGCGATTCGGCGCCGTACGTGCCGCGATCGGTGGTGGTGTCAGGAGAGTTCGACTGGGGCGACGACCGGCCCCCGGAACTCGCGACGGCGGACTCGATGTTCTACGAGGTCCACGTGAAGGGCTTCACGAAGCTCCATCCCGACGTGCCGGAGGAGCTGCGCGGCACGTATGCCGGCGTCGCCCACCCGGCCGCGGTGGCACACCTGAAGCGGCTTGGCGTGACCGCCGTAGAGCTGCTGCCGGTGCACCAGTTCGTCCACGACGCCCAGCTCGTCGCGCGTGGGCTGCGCAACTACTGGGGCTATCAGTCGATCGGGTACTTCGCGCCGCATAACGAGTACAGCTCGAGCGGCGACCGCGGCGGGCAGGTCGACGAGTTCCGCCGGATGGTCCGCGCCCTGCACGCGGAGGGGCTCGAGGTGATCCTCGACGTCGTGTTCAACCACACCGCCGAGGCCGACCAGTGGGGCCCCACGTTGTGCTTCCGCGGGATCGACAACGGCGCGTATTACCGGCTCGCCGATGACCGCGCCCACTACGTCGACGACACCGGCTGCGGGAACACGGTCGACCTCCACCAGCCCCAGCCGCTGCGGCTCGTGATGGACTCGCTCCGGTACTGGGTTCAGGAGATGCACGTCGACGGGTTCCGCTTCGACCTGGCGGCGGCGCTCGGGCGCGGCGCGAGTGACTTCGATCCGCACGGGTCGTTTCTGGAGGCGGTCGGCCAGGACCCAGTGCTGTCCGAGGTGAAGTTGATCGCGGAGCCCTGGGACACGGGATGGGGCGGATACGACCTCGGGCAGTTCCCGGCTGGGTGGAGCGAATGGAACGGCAAGTTCCGCGACACCGTCAGGGACTTCTGGCGCGGGGTGGAGGGAGCGCTCCCGGGTCTGGCCACGCGGATCAGCGGCTCGGGCGACCTGTTCGGTCATGGGGGCCGGCGGCCGTCCGCCTCGGTCAACATCGTCACGGTGCACGACGGGTTCACGCTCGCGGATCTGGTCAGCTTCGACTCCAAGCACAACGAGGCCAACGGCGAGGACAACCACGACGGTACCGACGACAACCGCAGCTGGAACTGCGGCGTGGAGGGACAGACTGACGATCCGTCGATTCTCGAGTTGCGGGCGCGCCAGCGCCGCAACTTCCTCGCGACCCTATTCCTGTCTGAGGGGCCGCCGCTGCTGCTGGGCGGTGACGAGTTCGCGCGCTCGCAGAACGGCAACAACAACGCCTATTGCCAGGACGACGAGCTGACCTGGTTCGACTGGAGCGGGGTCGTCGCTAACGCCGACCTGGTCGAGTTCACGGCTCGCCTGTGCCGGTTACGCGCGGAGCACCCGGTGTTCCGCCGCCGCCAGTTCTTCTCCGGCACGCCTGCGCACGACTCCAAACGCGACGATCTCGACTGGTATCGCCCCGATGGTCAGCTGATGACCGGGGAGGACTGGGGGGAGGCGTACGCGAGGGCCGTAACCGTGGCTTTGAGCGGGGCGACCGGCGACCATGCCCGCCCGGACGACCCGTTCCTGATCTTCATCAACGCCTGGTGGGAGCCACTCGATTTCGTCATCCCCGAGTCGCGGCGCGACCTCACGTGGCAGGTCGAGGTCGATACGAACACGCCCGGCCACGCCGGACACGGAGTCGATCCGACGGCGCCGGTCACCGTGACCGGTCGTTCGCTCGTGCTGCTGAGGAGCCCGGGAGCGGCGATCTCACACTCGAAGCCGGCCGGGTAGGGGACCGATGGCCAGCCTCGGGCGGCGGCTCGATCCGGTCTCGAACAGAATCCGCTCGCTCGTCAAAGCGATCCAGGAGAACGACGAGGCGAAGATCGAGGAAGCGGTGCTTCGCGTGAGCCGGTCACGCCGGGCGCTGGCGCCGCTCGCGTTCGCGGTCGGCGCGTTGGTGCTGCTGTTCGACGGCTTGCGGCTGCTGCTCTCCAACTGGCGGCTCACGCTCGTCCAGATCCTCCCCGCGATGTGGATCTGGCTTGCGATGTTCGACCTCAAGATTCACGTCTTGCACGGCCACACATGGCACGTCCTCCGCGGCCCGATCCTGATTCCGGTCTGCCTCGTGATCGTCGCGATCACGATGGTCGCTTTTTTCCTGAACGCGTTGTTCGCGTTCGCCATCGCCAAGCCCGGGCGCCCCGAGGTCCGGCCCGCTCTCGAGGAGGCCAGGCGGCACCTGACGCCCATCCTCGCCTCGGGCGCAATCGTCGGCGCGCTGTTCGCGTTCTCGACGATGATCGTGTCGCGGTGGGGCCGGCCCTGGTTCGGGCTCGCGCTCAGCGTCGTGGTCGGGATCATGATGCTCTGCTACGTCGCGATTCCGGCACGGCTGATCGGCGGGAAGCCGCGCCAATCTCGACGTGAGAAGTTGACGACGAGTGCCGTCGGCGGCGCGATCGGAGCCACCGTGTGCACGCCGCCTTATCTCCTGGGACGCCTGGGCATCCTGATGCTGGGCTCGAAGATCCTTTTCATACCGGGTCTCCTCGTGCTCACAATCGGGGTCACCCTCCAGGCCGGCGCCACCGGCGCGGTTAGGGCGATCAAGATGAGCGTCAGCCTGACCGCCGGGCGACCGCTTCGCCCTACACCGCCCGAGGTTGTCTGAAAGACTCGGCTCTCGATGTCCCCCGAGGCCGATCCCGCGGCTCCGCAGAACTCTGACGTGACCCGGCGCACGTGGCTCGCGGCGGAGCGGACATGGCTTGCGTGGTGGCGGACCGGGATCGGCGCGTCCGCGGTGGCGATCGCGGTCGGCCGGTTCGTCCCGGAGTTGACTCACGGCGCCCGCTGGCCCTTCCGCGTCCTCGGGGTCGCCTACGGCCTGATCGCGATCGCGGTCCTCATATTCGGCGGCCTAAGACAGCAGCGGACGGCCGACGCGCTCCGCCGCGGCAGCTACGACGAGCTGTCCTCGCCGCTCGTGTTGTGGCTGACCGCCGCCGGGGTCGCGGTATCGCTGGGGGCGGTACTCCTGGTCGCGATCAGGTTGTAAGCGGCCCTGACCTGCGGGCCGCGCGCCAGCTGTCCGGCGCGTATCCGCTGCGCACCGCCTCGACGTACGGCACCGGGCTGACCACCGCCCGCAGCTCGCGCTGGACGTGCGGCTCGACCGTCGGCTTCGAGGTACCGCCGTTCTCCTCGCCCCACACGAACGTGACCTCGGTGCCAGGCTCGGCGTAGTCGGCGTCGAGCACGGCGAGCGTGAGCATCTTCGCCTCGTTGAACGTGTACCCGATCCAGGTTGACACCCCGATGATGTCGCCGTTCGAGGTCACCCGGTCGAACGGATGCATCGAGTACACCGCCGAGGGCCAGTCCATGAACTTCGCGCGCTCGGTCTCGCCGAACATGGTCGCGATCGTGTCCGCGACGTCGTCGTCGTTCAACGCCAGCGTCACCTTCTGGCGATGGTCGTCGCCGGCCATCTGTGCGAGCGCCTCGCGACCGATGAAGTCGTGATCGAACTTCACGAGGTGCCCGTACCCGAGGTCCCACGGCGTGAAGTAGTAGTCCTCGACGTTGGCCGACACGAAGCTTCCGCCGATCGACGCCGAGCCCTCGTACCCGGCTGCGGGCAGCCATTCACGGTAGGCGCGCAGTTCCTCGCCGGAGTAGATGGCCGGTAGCGGCGAGGGGATCCAGCCCGACTCGAGCGCGTTCGACGAGTACGCCCGTCCGCCCACGAGCCGCATGCCGAACTCCTCGCCGGCCGCGACCAGCGCCGCGTGCACGGGCTCGTAGTCGTCCCAGGGTCCGAACAGCTCCCACCCGGGCTGGCCGGCCATGCCGTGGCGGAGGGCTCGTACGGTGACGTTCCCGATCTCCGCCGTGGTCAGGTTGAAGAACTTGAGCTCGGGCGGCTGGGTCCCGAGCGCTCGCGCGATCACGCCCATGGCGTGCGGACCCTGGATCTGGAAGCGGTAGTGCCCACGCCGCCCGTCGGTTCTCAGCGCCGAGCGCTGATCGAGCGCCACGTCCACGTCGTACCCGCCGGTTTCAGCGTGATAGGTGACCCAGTTCAGCACCGGGGCTCGGCCCACAAGGTTGAACTCGGTTTCAGCGAGATGGAACAGGATCACGTCACCGATGACATAACCGTCCGGTGTGCACGGCACGAACTGCTTGGCCTTGTCGACGTCGAAGTTGTTGAACGTGTTCACGCCGAGGCGCGAGAGCAGCGTCATCGCGTCCGGACCAGTGACGGCAAGCTCGGCCATGTGGAATGACTGGTTGTAGAGAACGCAGGTGTGCTGCCACGCCCACTGCTCGTCGCGCCAGTTGGTGTACTCGGCGGGCACTCCCGGATACACATTCGGACCGACCTGTGCATTGCGCAACATGTCCACTGTCGAGCTCACGCTCGCGAGCAGTTCTTCCAGGCTACGGTGACTCATGGGTTTCCTCCTCTAGAAAGGCTCACCTCGGCGCCGCCCCCCAGGTATGCGGCGATCACGCGCTCGTCCTGTCGCACGACCTCGGGCGGGCCGTCTGCGATGACCCCGCCGAACTCGAGCACGACCACGCGGTCGCAGATGCCAAGGACCAGTCCCATGTCGTGGTCGATCAGGAGCGTCGACTGCCCGCTGTCGGCGAGCGCGCGCAGGGCACGGCCGAGCTCCTCGCTCTCGCGCGAGTCGAGTCCAGCGCCCGGCTCGTCGAGGCACAGGACGCGGGGACCAGAGGCCAACGCGCGCGCGACCCCGACCAGCTTCCGCGCTCCCTCCGAAAGCTGATCTGGCATCGCGGCGGTCGCCCAGTCGAGTCCGACCAGTCCGAGCACGCGCTCGGGGTCGGTGTCGGGGGCGGCTGCCACCGCGACGTTCTCGCCCACCTCGAGGTCGTCGAACAGGTCGGTGTTCTGCCACGTCCGGGACAACCCCTTCCGGGCTCGCTGATGCGCCGACAGGGTCGTAATGTCCTCGCCGCCGAGCTCGACCCGTCCGGTGAACGGGACGAATCCGGTGACGGCGTCGATCAACGTCGTCTTGCCGGCGCCGTTCGGTCCGATCAGCCCGACAAGCTCGCCGTCGCGGACCTCGAGGTTGACATCCTCGAGAGCGTGGACGCCGCCGAACGCGACGGACAGGTTGCGGATGGTGAGGACGGGGGTCGCGTCGGCTGCGTCACGCCGGGCAGGGACGCCCGGCGTAACGGCCCCAGGGACGTCGAGCGCAGCGAGACCCACAGGCGCGGATTCGGGCGCGCGCTCGGGCGGGTGCACCGCCGGCCGCTTGTGCGTCTTCTTGTAGAACGCGCCGGCGACGCCCTCGGGGTTTTGGATCAGCGTGATGATCAGGATCGCGCCGCCGAACAGCAGGAACCAGTTGCCGCTGATCCCGAACCACTTGTCGAGCGCATACGGGAACAGCGCCTGCGTAGAGATCAGGCCGGCGAATACCGCGCCGGAGATCAGCGTGATCCCGCCGGCGTAGGCGAACGCGATCAGGCTGAGCGCGGTGAACACGTCGAAGCGGTCGGCGCTGACCGAGCCGAAGTTGTAGGCATAGAGCGAGCCGGCCAGCCCCGCGATCGCCGCGCTGACGCCGAACGCGATCAGCTTGACCGTGCGCGGGTCGATCGCGGCCGCGGCCGCCGCCCGCTCGTTCGACCGAACCGCGAGCATGCGGCGGCCGAGGTCACCGCGTCTGATCCAGGCCACGATCAGGCAGGCGCACACCGTGATCGCGAGGGCCACCCAACCGAAGATCGGGCTCGGGAGGTTTCCGTCGAGTCCTCGGAACGACGCCCGCGTCCCGAGGTCGAGGCCGAACAGCTTGAGCTCGGGCACGGGTGAGCCTGTCTGGCCGCCGCCCCAGGTGGTATTGAGGAACCCGAAGTTAGTAATCGCGACCACCGCGGCGAGCGTGACCACGGCCAGGCTCACCCCGCGGACGCGGAGCGCCGACGCGGCGGTGATCAGGCCGAGGATCACGGCGGCGATGGTTCCGGCGATCGGGGCGAGCGGGAACCCGATCCCGGCGTTGACGGCCAGATGCGAGATCGTGAACCCGGACACGCCGGCGAGCGTCAGCTGGACGACCGAGATCTGTCCGACGTATCCGGTGATCACCACGAGCGAGAGGGCCATGACCGTCCCGATCAGCGTGTTGATCAGTGCCTCGCGGAAGTCGAAGGGCAGTACGACAAGTGCGACCGCGCAAATCGCCGCCCCGATCAGGGTGGTCCGGAGGAGGTGCTGTGGCCGCGGGGCCTCGGGCAGTCGCTGCTCGACGAGCTCACCGCGACCGGGGAGCTTGGCTCCGCGCAGATACATGAACAGCACGATCAGGATGAAGATCACGAGCTCGGTGACGCCGGGAATCGCGGTCCCGCCCGACGTCGGGAACCACGACAGGTTCGAGACGTACTGGATCTCGGACTCGATGATTCCGAGGCCGATACCGGCCGCGCACGCGATCCCGAACGAGGTGAACCGCGCGAGCAGCGCCGCGGCGAGAGCGGGCACGATCTGGAGCGGAAGCGTCTCCGTGTCGAGCTGGGTGATCGACGCCGCCAGGATCCCGATGCCGCCCGCTATCACGGAGGCGAGGAGCGTGTTCACCATCGACAGGGAGTTGGGGGAGAGGCCGCCCAGCATCGCCACGACCTCGTTCTCCGAGGCCGCGCGTGTGGCCAGACCGAAGCGCGTGAACCGGTAGAGCGCCCACAGGCCGGCGCTAAGCAAGATCACGATCGCGGTGATGATGAAGCGGTCGATCGGGATCACCGCGCCCAGCATCGAGACCGTGTTCTGGGGAAGCACGTTCGGCTCGGGCTGCTCCGAGCTGCCGAACGCGAGGAGCATCGACGCCTGCAGTACGAGCAGCACGCCGAGCGATGAGACGAGCTTCGCCAGCGGGGAGGCCGTGCGCAGCGGCCGGAACGCGACGAGTTCGGTCGCGGCGCCGACCGCCAGCACGACGACGAGACTGAGCAGGAGCGCCGGCCCCGTGGATAGATGGAGCAGATCAACCCGGAGCGCCCAGAAGGCGTAGCCGGCGAGCATCGCGAACCCGCCGGTCGCCAGATTGATGATTCCCGAACCCCGGTAGGTCAGGACCACGCCGAGCGCGATCCCGGCGATCAGGGCTCCCGAGCCGAGCCCGAGGAGCGCGTACAGCAGTACCTGTTGCACGCTACGCCGCGGGCCCGGTCAGTTGGTTTGCCTGCTCATGCGGGCGGCTGCAACCAGCCGGCCGACTTGACGAACGCGTGCTTTCCCTTGTACAGGAAGAACTGCGTGCGATCGTTGCACACCGCCGGCGCGCTCGGGTACTTGCCGCACTGGAGCGAGGGTGCCCCGAGGGCGACCGGACCCGTGAACGCCTTGGCCTTGGCCAGCACCGCCGATGGGGTGATGCCGCTGTATCCGAGCTGGTTCAGGAACCGCGCCGTGGTCAGCATCTGTCCGAACGACACGATATTCCACGGATCGGGGGCCTCAGCCTGCTGTCCGTACTGTGCGGTCACCTTCATATACGGCGGCATGCCCGGGTCGGTCGGATCGCCGTACAGAGAGCTCGCGATCGCGTACGTCCAGATCGGGAAATCGCCGCCGAGACCCGCCGCGACCTGGCTGTTCAGGCACAGCGGCGCCGACAGGATCTTCTTGGCGTCGGTGATGCCCAGCTGCTTGAGCCCCTTCGCCAGGTTCACGCAGCCGCCGGCTTCGGTATATGGGATAACGAGGTCGGCGCTCGACGCGCCGGCGCTCGTGAGCGGGCCGATCAGGTCGGTCTCGTTGGCGTCATACGCGACGCTCTTGACCTTCACGCCGGCCGCCTTCAGCGACGCGGAGATCGCCGCCGCCCCGTCGGTGATGCCCGCGATGTTGGGATAGACCAGCGCGGCCGTCTTGGCGTGCAGGACCTGGCTCGCGTACGTGCCGAACGGGCCGAGCACGTGGGTGACGTCACCGAACAGGATCACGGCGTTCGCCTTGGTGGAGTCGACCGGGGTCACGGACACGCCGGTGATCACCGGCTTGCTGGTACCGATCGTCGAGTACAGCGACTGGATCCCGATCGCGACCGCTCCCACGTCGATCACCGAGATGCTCTTGTTCGCAAGGAACTTCTGGCCGCAGGTCGTGCCTTCTTCTTCGGCCGAGGTGATGAAGCAGGTCTGCAGCTTCAGCGGATGGCCGTCGATGCCGCCGAGCTGGTCGTTGATGTACTTGACCGCGAGCTGCGCGCCGTTGGTGGCGAGCGCGCCGATCACCTGCTGGCCGCCCTGCTGGTTGACCCAGCCGATGGTGACGGGAGGCAGCGACGAATTGGCCTTGCCGGCCTTACCGTCGACATAGGTCAGGTAATTGGTGACTGACTGTGCACCGGCGCCGCCCGAGCCGGACGAAGCCGGCGGTGTCGTGGCTGCCGCGGTGCTCGACGTCGCGGGTGGGCTCGCGCTCGTGGTCTTGGTGGTGGAGCTGCTCGAGCCGCACCCCGCGACGATCACCGCGGCCAGCGCCGCGATTGACAGCCACCCTTTTTTACGCGCCTTCGTGGTCACGTTCCTCTCCTTGTGAAATGTCATGCGCTTCACCGCGGGCGTCGTTCAGACCGCCGCCGTCGCGCCCCACAACTCCCGCGAAGCCAGCCGGCACCCTTCGGCGAGCGCCGCGAGCTTCGCCCACTGGACCTCGGAATGCACCCGCTCTATGAACGCCCCCTGCGCGAAGCCGCAGTCGGTGCCTCCGAGCACGTTCTCCCTCCCGACGACATTGGCCAGGCGGACGAGCCGCTGCGCCACGAGCTCGGGATGCTCGATCACGTTGGTGTGGTGGGTGACCACGCCCGGGACGAGCTTCTTGCCCTCGGGTAGCGGCACCTCCTCCCACACCCGCCACTCGTGCTCGTGCCGGGGGTTGCCCTGCTCGATGACATAGGTGCCCGCGTTCACGGCCAGGATCAGGTCGACGACGTCTTTGAGCTCCGGGTCGTACGCGTGCGGGCCGTGCCAGCTCCCCCAGCACACGTGGTAGCGGACGCGGTCCTCGGGCAGCCCCTCGAGCGCGTGGTTGAGCGCGCGCACGCGCAGGTCGGCCCAGCGGCGGTAGTCGTCCCACGATTGCCCGCGCGACATCATCGTGTCGGCCTCGTGCATCATCACCGCGTCGTCGACCTGCACGAGCAGCCCGGCGTCGACTATCGCCCGGTACTCCTCGCTGAGCGCGTCGGCCAGCGCGAACATGAACTCCTCCTCGCCGGCGTAGTGCTCGTTCTGGAGCCAGTAGGCGCTGGCCGGCGCCACCACCGGCAGGAAGCCGTCGACGATGTCGTCCTCGTGCTGGGCGAGGGCTGCCTTGAAGTTGGCGATGTCGCGGTCGACCGCCGTGCGGTCGTATGTCAGCGGGCCGGTGCACACCCAGGCGACGCCCTGTCCTTCGGCGGCCGCTTCTTCGTCGGGCAGATCACTCGAAGCGGCCGCGTTCGACTCATTGACGCTGACGTTCTCGAGCGCATCCATCGCGGCATAGGCGCCGGGGAACGCCTGACGGTCCCGACTCGGGGGATACATGGTCCCGCCCTCCAGCTGGATCGGCCGGACCTCGAGCCCGCTCACGCGCTCGTACAGGTACGTGATCCAGCTCGCCTTGCCCATCTCGCCGTCGTCGACGACGTCGATTCCGACCTCGACCTGTTTGTCGACGACATCGTCCACAGCCGTCCGGAGCGCCTTCTGATACGCCTCCTCGTCGTACGGCTGACCCCGTTCCTTCGCGGCGAGAAATGCCAGAAGCTCCGGCGGCCGGATCAGGCTTCCGGTGTGGGTAGCAAGGATTCGGTCCATGTCCACTCTCCTCCCCGGCATGGGCTCGACTTGTGAAGACCGGGGCGATGCTAGGCGCGCGCCGGTGTCGGGTGGTCGCGGCTCGGGTTAGGTGTGCGCGCACGAGCAACCCGGGGGTCCCGGGTGTGCGCTGAGGGACAACTGCCTCATGCAATGCAAACGGAGCACTCGTCGAAAGGCCCCGCAAGCGGTAGTAGAGTGCCCTCCGGCAGCCCAATCATTCGAGGGAGAGACGGCCGCTGTAATAGCCACGGAGCTGTTCTGGCGCACGCGATGACGTTGCTGATCGACACCAATGCGGTGGCGGCACAGGATCGTGTCGAGTTCTGGGCGAAATCGTCCTGCGACGCGTATCACCCCCTGCACATAGGGACCGACTCCAACGACCGGTTCTGGGCGCGGATGTGGGCCGACCATCTCGGGCCGATCGGCGTGTACCGGATCACCGCGGGGCCCAACACGATGCGGCGCACCCCCAGGGACATCGCCGCCGGCGATCCGGAGTGCCTGCACCTGTCGCTGCTCGTCAGAGGTCGCTTGCACGGCGCGCAGCAGCACCGGGCGACGACGCTGGGTCCCGGCGATATCACGAGCTACGACACCTCACAGCCGGCGATCTTCCGCGCCGACGCGCCGTTTGATCTGCTCGTCCTGCGGCTCCCAAAGGAGACGCTTGGAAAGCACGCCGGCAAGGTCTCGCGCCTGACCGCGGTGAGCATTCCCGGCAATGCCGGGCTCCCTCGGCTGGCGGCCCGGTTCTTCTGCGAGGCCGCAAATGGTCTGGCCGACGGCAGCATCGCGAACGGTGACACCGGCCTGGCAGAACACGTCATTGACCTCGTCCGCCGGCTCTACGTCGACCTCGACGCGACCCGGGTGCCCCGCCCGCGGTCGACGGCCGAGCTGTTGATCCACGCCCAGGCGTACATCGAGGCGCGGCTCGGCGATCCCACGCTGAACCCGGAGGAGCTCGCGCGTGCCTGCTTCATCTCGACCCGCTATCTCCACCGGGTGTTCGAGGCCGAGGGGCTGAGGGTCTGTGACTTCATTCGCTCGGCGCGGCTCGACCGCTGCCGGCGCGATCTGATCGATCCCGCCTTCGCCGACCAGCCGATCTCGGCGATCGCCAGCCGGTGGGGGCTTCCGAGCGCGCCGCATTTCAGCAGGCTGTTCCGGCAAGCGTACGGATGCTCCCCGCGGGAGTTCCGGCGGGATGCGAGCCGATCCGCCCCCTCGAACGGATCGGGCGAGGTTGGGGCGACGTTGCCACCGCCGCGGTGGCCGCTCGAGGTCGGCGAGCCGGTGTCGCCCGTGCGAGCCCTGCCACGCGGCCGGCCCTCCACGTGAGCACGGCGACTCTTTCGCTCGATCAGCTGAGCGCAGGGTACGACCGCGCCGCCGTCGTGCGGGATCTGACGCTGTCGGTCTCCGCCGGGGAGGTCGTCGCGCTGATCGGGGCGAACGGCGCCGGCAAGACGACGACTTTGCGGACGATCTCGGGGCTGGTCAAGCCGATGGGAGGCTGCGTGCGGCTCGAGGGCGATGATCTCGTGGACGCCTCGCCGACCGCGCGGGTCCGTCGGGGGATCGTGCACGTGCCGCAGGGTCGTGGGATCTTCTACGGGCTCACCGTGGGCGAGCACTTCCGGCTGGACGGCGTGCGCGAGGGGCCGGAGCTCGAGGCCGCGTTCGCCCGTTTCCCGGCGTTGCGCGAGTTGCGGGGACGCCGGGCGGGGCTGCTGTCGGGCGGAGAGCAACAGATGCTGGCGATCGCGAGGGCGCTGAGTCGGCAGCCGCGACTATTACTGCTCGACGAGCTCAGCCTCGGGCTCGCGCCGGTGATCGTCGAGCGGCTGCTGCCGGTGGTCCGCGAGTTCGCTTCGACGCACGGGACGGCGGTGCTGCTCGTCGAGCAGCATGTGCACCTCGCGCTCGAGATCGCCGACCGGGGCTATGTGCTCTCGCACGGCGAACTCGTGGCCAGCGACAGCGCCGAGCGGCTGCGCGCCGACAACGCGCTGCTCACCGCGAGCTACCTGGGGGAGAGTCCCGCCTGAGGTTCGGCTCTGTGGGTGGGCGGGCGGTCGGCCGGGTCGCATTAGTCGCTAATATAAGCGCCTGATGGAGCCCTCCAGCGTCGACCGCCGCAGCAGCCAGCTCGACGACATCGCGGAGGCGCTCCCGCAGCGGAGCGCGGCGCTGTCGAGATTGTTCCTGACCCGCTCGAGCGTGTGTGTGTCGCGGACGGAGGTCGGGGTGCTGCGCAATCTGCGCGAGGGTCCGCGTCGGATCACAGAGCTCGCGGGCGAGGAGCGCGTGACCCAGCCCGCGATCACGTTGCTCGTGAACCGGTTGGAGGAGCGGGGTTGGGTCAAGCGCGTCCCCGATCCGAGTGACGGACGGGCCGTGCTGGTCAGTCTTACGCCTGTCGGCGAGGATGTGTTCGAGCAGTTGCGAGCCGAGTACCGCGCGCTCCTGCACGAGGAGATGGCGACGCTCGACGACTCCGAGGTGGAGACGCTCGCGGCCGCGGTCGAGATCCTCGATCGTCTGATCGCGAGACTCTCGCAGTGAGCGCGGTCGTGGGGGCGAACGGGGGACCACCGGCGGCACGCCCGGACAACTACAAGTGGATCGCGCTGTCGAACACCACGCTCGGGATCTTGATGGCGGTGATCAACCAGTCGATCGTGATCATCGCGCTTCCGGCGATCTTCCGCGGGATCCACCTGAACCCGCTGATCCCGTCGAACACGAGCTACCTGCTGTGGATGCTGCTCGGGTTCATGGTGGTGATGGCGGTGTTGGTGGTGAGCCTCGGTCGCGTCGGCGACATGTTCGGGCGGGTGCGGATGTACAACCTCGGGTTCGCGATCTTCACCCTGGGCTCGATCCTCCTGTCCGTGACCTGGTTGCAGGGCAGCGCCGGCGCGATGTGGATGATCGTGATGCGCGTCGTGCAGGGGATCGGCGCGGCCTTCCTAATGGCGAACTCCTCGGCGATCCTCACCGACGCCTTCCCGGCGGAGGAGCGCGGGCTCGCGCTCGGGATCAACATGGTGGCCGCGATCGCCGGCTCGTTCATTGGGCTCGTCCTCGGGGGTGTGCTCGCTCCCGTGGCCTGGCGGCTCGTGTTCCTGGTGTCGGTGCCGTTCGGCCTGTTCGGAACGGTGTGGGCCTACCTGAAGCTCGAGGAGCGCGGAATCCGGACCCCGGCGAAGATCGACTGGTGGGGCAACATCACCTTCGGGCTGGGGCTGATCGCAGTGCTCGTCGGGATCACCTACGGGATCCTTCCCTACGGCGGGCACAGCATGGGCTGGACGGCCCCGGGAGTGATCGGCGCGCTCGCCATCGGGATCTTGCTGCTGGTGGCGTTCGCGTTGATCGAGCGTCGCGTGGCCTCGCCGATGTTCCGGCTCGACCTGTTCAAGATCCGGGCGTTCAGCGGCGGAAGCGTGGCCACATTCCTGGCGGCGCTGTCACGCGGCGGTCTGATGTTCATGCTGATCCTGTGGCTCCAGGGCATCTGGCTGCCGCTGCACGGCTACAGCTTCGAGGACACCCCGCTGTGGGCCGGCATCTACATGCTCCCGCTGTCCGCGGGGTTCTTGGTCGCCGGGCCGATCTCCGGCCGGCTCGCGGACCACTTCGGCGCCCGGCCGTTCGCCACCGGCGGGATGATCGCCTCCGCGATCGGGTTCCTGTTGCTGATCGCGCTCCCGATCGACTTCACCTACTGGGAGTTCGGCCTCGTGATCTTCCTGATCGGCGCCGCCATGGGCCTGTTCGCCGCCCCCAACCTGACCGGGATCATGAACAGCCTCCCGCCCGACCAGCGAGGCTCCGGCGCCGGTATGGCGGCCACGTTCCAGAACGCGGCGTCGGTCCTGTCGATCGGGGTGTTCTTCAGCCTGATCATCGTCGGGCTGTCCTCGACGCTGCCCACCGTCCTGTTCCACGGGCTGGCGTCGCATGGCGTGCCCCATCCTGACGCACTCCGGGTGTCGCAGCTCCCGCCGGTGGGGAGCCTGTTCGCCTCATTCCTCGGCTACAACCCGGTCGGGACGCTGCTCGCGCCGACGCTCCCGCACCTGCACCCCGCGACGGCGGCCTACCTCACCGGCCACAAGTTCTTCCCGACACTCGTCTCGCACCCGTTCGCCACCGGAATCCACACCGTGTTCTACTTCGCCGCGGGGTGCTGCGTGGTGGCGGCGATCGCGTCCTGGCTGCGGGGCGCGAAGTACTACTACAAGGCCGACGTCGCCGAGGTCGAAGAGGCCGAGCTGCTCGAAGTCGTCTCCTAGCTTTCTCCTCGCCGTCTGGCGGGGTCAGGGATCAGCGGCGGCACGCCCGATCAGGATCACGAGGTGTGTACCGCCGCGAGCAAGTAGTCGGGCCATCGCGCGAGCGGGGCTGACGGTCCGTACAGCGGGATCCGGACGCGCTGACTGCCAGCCGAAGCCGAACAGCTCGGTGACGATCGTTCGGTCCGCCTCCATGACGCGGCGCTTGTAGTCGACGTGGGCAGCCGACTCGTCGCTCAGCAGGAAGCGCGTCCCGGCCGCGACACCGGCGGCGCCCGATTTGAGCGCGGTTCGGACGTCGGCCGCGGTCGCGATTCCACCGGCCACGATCACCGGATAGTCGGGTGACGCAGCGCGGACCTGCTCGAGCAGCACCAGCGCCGGCAGTGTCCCGCGGACATGACCGCCCGCCTCGATGCCCTGGGCGATGACGGCGTCCGCGCCCGCGGCTTGCGCGGCGTGAGCCTCGGCCAGCGAGCCGCACTGATGAATCCAGGTTGCGGCCGTGCGGCGTACGGGCTCTCCCCAGAAGGTGACCACGACGTCGGCCTCGCGGGCCACCTCCCAATGCCCGGGGCGCGTGAACGGCAGTAGAAGATTGACCGCGATCGGATTGTTGGTTAGTCCGCGAGCTCGCTCGAGCTCTTTGCGGAGGATCTCAGGCGGCAGGATTCCGATCGTGCCGAGGCCGCCGGCCTCCGACACCGCGGCCGCCAGCTTGGCGCCGGCGACGCCGCCGCCCATCCCGGCTTGTAGTACCGGCACGCTGATCCGGAGACGGTCGAGCAGAGCGGTCAGGGGGTTGAGGCTACCGGCCATCTGGAGCCGGGCGCGAGCGTGCAAGCGGCGCGCCGCAGGGCTCGAGCGCAGGAGCCGAGACGGACAGGTCGAACTTGTCACGCAGTCGACAGGATCGTCGACTAGGTGTTTGCAGTGTCCCCAAGGAGCCGCGGCGAAGCTCTGGCTATTGCCCCTGCCACGCTTCCAACTCGCGGCACCGTAAAGAGCGGCGGCCCTCGTGGCCGCCGCTCTTTTATGCGCCTAGATCAGTCCGGCGATCAGGCCCGCGGCGCGCACGGCGCCGTCGGTCGCGACCGGCAGGTAGTCGACGGAGTGATCGATCTCCTCGGCGATCGCCGCCGCGATCGCGTCCGGTGGCGAGTCGCGGTAGTCCATCCGGCGCCCCGCGCGGTGGCGCTTCAGGCGGTGGTCGACGTGAAGGTTCTGCTCGAAGTGGCGGGCGAGCGGGAAGTAGATGAACGGCCGCTGGGTGGCGGTCAACTCCATCGTGGTGGTCAGGCCTCCCTGCACGATCGCGACGTCGCAGGCCGCGAGGTGGCGGTAGAGATCGTGGACGAAGGCTCTTATCTCGAGGCCAGGCTCGGTCGCCGGCAGCAGGGCCGGGTCGATCCGCGGGCCCGCGACGACGACCATCCGGAGGTTGGGGATGAGTCGCTTGGCCTGCGGGTAGCTCGCGATCACGCGCTTCAGCAGGTCTTCGCCGACGCCGGAGCCGCCGACGGTGACGATGCATACGCGCTCCCCGGCGCCGTAGCCGAGAGCCTCGCGCACAGCCTCGCGGTCGGCGACCGTCGTCGGATCGAACCCGGTGATGTAGCCGGTGAAGCTGAAGTGCTCCTCGGCCCATTCCCGGATTGAGGGCAGGCCATCGCCAAAGCGGCCGGGCACGACATCGTCGGGGTCGCCGACGAACAGCGACAGGTCGCGCACACGTGGGTAGCGGCGGATCTGCTCGATCATGTCGGCGTTGTAGTCGGCGGTCAGCGCGGCCTCGCAGGCTCCGCCCTCCGGCATCGGGAGCCATCCCACGAAGTCGCTGAGCCAGGCGTAGGCGCTCGTCTTCAGCTCGGGGTTCTCGTGCAGGAAGTAGTCGAGTTCCCACGCCTCGTCGCCGATCCAGAGGTCGTAGCGCTCCTCGCGCACCAGGTCTCCGAACACCATGAAGTTCGACACCAGGATCTCGTCCATCCTCCGGAACGCCTGGAACACGTTCAGTGCGTGCTCGCTCGCTTCGGATTGGATGTGGGGTGACTCCCCGGCGAGGTCGGCGCTCGCGGGATGAATCCGCTCGCCCTGCGCGGCCAGCACCTCGGTCACCGGATGCTGAGCGAGCCATTCGATCTCGAGATCGGGACACCGCTTTCTGAGCTCGTCGGCGATCGCAACGTCCCGGCGGGCGTGGCCGAGGCCGATCGGCGAGGAGAGGAACAGCGCGCGTCGCCGCCGCTCGGAACCGGCGCGCGTCCAGCGGCGCGGCGGGCCGGGTGGTGAGATGAAGTCGCGGAGGAGCAGGTTGGTCTTCACCGGGTCCCGGCCGTTTGGGAGATGGCCGGCGCCCTCGACCGTCACGAGCTCGCCGCCGGTGGCGCGCGCGAGCGCTTCACCCTGTCTCAGGGGGCGGACGAGGTCGGCGTCGCCGTGGATCACGAGTACCGGACAGCGGACACGTGCGCACATCTCGCCGAAGTCCTCCTCGCGCGGGACCCCGACGCCTCGGGTCGTGTCCGCGAGTGTCTCCGGCGTCGTTTCGAGCGCCCAGGCGATGCAGTCCTCGATCTGCTTGGTCGAGTGCGGCTCGTTGACGCACTTGCCGAAGAAGAACTCGAGGAAGCCAAGGTAATCCCGCTTCCAGTAGAAGCTGTTGTACTTGGCCCACCCCTC
>Ga0335079_10000540_pt1 | contig 43415 bp, 31 predicted proteins | sample Lox_Sample_33_FD_206719 | JGI IMG/M metagenome (GOLD analysis project Ga0335079, IMG submission 206719) | Soil microbial communities from Loxahatchee National Wildlife Refuge, Florida, United States - Lox_Sample_3.3 | ecosystem: Environmental > Terrestrial > Soil > Wetlands | place: USA...
ATTTTTTTGAGAAGCCGGATCACTTCATCTCGACTCCGACTTCAAACACACGTGTAATATAATCAATTTAATCTCTTTGTCAAGAAGAAAGTGCATTTTTCGACAGATGTCGAGGTCAAACTTCCGGCATGATCGTCGTGAGATGATCGGGTCGAAGCGTCAACGATGATGTCGGAGCGCGTCAACCCGCGTTGAGGAGTGCAAGTGCGTCGCGCATCCGACCTTCGAACCGTTTTCGGATCTGTTGATGTTTGGGTAAGCGAAGATGCGGATCAGAGTCGATGAGATCGAACGCCTCACGACGCGCGACCGTCAGGACCTCTCCGTCGGTCAGGAGGTTGGCAATCTGAAGTGCCGGCAGTCCGCTCTGCCGCGTCCCGAAGAAATCTCCGGGACCCCTCAATTCCATATCAATTTCAGCAATTTTGAACCCATCCGTCGTCTCTCCCATTGTCGACAACCGCCTCACCGCGGTTCCGCGGTCATCAACCATCCATCCGTCCAATGACTGCTTCACACCTCTCCGCATCATCCCTCGCATCCAATCCGGTGCGACGAGCATACAGTACGACTGGTCCGCCCCCCTTCCAACACGACCTCGGAGCTGATGAAGCTGAGAAAGACCGAATCGTTCGGCGTGTTCAATCACCATGACCGTGGCATTGGGTATGTCAATTCCGACTTCGATGACGGTTGTCGCAACAAGAATATCGATCTGACGGCGCTTGAGTGCATCCATCACCGAATCTTTTTCGTCCGACTTCATCCGACCGTGGAGTAATCCGACCTTGAAATCGGGAAAAATTTCCGATTTGAGATATTCATAACTCTCTTTCGCCGCCTTCAAGTCAACCTTTTCCGATTCTTCGACCAGAGGATAGACGATATATGCCTGACGTCCGCGTTGCACTTCGCTCCGGACAAACTGATAGATCTTCCGCACTTCGGACTCAAAGCGAACCGAGGTCTGGATACTCTTACGGGACGCCGGAAGCTCGCCGATTACCGAAACGTCAAGATCACCGTAGAGAGTAAGGGAAAGGGTCCGAGGGATAGGTGTTGCGGTCATGACCAGAATGTCCGGTTGTGGTCCGAACTTGTCCGCGAGAGCCTTCTCCCGAAGAGCCATACGCTGTTCGACACCGAAGCGATGCTGCTCATCGATCACGATAAACCCCAGCCGTGCAAACTTCACGCTTTCCTGGATGAGCGCGTGCGTCCCGACAGTTATCGCAACCGTCCCCCTGGAAATATCCTCAAGAATATCCTCTCTCAACCTGGATCGCTGATTCCCAATAAGGAGCCGCATATTGATCTCCAGTCCCTGTAGGAATGAAGCAAGGGTCCGGAAATGCTGTTCAGCCAGCACTTCGGTAGGCGCCATGAATGCCGTCTGGTAACCGTTGTCGATTGCGATGAGCATCGCGATGAGAGCCACGACAGTTTTCCCGCTGCCGACGTCCCCCTGCAGAAGACGGTTCATCGGTCTCGGGGACTTCATGTCCGCGGCAATTTCATTGATAACTTTGACTTGAGCGGAAGTCAGCTTGAACGGAAGCGAGTCAACGAGTTTCCTGGCGGTTTTGCTCTCCACGGTAAACGATATTCCGGGCACCTGGACCTTGATGCTCTTACGGCGAAGGGCCATGAGGAGCTGCATCGTGAAGAACTCGTCGAACTTGAGCCGCCGTCGTGCGGCTTCGAGCACTTCACGGGAATCCGGAAAATGAATTCCCCGGAGCGCATCGGTGAGCGGGAGAAGTGTATTCCGCCTCAGGATATCCTCGGATAACGACTCTTCCACGAGTCCGGCAAACTCTTCTACGACGGCATGGAGGATCCTGCGCATCCCTTTCACATTAAGGTTCGCGTCCTTCATCTCCTCCGATGAGCCATACTTCGGGATGATCCCCTTGGTGTGGAGAAATCCGCTCAGGTCTTGTTCCTCAGTGTCACCGCCCGAAAGGTGATCAATGGATGGATGAACCATTTGCACTCGTTTGCCGTAACTCGTGATCCGGCCTGAAGCAGCGATCGTATCTCCGATGGAGAATACTTTCCTGAAATACTGGACACCGCGAAAAAAAACAAGCTGGACGGTTCCCGACTCATCCCCGAGGATGGCGACAAAGCGCTGGCGGGGCGGGCGTCCGATGAGGTCAAACGCGCGGATCTCGCCGATGACGGTTACCAAGCTCTCCGTGTTGATGAAGCGATGAAGCTTGCCGATTTGTTCGGTTTGCCGGAGGTCGATGTAGTCGAATGGGAAATAATAGAGAAGATCGTGGACGGTTTCAATGCCGCGCTTGCGGAGTGCGGCTGCACGTTTTGGTCCGATGCCTTTTACATACTGAACCGGAAGCTGGAGAGACTTCGATGGCGCCGGACGCGTTTGCATGACGATGAAGATACGAACGGAAGGAAGAAATTGCAACCACGGAAGGGAACTGAAGAGGGCTCAGTGCTCTTCCTTCGCACCCCTCGTCATCAGATCAGCTGTTGCAGCGTGGGGATCTTTTGCGTTGAAGAGCACCTCGTACACCTCATGGGAAATGGGAAGCTCCACCCCGTGTTTCAGGGCAAGATCATGGACCGATTTCGTCGTCGCGACCCCTTCTGCCACCATCACCATTGATGAAAGAACATCCTGGAGTTTTTTCCCTTTTCCGATTTGTTCGCCGACATACCGGTTGCGGCTGTGTTTGCTCATGCAGGTGGCAATCAGATCCCCGATTCCGGATAGACCGGCAAACGTCTGTGCTTTTGCACCGAAGAATTTGCCGAGACGGGCGATTTCTGCTGTGGCACGTGTCATGACCGCTGCCTTGGTGTTGTCGCCGAATCCGGCGCCGTCGGCAATGCCCGCACCAATCGCGATGACATTCTTGATGGATCCGGCCAGCTCGACACCATGGATATCATCGCTTGAATACACACGAAAGTAGGGGTTCATGAAGAGTTTCTGTGCGCGCCGCGCGGATTCCAGCGATGAAGATGCAGCGACGACGGCAGTGGGCACGCAGCGGCTCACTTCCTCTGCGAAGCTCGGACCCGAAAGTGTGACAATATTTTCGGTCTGCACATGGGGCAGAACGTCGGCAAGAATCTCCGAAACCGTCATGAGGGAATCGTTCTCGATTCCCTTCGCCACGTTCACGATAAGATGCTGATGTTCTACGCGGGAATGCAGACGGGCAGCCACCGAACGAAGAAACTGCGTCGGAACTGCTGCAATAATGACGTCGGCGAGATGGACAGCTTGTTCGAGATCGCTGGTAATATCAATGGGTCTCGGAAGTTCGATGCCCGGGAGGAGAACGGTGTTCTCACGCCGCTCACGCATAGCATCGGCATGGCTCTTTCGATGGGACCAGAGAGTGATCTCGTGGGAATTCCGGTGAAGGAGAATTGCGAGAGTCGTCCCCCAACTGCCGGCACCCAGTACCGCGATACGCATAGTAAGAAGACGATGAAAGCCCTGCCCGGCAGGCGGGCTATTTCCTGGGAATATGAATCCGCGTCAGACGGTGCTCTGTCCCGGCAATCAGACGCCGTATATTGGCGCGATGGTTGTATAACAGAAGAAGCGAAATTCCAATACTGAAGAAGATCAGCGTGTTGTACCCCTGCAAATCAGCATGAAAAACGTTGTGCCGGAAGAACATCGCCAGGGGGAACGCAACGGCACTGCTGATGGACCCGAGAGAGACATATCGGGAGATAACAAAGACGATGGAAAAAACACCAACCGCAACGAGCACCTCAATGGTGGCGAGCCCCAGCAGAACTCCTCCTGCAGTTGCAATTCCCTTGCCGCCACGGAAGCCGCCGAAGGCAGTCCACACATGACCCAGGATCGCCGCACAACCGGCAATCATCCGGATCACCGTGATGTCCTCAAAAGGAGTCTGGTTATTGAATGGAATAGGACCATACATCAGTTTGGTCACGAGCATCGTTGCGACATACCCTTTCAGGATATCGATCGCAATGACGAGTATGCCGACCTTGGCACCGAGAACACGGATGACATTGGTGCCCCCGGCATTTCCGCTGCCGTGGTCACGAATATCGATTCCGCGCGCAATGCGCGTAATGATAATGCTCGTCGGGATTGAACCGACCAGATAACTCAAAAGAACAATCACACTTAACGGTATCATAGACGATCCTTGAGCATTGGTAAAATCAATTTAAGATACAAGAATATGATAAAAAAACAAGACGCATTGTGCTCTAATCAAAACTCCAACGATTTGTTATCATTTTCGCCAATTCCAGGTCTTCCGGCGTTGTGATTTTGATATTGTCGTAACTCCCCTCCACAACGGCGATGTTCCCTCCGGTTCGCTCAACCAGCATGGCCTCATCCGTCCCGTAGAACCCCTCCTCCATTGCTTTTTCGCTGGCACGCAGAAGAAGCCGGAACTCAAACGCCTGCGGCGTCTGGGCAACCCATAGGGAATCACGGTCCGGGGTCGAGCGTATGTGTTTCTTTTCGTCGATCAGTTTCACCGTTTCTTTCGATCGTACAGCGAGGATTGCGGCCCCTTCCTTTTCAGCAACACTGATGACTTCCGCGACCTGTTTTTCCGACACAAACGGGCGGACACCGTCATGGACTGCAATGATATCAATCTTGAACTCGCCCGCTCCACGAAGCGCATTCCATACCGAATCCTGTCGTTCCCTGCCCCCCTCCACGACACGCACGACTTTCTTCAACCCCTCCCGATCAACCATCACAGAAACGCGTGAGGTGAGGTCCGATGCCGCCGATACGATGATTACGTCTACGACGGCGGCGTGCTCGAATCTTCTCAAGGTGTGGAGAAGAATCGGACTCCCGGCCAGGTCGAGAAACTGTTTACTCGTTGCACCTCCCATCCGAGACCCCGTACCAGCCGCCGGGATGATCACGCCGACTCGCTTACCGTTGATCATGTCCGGTCAGAGGATAAGCATGGCGTCGCCATAACTGAAGAAACGCCATTTCTCCTTGATTGCCTTCTTGTACGCCTTCATAATAAAATCGCGGCCCGCAAATGCAGAGGCGAGCATCAACAGGGTCGATTCCGGCATATGAAAGTTGGTGATCAGATGATCCACGATCTTGAAGTCGTACGGTGGAAAGATGAATTTATCCGTCCATCCCCTATTCGGCTTTAAATGACCGGTGGTCGTGACGCTCGACTCGATGGCACGTGTGGTACTGGTTCCGGCAACGAACACATGCCCACGATTGTCGATGGTCTTGTTCACAAGATCGACCGTCGATTGAGTGATCTCATAATATTCTGAATCCATCTTGTGTTTTGAAAGGTCCTCGACCTCGACCGGGCGGAACGAACCGAGACCGAGATGCAACGTGATCGGTGCGACACGTACTCCCTTCTTCTCGAGTGCTGCAAGCAGGCGTTTCGTGAAATGAAGCCCCGCGGTCGGAGCCGCCACGGACCCAATGTGCTTTGCGTAGACCGTCTGATACGTTTCCTTATCTTCTTCCACCGGGTCACGCTTGATGTAATACGGAAGAGGCGTCACGCCGATCCGTTCGATCACCTTGAAGAGATCATCCTTATAATTGAACCGGACCGTTCTGCCGCGTGACGTGGTGTTATCGACGACCTCGCACCAGATCTTACCGTCATCGAAGTAGATCTTATTCCCGATTCGGACCTTTCGGGCGGGATCGACAATAACATCCCATATTCCTTCTTCCGCATTCAATTCACGGAGGAGAAAGACTTCGATCCGGGCATTCGTCTTTTCCTTCTTGCCGAACAGCCGGGCAGGGAAAACTTTTGTCTGATTGATAACCAGACAATCCCCCTTCGAGAAATACTCGATGATTTCACTGAACTGTTTTGAACTGATTGATTCATCCTTCCGGTTGAGAACCATCAGGCGGGATGCATCCCGTGGTTTTGCGGGATGCTTCGCAATTAAATTCCGGGGTAACGGATATTTAAAATCAGAGAGCTTCATGAGTTTTCATTCCTCTCAGTAAGTGACAACACCAGGATATTTTCTCGAAATCATACGTTACTTCCTACGCCCTGAGCCCTTCTTCTCCGCCGCAGTGGCAGCTTGCGCCGCGGCAAGTCGGGCAATGGGAACGCGGAATGGTGAGCAGCTGACATAATCCATCCCTAGCCGATGGCAGAAGTCGACGGAGCGCGGATCCCCGCCGTGCTCGCCGCAGATCCCGATCTCCAGACCCGGCCGCGCCTTTCGCCCCCGCTCGATGCTGATTTTCATCAGTTCACCAATACCCTCCTGATCGATGGTCTGGAACGGATCATCGGGAAGGATGCGTTTCTCAAGATAATCTGGGAGGAAGCTCCCGATATCATCACGCGAGAATCCAAATCCCATTTGGGTAAGATCGTTTGTTCCGAACGAGAAGAACTCCGCCATCTCCGCGATCTTATCCGAGACAATCGCAGCTCTCGGGATCTCGATCATGGTCCCCACCATGTGTTTCATGGATTTGAGGCCATGCTGCGCAAGGACTTCGCGGTAAACCCGGCGTGCGATTTCAAACTGATCCTTCAGCTCATTGACATGTCCCACAACGGGGATCATTATTTCCGGATACGGGTGCTTGCCCTCTTTCAGCAGTTCCGCGGCTGCATCGAAGACGGCACGGATCTGCATCTCGCTCACTTCCGGATAGGTTATCCCGAGGCGGACGCCGCGATGCCCCATCATGGGATTCGATTCATGAAGGTTTTCAGCACGGGAGGCAAGTTCCTCCATCGTGATATGAAGATCGTTTGCCAGATCCCGTAGTTTACCTTCGTCACGCGGGACAAACTCGTGGAGCGGCGGATCGAGCAATCGCACCACAACCGGATACCCGTCCATCGCCTCGAGAGTTCCCTTCACATCTTTTTTGACATAGGGATACAATTCATCCAGTGCACGGCGGCGTTCCTCAGCGGTCCGTGAAATAATCATCTTGCGCAGACGGAAGAGCGGTTCTTCAGAACCCTTCCCGTAAAACATATGTTCCGTGCGGAACAATCCGATTCCCTGTGCTCCGAACTGTCTCCCCCGCTTTGCATCTTCCGGTGTGTCGGCATTCGTCCGGATTCCGAGTCGCTTCACGGAATCACACACCTTCAGGAAATCCATGAGGACCTTGTTCTCGCTGGACGCATCCATCATCGGCAGCTGGCCCTTGTAGACATTTCCGCGCGTTCCATTCAGTGTAATCCAGCTTCCTTCATTGAGGGAAACACCATCGGCGGAGAGGATCTTGGAGGAGTAATCGACATGGATTCCGCTGCATCCGACGATACAGCATTTTCCCCACCCCCGGGCAACGAGGGCGGCATGCGATGTCATCCCACCGCGGGCAGTGAGGATCGCCTGCGCCGCCCGCATACCTTCCACATCTTCCGGATTCGTTTCCTCACGGACGAGTATGACTTTCTTTCCCTGCTTTGCCCACTCTACGGCATCGTGCGCCGAAAAGACGATCTGACCTGCTGCCCCGCCGGGTCCCGCCGGCAGACCTTTTGCAAGGGGTTCTTGTTCTTTCTCCACAGCCGGATCGATAATGGGATGAAGGAGCTCATCGAGTTGTGAAGGAGTGACCCGCATGACCGCCGTTCGCTTATCGATAAGCTTTTCTGCAAGCATATCGACCGCAATGCGGACAGCTGCGGGACCGTTTCTCTTGCCCACCCGGCACTGCAGCATGAACAGACGCCCCTTCTCGATCGTAAATTCGATATCCTGCATATCCCGGTAATGCTTCTCAAGCCGCCGCTGGATCTGAAAGAGCTCCTTATAAATCTTCGGCATGGCTTTTTCAAGGGTCACCAGCTCCTTGTTATGCTCGGACTTCGAGTACTCGTTGATTGGCGCCGGCGTCCGGATACCCGCGACGACATCTTCGCCCTGCGCATCGATGAGATACTCACCATAAAAACGGTTATCGCCATTACCCGGGTTTCGCGTGAAGGCGACACCCGTAGCGGAATCGCTTCCCATATTTCCGAACACCATCGATTGCACGTTCACCGCAGTTCCCCACTCGTCGGGAATGCCTTCAATCCGCCGGTAACTTACCGCGCGTTTTCCGTTCCACGAGGAAAAGACCGCGCCAATGCCACCCCATAACTGCTGGAGCGGATCATCGGGAAATTCCTGCCCCAAAATCTCCCGGACCTTCATCTTGAATTCGGATGAGAGCTGCCGGAGATCTTCCGCCGTCAGATCCGTATCACTCGTGTAGCCCTTTGCCTTCTTGACCCGGTCCATGATGCGTTCCAGCTGGCGGCGTATTCCGGAGTTATCGTCTTTCGGTTCAATGCCGGCGGCTTTTTCCATCACCACATCCGAATACATCATAATCAACCGGCGATAGGCATCATACACAAACCTGCTGTTCCCGCCGCTCTGCTCGACCAATCCAGGTATCGTCTTTTCCGTCAGCCCGACATTCAGAATAGTTTCCATCATGCCGGGCATCGATTTTCTCGCACCAGAACGGACAGAAACGAGGAGAGGATTCACCGGGTCTCCGAACTTTCGACCCATGAGACGCTCAACGGTTTGAAGGGCCCGCTCAACATCCTTTTTTAAACCCGCCGGATACGATTTCTTGTGCTCATAGTAGTAGGTGCAGACTTCCGTTGTGATCGTGAATCCCGGAGGAACGGGAAGACGCAGATCGCGGTGGCCCGCCATCTCGGCAAGATTCGCGCCTTTTCCTCCGAGAAGGTTCTTCATACTTTCATTTCCGTCTGCCTTGCCGCCCCCGAATGCATAAATGTACTTTGCTTTCATTGGTATCATTCCTTTTGAGTAGATTTGAGTTCTCGTGTATGTCTTGCGACCGAAGATAAAAAGCCCTTCCTGATGGCGGCAGAAAACGGAGAGCCGGAATCGTGCATCCGTTCAGGATGCCACTGCACCAGGAGCAAAAATTTCCCTCCCGAATTCCGCTCAAGCGATTCGATAACTCCATCGACCGAACGAGCAGATACGGCTAATCCCTCACCCGCACGATCAACCGCCTGGTGGTGGCTTGAGTTGACTGTGCCGCCCAAAAAGCCGACCAGCCGGTGGAGATGGGAACCATCCAGGATATTCACCTCATGTTCATATTCCGATGCGTCGGTCGTGCTCTTGTGCGACCGGTAACCGGCACCCTCGAGGTCAGGGATGAGAGTTCCGCCAAAATGTACGTTGACCAACTGCATCCCGCGACAGATCGCCAGGAGAGGCAAGTTCAGATCGAGAGCATCCCGGAGAATTCCGAGCTCGAAATCATCACGACGCCGGTCAACATCCTTCACAACCGGATTACCGCTTTTCCCGCCATAGAGCGCCGGGTCGACATCATGACCGCCGGTGAGGAGAAGACCGCCGCAACCGCGGAGAGCATGTGCATTCTTCTGTTCATAGGAAAGTCGCACGCATTCGACATCGGCGTTCCCGCTTCGGAGCCAGAAAACGTACTTCTGAAATTTGTGCTCAGAGCCCATCGTATCGGCAACCGCAATTCTCATCATGCCGCTCTCCTGAGTGCCGCGTCGAGGAGCCGGTGAAATGATTCCTCACCTTCCATAATCTCAGCGCCGATGGTAAGAGCGAGAAGTCTCAGAGATTTATCGATACGTGAGAGAAGAGTTTGATCGAGACGCACTGCATCCTTTTCCGTCGTCATCAATATCGCAGCATCGCACCTCTTTGCGAGACTGACAATGGTTTGGATATCTGCCGGAGAATACGCGTGATGATCCGGGAAGAAAAGAGTATCCAGAGGCCGAATCCCGGCCTCTCCTAATGTTACAACAAACGACCGGGGATTTCCGATTCCGCAAAATGCGATGCAGCGTTTCCCCTTCAAATCCTGATAACGTAATCTCTCGTTCGACCCGGCTTCGGTCAGGGAGAGCGGTTTAAACATCATGCAGACAAGGGGTGCAGGAGTATAGTTCCGGATAAATGTGCGCATGCGTTCGGATATTTGATTACGCGTAACCACGACTATTCCTGCCCGCCGGAGTGCCGGAAACGGCTCGCGCCGGAGCCCCGAGGGGATCATCGGCTCGCCCATGACAGATTCCGAGCCATCCATCACAACGATATCGAGATCACGACCAAGCGCCCTGTGCTGAAATCCATCATCCAGTACAATGGCATCGATCTCTTTGAGACGAAGTGCGGCTTCGGCACCCCGGCTGCGTTGTTCATCCACAACCACCGTGGCCGTTGGAAATTTTCGTGCAAGCTGCATCGGCTCATCGCCTGCTTCCTGAGGACCACCGAAGCATCGTGTCCCATCGGAGACAATAAACGTGCCATGCGTGATGCGTTTGTACCCGCGGCTTACGACTGCAATACGTTTTCCCGATGCGAGCAACCGGCTGACAATATATTCAACGATGGGTGTTTTTCCCGTTCCGCCGGCGGTAATATTCCCGACGGAAATGACCGGTACACGCACGTTGTTACTCCGAAAGACTCCCGCGTCATAACACCAGTTCCGGATGATCATCCCGAGCCCATAGCACCAGGAAAGAGGGCGCAACGGCATGGAATACCATCCCGGAATCTTCACGCCCACGATAAAATTCTCCGCGCTACCCGTTCCGATGCACCCGGAGAACCGAGACTTTTTCTCACGGCGGATAATTCCGCGCTGATCTGACGGCGAAGACCTTCATTCTCGAGCATCTTCAGGGCTTCTTCGGCAAGGCGGCGCGGCGTGGCATGATGCTGCAATATTTCGGGGACAATCTCTTTTCCCGCAACGATATTGGCGAGCCCGATGCTCCTGATCCGGATGAATGCACGGGCAAACAGATACGTCAGGAACGATGTCTTATACACAATAATCATCGGAGTACCGTAACACGCCGTCTCGAGCGTTGCAGTCCCTGAAGTCACGAGTGCAACGGTGGAATTTTTCATCACATCGTACGATCCATGCTGAACAAGAACGACCGGAAAATCTCCGCGCAGAAACGACTTCACGAATTCATATTCCAGGATGGAAGAGACGCCAACGACTGTTTGGATACCGGATTCCCGGTGAAGAACGCGCGCTGCACCGAGCATTGCCGGAAAAATGCGCTCGAGTTCCTGTTTCCTGCTTCCCGGAAAGAGCCCTAGGATCTGACGTGAAGGATCAAGTTGATATCGTGTACAAAATTCCGCACGTCCCGAAGGTTCGGTGAGTACTTCGAGGAGCGGATGTCCGACAAATTCAACATCAATTCCCTCTTCACGATACAGGTTTACTTCAAACGGAAAGACCACGAGCATTTTATCCACAATATGTTTCATCTTTCTGATTCTGCCGCGGTTCCACGCCCAAACCTGGGGACTGATGTAGTAAAGTGTCTTGATGCCCAGGTCATGAGCAAACCGTGCAAGCCGCAGGTTAAACCCGGGATAATCAATCAGCACAAGAATATCCGGGCGGGAAGATTTCAGTACCGCCTGAAGCGTTCTCTGCACTGAGCGGAGCAATGGAAGATGTTCGACCACTTCCCAAATTCCCATCACGGAAAGCTCGCGCACGTGGTAAATCAGCCGCATGCCTTCCGCCTGCATCTTATCACCGCCGATGCCGAAGATCTCGCAATCGGGCGCCAGTCGTTTCAATTCTCGAACGACGCCGGAACCGTGGAGATCGCCCGAGGCCTCACCTGCAACCATCATGATGCGCATGCACTCAACCCCGGAGTTGCCAGAAAACGACCAGCACTACCACGAGAATGCCAATCGCCTGAAGAGTTCTCTTCTCTGATCTCAGCCCGCTTTGCCAGTCGAGCGGCGGCTGTTCATGACTTCCCGCCCGATATTTCTTTCCCGTGGGGAAAAATCTCGGAGTTGCTTTCCGATATGCGGCAAACTCCTGGGGGAATGCCTTCATCAAATACTCTTCTTCCAGACTCACGATCATCGAATACTGAAATGCAAACCACAGAAGCGCCACGATCGGCAGCCAGGGGAAAAGGGCATTCGACATCACACCGACACCGACGTACATCATCATATTCCCGAGATAGAGGGGATTCCGGACATATGCAAAGGGGCCCGTCGTGATCAAATAGGTTCCGCCGACCGGACCCGTGGTCCGTGTTTCACTGCCGGCGATTGCGACGCCCCAGAGCCGGATGCCCTCGCCGGCGACAATGAGGAGTCCGCCTGCAATCAGACCGGCCGGTATCGGATGTGCGAAAATCACCATGACGATAAGAAACGGTATCGGTGTATAACTGCGATATTGGAAGAGCCGCTGACGCAGATCCATACATGGTTATCCTCCTTTCAACAAATCCTTCCATGCGAGGACTGCCTGCCGTCGCTTTCTGAAAATCCGTGCCGCACCATGTGACCTCTCATCGATCATTGACTCCAGGCGATGCTGGATATCCGCAAAACGCCGGTACTCAAAGGAGGGAATTCCTTCCTGCCGGCAGTATTTCAGCAATTCATCTTTCGCGAAAATGATGTCGGCGTACCGGGAGGGACACCGGTCGGAGTAGCCCTCGCCCACATAGATGATGATATCCGAATCCGCACACAGCGAGAGAATGTGATTTCTCTTGCACGACGCGCACCGGTCACAGGTTTCATCGGTGTACGGGAATGAAGGAACGAACCGTACACTTCCGTCGTGATTTTCCGGATGGAGCGTGAGCGTGTTGGAGAAAAAAGGAACATCCGACAGGCCCTGATCCGAGAGGATTTTCCGGATATAGTAGTCCATGCCGTCGCTGAGGATACAGTGATCGATGTTCTGCCTGCGGCAAAATTCAACGAATGCAGGAAAGGACTCGTCGATCGTCTGATGTTCGAGAAAACCGTCGAGCACCTCGCGGTCAACGACACCGCAGGAGTCACATTCTTTACGGAAGCAGCTTACAGCGGAAATGGTTCCCTGGAGATACTCCCTGACTGCATCAACACTCTGTTGTCCGCCGAATCGTTCAAAGAGCTGATCACCGACATCATTGTTTGCAACCGTACCATCAAAGTCGATGAAGATTTTTATCGTCTCGCCCGTCGAGAGCATTAATTTGTCACCGTCGCGGAACGCACGCGGGCTTCCTCATTAAACCGGACGGTGACGATCTTCGATACGCCCTGCTCTTCCATCGTAACACCGTATAACGCCTGGGCGGCTTCCATAGTTCGCTTGTTGTGTGTCACTACAATAAATTGTGTGTTACCGGAGAACTTCTTGAGGATTCTGGTAAACCGGTCAATGTTCGAGTCATCGAGCGGCGCGTCGACCTCATCGAGAATGCAGAACGGGCTGGGCTTGACGAGATAAATGGCAAAGAGCAGCGCAATAGCCGTGAGCGTTTTCTCGCCCCCCGACAACAGGTCAATCGAGGTAGGACGCTTTCCTCTCGGCTTCGCCGTGATCTCGATATTTGCCTCGAGTGGATCCACATTTTCCTCCAGCCGGAGGTCACACTCATCTCCTTCGAGAAAGAGTTCCTTGAACGTCGTTATGAAATTCTGCCGGATCTTATCGAATGTCTCGAGGAACATCCGCTGCGCGGTAGCGTTGATCTCCTCGATCGTGTTGATCAGCGTCTGTTCTGCCTCCAACAGGTCGTCACGCTGCTGCGTGAGAAAATTCAGGCGCTGGCTTTCGGTCGTGAATTCATCGAACGCTGCAAAATTGATCGCTCCGAGAACCCGGATGCGATCCTTGAGATTTTTCACCTCTTCCCGCAGCTGCGCAAAATCAACCCATTCATCTTCGGGATAGGGCTTCAGCTGAAGCTCGAGCTCAAATTCTTCCTTCGCACGGAGAAGGAGGTGCTCGATATTCGACTTGAGCTCGGCAATTTTCATCTCCAGGTCGTGAGTGTGAGCGACGGCATCATCGTGGAGCCGGCGTTCATCCTTGATTCGTAATTCAATCTGATGCAGCTCGTTCCGGCGGGCAGTGTGTGTCGAATCGATTTCGCGATGCCGCGACTCGATGACCCTGTGCTGTTCTTTCAATCCGACAGACTCGCTCTCTGCGAGCGTGATCTCGGAAGAAAGCCGCCCGATCTCTTCTCCGGCATGCAGGATTTCTTCTTCCCGCCGCTGCAACGTTACGCTGATATCATTCGCACGGGCTGTGGCCCGCTCAATATCACGGTCGACATTCCGCACATCTCCCTGGAGCGTCACAACCTTCCGTTCGAGTTCATTGCGGGCCCTGGTCTTTTCATTCCAATGCATTTCCAGGCGTTCGTGTTCCCGCATCCCGTTCTGGAGGAGCTGGTCTTGGGCACTCTTGTGTTCCTCGAAGGAAACAAGTTCCGCCGCCACGCGATCGTATTGTACCTGCTGGTCAAGGATATCATGCTGGAGCAGCTCGATCTCGATTTTGTTCCTCTCGATGCCGTCGTTCGCGCGTTTCTTCTCGAACTCCAGCTGCGCGATGCGCATTTCGATGCCGGTCATTTCCTTTTCGAGCGACTTCACCGCCTCGACATATGCCCTGTTCTCCATCCCCTGATAGACGCTTTCTTCTTTCGCGTACCGGGATCTGAGGTCTTTTTCTTCCTGTTCAAGGAGAGCAATTTCTTTATCAAGCTCTTCGATTTGGGACTTCTTGCCGAGTATTCCGATTTCATTGGATTGATGACCGCCGCCGCGGAGAACACCGCCGGTTGTCAGCGTCCACTGACCATCGGCGGTCAGGCATCGCAACCCGACAGACTTCTTCATCATGCCGCCGGCATTCTCAAGGGAATTCACAAAGACGACGTCGCTCAGAAGGTAGAATACGAGGGGACGATATTTCTCTTCGCACTGAACGACATCCGTCGCCCAGACGAATGTGGAGTTGCCGCGCCGTTTCCGGGAGCGAATGCGCGGCACCCACTGGAGAGAAATGAAGGAAACTTTTCCTTTTCCCTGCGACCTCAGCTCCTCGACGGCATGGTACCCGTCATCGACTGTGTCGACCACCAGCATTTGGGCGGCCTCGCCGAGAGCAACTTCAATCCCCGGACGATATTCATCACGGACATGCAGGACATCCGCAACCGTCGTCAGCTTTTTCTTCCTCCAGGATTCCTGGTTCAGCAGATACCGCACACCTTCGGAATATCCCTCGTTGCTTTCGATAACTCTCTGCAAAAATCCGGCTTTTGATTTCTTTCTCTCAATTTCATTTGCGATGTCGAGAATTTTCTTCTGAAGGCCGTCAAGATCGCGTTTGAATTCTTTCCGCTTCTGCTCCGCTTCGAAGAGACCTACCTCGGCTTCCGCAAATCTCCTCCGGAGTTCCCGGTCCTGGGATGAGAATTCGGCGATCAGTTTTTCATGCTCGCCGATATCGGAACGATATTCCGCGCTATCTTCTTCCGATCGATCGATTCTTCCCTGGGAATTATCGATATGTCCCTTGAGCCGCTCCTGTTCCCCGCGCTTCTGGACGATCTCGTGTGCAATGCGGAGAATTGTGTCCTTGCACTGCTGCACATCCCGCTTTTTCGCTTCGAGCGCTTCTGCTGCCACGGCTTCCTCGGCCTGAGCAATACTGAACAATCCTTCTGAAGTCGCGTGTTCCTCATGAAGTTTTTGAGACCGATCTTTCAGAAGTTCAGTTTCCTCACCGAGACTCTTCTGCTGAACCGTCAAGTCGGCACATTCCGATTCATACCGTTTGATATTCGATTCGAGAGAGCTGCGTCGTTCATTCGCAACCAGAATCTTCTCTTCGACTCGACGAATTTCATCAAACTTCAACGATGACGCCTGCTGGACCTCTGACAGTTCGGACTCGATCGCACCGAGTTGTTCCCTGAGCCGGTCGATGTACTCTTCCTGTTTTCGAAGCTCGGCATCGATATTCGTTTTGTCGGTGCTCGCCAGATGGAATTTCTGGTCCAGGGGCTTGAGCTTCCCCTCGAGGTAGGCGTACTCCCGCTCCAGGAGGTCGATCTCGAGAGTCTTCAACCGGGTTGAGACTTCGTTGTACTGTTCCGCTTTTTTCGACTGGCGCTCGAGCGAACCGACGGTTTTCTGGACTTCCTTCACGATATCGTTCACGCGGGCAAGGTCGAGGCGAACCTCGTCCAGTTTCCTGAGCGCTGCCTTCCGCCGGTGTTTGTACTTTGTCACTCCAGCGGCTTCTTCGAACAGCTTCCTCCGCTCGTCGGTCTTGTCGCTGAGGATCGTTTCGACCATCTTCAGTTCGATAACCGAATATGCATCGCTCCCCATGCCGGTGTCCATGAAGAGATCGATGATGTCTTTCAGCCGGCAGGGAACTTTGTTCAGCATGTATTCGCTCTCTCCGGAACGGAAGACACGCCGAGTGATTGTTACTTCGGAGTATTCGGTTGGAAGGATGCCGCGGGTATTCTCGATCGTGAGAGAGACCTCTGCAAGACCGAGTGCTTTCCGGTTTTTCGTGCCGTTGAAAATGACATCTTCCATCTTGTCGCTTCTCAGCGTGCTGTACCGCTGTTCTCCAAGAGCCCACCGGATGGCATCGACAATATTGGTCTTGCCGCAGCCGTTTGGACCGACGATTGCGGTAACACCCGAATCAAACTGCAAGTTGATGCGCTGTGCGAACGACTTGAATCCGATGATTTCGATTTTGGAGAGATACATGCTGTCTTCAGGCAGAATTCTTGATCGTTTGCATCATGTATTTCAAGTACACCGTCGTCGCTTTGGTGTAGTCGAGATATCCATACGCCGCAGCGCCGGCAATCACGAGAACCAGCACGCCGATCGCATACACCTTGATCGCAAAGACATCATAAATGATGGAGATACCCTTGAGAAGCCGGATGAGCACCCAGAGAAGTATGATACCCGTCAGCACAAAGATGGGAAGCACATAGAAATCCGATTCCATCAGCCGGTATGCCAGCATGGAAACCGGTATGAGGATGATGAAGGGAAGCATCGACCACATCGTCACGGAGAAGCTGTGGTAGAAGTAAACCCGTGTCCGGACCATCATTGAACACAATTCCACAAGAACCGAAAGGATGATGAGAAATGCCAGGACGATGCCGCTCACAACAAGGATGAAGTTCAACGGGTGCCAGACCAGACGGATGAGCCCCTCCTTCATATCATCCGACAACAGCTGACTGAGAACATTATCGAGCAGAATGCTGTCACGATAGTGCGAGAAGACACTCGCGAAGAATGTCGCCAGCGTAACGGAGACGATGGCGGCGAGTACGAGCGAGTGGGAATAGGTGATGATCCGCTGGTCGCGCACATCGGCAAAGAAATTGTACGTTCGGAACATCGAGCGGACGACCGCGTCGCGGAATCTCCGGTTGCCGTTATAGAGAAAGGCAAGCGAAATGAGGGCGAGGAAACCGGTAATCACGAAGACGATCGGCGCACTGGAAGAATAGTTGCCGACCGGTAGCGCCTGCACCTTTTCGTCGTTGAAGAGCGCCCGGACGATGTCGTAAGCAGTCCGTTTTTCCCGATTATACCCAACGATCCCTGTTGAATGCAGATAGGGATCATTCGAATGTGCCGTCAATGCCGCTCGATCGGTCCGCCAGTCATTGAATGACCAGATCGTCCCTCCTGCCACTTTTTCCTCCTTCAACACATCATAGCATTGAACGATGTACCGCGCCTGGGATTCCATCGAAAGTGGGTCGCTGTAGCCGTTGCGGTTACCCGGCTCAACTCCCCGACCGTACCGCGCTACGATAATCGGTTTCTCGGGATATCGCTTCTTGCATCCGTGGAGTAGCTCACGAAGTTCCTTCGCATCGGTGCCGTAGGTATTCAAGGCAATCAGGTCGACATACTGAAAGCAGGGATCCTGAACAAGGTGGGATGCAAAATATACGCTCCGGTCGTCGAGCGACTTGATAAGGTTGCGCGCCGCGTTGACGTATTCGGAAACATCACCGGTCGTCTCAAACTCATCCCCGATTCCCCAGGCAAGCACGGAGACGTGGCTCCTGTCCCGTTCCACCATCTCTTTGAGATAGGTAAATGCCATCTCCTGGTAATAGTCCTTCATGAGGATTTCCGCCGGAACATTGACCACCGGAATTTCCTCCATCACGAGCATTCCATACCGATCGCAGAGATTGAGCATGTACGGATGTGGAGGATAGAGGAAACGAATCGCGTTGGCACCCAGTGCCTTGATCGACGCAACATCGTGCTCAAGAGATTCGTAGGTCATCGCCGAACCGAACGTCGTATGATCTTCCTGCCAGACCACACCCTTTATCGTTTCAGGGTTATTGTTGATGAGCAGACGGCCGTCTTTCCACGCCATGGTCCGGAGCCCGATATCCGAAGTGAATTCGTCGGTTACTGTCACCTCTTTATTTTCGACATGAACAACCTGGCACCTGAGGATGTACAAGTCCGGAGTTTCGGGCGACCACAGCTTGGGATCCGCGACCGAAATTTCCGCGTCCAGAGAAACCGTCTTGTTCGACTGCGGGGTAAACTGTGTGATCCCGCTGCGACCGACCATATCGCCGCTCAGCTTGTCGTCTACCTCGATCTGAAATCCGGTCATTCCGGTTGCCGGGCTGCCCGGGTTGCGCCGGTCGGTAATTCCCGCGTGCACCAGAATTCTTGCAGACTTGATGCCGCCTTTGCCGTCACTGATGAGATCGGATTTTGTATCAGCCGATTCAATAAATAATTTCGGAGTGGCGAGGATATAGAGATCGCGAAAAATTCCGCCATAGGTGCGCCATCCGCCAACCTGCTGACGGAGTGGAAGCGTCGTCTTCGGTGTAAGCTCATTATCGACGGAAATCCTGATGGCATTATCTTTTCCAACCTGCAAGGTGTTCTGCGGGATCGTGAGGACGAACGACGAATACCCGCCGATATGCCTGCCGATAAAATTCCCGTTGATGGTAATCTCGCTCTGAAAGTCGATACCGTACGCCACCAGTGAAAAGGTGTAGGCGTCGAGCATATCCGAAGTTACGGTAAACTCGCGCTGAAAAATAATCCGGTCAGGAGAATCATAAGCGCTCGGAACAGAAACGGAGCCCCACGTTTTTCCGTCGATGGTATAATTCCATTGCCCGGAAAGATCGATCTTTGTTCGAAACTGGGTATCGGGAAACATGGCCGCATCGGGACCGGTTCTGGTCGGTTGACCGTTTTCGAAGAACCTCAATTGCCCGAACCCTGCGGAGACAAGAAGAAGACAACAGAACGCAGCAATGAATACGCTGCGCTTCGCGAGCCGTATCAGTCTGATCTCGATAGTATTCAGCCCGTTAGAGATGGAAAATCAGTGCAAAGTGTCTCGATGAGAACACGTTTAATCTCAAATATAACACATTTTGAAGGCGAAAGCAAAGAGAAACAAGGAATTTCGGGGAATTTTCGGAGAAAATCGTTCATCGAAACTCCCCAACCCCCCTATTTTCGCACTGGAATTGAACTTACACGTCAGCCCGGGCGGCTCACAGCCCGTGCCGCCTGAACGATTCCGGCAAAAGCTTCCGGTTTCAGACTCGCACCACCAATCAGCCCGCCGTCGATGTCCGACTGCGAGAGAAGGGCCTGTGCATTCTCCGCATTCATGCTCCCTCCGTATTGAATGATCAGAGCATCGGCAACCGAGCGTTCATAGGTCTGAGCTACCAGCTTCCGTATCAACTTGTGAACCTGATTCGCCTGATCGGGTGTGGCGGTCTTTCCCGTCCCAATCGCCCAAACCGGCTCGTAGGCAATCACCGTCCTGCCGATATCGGACGCAGTAAGCTCATGAAGAACTCCCTTAATTTGAACCGTGATGATTTTTTCTGTCACCCCCGATTCACGTTCCTCGAGGGTCTCACCAACACAGATGATCGGCTGCAGTCCGGCTTTCAGAGCCTTCTTCACCTTGGCATTGACTTGTTCATCGGTTTCGCGAAAATATTGTCGTCGTTCCGAATGCCCGAGAATGACGTACGTGCACCCGATCGCGGTCAGCATCTTCGCCGAGACCTCACCCGTGTACGCCCCGTCGTCGTGCTGGGACATGTTCTGCGCACCGAGCGCAATCGATGTTCCTTCCAGAAATGATTTTGCAACGACGAGAGACGGAAACGGCGGGCAAACTGCAACTCCGACGCCATCGTAGAGATTTTTCAGACGTTCCTTCAATCCTTCCATCAGAACGGCTGTTTCATGAATGTCCTTGTTCATCTTCCAGTTACCGGCAATCAATTTCTTCCGCATAGACATTGACCTTTATGAGAGTGATATCTTGTTCAGAATGATTTTGTTCGAGACAACTTTTTTACGAGGATATGATTGACAAGAGCGGGATTCGCTTTTCCTTTGCTAGCTTCCATCACCCTACCGACAAAATACCCGAGGAGCTTTTCATTCCCGGCACGATATTTTTCTGCATGAGAAGGATACTTGACAAGCACATCGTCAATTATTCTCTCCAGGACAGCTTCATCCGAAAGCTGGACAAGTCCTTTCTTCTCCACAATCGAGCGCGGATCATCGGGGACAAGAAGCATTTCGGCGAATACCTCTTTGGCAGACCTGCCGCTGACCGTACCGTCGGCCACGAGTCGGATAAGTCGGGCAAGCCGGTCCGGAGAAACCGGAAACCGGTCCTGAACAGAGCGGCCCTCTCCCGCCACACGAAGTACCTCAGTCATTACCCAGTTACTCACCTGCTTGAACTCATCATTGTTCCGGGCACCGTACGATTTCACGGCTTCTTCGAAAAAGTCGGCATACTCCTTCTCGGCTGTGAGGACATCGGCATCGTACCCCCGGAGGGCGTACTGGCGCACGAATCTGTCTCTGCGCGCCGTCGGGTGTTCCGGAAGAGCAGCCCGAATTTCGGCGGTCCATTCTTTGTCTACCACTACCGGAACAAGATCAGGCTCGGGAAAATACCGGTAGTCGTGTGCTTCTTCCTTCGATCGCATTGGCAGTGCAACATTTTTTTCCGCATCCCAGAGCATCGTCTCCTGCTTGATCCGCTCACCGCCTTCGAGTGCCCGAATTTGCCGCTTCATTTCAAATTCGAGTGCGCGCTCGACATTGCGGAACGAATTCAAGTTCTTCAATTCTGTTTTTGTTCCAAACCTCTTGTAGCCCTTCCTGCGCACCGAAATATTTGCATCACAGCGGAGATTTCCTTCTTCCATATTCCCGTCACAAATACCGAGATACGTAACCAGCTGGCGAATCTTCCGAAGATAAAGGGAGGCCTCATGAGGAGAGCGGAGATCCGGCTCACTCACAAGTTCGAGGAGCGGCACACCGCATCGGTTGATATCGACAAGGGTAAAGCCGTTCCGGTCGTGAATGGATTTCCCCGCATCTTCTTCGAGATGAATCCGCGCAATAACGATCCGCCGCGGTTCGTGCCCCTGCTCACTCGGTTCGATGTCCACGAATCCGCCGGTGCAGATTGGATCGGCATATTGCGAAATCTGATAACCCTTGGGAAGATCGGGATAGAAGTAGTTCTTCCTTGCGAAGACGGACCGGGGAGAAACAGATGATGAGGTGGCAAGAGCCATCCGGATTGCGAATTCCACTGCCCGCTTGTTCAGGACGGGGAGTGCGCCGGGCAGGCCGAGGCAAACCGGACAGACATTGGTATTGGGGGAATTGCCGAATTTGGTCGAGCAGCCGCAAAAAGCCTTCGACTCCGTCAAAAGCTGTGCATGAACTTCGAGTCCGATGACCGGCTCATACGCCGGATCCGAGCTCACGGAAGACATCACGCCCCTGCGATAGCCGCGGTCACTTTCTCCGCCGCTTCCTGAAGACTCCCCGCCACGGAAAAATTGAGTCCCGATGTTGCGAGGATTTCGCGCGCTTCTTTGGCGTTGGTTCCCTCCAGGCGCACAACGACAGGCACATGGACATCCACATTCCTTGCCGCCTGCACCACTCCGCCTGCCACCCGGTCGCATCGAACGATGCCGCCGAAGATGTTGATGAGTATTGCCTTCACGTTCTTATCGGAAAGGATGATACGGAAACCGTTGGATACCGTTTCAACGTTCGCACCGCCACCCACATCGAGGAAGTTCGCGGGCTCTCCGCCAGCGAGCTTGATGATATCCATCGTCGCCATTGCCAGCCCGGCGCCGTTGACCATACAGCCGACATTCCCATCGAGTTTGATGTAGTTCAGATTCGATTTTGACGCTTCAATCTCCAGAGAATCTTCTTCGTCGAGGTCGCGCATTGCAACGATTTCAGGATGCCGGTAGAGCGCATTATCATCAAAGTTCATCTTTGCGTCGAGTGCAACGACGCTGCCACTGGTCGTGATCACCAGGGGATTGATTTCCGCCAGGGAAGCATCGGATTCTTCGTACGCCCGGTAAAGTGCAAGGAGAAATTTGACCGCATTCCTGAACGCATCTCCGGAGAGTCCGAGCCCGAATGCGAGTTTCCGGGCCTGGAATTCCCGAAAGCCGATCGTCGGATTGATCGGTTCCTTTAATATTTTTTCCGGAGTCTCTGCGGCCACCTTTTCGATTTCTACCCCACCCTCTGTCGATGCCATCACGACATTTTCCGAACGCGCGCGATCGAGTGTAATACCCACGTATATTTCTTTCGCAATGGCTACACCCTCTTCGATCAGCAGTCGCTTCACGATCCTGCCTTCGGGTCCCGTCTGATGCGTTACCAGCCGCATCCCGAGTATCTGACCAGCCAGGCGGCGTACTTCCTCAAGGTCTTTCGCCAGTTTGACGCCGCCCCCTTTGCCGCGACCACCGGCATGGATCTGCGCCTTCACAACCCATACGGATCCTCCGAGGCGGCTTGCCACGTCAACGGCTTCATCGACAGAAAATGCCACTCCGCCCCGAGGCACCGGGACGCCGTATTTTCTTAAGATCTCTTTCCCCTGATATTCATGAATCTTCATGTTTTCTCCAGATATGAAATCCAGCTACTCTTATCTTCCCACGCCGAGCCAAACTCTACCGAAAAGTTTCATTTCATCTTTGTGGCAACGGACTTTGCCTGCAGATAGAGAAGGAGATAGTCCCTCCCGCCTGCCTTCGAATCCGTACCGCTCATATTGAACCCGCCAAACGGATGCGCGCCGACCATCGCGCCGGTGCACTTGCGGTTCAGGTAGAGGTTCCCGGTGTAAAATTCCTTCTTTGCCTTTTCAAGATTCCTTTTGTCCTTCGAATAGACACCACCCGTCAGACCAAATTCGGTATTGTTTGCGATCTCGATGGCATGGTCAAAATCTCTCGCTTTGATCACCGCGAGAACCGGCCCAAAAATCTCTTCCTGTGCAATCGTCGCCTTTGGATCAACATCGGCAATGATTGTCGGCCTCAGGAAATATCCTTCTCCTGTCGCGCGACCTCCGCCGGCTACAATCCTCCCACCTTCACGTTTTCCGACCGCAATATAGCCAAGAATCTTTTCCATCGAACCTTTGTTCACAACCGGCCCCATATAGTTGCCAAGTTCCTTCGCCGGTCCTACGGAAATATTCTCGGCGCGTTTCGCAATCAATTCCACGAACTCATCATAAATCTTTTCGTGAACTATTGCACGTGAACAAGCCGAACACTTCTGACCCTGAAATCCGAAGGCTGAAACAGTCACCCCGGCGACTGCTTCATCAACATTGACTCCTTCATCGACGATGATCGAGTCTTTTCCACCCATTTCCGCGACCACACGCTTGAGCCAGATCTGACCCGTCCGGACCTTTGCCGCCTCTTCATTAATATGAATTCCAACTTCTTTTGATCCCGTGAACGAGATAAAACGGGTCTTGGGATGTGTCACGAGTGTGTCACCGACCGCTCCGCCCGGTCCAGCCACAAAGTTCACGACACCGGGAGGCAGTCCGGCTTCTCCCATCACTTCCATGAAACGATATCCGATGAGAGGAGAATCGCTTGAGGGTTTCAGTACAACAGTGTTTCCGCTGACGATCGCTGCAGAAGTCATACCTGCCAGAATTGCGAGCGGAAAATTCCACGGCGGAATAATGACGCCGGTACCGAGCGGAATATACCGGAGCTCGTCCTTTTCGCCGGGGAGCTGAACGGCGGGTTCCTGGTCTGCATAACGCAGCATTTCCCTCCCATAGAATTCCAGAAAATCGATCGCCTCGGCCGTATCGGCATCAGCTTCGGGCCAAGTTTTTCCAACTTCCATGATCATCGCCGCGTTCATCTCATAGCGCCGCCGCCGCATGATCTTTGCCGCCTTAAAGAGATATGCGGCACGCTTTTCGGGCGACACGTCCTGCCACTTCCGGAAGGCCGAAAGGGCCACATCCAGTGCCCGGGTCGCATCTTCCGCCGTCCCTTTCTGAAAAACGCCGACCACCTCATTCGGATTGGAGGGATTGAGCGATTGAAACTTGTCGCGAGATTCGACCTTCTGTCCACCGACGAGATTGGGGTATTCTTTTCCAAAATTAGATTCCAACTCGGCAATTGCCTGAAGCTGTTTTTTCCTGTGGAGCGGTTTTGACCAGTCGGTATATGATTCATTCCTGAATTTGGGGGGTTTCATATTTCATCCTTTGTTAATGCCAGACGGTTTCAAAAGCGGGGAATACTATGTGCAGCAGACCGGTATGCCGGCGTGATTGATCTGATAGTTCGCGGCCTTTCCGGGCTCTCCTTACCGGATGGATCTCATGACCGCATCGTGCACCAGCGGCCGGATATGCGCGATCCGCATATTCAATCGGGTGGGATAAACCCGATTTGTCAACAATATAACAAAAATATTTTTCTCCGGCTCTATCCAGATGGATGTTCCCGTAAAGCCGGTGTGGCCGTACGTCGTCTTCCCCATTAATGTTCCCGCAGAACTGTATCCATTCATGGTCTTCGTGTCCCAGCCGAGTGCACGCGAACTGTTTTCCGCCTGACGGGTTGTGAAAAGTTTCACCGTTTCGGGCCGCAGATATTGTACCCCCCCATAACTTCCCTGGTTGAGGAACATCTGCGTGAGAACAGCGAGATCGGAAGCCGTTGAGAAGAGACCGGCATGTCCGGAAACTCCTCCCAGTGCATACGCATTCTCGTCGTGCACAAATCCCTGCACGAGCTGCTTCCTGTAGACCGAATCGTATTCCGTCGGAGCAACGGATGAGCGCGATGAAAAAGGCGGATTGAACATCGTCCGCGACATATGCAGCGGTCTGTAGAAAACCGAGTCGACATAATGATCGAGCGTGACACCCGATATGCGTTCCACAATTTTTCCGAGGAGAATGAAATCGAAATCACTGTAGACGGTGGAATCACCGGTCTTGTAGATCATCTCGGTCTGATACACTGAGTCGAGGACTTCGGCCGGAGACGTACAGGTGAGAAAGAGCTGCTTGAAGGGCGGCAACCCAGCATTATGGAGAAGAAGGTTCCGAATGGTGATACCTTCCTTTCCGTGGTTTCCGAATTCGGGTATATAGCGGACAACAGGATCGTCAAGATGAAGCTTCTCCTCATCGAGGAGCCGCATGACAGCAGGCGTTGTTGCCACGACCTTCGTGAGAGACGCCAGATCATACATCGTGGAGGCGGTGATCTGCGGAGTGCCGGGAGAGTATTGCTGACGGCCAAAAGACTTTTCATAGACAACCGCGCCATCTTTGGCAACCAGGACCTGGGCGCCGGGAAATGCGGAATCACGAATCGCTTGCGTCACGATTGAATCGACCGCGGCAAGGCCCTCACTTTCCATCCCGACAGATTCCGGAGAGTCCCGCCGGAGCACCGATTGGCCCCGATCGACGCCGGTGCCGAACGAAAACATCTGCGGGATGCCGACAGGAAGTTTTCCGGGGGTGGGAATCTCCCCAAAGAGCGCTTCTACCGTCGCCTCCGTCGATGCTTCGCAGTCGGAATACGAACAGAGGTATGTGGATGCCTGCGGGAACGACTCCAGGACGTAGGGACTTCCCATGGCAATCATGACTACCGGCTTATCGAGAGTGCAGAGTGTGTCGATTGCCCCGACAATATTCGGCGGCAATCCGAACTGGCCCGAGCCGGAACGCGCTTTCGACCAGATCGGGCAAAGTATGATATCTGACTTGGCAGCCGCCTCAACGAGCGCCCCGACATCCAGATCGTTGACGGTCGGGTCAATGTGAACTCCCTGCGCATTGAAATACCGCTTCTTCAATTGTGCCATAAAGTAGTCGCCGACCGGCTCGTTCGTCCAGGGAGTCGACGGGCGGTTAATTTCGGTCCGGTAATTCTCGGCATCTGCGACAAGAGCACAGAGGAGTTTCTTCTTCCCGAACCGCTCGAGCGGCAGAATACTGCTATCCCGCAGGAGCGTGATCGATTCTCTGGCACATCTCTTTGCGAGGGCAAGATGGTCGGGGGTTTCCACAGAGTTGTAAATCGAATCGAGATTGATTTCGCGATGTTCACTCAATCCGATGCGGAATTTGGCGGAGAGAATCTTCTCAACAGACTGATCAATTCTCGCCGGTGATATCTTTCCCGAGAGGACCGCCCTGTTCAGGGCATTTGATGCAGCTTCGGGATCCGGAGGCATGATAAGAATGTCCGCTCCTGCCTGAACAGCGCGCACGGCCGCTGAATCGGAACCGTACGAATTCACCAGTGCACCCATATCCATCGCATCGGTGAACACGAGCCCGGCAAACCCCAGGTCTTTCTGCAGCAGTCCGGCGATGACCGACGGTGAGAGTGAAGCCGGCATGTGGAGCCCGTTCTGCAGCGAGGGCACCTCGATGTGCGCAGCCATGATGCCGTCAATTCCTTCGCCGATGAGACGTTTGAAGGGAACGAGCTCAACGGAATCGAGTCGCGTACGCGGCAGCGGAATCAGCGGGAGGTTCAGATGTGAGTCGGTCTGCGTGTCTCCGTGACCCGGAAAGTGTTTCCCGACCGAAAGTACTCCCCCCGACCTCAGGCCGAGTGCATACGCGGATGCCATCGTTGCCACGAGCTGCGGATTCTCCCCAAATGAGCGCGTATTGATGACGGGATTGTCGGGATTCACGTTGACATCGGCCACCGGGGCAAAATCAACCTGCACACCGAGAGCTCTCGATTCTTCGGCGATCGTCCTGCCGATCTGGAAAGCCAGGGCAGAATCGCGCGTCGCGCCAATTGCCATCGCTTCAGGGAAACGCGTTCCCCTCCGGATCCGCATCGCTGTCCCCCATTCAAAGTCTCCCCCGATGAGGAGTGGAATATCCGACTCGCGCTGGAGTTCATTGATGCGATTGGCAGTTTCCAGGACATCTCCCTGGAAGAAGATGAGTCCTCCGAATTTTCGGTCTTTTATGAGAAGGTCGACCCTGCGGGATTCATCGCTCTCGGAGCTGGCATAATAGCCGAATCCCCGCGGCATGATCATCTGGTTGATTTTTTCCTGCAGGGATAAACGCCGGAGTGTCTCCTGGACCCACGGAGCGAGCGCCCTTGTTCCCGGTTTTTCGGATTCCCGGGGTGCACAACCGGCAAGGACAAGGAATGCGATCAGAATAGCGTGCGACCTGGTCCGATATCGGCTAACGAAATGCATTCAGGCCAATAATCGTGGCTCCGAACGCGGCGGAAAATTTCGGATTCTGCACAACAACATTCGGAAGCGAATGGATGATTCTCTCCCTGACCATCTTCGAATAAACATTATCGGATTCCAGCAAACCGCCCATTAACGCAACCGGGAGTTTCTTTCGCGGACGCAATTTCATGGTGAGAACCCGGACAAGTTCGATAAGTTCGGTGGAGTTTTTCACGATAACCATGTGGGCGACACGATCGCGCTCGACAACGGCTTCGAACACTTTTTGTGCAAACGAGGCGAGATCGATATGCTCGTGATAAACTTTTGCAAGAATTTCGTCGGGCTGGCTGACGCCAAAAAACTCGAGCGCTTTCGCGGTCAGGAGAGTTTTCTCGCTGCGGCCGTCCGACTGCCGCATGACGAAATTGAGCGCATCCCTCGCAATGGAGTAGCCGCTCCCTTCATCGCCGAGGATGTATCCCCAGCCGCCGGCGCGCAGGAGTTTGCCGTCTTCACTGCGGTACAGGGCGATGGAACCGGTGCCGGCAATGAGCACGATTCCCGGACCACCGGCGAAGGCCGCTTCCAGTGCAACGCGGGCATCAGTCTCAATCGTTACATTCTTTAACGGGAATTTTTTCTTGAGGGAAAGTCCGAGGAGAGCGCTGCTGAGTTCGGATCTGTCGGCTGGTCGCCCGGCACCGGCAAGCCCGAGAACGACATTCTGCAGGTCATCCGCGGTACATTGTGCCTTGGTACAGGTTTCCGTGATGAGATCAAATATCGTGGATGAGGCGGTCTTGATGGGTACGGTCTGAAGGTTGGTCGGTCCCCCGAATGCCTCCGCCAGCACCCCGCCATCGAGGCCGACGAGTATGGCGTGGGTCTTTGTACCACCTCCGTCGATCCCGATCACACAACGCTGCTGTTCGCCCAAGAAATTGTCCTGACTGCAGTTAGGAAAACAATCTTCTCAAATCCGTGGCAACAAAGTATTGAAAAACGCGTTGAGAAGCAAGGTCAGGTTTGGTGCGAATCACGGAATTATCTTTTTTTAATTCGTTCCGGTGGCTCACTGATAGAGCGTCATTGCCGCTTCGAGCGTATTCTTCATGAGCATCGCGATCGTCATGGGTCCTACGCCGCCGGGCACCGGAGTAATCGCTCCGGCGACCTTTACTGCAGAAGGAAAATCCACATCGCCGGTGAACCGATAGCCGCTCTTGGCTACCGGATCTGGAATCCGGTTCGATCCCACATCAATGACGACTGCTCCGGGTTTGATCATCAAGCCCGTGATGCATCCCGGATTTCCCATCGCCGCGATGAGTATGTCCGCCTGCAGCGTATACCGGGAAAGATCCCCCGCTCCGGTGTGTGCAATCGTCACAACCGCATTTGCCCCCTGCTGTTTCTGGAGGAGAATGTTCAACACCGGCTTCCCGACAATATTGCTGCGGCCGACGATCACGACATGTTTTCCCGCAGGATCGTGCCCGCTCCTCACCAGCAGCTCCTGAATTCCGGCGGGAGTGCACGGCCGCAGACACTTCTGGCCCAGCACAAGCCGCCCCACGTTCACGGGATGAAATCCATCAACATCTTTCCGGTAATCGATCGCGGTAATGATTTTTTCCTCATTGATCTGTTTCGGCAGGGGGAGCTGAACGAGGATCCCGTGAAGACGGGTATCCTTATTGAACCGGCTGATCAGATCCAGGATCGACTTCTCGGATGAATCGGCGGGAAGACGCTCGGTGACGGAATGAAATCCCATTTCTTCACATGCTTTTCCCTTCATCCGGACATACGATTGTGAAGCAGGGTTATCTCCCACGAGGACAAAGGCGAGGCCCGGAATGATCCCCCGGACGGCCCGAAACTGTTCGGATGATTCACGAACTTCCGCTTTGATCTCGTCAGCGATCTTTTTTCCGTCGATCAGCGCGGCGATCATGTCCGGATCCGTTCAACCGAAACGATGTTCATTCAAACCTGGGATACATAAAACTCTCAAATTTTAACGCGCGACCAGACTCCGGGTCGGCCTGGAGAACCACACCCGCCAGGCGCACGTCGTGAGTGCCCATCTCATACTTATACGGCGTTTGGTGAAGAAATCTCCGGAGGGCGACTTCCTTTTTCAGTCCGATGACAGAATCATACGGTCCCGTCATTCCAACGTCGGTGATATAGGCAGTACCTCTTGGAAGGATTCTCGCGTCTGCCGTTTGAATATGCGTATGAGTCCCGACGAGCGCGGAAATCTTGCCGTCGAGAAACCAACCGAGTGCAATTTTCTCAGCAGTCGCTTCGGCATGCATATCCACAAAGATGACCTTGGTCTGTTCACGTATTTTTTCGACTGCCCATTCCCCCTTCTTGAATGGACAATCGATCGGCTGCATATAGACTCTTCCCTGCAGGTTGAGAACTCCGACCTTGCCTTTTTCCCCGAGATCGTAGATGACGAAACCGTTACCGGGGTTTTCGGAGGGGTAGTTCAGGGGTCGGAGGACATTTCGGTTGCTGGAAAGGAGTTTTCGCGCATTCCAGTTATCCCAGAGATGGTTTCCGCCGGTAATGACATGAATGCCGAGGCCAAAAAGTTTGTTGGCGCCCTCTTCGTTGATCCCTTTTCCCTCGATAAGGTTTTCGCCGTTCGCGATGCAAAAATCAATGTCGTACTTCTGGATGTAACTCTTGATGAGCGTCTCCACCAAATCGAGGCCCGGCTTCCCCACAATATCCCCGATAAACAGAATGCTGAGCGGCTTTTTTGTGGTCATGAATTTACGGAAAGTGTTATTTTCAACATCGAATCTCTGCAGGTTTTTTTTCGATCCGGAACCGGAGGTGCCAGGAGTGTTCCTTCTCTTTTTTCGAAATTTGCGCTGAAATATACAAAAATTTGCCTAACAAAAAAATTTTGATATCTTATAGTATCATAGATAGCATCGTTCTCACAATTTCTTAACAATATGTCAGAAAAGGGCATCGAAACTAGTACAGGCCAACCATCTCTATCCCTCGAGCCGTTATCCGATAACGGCATCACCGTTCACAATAACACACTCAAACGCTGGTACCAACTCATCCATCTGGGTCGCTTACTCGACCAGAAAGCCGCGAATTATGTCCGGCAGGCAAAGGGATGGTCGTATCATTCCTCCTGTGCAGGGCATGAAGGGATCCAGCTGATTCTCGGACTTTCGTTCCGCCAGGGCAAGGATTTTCTTTTCCCCTATTACCGTGATATGGTCACCTGTTTATCGGCGGGGTTAACAGTTGAAGAGATGATTCTCAACGGCCTTTCCAAGCAGGCAGATGTAGGCGCGGGGGGACGGCATATGAGCAATCATTTCTCGAAGCCGGCCATCCGGATACAGAATGTCTCCTCCGCGACGGGAAATCATGCCCTTCACGCCGTCGGGGTAGCACGAGCGATCCAAAAATATGACGGAGATGAGATTGCCTTTGCAAGTTTCGGCGAGTCTGCCGCTTCGGAGGGCTATGTGTATGAAGCCGTAAGCGGCGCTGCGCGTGAGCTTCTTCCGGTGGTGTTTGTGATTCAGAATAATCATTTTGGAATATCCGTCCCGAATTCCGAGCAGTCCGCAAACAGAAACATCGGTCAGAATTTTGCGGGATTCAAGAGTGTCAAGCTCGTCAACGTGGATGGAACGAATGTCTTCGATTCCTGGCGCGGGATGCAGGAAGCGCTCGACTATGTGAAATCGGGAGATGGTCCGGCAATTGTTCATGCCGAATGCATACGGATCAATTCCCACAGCAATTCAGATCGTCAGGAGCTTTACCGCTCTCCCGAGGAGATCGCCGCGGCAATCAAGCGTGATCCGGTGCGCCGGTTCAGGGAATATCTGATCTCTCATGATGAGTTTACCGAAAACGAAATCGTGAAGATTGAGGACGAGAACGGGCGCCTCATCGAAGAATCAGCCGCGAAGGTCGAAGATGAACCCGATCCCGATCCGTCCACGGCAACGCGGTTCGTCATTCCGCCGGCATACGAACGGCCGCAGGAGGATGATCACACGATTCCGGCAAATCCGGATGCGCCGACCATAACGCTCCGCGAGGCAATCAATGAGACGCTGAAGGAAGAATTCCGAAGGAACAAGAATACGTTTCTCTGGGGACAGGATGTCGCCTCACACGAAAAAGGCGGAGTCTTCAACGTCACCAAAGGAATGCTCCAGGAATTCAGTCACGATCGTGTCTTCAACGCGCCGATCGCCGAAGATTTCATCGTCGGAACGGCAAACGGATTCTCACGCTACCGGGAAGATATCTGGGTGGTTATTGAAGCAGCACAGTTTGCCGACTATCTCTGGCCGGCGATGGAACAGCTCATCGAGTGCTCGCACGATTATTACCGGACAAACGGACAATTCTCGCCGAACATCGTGATGCGTCTGGCTTCGGGTGGTTACATCGGGGGCGGATTGTATCATTCACAGAGTCTCGATGCCACATTTGCAACGATGCCCGGACTGCGGATCGTCATGCCGGCATTCGCGGATGATGCCGTCGGCCTCATGCGCATGGCAATGCGGAGCAAAGGTCCGACGTTCTTTCTGGAAAACAAGTTTCTCTACAACCAGTTCTTCACAAAAACCCCGAGGCCCTCGGCAACGCACATCGTACCTTTCGGGAAAGCACGCGTACGCCGAGAGGGGAACGACCTGAGTATCATCGCGTGGGGAACCCCGGTACACTTTGCCCTGCGCGTTGCGAACAAGCTCGCCGACGAACACGGCGTTTCGGCCGAGGTTGTCGATCTCCGCTCGATCAATCCGCTCGATGTCGACACGATCCTGGCAAGCGTCAGGAAAACCGGCAGACTTCTTGTGGCACATGAGCACGCGTTGTTCGGAGGGTTCGGAGGGGAAATCGCCTCGATTGTCGGAGAACAGGCATTTCAGTATCTCGACGCACCGCTTATGCGTGTTGCATCAAAGAGCACGCCTGTTCCCTTTGCCCGCGTGCTTGAGAAAGCCATCCTTCTTCAGGAAGAGGACATACTTCAGGCGGCACTCAAGCTGGCTGCATTCTAGAACAGCTTGAATAGTCCAGAATGAAAAAGCCCGGGCGCATGCTCGGGCTTTTCTGTTTTCATCCACAACGCTGGTGCTCATGCTCCCTTTTCGGCCAGAAGCTTCTCCACTTCACTGGTGAGATCCTTCGACATGGGATCAACAGGTGAAAGGTACTTTGCCCGGAGGTTGCCGGATTTGTCGACGAGATATTTCTGGAAATTCCATTTGATCTCTCCGGGATAGGGAGAGTCTTTCGTAATATACTTGTAGAGCGGATCCTGATCATCGCCCTTCACGCTGATTTTGGAGAAGAGATCGAACGACACATGGAATTTTGTCGAGCAAAAATCCTTGATCTCGGCATTTGTCCCCGGCTCCTGCTTTCCGAAGTTGTTTGCCGGAAATGCAAGGATCATGAACCCCTTGTCCTTGTACTTCTCATAGAGTTTCTCGAGGGTCTCATATTGCGGCGTAAAACCACAGAGTGATGCCGTATTCACGATGAGAAGGACCTTTCCCTTATAGTAGGAAAGTGACCGCGGCGTACCGTCGATCGTTTTCATCGTGAAATCCATTAGACCCTTCGGACTCTTCATGACACCTGCAGAATCACCGGATGGTATTTGGGAAGAAGATCTCCCCGAAAAAAGAACGAGAGCAAAGAACAGAAGAACGAGCTTCATCATGACAATACCTCGCGATTAGTTTAATGGTTGAAATTTTTCCACCTCTTCCAGTACCGTCGACACAATTTCATCTTCCTTCACGCGTTTGATGACTTCGCCCTTCCGGTAGAGAATTGCCACGCCCTTTCCGGCAGCGATCCCGATGTCTGCCTCGCTCGCCTCGCCGGGACCGTTGACCACGCAGCCGAGCACAGCGATTTTCACGGGTTTTTTCACGCCCTGCAGCTTATCTTCAAGCTGTTTCATAATGCCGAACAGGTCGATCTCGAGACGCCCGCACGTTGGACAGGCAATGAGCTCCACGTTCCGCGATGCCATGCTGAGCGAGCGAAGGATCTCCTTGCCGACCTCGACTTCCTTCACCGGCTCATCCGTAAGGGAAACCCGGATGGTATCGCCGATTCCCTCGGCGAGAAGCGTGCCGATACCAACGGCAGACTTTATCGTGCCGACTCTTGTCGTGCCTGCTTCGGTCACACCGAGGTGAAGAGGTATATCAGTCCGCTGAGCAACCAGCCGATATGCCTCGATCATCAGTTTCACATCGGTCGATTTCACCGATATGATAATGTCGTGAAATCCAAAATCCTCGCAGATGCCGACATGCCGCATGGCGCTTTCGTAGAGTGCCTCGGCGGTCGGATACCCGTGTTTCTCGAGAATATCCTCTTCGAGCGAGCCGGAATTCACCCCGATCCGGATCGGTATCCTCTTGGCTTTTGCTGCATTGAGAACCTGTTCGATCCGGTCACGCGCACCGATATTTCCCGGGTTGAGACGTACCTTTGCGACGTTCCCCTCGATGGCCTTCAAGGCAAACACATGGTTAAAATGAATATCTGCTACAACCGGGATGGGTGATTTCTTCACGATCGATCCGATCGCGTCAGCTGCCTCTTTATCGTTCACGGTTACGCGTACGATATCACACCCGGCGTCGGCAGCCTCCCGGATCTGCGTTACGGTGGCATCGACATCCGAGGTCTTCGTCTTGGTCATGGTCTGCACCGAGATCGGTGCATTTCCTCCGACAAGAATGCCTCCGATATTGACCTGCCGGGTCTGCCGGCGTATCCCCACTTTATAGGTGGGATGTTTTGCCGCAGGATCGTTCACCTGAATCGCGTTATTGTTGAGGACCGGAATCGTGAGGTTCATGATGAGAAAATCTAATTCAGCTTCTTGCTTGCTTCAAAAAGGATCTTCTTTTCCTGTTCGGTAAGACTCTGATAACCATTCTGGCTGATCTTGTCGAGGATTTCATCGATGCGTGCCTGATCTACACGTTCCTCATCATCATGGATATCAAAATACTGGGCATCGCTGACACGTGCGTGTTCATTCTTCGAATACTGGTTCACATACCCGGATCTGACGAACCGGTTGCGGGTTTTCTCGAGGATGCCCTGAAACGGGATCCGGCGCTGATCGATCATGAGGTAAATAAATCCGACTGCCGCTCCTCCGAGGTGGGCAAAATGCGCGACACCGTCCGCTGAGCCGGTCACACCGGCATAGATTTCAATACCGATGTAAATCAGAACGAAATAGCGTGCTCTGATCGGGAGAAGGAAATAGATAAAGATCGGCTGATCGGGATAGACCATCCCAAACGCGAGGAGGACTCCGTAGATCGCGCCCGAGGCACCGACAGTCGGGCCGGCGGGACCGAACAACGGTCCGATCAACAAATTGGACAACCCCGCACCGATGCCGCAAAGCATGTAATAGAAAAAGAATTTCCTCGATCCCCAGTCGTTTTCCAGCTGCATGCCGAACATCCAGAGGGCAAACATGTTCAGGAAGAGATGCATGAAGCCGCCGTGCATGAACATGTACGTGAAGAGCTGCCAGATCTGGAATCCGTCACCGAGAGGATAGAGGGGAAACGAGGATAAAACGGCACCGCTCAGGGGAGTGCCGTGCAGGCGGAGCACTCCGAACAATGCTTCAAAGAGAAAAACGCCGACGTTGCTGATCAGCAACCACTTGATCACCGGCGGGAAGAACTTAAGTCCGCCGAAAAACGACGGTCGATAATAGCTTGAATTTGAATAACGATAATACGCCATGATACCTCGGACTTCGCTTACTCCTCAAACCCGACCAGGGAGGACGCTCTCTCAATACAACATCTCCAAAACCCGATTCGTTTCACTTGTTCGTCAGTGCGGCAACTCCGGGAAGGACTTTTCCTTCAAGAAATTCGAGTGAAGCTCCGCCGCCGGTTGAGACATGCGAGACGGCTTTCTCGAGCCCGGATTTGGCAATAGCCGCCGCGGAATCGCCCCCGCCGACTATCGTCGTTGCACCCTTCTTCGTCGCTTCCGCCAGAGCCCTTGCGATCTCATCCGTCCCTTTTGCGAAATTGTCCATCTCGAACACACCCATCGGGCCGTTCCAGACAATTGTTTTCGCGTGCCGGATCTCGTCTGTAAATAATCTAATAGAATCAGCACCAATATCAAGACCCTGCCAGCCCGCCGGGATCTGCGTCACACGCACCTGCTTCGTTTCCGCGTTATTATCGAACCGGTTTGCAATCACGGTATCGACCGGAAGAAGAAGCTTGATGTTGCGCTGTCGTGCCTGGGCAAGAATCGAAGCCGCGAGATCGACTTTATCCGGTTCGAGGAGAGAGTTTCCGATTTCCAGTCCCTGTGCCTTGAAAAACGTGAACATCATTCCGCCACCGATCAGCAGTGCATCGACGATATTCATGAGATTCTGGATGACATCAATTTTTCCGGAGATTTTTGCTCCTCCCAGAATTGCGATATATGGTCGCACCGGATGACTCACCGCCATGCCGAGGTAGTTCAGTTCTTTCTGCATGAGATATCCGGCTACTGCAGGCTTCACGAAATGTGTGATCCCCTCGGTTGAGGCATGTGCACGGTGAGCACTGCCGAAGGCATCATCCACATACACGTCCCCGAGCGATGCAAGCTGCTGGGAAAATTTCGGGTCGTTTGCTTCTTCTTCCGGATGGAACCGTAAATTTTCCAGGAGAAGACAATCTCCGCCGGCCATACCGTTCACGATTTTTTTTGCTTCATCACCGATGCAATCCGGAGAGAAAAGAACTTTTTTCCCGATGATTTCCGACAGTCTGAGGGCAACCGGCTGGAGGGAAAATTCCATATTCCTCTTGCCTTTGGGGCGCCCGAGATGGCTCATGAGTATTGCTTTACCCCCATCAGCCATAATCTTCCGGATCGTCGGAAGCGATCCGTTGATTCTTGTATCATCGGTGACGTTGTTGTCTTTCATCGGCACGTTAAAATCGACACGGACCAAAACTTTTTTTCCGCGGAGTGAAATGTCCTGTATCGCGAGCTTATCCATTTTGCATTTCCTTTTGTTATTCAGGAATATAAAAAAAGAGCTAATGACATTGTTTCATCATTAGCTCTTTCTGTACATCATACAGTTTACGACATAAGTGCAATTATCTTCTTCGTGAGATCGACAACCCTGCAGGAATATCCCCATTCATTGTCGTACCAAGATCCCACCTTAATCATCGTATCGAGAGCAAAAGTCAGTCCAGCATCGAAGATCGAGGAATGTGGATTGCCTTTGAAATCGCTCGAAACCAGCGGGAGCTTGCAATACTCGAGGATATGTTTCATCTCTCCGTTTGCTGCCTGCTCGAAGGCCGCATTGACGGCATCTTTCGTTGCAGGCTTTTCGGATTCGATGACCAGATCAACGATGGAAACGTTCGGCGTGGGAACGCGGATCGCGATGCCGTCCATTTTCCCCTTTAATTCCGGAATCACGAGACCGATCGCCTTTGCGGCTCCGGTGCTTGTCGGGATCATGTTCAACGCCGCGGCGCGGGCCCTGCGCAGATCGGAATGCGGAAGGTCGAGAAGCTTCTGGTCATTCGTGTACGAATGAATGGTCGTCATCAGGCCTTTCCTGATGCCGAAATTCTTCAAGAGAACCTTCGCAACGGGAGCAAGACAGTTCGTAGTGCACGATGCGTTGGAGACGACATGGTGGATTTTCGGATCGTAAAGGGAATCGTTGACGCCGATCGCCAGGGTTACATCGGGAGTCTTTGCCGGCGCCGTGATGATGACCTTCTTTGCCCCGTTGGTGATATGCTGGCGTGCCGCATCTCCGTCGGTGAAGATCTTCAGTCCGGTCGATTCGATCACGATGTCGGCACCGAGATCTTTCCATGGAAGCTTGGTGTGATCCTTTTCGGAAAGAACCTTCACGCTTTTGCCGTTAACGACAAGCGTCTTTTCCTTCACCTCAACGGTTCCGGAAAAATTTCCGATGACCGAATCATATTTCAGGAGATGTCCGAGCGTCTTTGCGTCGGTGATATCGTTGACGGCAACAACCTCGTATTCTTTTGAACCAAATCCAGCACGAAAGACATTCCGACCGATTCGTCCAAATCCATTAATACCCACTCGTACAGCCATAGGAACCCTCCAAATTCTAGTGTAGGTGCAAGTTCGAGAAGTTACGTTTCGGTATTCTGATGTTCATGAAGCACTATAATGTACCAAGAATGCGAAAGAAAATCAACTTACTGTGCGAGTGCGACTGATGCGGCGTATACCTTTTCGGCTCCGATCGCGCGCAGAACACCTGCACATGCTAAAATGGTTGAGCCGGTCGTGATCACATCATCCACGAGGATGAACCGTTTTCCGGAAATTTCGGATCGGGCGGAAGCCCGCACGGAGAACGCGTCACCGACATTCTGGTTGCGTTCCTCGAGTGTAAGCGTTGTCTGTGATTGCGTGTACTTGGTTCGTATGATGAATGATGAACGGATCGGAATGCCTGTCACCTTCCCGACACTTCGGCAAATGAGTTCTGCCTGGTTGTAGCCCCGTTCGCGCTGTTTCCGTCGATGGAGAGGAACAGGAATAAGCGCATCGGCGGTTCGCAGCCCGGAATGCAGGGCAATTCTCGCGCCGACCTCGAGTCCCAGCCGGGCTCCGAGCGACCTCATCCCCCGATACTTCAACAAATGAAGAACATCCTGGAGTGCACCCTCCTTTTCAAAAAGGAAGCAGGAGAGAAGCTCGTCGATGGTACCTTCCGCCTGAACCTTCTCCTTCACTTCGATCCAGGTTGGATGGAGAGGATCTATGATCGTGAATGAACCCCAGCAGGCAGTACAAATGCGATCCTCATTCCTGGCGAGGGAGTTGTCGCAGACGAAACAGACCGGAGGATAGATGAAGTCACGCAGGGGCGTGAGTAACGACCACAACGAAGGATTCATGAAACGAAGCTCCCTCCCGGAGCACAGTACCGCTACAATTTATCGCATCAGCTTTTCAAGACGGGCGATCTCATCGCGGAGCTCCGCGGCGCGCTCGAATTCCAAATCCTTTGCGGCATTCCGCATTTCGTGCTGAAGTTCTGCCAGCAGATCGCTCCGCTGGTCCTTTGTCATATATTTGACGACTGATTCGGCAATCATCGGTGGTTTTTCCCTCTCCCGGCGAACGTCCCGTGCGGCTTTCACATCCGCGACGGCCGTGCTTGCCAGTACTTCTTCCGTCGACTTATAGATTGTCTTCGGGACAATTCCGTGCTCGCGATTGTAGTCGAGCTGCTTTTCGCGGCGGCGTGTCGTTTCCGACAACATCCGTTTCATCGAGCCGGTAACCGTATCGGCATAGAGGATGACCTTACCGTTCAGATTTCGCGCGGTCCGTCCCGCAGTTTGAATGAGCGACCTGTCGGAACGCAAGAAGCCCTCCTTGTCGGCATCCAGAATGGCAACAAGTGAAACCTCCGGGAGATCGAGCCCCTCGCGCAGGAGGTTCACGCCCACCAGCACGTCGAATTCTCCGAGACGCAGATCGCGAAGAATTTCCACGCGCTCGAGGGCGTCGATTTCTGAATGAATGTACCGCACCTTGATATTGATATCGCTGAGATATTTCGTGAGGTCTTCCGCCATCCGTTTCGTCAGGGTAGTGACGAGGCAGCGTTCCTTGTTCTTTGCCCGTTCGCGGATTTCCGCGATGAGATCGTCGATCTGATTCTTGACCGGGCGGATCAGCACTTCCGGATCAATCAGCCCCGTTGGTCGGATGATCTGTTCCACAACGACACCCTTGCTCTTTTCGAGCTCGTATGGTCCGGGAGTTGCACTCACGAAGATCACCTGGTGCACCATCGATTCCCATTCCTCAAAGGTGAGCGGGCGATTATCGAGTGCCGAGGGAAGCCGGAAGCCATGATCGACAAGCGTTTCTTTTCGTGAACGGTCACCATGCCACATGCCGGCAATCTGCGGGACGGTCACATGGGATTCATCGATAACGAGAAGGAAATCCTTCGGGAAGTAATCAAGGAGGCAGGTTGGACGTGATCCCGGAGCGCGTCCGGCAATGTGCCGCGAATAATTCTCGATACCCGAGCAGTAGCCGACCTCCCTCATCATTTCCAGATCGAAGCGCGTTCGTTGCTCGAGCCGCTGCGATTCAAGAAGCTTTCCGATTTTCCTCAGGTAGTCCAGACGCTCCTCGAGCTCCTGTTCGATACTCTCCATGGCGCGTTCGAGCGTGGGCGCGGAAGTCACGAAGTGTTTTGCCGGGTAGATAATTTCCGCATCGACCTCCCGAATGAGGTTCCCGGTCATTGGATGGATCACTGCGAGTTTTTCGATTTCATCGCCGAACAGCTGGATGCGCAGCCCCTGCTCCACTTCATACGCAGGAATTATTTCGACAACATCTCCGCGCACGCGAAATGTCCCGCGTGAGAACTCGAAATCGTTCCGGAGATAATGAATATCAAGGAGATGGCGAAGGAGAACATTCCGTTCGATGCGCTGGCCCTTCCGGACGCTCACCATCTGCTTCAGCCATTCATCCGGCGCACCGATCCCGTAAATGCAGCTCACCGAGGCGACAACAACGACATTCTTATCACCGCTCAACAGTGCGCTCGTTGCACGGAGCCGGAGCCGGTCGATCTCATCATTAATGGAAGCATCCTTGGCTATATACGTGTCGGTGACCGGGACATACGCTTCCGGCTGATAATAATCGTAATACGAGATGAAGAATTCGACGCGGTTCTTTGGAAAGAACTGCCGGAACTCCGCAAAGAGCTGTGCGGCGAGCGTCTTATTGTGAGACATGACCAGCACGGGCTTGTCGAAGCGTTCGAGCACGTTGGAGATCGTGAACGTTTTTCCGCTGCCGGTCACACCCAGGAGAGTCTGGTAATGATCGCCGCGCCGGAGACCTTCCGTCAATTCACGGATTGCCTGGGGCTGGTCGCCGCTGGGTCGGTAATCGGAAATAAGCTGGAACGGCATTCGAATCCCGGAATGAATGTAACAAACGACGGTTCAATCTAAATAAATCCGGAAACGAATTCAAGGAAGGGGAGAAACCGCTGTTCGCCGGAAGAGTTCGGGTTCCGGCGAGCAGCTTCAGAGAATAACGGGAACGACTTCTTAGTTCTGTGGCCTGCGAGGAGATCTGCCCTGAGATTCGCCGCGTTTCTTCTGAAACTCGGCAAACTTCGACTTCTGATCATCCGTCAGGAGCTGGTTGATAGAGGCGTTTGTTCTCGCATTGATACCGCGCATAACGTTTCTCATTGATGCCCCGGTTGCCTTCGCGCTGTCGGCCGCTGCCTTCATGTCGACATCGGCTTTCTCATAGATTGCCTGGACTGATGCCGTCTGATCGTCCGTGAGGGAAAGCAAGTCCTTGAGATGCTGGGCACGATCTTGTGGTGTTTGGCGTACGCGTTGTGCGCTTGCCGTATTCATGCCGGTCAGAATCACCAGCGAGAGCGTAGCGAGAATGAGGAGGGTTCGGGAGTACATCGCATGACGGAACATAGCAACAGACCTTTCGAGAAAGTTATGAACGTTTGAAGTCTGAGAAAAGCGGACTGAAAACTCGCCGGCTACTCATAGCGCAACGCTTCGATGGGATTGAGGAGAGAGGCCTTGCGGGCGGGATAAAATCCGAAAAAGACACCGACCATCATCGAAAAAACAACTGAGAGAATGATGGATGCCGAGGTCACGAACGTCGGCCAGCCGGCAATTGTCGAGACGAGCGTTGAGCCCACGACACCGAACAGGATTCCGATCAATCCTCCGAGAAGGCTCAGGACGATCGCTTCCATGAGGAACTGCGTGAGAATATCACGCTTGCGCGCACCGATGGACATTCTGACACCGATCTCCCGCGTGCGCTCCGTAACGGAAACAAGCATGATGTTCATGATGCCGATACCGCCGACAATCAGTGAGACGGAAGCAATGCTGGCGAGAAGCGTCGTCATGACTTTTGACGTCGAGGCGGAGGCCTCGGCAATTTCAGTTTGGTTCCGGATCGTAAAGTCATTGTCATCGGAAGGACCGAGCTTATGGCGCGCCCGGAGCAGATCGGTAATCTGCTGCTGTGCTTCGAGAATCTGTGATTTGCTCTTTGCTGAAGCAGTATATCCCCACGAACGGAAATTCCCTCCGAGAAAACGCTTCTGAAGTGTGGTATACGGTACCAGGATGATGTCATCCTGGTCCTGACCCATCATATTCTGACCCTTTGGTTGCAGTGTACCGACTACACGAAAAGGGATGCTGCGGATGCGGATGGTCTTGCCGAGCGGGTCTTCGTTCTGGAACAGCTGCTGCACGACCGTTTGGCCAAGCAGACAGACTTTTGTAGCTCCTCGGATATCTGCATCGGTGAAAAAATCGCCCTCGTCGATGTGCCAGTCGCGTATTGCAAAATAATCCGGCGATCCGCCCTGCATCGAGGTGCCCCAGTTGTAATCGCCGTAAACGACCTGTGCGCCTGCACGCAGGAGCGGGCTGATGTAGGCAACTGCCGGACATTGCTCCTTAATGGCTGCACCGTCTTCCTCGGTCAAGGTCGTTCCGGTTTGAGCGCCGGCTCTTACCGCACCGGTCTGCACGCTCCCGGGAAATATGAGCAGCACATTGGTCCCCAGGCTGCTGATCTGTGCGTCGACCTGAACCTGTGCCCCCTGACCGATCGCCACCATGGCAATGACCGCACCGACACCAATGATGATGCCGAGCATGGTCAGGAGAGACCGCATCTTGTTTCTCAGGAGTGCATCAAACGAGATGCGGAGGATTTCAAAAAAGCGCATCATACCATTACATACCTCGTCGCGGTCCGCCGCCCATCGGCCGCTGCTGGAACGGATTCGTCTGGCCGTTATTCGCCGTCGCATCCGATGCCATCATCCCAATGATGACATCGTCACCTTCTTTCAGTTCATCGCCGGTAATCTCGACATACCGGCTATCATTCAATCCCACCTGGACTGAAATGGGGCGGGGAACCAGATTAGGGCCCATCACCCAGATCCGGCCGGGCCGGAGCCCGCCTGACTGGTTGTTTCCGGAACTATCGGAAGCTCCGTGCGTCCCGCCACCCTGTTGTTGCTGCCGCCACCGGGCTTTCGCATCTCCGCTCTGAGGATTGCCCTGTGCGGGAGCTGCTCCTGACGCGGCCGGCTTTTGATCGGCATAGTTTGCAACAATATCCGCAGGCGGCTGGAAGCGTATGGCCAGAGTCGGAACACGCAGGACATTCTGCCGACGATCGACGAGAATAGAAGCAGTTGCCGTCATGCCGGGACGGAGTTTCATGTCGGGATTATCTACCGCAATGATCACCGTATACGTCACCACATTCTGGGTAAGAATAGGATCCAAACGCACCTGTGTCACTATTCCATTGAACGTCTGGTCGGGAAATGCATCCACGGTGAAGGTGACAGGCTGACCATCCTTGATCTGGCCGATATCGGCTTCATCCACACTCGCTTCGACCTGCATGTGTTTCAGATCGGTGGCGAGGGTAAAGAGCGTCGAGGCCTGCAGATTGGAAACGACGGTTTGTCCCACTTCTACCGCGCGATTAATGATCACGCCGTCGCTTGGGGCGCGGATGATTGCATACTGAAGATTCACGCGCGCCTGATAGAGAGCTGCCTGCGTCTGCTTGAGCTGGGCAAGATCAGACTCATACGTCGCCGTTGCCGCATCCAGGTCCGCCTGGGAAACGAGCGATTTACTGAAAAGATCCTTTTCCCTGTCGAGCGTCCGCTTTGCCTGGTTCAGATCCGCCTGCACTTTCTCCACATTTGCTTCCGCCTGCTGCACTGCCGCATAAAGGAATGTCGA
>Ga0335079_10000541_pt1 | contig 43398 bp, 44 predicted proteins | sample Lox_Sample_33_FD_206719 | JGI IMG/M metagenome (GOLD analysis project Ga0335079, IMG submission 206719) | Soil microbial communities from Loxahatchee National Wildlife Refuge, Florida, United States - Lox_Sample_3.3 | ecosystem: Environmental > Terrestrial > Soil > Wetlands | place: USA...
GCGGTGCTGCTGGTCATCCTGACCCGCCTTGTATAATGTGTGGCAATACGTCGGAAGCATCGATGCCGCTGTTCGTACGGGCTACGGCCTGACCGTTCTGGCCAAAGCCGCGGTGCTGTTCCTGCTTCTCCTTCTCGCGGCTTTCAACCGCTATACTCTCGTGCCCTTGTTTGCAGCGGCCGCGGGCCTCGCACAGACCCGGACCAGCCTCGTCTCCCGCCTCGCCAACCGCATTTTTACGCGTTTCTTATTCAACAAATCAGATAGCAGGGTTCTGGATTCATTCAAGCGAAGCGTGCGAGTGGAGACAGTCTTGCTGGCCATCTTGCTGCTCTGCGCTTCCCTGCTCCGTCATGAGATACCCGCACGCCACGCCCTTCACCACGGCGGGAGCGGAACGGAGATGCATCAGCATATGCATTAGGAGATCGACCTGCGGCAGAAAAAGAATCGAGCATCTTCATTCTGGCTTAACTGCCCGTCGAAACCTTGCAACAGAATCCCGTGAGTGTTAGAATATCCCATGCGTATTATTCGTCATGCCATTGGTGCCGTCGCGGCCGTGCTGGTGCTGCTTGCCATGGTGTCATGTTCCCGCCAGCCTGCCTATCCCGCCCCTGCTGTGTCGGACAAGGACGTTCTCATCGATATCGCCGGTCTCAAGCCCGAGACCCCGCAGTTCTTCACGTACCGGCATCTGGGCAAGAACATCAACTTCTTCGTGATCAAAATAGACGAAAAGGTCATTTCCTTTCTCGACGCGTGCGCGAGCTGCTACCCGCACAAGCAAGGCTACCGATGTGAAGATGGTGCCGTCACCTGCCGCTTCTGCAATATGCGGTTTTCTATCTATAAGCTGGAAAAGGGGCTGGGTGGCTGCTATCCGATCAAGATCGAGGGCAGGATGGAGAACGGGAAATACCTGATCCCGCTCAAAATAATTGAAGCGGAATCGGGCAAATTTTAGCCACGCATCGTGCAGGTCTGACCTGACGCATCGGCAGAGGCATACTGTTTAGTCAGCGAAATACTTGTGCGAAGCCCGCCGTATCACGGATCCATTCTGCAAGGCCATGTCAATGTCCAGCCGCTGATACCGGTCGGTCCGGGCGGACCAGTCCAGGAGCCCGCGCATCCATCGCTTCAGAATGTCCGCATAGGCCTCATAGATCGCTCTATTCCTGCCGTAGTCATCCCCGATCAGCATCGGCAGCTGTTGTTCGATTGCGAAGAACGCTTGAAGTTCGGCATCGCACATTCGCGCCACCATCCGGGTTGCGTCGGCAAGGGAGAGCGCGTGGTCCCGCCTGAGCGTGAAGATGACGTTGCCCAGTCCGCGCTTCATATCACGCCCCAGGCCGGCGCGGTCATTGACCCAGATGCTGTAGTTGATCGCCAGCCTCTCGAGCCGCTGGATAAAGAAGTTGTCCAGAAGCGGTCGTCCGTCTATCTTCCCGGCGACTGCCATGAGATCGATGCAGGGAGCAACACCAACCGCCATGTGCCTGACCTGAAGGTACATCGCGGTGTTGGCATTCACGTCCGTCGTGGGGCCTATGAGGCTCTCCCAATAAGCGCCGAGGACATACTCCCGGAGATGGTGCACCATGCGCTCATACCAGCGGGCGAATGCATCGCCGCCGAGCAGCCTGACCTTTCGCAGGAAGTCGGAGAAAGCATGAATGCAGCACGGGTCGCCTTCGACCGCAACGGCCCCGCCGAGTATCTCCAGGTGTCTCCTGCATAATTTTTCGGTATAGGACCTGGCCTCATTCTCGAGTCCGTGGTCCATATCCATGACGTCATCAAAAACGAAGAACCACGTCATGAGGTGGCTGTGGATGATCGCCGCTTCGACCGGAAGATCATAGAGCTGATACGCCGGCAGCAGATCAAGACGGGTGTCACAGTATCGCTGGTAGCCTTCTTCGCCGGGCGGGATTTTAAAGCTGCGTGCCCACGCGCGGTGTTGTTCCCGTATCCCGGCATGGTTCTCGTGAACCCTGCTGGTGATCGGACAGGTTATCTCGACTTCGAAGGGGGCCTCATTCCGCAGTCCGGCGTATCGGAACACGACCCTGCCATCATCCAAAACAGTATATCCCGTTTCTTTCACAAACAATCACCTCGCAAGAACGCGCTTCGTATCATGGCTTAACCTGTCCGACAAATCTCCCCTGATACATGGCATGGCCGTCGCACTCTTCAAATATGAACTGGCAGATCCTGGTTCCTGGATACAGGGCTAAGGGTGCATGTCCCAGATTGACTATTTCCAGGACCTGGTGGTTCGCGATGCCCGGATGCATGAACCCGGCGGTAACATGCACGGCCAGCCCGAAGCGCGCAAACCTGCTTCTTCCTTCCAGCCGGCCGGATATGTTGTCGGCAAGCGTAATTTTCTCTCTCGTGATCCCGAGGATCATCTCGCCGGGTTTTATGACGATATATTCGCCGTCTTTGACATGAATAGCTTTCGTTATATCCTGGAAGAGAGAGTCATTCTTAATGTGATAGATCCTGGAGCGTTTTTTAAAGATCCTGAAATCATTGCCAAGGGTAAGATCAATGGAGCCGGGACCGATCTGCTCTTTGTCGAGCGGCTCGATGATGATCGATTTCCTCTTTAACGCTTTCAAGATCTCTTTCCCGATCAGTACACTCATTTTAGCTGCCTTTCAATGATTATTTGCAGACGATAAGTGCCGCACGTCATACTCCCGGAATATACCATGGAATCACGATTTCAAACAGTGGTATTCAATGCAGGGTACCTGACCGCACGAGAACCGTCGAATATACGAGCAATATGTATTCCATAAAAAAACAGATACCATATATGACTTCCCGGTTCAAGTCTGACCGCCGGCGTTCCCTGTTGATGATGATGCAGAGTTACCAGCATCCCTTCCGCATACGGCATCCGATATCTGTCGCCTGCAACAAAAAAAGCGCGGGATACAGCCTCCATCCCGCGCCTTGCATTTTTATTCGATACATTTTCAAGGCGTGCAAGAAACAACCACCGGTCATGGGATTGTGCGCGGTCAATGCTATCATGCTCAGGCGCTCTTCTTCCCTGTCATGATGCCTGAACCCTGGCAGGGCTCCCCATGTGATGACGGTCGGTGCAACGTGGTTGTCATGCGGCCTTTCTCTCTTTTGCGAGTTTCGCTTCGGGAAGCTTTGCCGCGAGAACGTCGACTTTCTCGATTACCGGCGGCTTCGCCAGGAGCTCGGGGGCCTTAGCCATCAAGGCGGCTGCCACCCTTCCCGAGAGATGCGCCTGCCGTCCCTTCTCGTCAGGGAAGGCATCGAAAATGCCGAACGTTGACGGGCCCAAACGGATTCCGAACCAGGCCGTCGTAGCCGGCTCCTCCTCGACGATCGGAAGACCGCTCTTCAGAAAACTCTCGACTTCTGCTTCTTTTCCCGGCTTGGCTTCCAGGCGGACGTACAATGCTACGGTAACCATAGGTCTACCTCCTCTTCCTGACATTCCTCTTTCCTTTAAAGTATACCGCAACTGCCAATAACGGTTAGAATAGATTCCTGTTTAAACGATTAAAGACTTTGGTATGGGAAATCATGGTATGTGAGATGAAAAGCTCTCGTTGCTTGGCTCGTCTAAGGACTTATGGAAGTGGTGGATGCAGTTTCTCACTCGTACCTGAGCGCCTGGATCGGGTCCTGGAGCGCGGCCTTGCGGGCCGGGTAGACGCCGAAGAACACACCGACAGCCGCGGAGAAGAAGAACGCCATCAGGATCGACCAGAGCGAAACGCTGGTCGGCAGTACATCCACGAACACGGGGATCAGGAGCGCCAGTCCTACGCCGATCAGGATGCCGATGATCCCGCCGGCGCCGGAGAGCGTCATGGCCTCGATCATGAATTGGGCCATGATGTCCCGGTTCCTCGCGCCCAATGCCTTCCGGATGCCGATCTCCCGCGTCCGCTCCCGGACCGAGACGAGCATGATGTTCATGATCCCGATGCCGCCCACGAGCAGCGAGATACCTGCAATGCCGCCGAGCACGGCCGTCAGGACGCCAAGGATCGTATTCATGGTCGAGAGCATCGCGCCCTGCGTCTGGATCGTGAAGTCCTCCTTGTGCGCGTGGCGACGTATCAGGATGTCCTTGATCTGCGAGATGGCGCGGTCAACGTCCTCGGCCCTCGGCGTCGAGGCAAGGATCTCGAAGAGCCCGTCCGTGTCGAACAGCTCCTGGCCGCTCGTCACCGGTATGAACACCACGTCGTCAATGTCCCATCCCAGGCTCGTCCCCTTTTTCCGCATGACGCCGATCACCCGGTAGCGGGCATCCGACAGCATGACGACCTTTCCGAGCGGCGACTCATCCCCGAAGAGCTCGTCCTTCACCTTTCTGCCGAGAACGATCACTTTCGATTTTCCGTCCACGTCTTCCAGGGCGACGAATGAGCCGGTATCCACGAAAAGGTTACGGACCCGTTCGAATTCGATCGTGGTGCCGATGATGGTGGTATCGCGGCTGCGGTTCTGGTACTTGACCTTGCCCGTGCCGAGCACGATCGGGACTGCGTCGGTCAGGAGCCACGCCCGCCGCCGGAGCGCCAGGGAATCGTCGTAGGTCAATTTGCGCACGGTGCCCGCCGAGGGCGGGTGGAAGCCGCCGCTGGTGCTCGTCTTCCCGGGCGTGATGATCAGGAGGTTCGTGCCGAGACCCGTAAGCTCCCCGGTAATGTAGACGCGCGCGCCCTCGCCGATGGACACGAGCAGGATCACGGCCATGACGCCGATGATCACGCCGAGCATGGTCAGGCCCGACCGGACCTTGTTCGACAATATCGCCTCGAAGGCCACCCTGAAGGTTTCGAAAAAGTTCATGCCTGCGCCCTGTCGTCCAGAATCTGGCCGTCCTTCAGCGTGATGATCCGCCTGCACTTCGCCGCGACGTTCTGGTCGTGGGTGACGATGATGACGGTGACGCCCTGGTCATTGAGGCCGGTCAGGATTTTAAGGATATCCTCGCCGGAACGGCTGTCAAGGTTGCCGGTCGGCTCGTCCGCGAGCAGGAGCGGAGGGTTGTTCACGAGCGCGCGGGCGATCGCCACGCGCTGCTGCTGTCCGCCGGAAAGCTCGGTCGGCTTGTGGTCCATCCGGTCCCCGAGACCGACTCTTTGCAGCAGCGGCAGGGCGCGCTCCCTGCGCTGACGCGCAGGCACCCCGCTGTAGATGAGCGGCACTTCGACATTTTTCAGGGCGGAAAAACGGGGAAGGAGGTTGAAGGTCTGGAACACGAAGCCGAGCTTGCTGTTTCTGACCGATGCAAGCTCATCATCGGTCATCGTGCTGATCTCCCGGTTCTCGAACCGGTAGACCCCGCTGGTCGGCCGGTCGAGGCATCCGATGATGTTCATGAGCGTGGATTTGCCGGAGCCGGACGGCCCCATGATGGCGATCAGTTCGCCCTTTTGGACCGCGAGGGATACGCCGGAGAGGACCTGCAGTTCCATCTCGCCCATCCGATAGGACTTGGTTATCTTGGAAAGATCGATCATTACGCGTCAATGTGCTTATGCGTGAATGCGGCGGATCTACTCCACCTTCACCTTGACCCCGTTCTTCAGGCCCTCCGCCTCGGGCGTGGTGATGACAAACTCCCCGACGACAAGGCCTTTCGTGATCTCGGTGAAGCTCCAATTCGTCTCGCCGACCTCGACCGGCCTCAGCCGAGCGATGGCTGCCGCTCCGGTCTTCAGCGACTTCCCTTCGGCAATGAACACCTGCTTCCGGCTGTCCCGCTCCACGACACACTGGGACGGCACGGATATCACGTTCTCGAGGGTCGTGATCAGGATCTCGATGTCCGCCGACATGCCCGGTTTCATCCGGGCGTCCTTCTGGTTGAAATAGATCCAGACGTCGGCGGTCCGGGTCTCGAGCTTGCCGCCGCTCACGATCGGCGATATCCGTCCGACCACACCCCGGAATTTTTCCCCGGGATAGGCGTCCACGGTGATCGTGACCGGCTGGCCGAGCTTGAGACGTCCCACGTCCACTTCGTCGATCGTTGCCAGCACGTAGATCCGGTCGGGATTCACGATCTGGACGATCTGTTTGCCCGGCAGCAGGAGCTCGCCGACCTCGGTATACTTCTTCGCGATCACGCCGCTGAAGGGTGCCAGAATGATCGAATAATCCCGTTTCACGCCCGAATCGGCCTTCGCGGCCTCATACTGGGATTTTGCCACCTCATAGGCCTTGCGCGCGGTGTCAAGATCCTGCTGGGCGACCATGCCTTTCTCGAACAAGCCCTCGGTCCGCTTCAGGTTCTTGTCGGCCTCATCATAAGTCGCCTTGCTCTGGGCCAGGACGCTTTCGCTCTGGACCGACTCCTCGGTCAGGTCGAGCCTGCAGATGAGCGCGCCGGCCTTTACGATATCGCCCTCGCGGACCGGAAGCGCCACGACCCTGCCTGTTCGCTGCGCGGAGAGCGTTACTTCCGTTTCCGATTTGATCGTGGACGTCGTTGTGGCGTTCACGACCACGCGCAGCTCGCCGGGTTTGATTTCCGTAACCTTGACCGGCACGGGCTTCTTCCCGGTGAGCATGATGACGGCTGCGACGACGGCAACAAGCGCAACAATCCAGATAAGGGTCTTTTTCGTCATGAATGCCATATATGCCGATCCTGAATGGGGCATTGATAAAAGCGAATTACCGGCCTGAAAAAGTCCTGATCCTTCATCCCAGAATCGTGTAAATCAGCGCAAAATAATTTTTTAGGCCCTTAGTCCTGCATTGAAACGGCGGTATTCTAATCCACCTTCTCGGCCTTGTATTCCAGCCTCTCCTTGATGCTTTTCATGAACCCCCGGGCCACCTCGCCGAGCTTCTCGGCAACAACGATGTCCTGGAGCATGCTGAACCTTCCGGTCACATGGCCTTCGATGCGGTAGGTGATCTCCGTCTCCTCGTCATTGACCCTGCGGAGAAGGACCATGCCGGCGGCCTTCATGTGCTCGCCCGTGGCTTCCCAGGAAAGCCGTTCGTTCTCGACCATCTCGGTCGTGTGCGTATTCATCTCCAGGGTCCTGCTGAACGGCCCCAGCGAGAACTTCACGGTCCAGACCGAATCGAGATCGTTGATTATCTTCACTCTAACGCATCCCGGGAACAGGCAGCCGACCTCCTTGCGGTCGGTCATGAAGGACCAGACATATTCGATCGGCAGCCTGATGGTGAAGACAACTTCTTTCGATGGCATAGCCCCGACCCTCCTTTTACCCGCTTGTCTCCAGTCTCCTTATTCGTACCGCGAGCCCATCGCCTTGAGCAGCCGCGCAATTGCGAGAAAGTAGTCATAGAGCGCCTGAACGTGGTCTCTCTCGGCATTGACCGCGGAAAGCTGCGCATCGGTTACCTCAAGATAAGGACCGATGCCGGCCTCATATCTGCCTTGCGCGGTCTCCAGGTTCTCTCTGGCCTTTTGCAGCGAACTTTCCATCACGTCGATGCGCACCTTGGCGCTCTCCATGTCCGCGTAGGACTGGTTGACCTCAAGCAGGATCGACTGCCGGGCAGCGGCCTTCTGGAACTCAAGGGCGAGAAGGTTCGCCCGCGCCTCGCTCACTTTGCCCTTGGTGAGGCCGCCTTGGAACAGAGGAACGCTCAGGAGAACCCCCGCGTTCCAACTGTTGCCTATATCACCCCGGAATGCTCCCATTTCGGCGGTTCCCGATGCAAGATTGTACGAACCGTTCGCCGAAAGCGTCGGGAAATAGGCCGCTTCCTCCGATTGCAACTGGGCCTTGGCAGCCTCGATGTCCGCCTCTGCTTTGAACATTTCGGGACGGTCCTTCAGCGCATCCGCCTGCGCCTGTTCCAGGGTCGTCATTGCCGGGACCGCTGGGAGCTGGTTCTCGATCTCCGTCGGTTGTCCGGGATCGATGCCCATGGCATTGTTCAGAACAATGGTCTGAATGCGGACGCTGTTCTTCGCATTGATCAAGCCGAGCTTGGCGTTGTTCACTTCCACCTCGGCGCGGGTCACATCGAAGCGGGGCTTGGAACCAGCCAGAAAGAACGCCTGGGCCTGTTTTAAGTGACTTTCGGTCTGTTCGATCGTCTTTTGGGCAACTTCTACAAGCTTCTTGGCCGCGAGCACTGCATAATACGCCTGCTTCACACTGAGGACGACGTCCTGAACCGTGCGTTCGAGTTCATGTTCAGATGAACGCGTGCCCCATCGGGCGGCATCGAGCGCGTTGCCCGTCTTCCCGAAATCATACAGCAGAACGTTCAGGGACAGTGTGGTGTTATAGCCTTTTGTCACGCTTGACCCGAAGGCGCCGCCCGCTGCCCGGGAAACAGAGTATCCGGTGCTGGCGTTGAGCTGCGGCAACAGGGGGGAGCCTGACTGCGTTTCGCGGCCCTTGCCGGCGTTGACTCCCTGCTGCGCCGCCTGTATGGTCGGCTGCTTTCCGAGCGCGGTCTCTATGCAGTCGCGCAGAGTAAGCGTTTGCGCCGCAAGGGCCGGAGGGGACAGGGCCGCAGAGGCCAGCAGGAGCAGTATGAAAACGCTACGACGCAATCGTCCGTACCTCTTGGCAATTATATCATGCTGACTCCGGCCCGGGCAGGGCAAACCCCCGGCCGTGCAACATTCACGTTCAGCCCGCGAGCCGCGAGATCAGCGTCATCACCGCGCCGGACAGGAGCGGTATTGCAAGATTATCGTTCACCGGCAGCGGCAGTATCTCTATGCCGGCCGCGGCGATGGCTCCGACGAGAATGACGCCAGGCACTACCGGAATCCCGGCAAGCGGCAGGAGGAGGCCGGCTACGGCAGCGGCAGCAACAAAAGCGATGGTCCCTTCGAGGCTCTTATCGCCGATCTTCGTTCTGCCGAAGCGCTCTCCGATCGTGGTTGCCGCCACGTCCCCGCATGCCAGAAAACAGATCGCTGCCGAGGCGATATCGCTGCGGAACAGATAGCAGCAGAGCGCGATGCCGAGGATGTACGGGGCGGTGCCGGTGAGCTTCGCGGCCTCGTTCTGGCGAATGAAACCGGGGAACCGCAAAAAGATGAATTGGTTGAGGGCTGCCACCCTGAGCCGCGTCACATCGAGAGCAAGGACGATAAGGAGCAGGACTGCGTAGACAACGAGCGCCTGTCCCCTGCCGAGAATATGGTAGAGAGAGAGCAGCCCGAGGCCTCCGAGCATATGATACAGCTTCCGTCCCGTGTGTTTCATATCTCCTCATCCCTCATGGACAGAAACCCGCCCTCGCCGATCCGGCGGGAATGCAGGGCAGTACGCGGTCTTATTTATGGGGAGGTGCGAACGGCATTGGGCAGCCCGCAGACGGGGTTCATATCGCACCGTTCGCATTCGATCTGGATCGTGCTGTGCATGATCTTGAATCTCGCGGAGAGCATCGCCCTGATCCGGTCGAGCAGGTCCCGGTTCAGGCTGACGAGCTGGTCGTCAATGATGACGTGGGCGCTCATGGCATAGACGCCTGAGGTGATGGTCCAGACGTGGATATGATAGGCTTCGCGTACCCCCTCGATCTTCTGGAACTCCAGGCCGACCGCATCGATGTCGATATGGGCGGGTGCCGCCTCAAGCAGGATATTGACCGATTCCTTGACCAGGGCCCAGGCCCCGTAGACGATCACGAGCGAGATCAGGATGCTCAGGATCGGGTCCACCAGGTACCAGCCGGTATAAAGGATGATGACGCCTCCGATGACGACGCCGACCGACGACAGGGCGTCGCCGAGGATATGCAGGTAGGCGCCACGGATATTAAGGCTGTCGCTGCTGTGCTTGTTCAGGACAAAGGCGCCGACGATATTGGCCACCAGACCGATGGCCGCGATAATCAGCATGAGTTTGCCGCCCACGGGCTCCGGGTGCCTGATCCGCAAATAGGCCTCGTAGATGATGTAAAAAGACACCAGCACCAGAACGATGCCATTCACGAATGCGGCGAGGATCTCGAGGCGGTAGAATCCGAAGGTCTTTCGCTCCGTGGCAGGCATGGAGGCAAACTTCATGGCAAAGAAGGAGAGGAGCAATGCCAGATTGTCCGTCAGCATGTGTCCCGCATCGGACAGGAGCGCGAGGCTGTTTGAAAGCACTCCGCCGACGACCTCGGCAACCATCATGAGGACCGTGATCGCGAGGGCGACGAGCAGGTCGCGCTTTCCTCCGGAAGGCAGGGAGAGACCATGAGCGTGACCGTGATCATGACCACGGTGATCGTGAGCATGATCATGGTCGTGATCGTGATGGTCTTCGTATCGTTGTGCGACCGTCATGCGATATCCCCGTTCTTATCCCCTTTTTCCCAAAACGTCAGGCCACCTGATTTTTTTATGGCGCCGATTTCCGCCGCATAGGCATAAAAAGCGAGCAGCCCCCTTTTCTCGAATTCGGTGAGATCATAGCTGAACGAGCTCCAATAATCGGCCAGCAGCGCGGCCGGAAGGCCGAACCGGCCGGATTGCGACCGGGCCAGTTCGGGAATGTTCGCCAGCCCATACGCCTTCGATGCGACTACTATATCATAAAGCACGGAGAGGTCCTTATCAATGCTTTTCTTGTAGTTCACCTGCCAGAGGGCGAACACAAAGGGCAGGCCCGTAAACTCGTGCCATACCTTCCCGAGATCGAAGAGATGGGGGTATTCAATCGTCGGCTTCGTCTTCAGGGCGAGGTCTCCGATGAAGAGCATGGCATCTGCACGCCCGTACGGGTCGTCGATCCCCTGTGCGAAGGTCGTATAGACCGGTCGCACCTTCTTGTAGCGTTCCAGAAGTATCCTGAGCAGCACGACAGAGGTTGCAGAAGCAGACGTCAGGGCCACCGTCCTCCCATCCAGTTCTTCCATCGGAGCGCGGCTCTGCAGGATGATGCTTTTGACCTCATGGGGCGACGTGATGGACAGCCCCGGCAGCAGCAGATAGCGCCCGGGATTCATTGCATACTCTATCGAGGAGGAGGGCGATACGTCCACGCTACCCGCGTGCAGCATGCGGTTCAGTTCTGTGGGGATGCCCTCGACGAGCGCGAAGGGAAACGGTATCTTCCCCGTCACGATCCCGGCATGAGGCGGGAAGCAGTTTGAGTAGATGATATGACCGAGTTTGAGCATCGTTAGTCCGGCACCTCGAACCCCGAAATGGGTGGAGAGTATGCGATTTCATTCAGAGAGCCGTTCGCTATTGCATTCTGAGAGGCCCCCGTTCTGCATGTTCTTTGTGTTCTTCAAAATTAAGCATTGATATTCGATCCTGTCTTCAAGGCCGCGCAAACCATCCCCTCGAAGAAGTATTCCGCCCACATTCTCACGGACTTCTGTCTGGCAAGGGAACAGTGAGGGGGAACATACTTCCAGCCACGGCAATCAACGTCCGGGAGAGGTTCGGCGGGAAGTTACGGGTATCGTTCCGAAAGAAGATCACGGGGGCGGGTGGAGAGTGCGGCTCAACGCTTCTGCCGGGCGATATCCTCAAAGTTCATTTTTCGTAGCATTTCCGTGAATCGTTCCTGGATGGTGGCCCAGACGGGATTGACGGGGCAATGTTTCGAAAACGAGCACGTTTTTTTATCATACAGGCAGCTGTTCAGATAGACCTTCCCTTCTATCGCCTCGATAACATCAAGCATGGAGATATCCCGGGCCTGACGGGCGAGGGAAAACCCGCCCTTGACTCCCCGGTAGGATCGGACGATCTTTGCCTTCACGAGTTTCTGCAGTATCTTCGCGAGAAAACTTCGAGGAATCTTGTACTCCTCGGAGATTTCATTCACAAAACTTATCTTATTGAACGGCTGGCGCGTGAGATACAGGACGCTTCGTATCCCGTAGTCCCCTTCCCGTGTGATCTGCATGTACGTACTATAGCAAACCTGTCCTCCTTGTCAAGATTATTAGCTTCAGGGACCGGTCCGGAGCAAACCTGCCGGCATCAAAGATTTTTTTATTCTCTTTTATGGTATAATGATCCTGCAAAAAGGAGTATGGGTGAAGCTCTCACTGATCATCACGGCATTGGTACTGGTGGGGCCCGTCCTCGCTTCTGTCCCTGCAGGAGGCGAGAGCGGGGCCGCGGATCGGCATGCACGCGACGCCTCCCCTGCCGCGGAACGTCCTGTGCTCGTGCGCATCGCTGACGCATCAGTCAGCCCGCTCCACCTCCTGCTCGCCGCAGAGCAGGAGGGCGTTGACTGGGCGGCGGGCAAGATCAGGGTCACGGGCATCGGAATGCCCCCCGCGAACGCCGCGAGCCCGACGATTCGAAGAGAGCTGGCGGAGCGTGCTGCCTTGTCCGATGCAGAGCGAAAGCTGGTCAAGGCAGTCTCCGAGATCAAAGTCGGTTCCGACGGTAACGTTCGATCGCACATGGGTGAGCGTGACTTTACCGAGAAGATCCAGGGCTACATCAAAGGATACCACGTCACGGGAGAGCGGGAACGTGACGATGGCGGGATCGAGATCGACGTGGAACTGCCGTTGAACGGGCAGAACGGCCTGTCACGGCAACTGTTTGAGTAGCGTCAACAAACGATGGGTGACCTTAAAGCTCCATTGCCGGTAAAACCGTTCGTGGGCATGCTTTCACCCGAAGCGGACCTGTTCCTTCAATGTGCGGCCATCCTGGCTGACGAATACGGTCCCCTCGACATGGAAAGCGAAACCGAGCCATGGCCGTTCTCGGACTATTACCGCGAGGAGATGGGAAACTCCCTATTCAGGAAGTTCATCTTTTTCCGGCGCGTCGCGCCGCCGGAGGTCCTGCCGCGCTTGAAACATTTCACCACGGCGCTGGAAAAAAGATTTTCCCTTGATTCCCCGTCCGGTGCCCGGCGAAGGATCAATATAGATCCCGGATACGTGACCGAGGCCAAAGTCATTCTCGCGACGACCAAGGATTACGCCCACCGCCTGTATATCGGTGAACACGTCTACGCCGAGGTCACGCTGAGATATGACAGCAGATTGAATACGTTCGCAGCCCTTGAACATACCTATTTTGATTTTAGGACGGAAGACTATCTACGATTATTCAACAAGGCAAGGGACGGGCTTCGGCAGCAGCTCGGGCGGAAACCGGGGTGAAGGAGCCGCATGAGTTCATGCGGTCGTGGACGCTGCTGGTGCAGACGGGGATTTGTCCTTCCAGTCGGGATTCAGGGAACAGACGCTGGCTGCCGACTTCAGAGTCTCGGGCGGGATGAACTCATGGACCGGGAGATTGATCCTGTCGAACGGGATGACCTCCTTCTCAACGAAGCTTACGCGGAGCTTGTTCCACATCACGAACTCCCGTATTGACTGCCGAATCTGCTCATGGACCATCATTTCGATGACTTCGAAGCTTATTTTCCCGGTTTTCAAGAAAAGCACGCCGATCGGAGCCACGGCGCTCTTCTTCTGATTCATCAAGATTTCCAGAAGCTCGCCTTCCGTGATGATGCCGTCCTCGACGAGGAGATCCCCGATGGCGCGGGAATAGGGAGAAGATGCCTGCAGGACCTTCCCCTTATGAAGGATGATGGTTCCGATGTTGTTGCCGGACTCAAGAACTAACTCTCCGGTCGCTTCTTTGAGCCCGAGGAGCAGCAATATATCCTGCAGGGTAAATCCTGTCGTTTCGCATTTCATCGAGATTTATTTAACCACAAAAAGATTGTCCTGTCAAACAAGGATTCACCCGGTTGCACTCAGTCCGATGAAACGGCTTTCAGAGAGCCTCCGTCCGCAGGACCACCGGTGCTCTTGGAACATTCAAGCGCCGCTTTGACGATGCGGCCGAGTTCCTTCGCCTTCACCGGTTTGTTGACGTATTCGAACACTCCCAGGCTCAGCGACTTCAGATACGTCTCGACCGCCCCATATGCGGTCAGCATGACCACGGGAACTGAAGGGAGAATCTGTTTCAGGAGAATAAGGAATTCGAGTCCGTCCATTCCCGGCATGCGATAATCGGTGATGACGAGATCAACCTTGGTCCCTTCCCGCACTACGCCCAGGGCGGACTGGGCGTCGGGTTTCGCGATGACCTTGTACCCGAACCGGTTCAACACCTCACCGAGGCTCCTCAGGTTTTCCAGCTCGTCATCAACGAGCAGCAGCGTCTTCATGGTATCAATCTCCCTCCGGCATTCCCCCGACAACCCTCGTTTCGTGCCGGTTTCATTCTGCATCATGATGGACCAAGGTCCCGTTCTAGCCTTGTCTTATGAATACGCCTGAGCGGGCCTCTCTTCGGTCGTAATGCCGTGCTTCTGGATCTTGCTGTAGAGCGTCGACCGGGGAATCCTGAGCATCTTTGCTGCAAGATGCTTGTTGCCGTGACATTCCCGGAGGGTCCTCACAATCAATTCCCGTTCGGTTTCCTTCAGGGAGAGCCCCTCATGCGCCGACGGGACTGCTTGAGCCCCCCCCTGGATCGATTCCGGAAGATCAGACGGCATCAACTGGCTTCCCTTGGCCATCACCATGGCGTACTCGATGGCATTGATCAGCTCTCTGACATTTCCCGGCCAGGGATATTTGATCAGCATCTCCATTGCAGCGGCTGAAATGGACGTCACCCTGCTTCCCGCTTTGTAGCGTTCCACGAAAGAATTGGCCAGAAGCGGGATATCGCTGGTTCGCTCGCTCAGTCCCGGGAGCGTTACGGAAATGACATTCAACCGGTAATAGAGGTCGTCCCGGAACAGCTTCCGGGTAACGGCTTCATGAAGGTCGGTGTTCGTAGCAGCGATAAGCCGGAAGTCTACGTAGATCGGCTTTGTCCCGCCGATGCGCTGAAATGACCGATCTTCCAGAACCCTGAGCAATTTAACCTGGAGCGTCAAGGGCATGGTATCGATTTCATCAAGAAACAGGGTTCCGCCTTCCGCGGCCTCTACCCTGCCGATAGCCTTCTGGACGGCGCCGGTATATGCGCCTTTCTCATGGCCGAACAGTTCGTTCTCGATCAGAGTTTCCGTGAACACGCCGCAATTGACCGCCTGAAACGGTCCCTCGGCGCGAAGTGACCCGCTGTGAATCGCCCGGGCAACGAGTTCCTTGCCGGTGCCGCTCTTTCCCTGTATCAGGACCGTGCTGTCGGAGGGAGCAATGTTCTCGATGATCTCATTGATCCGTCTGATCTTCGGATGAGCGCCGATGATCTCATAGTTTTTCTTCAGTCTCCTGATCTCACCCCTCAACTGCTTGTTTTCAATAAGCGAATCATAATAGGTTCTCGCCCGGTCCAGGATCTGGAGCAGATGGGGTGGGGAATAGGGTTTTGCAAGAAAGTCGAAGGCGCCCATCTTCATGGCCTCAACGGCATAATCGATGGTTCCCTTTCCGCTTACCATGATCACCTGCGTTTCCGGTGTTTGCGCCTTGATCGACTTGAGCAGATCTATTCCGGTGATATCCCGCAACATGAGGTCGGTTATCACGACGGAGTATACCTCGCGGGTAGACGATTCCAATGCTTTTTTCCCATTTTCCGCAACCGCGATCTCGTACCTTCCCTCTTTTTCGACGATCTCGCGAAGAGACTCGAGAACAAAGGGTTCGTCATCCACAAGCAAAATATGAGGTCTGCTGCTCATCTTTCCACAGTCCCCGGCTTTTAATTACTAAACCAGCGCGTGTCGCTGCCTATCATTTTAGAGAAAAAAGAGGGAAATCTCAAGTTCTTATCGGTATCCTTCCAAGAAACTTTAACGCCCAGGAACAAGATATTGTCTTCAAACAGTGATTAACGACTTGACTGCACGGCCAGGACCAAGTTCATACTTTAATAGTATAGCAGATTTCAGGGGAATCAAGGGTCTGCATCGTAGAACCGGAGTAAAAGCTATTCTTTTTTGCATTGCGTGCTATCAGGGCATGTTCCGGCGGTAGCAACCGCATCACGATGCCTGTACTTTCTTAACAAATATCTCCCTTGTAATATCCTTGTCTACGGCGATCATGGTTTCACCGAGCTGGATCACATAGGACGGCCTTTTCTGATGCAGCTTCACGATGCTGCCGGGAACGACCCCCATTGCAGAAAGTCTATCAAGCCGAGAATGGGAGCCGGGTGTTATGAACACGATCTTGGCCTGGTCTCCGGGCATGAGATCGGCAATCGGGCCCACGAGAGGCCTCATCTCCTGCTTGAACATGGCGCAGCATTCGCCGCGCGGGATGGGCTTCCCGTCGGGCGAGTTCGGCGGATGGCCGAGCAGTGAGCAGACACTGTCCGTCACCTCCGGGGAAAGAATGTGCTCGAATTTGCACGCCTCCGCCTCAGCCCCATCAAGGGCGAAGAGGTCATAGAACATTCGCAGGGAAAGGCGGTGCCGCCGAACGAGCTCCCGGGCTCTTTTCTCCCCTTTAGCCAGAAGCTCCACGGATTGTCCTTTGATGTCGATCCATCCGTGCTTCGCAAGGTCTTTTAAAATATGTGCGCAGTCCGTGAGAGTACAGCTCTGGACGATCAGGTCCAGGGCAAGTTTCCCCTCTTCTCTCAAGGTCCAGATGATCTCAAACAGCTCGTCTTCCTTTTCGATCTCCGGCAGCACGCACAACGCCGGGTGGCCGGCTTTTCCCTCAACAGTGCTCATGCGGTTATGTTCAGACATCGCTCCTCCTCGGACCATTGGTTCTTGGGTCATCATGCCATCGTTTAGAGTGCTACGTTTAATGCCCTAAGCAGCCAGTTCAGCGCGCCGCCCACGGCGAACGCAAACGGGAAAATGAACGCCACCATATACAGCGCGGCCCTCATCCCCTGCTCCTTGACCATCATGAAAAAGTTCGCGATGCAGGGAACAAACAGGGTAATCACGACAAGACTTACGACGATCTGGATCGGATCGAGCATTCCCTGCTTCGCCAATACAAAGAGACCTGCTGCTCCGTAATCCCGGCGCAAAAAACCGATAACGAATGCCTCGGCGGCTTTGCTCGGCAACCCCAGGAAATTGACCACGATCGGATCCGTCAGCTTCTGCATGTATTCCAGGGCGCCAACTTTATGCCCCACGAAGAGGATGAACGTCCCGAGGATGAATAGCGGTACCGCTTCCTTGAGGTACCACTGCACCCGGGCCAGGGTCTTGACCAGGATATTCGTGAGCTGCGGCACGCGGATCGGGGGCAGTTCCAGTACGAAATCCGACGGTTCGCCCGGGATTGCCCTCGCGGCAAGATAACCTACGAGCAGCATCACCAGGACCACGGTCCCGATCCAAATGGCAGTGGCGTACCCGGAGATGCCGGAGACCATACCAAGCACCACGCCAAGCTGCGCAGAACAGGGCACCCCGAGCGCCAGGAGCAATGTCACGAGGATGCGCTCCTTTCTGGTCTCGAGGATCCGTGTCGTGAGCGTCGCCATGGTATCGCAACCGAGGCCCAGGACCATCGGGAGCACCGCCTTCCCGTTCAGACCCATGATCTTGAATATTTTATTTACCATGACCGCGAGTCTCGGCAGATATCCGGAATCTTCCAGAATACCGAAGGCAATGAAGAAGAACCCCACGATGGGAAGCACGATCGCAACTGAATATGTGAGCGCCATGGTGATAAGACCGTAGTCGCCAACCAGCAATTCCTGCACGAACTTGAACGGGAACACAACATCGACGATCTTCGTGGCCCAGGGATTCAGATAATCTCCGAAAACGGTCTTTTCCAAAAAGTTGACAGCCGTCCCCGCCCCGAGCACGCCTACGAATTGATATACGAGATAAAGTACACCGAGCAGAACCGGCAGGCCATAGAACGGATGCATGGACAGCCTGCCGAGATGAAATGCGATTGCCGAACCTTTTCCCGCTTCGTGGCGGGTCGTTACCTGCGCGAGGAGCTCGTCTGCCTTCTTCATGCGGCGTTGATTGATGAGATAGCCGAGAGAGTTGTTGTATTTCGACTGGATATCCTGCCGTATCTTCTCGATCTCAACGATCACATGGTCCTGCAGGTTCGCGTGGAGCCACGCTTTGAGGCTTTCATCGCCGGCAAGGATCATGAGTGCGAGTGCGCGCCGGGATATGTACGCCTCGGGAAGAAGTGCGGAAACGTCCCTGATACCGCCTTCAATGACGTCTTCGTGCCGGACAGAGATCGATGACGGTCTGGGATGCTGGAGGCCCTTCAAAAGCTTATCAATACCGCTTCTCCTGATGGCAACGGTCTTGACGACCTCTACGCCCAGAATACGGGCAAGCTTTTCCTGGTCGATCATGATACCACGGCTCTTTGCCTCGTCGTCCATATTAAGATCGAGAATGAACGGAATGCCCATTTCCGCGAGTTGCAGGGTGATCAGGAGGCCCCGGCGCAGGTTCTTGGTGTCCGCAACCTGCACCACAACGCCGGCTCGGTCGGTAAGGAGGATGTCCCTCGTTACCTTCTCGTCTTCGGACATTGGCACCAGGCTGTTGACGCCCGGTGTATCGATAACGAGGCTCCGCGTTTTATTGAGAACAGCGTTGCCGTACGTCACCTCCACGGTTGTGCCCGGATAATTGGACACCGTAACATATCTTCCCGTCAGGAGGCCGAAGAGCGCGCTTTTTCCCACGTTCGGGTTGCCGATCAGAAGAATTTTGTGAAGACTCGAATCGCGATCCCGCTCTTTTTCCTGGGAACCATGGTCATGCATGAAATAAACCGCTCCTTGAACGTAAGCTCATCCCGCAGGCTGCTGTTTCTGTTTTCTTCCCTGGCAACTCCTGCACAGGCCGTAAATCTCAAGTTTATGGCTCTGAACCTGAAAACCCCGTTTCCGGGCAACATCCTCCTGCAGCGCTTCGATCCGTCCGTTCTCGAACTCAACGATCTCCCCGCACCGTGTGCAGATGAGATGGTCGTGATGGCCGCCGTCCGATGCCTTGTACTCGTACCGGGTGAAGCCGTCCTCGAACCTGCGCTCCTCTGCCATCCCGGCCCCGGCGAGCAGCCGCAGCGTTCGGTAGACCGTGGCGTACCCGATGCCCGGCTGAGCCTTCCTGACCCGGGCATACAGCTCTTCCGCGCTGACGTGCCTGCCCGCGTCGACGAAGATCCGGAGGATCCGGTCGCGCTGATGGGTGGACTTCAGCCCCTTGCCCGCGAGGTACGCCGCTAATTGTTCCGATGCCCGTTTGTGCATATTCTGATATTGAAAACCATTTTCAACTTTGAGGTTATACCATGACGCCGGGCCAGAGTCAAGCACTTTGCCTCTTTCCCGGACCATAAAAAAGGCCCCTCCCTGCCGGGAGGAGCCTCTCGAACCGTTGGAGCGCATGTAATCAGAACTTCATCTGCCGGTCCCGCTCCTGGTTCCATTTTACCCAGTCATCGGCATCAGCTTTGGGATCGAACTCCTGCGGCTCTGATGCAACACCTTGGGACGAAATGGAGACCTGCTGCATGGCCTTCACGATAACATGCCATTCTTCCAGGGTGACCTCATGCATGGGCGGAGGCACCTCGTGCGGACCGGGGACCGGCACCGGGGCGGTATAGGGGACCTGCTGCCTGTTCGCGCCGTCCTTCGGAGGGCTGGCAACAGAGACCGAACCATCATAGACCTTGACCAGTGCACTCTGGTCTTCCTCCACGTTCACGCGATACACCGTCCCGCGTACGCCCGCAACGGCGTTGCTGGTTTTGACCTCCACCGATGAATCCGGCGTCATCAGCTTTCTCACGTTCGCCCAGAGCTTTCCTACGGCAAGACTCACCTGAACGTTCTTGCTTTCGGTCTTGCTGTCGTACTTCAGCTCGCTCATCGCCAGGTGTGTCTTCTCCGACAGCCTCATCACCGTCCCGTCGGGGAAACGGATCTCGATCCTCGACCGCTCCCCTACCCGGATCTCATGCTCACTTCCGAGCCGATCGCCCTTCCTGAGCGCCCTGCCTCCCGGCCTGCCCTTCGTAAAGACCTGGGCGGTCCCGTCCAGGGCCGTGACGATTGCCTCCTTCCGGGTTCCTGGCTGTTCAGCAGCCGTTGCAACCAATGCGTTGCTCAGCGCAAACACCGCCGCGAACACAAGGAATCGATGCGTGAGACGTTTCATCATACCCGTATCCTTTCTGCGCAAAACAGCTGATCTTCCTATTTAGCCAGCTTGACAATGTCCCCCGGCCTGAATCCGGTCCCGGACCTTGGAGCGGCAATCGACAGGTCCGCCGAATCTCCGAGGTCGTTCTGCTGGACAATGGCTTCGCCAATGGGACTTTCCGTGGTGCCCAGTTTCACCTTCGTGACAGGATCAATGATGTCCTTTCCCGCCCGGAAAATCTTCAGCTTGTCTCCGACGTTCAGGCCGGACTTCTGACCGGCATTGATGTAGAGACTGTCGCCGTCAACCTGGGCGATCCGGCCGGTCCACCTCCGGGTGCCGAGTTTCTGCATCATGTTGACCATCGCCTTGGTCAGGGCGTCCCTGAGCGCCCCGTCTCGAAGATCGGGGTCATAGCTGGCCTTGGACCCCATGCCAAGAACCCTGCTTACGGATTTTGAGTAGATGCCTGCCCCCGAATCGGCCATGATCTGGACGCCCGTTGTCGTGTCGACAATGCGATAATCGACGGTAACCCGTGCGATCTGCTTCTTGCTTTTGGCTACGAGATAATCAGAGCCCTCTTCAGCCTCGGAATAGGCAGTGACCGCCCCGGTCACGATAGCATTCAATCCCAGGACCTGTCCCATCTGGGCCGCCGTATCGGGATTGATGGCGCCTGACGCTCCCATGCGCTGCTGCGCCAGGATAGAATCCATGTCCTGCTGTGGGATCACGATGAAGCGGTCCGTCTTCTGCAGGATCGTGCCGAGGATGTCTGCCGCCGCCTCGCCGATGCCGAGAACCTTCGAGGGCGTCTTGTTCTGGAAGTTCACGACGCCGACCCGCAGCTTCGGTCCCCGGTATTCGTTGACGTCGCTCGTCTGGGGCAGTTCCTTTGACGTTTTGGTCAGTGTGGTGTCGTCTTTGGTCTGTCCCTTCATGCGGGGAGCGCAGCCGCTCGTTGTCGTGACAGCACAAACGGCCGCAATGGTGCAGAGTGTAATAACCAGAAAGCGTTTCAGGATTACCATGTCATTCCTCCTCTTTCCTCTGTCTCGGTCAATTAGTGGGCCCGTTCATCAGGTCCAAGAGCCCCTTCGCTTCGGTGTAATCCGATGGGATCTCAAAGAGCGACGGCGGAGGTGTTCTCAGGGAAATGTTTTTCAGCTCCGTCGTTGTTTGCGCATCGCTGTTCTCAACCTCGCTCTTGATCGTCAATGCATCAAGGTCCCGCGCATTCCAGATGAATCCCTCCTCCACCCTGCCATTCTGATAAGTGATCCTCACCCGGTACTTGTCCGCGGGATGTCCATCGACCACCTCGCTGCCGATGTTCGTTTTCTCGATTTTTGGCTTTTCGAAAGCGAAGCTGTCCTGTTGACCCGGAGTGTTGACTATGTATTTACGCACATTCGGGTACAGTGTATAGTTCTGCCTTTTGTCTCCGAGCTGGAGCAGTGAAATCCTGTTCATTGTTTGCGGCATGCTCTCCGCGTTGTTTGCCATGGCCGCCAGGTCAATGTCCATGCGAAGCCGCTCACCCGCTTTTGCAATCGGGATCGTGAATTTCATTCTTTCTCCGCTGCCCTTGTAAAGGGTGACTGATACCAGCTCTGCAGAAAAGTTCCTTTTTCCATAATCCAGGTAGCCGAACGCGGGGGCGTCTGGCGGCTGCACGCGAAGAGGCGCAGACTGAGGCTGCGGGCTTACAACGGCAACTGCGCCGGGGCCGGGACCCCAAGGAAGGTTTGCGGTGACCCGCCGCGCCATCTCTGTCGCCTCATAGTTGAGGTGGATGCCGACAGCCTTGGTCAGCAGCTTCGCGCCCAGACCGTAGGCAAATGCCTGGCCGACGTTGCGTTCGCCGGTCTCAACGCTCTCGATCGTCACCCACGGGACATCCTTTTCCCTGGCGTCTGCGGCGCGGGCCGCGGCAGAGGCAACGCTGCCGCTCCTCCCGGACATCCTGGTCTCGGTCCGGACACCGAGCCCCCGCTCCCAGAAAGCCTGTCCGTTGCGGGTATTCACAAGCCTGAATGTTGCCCGTACCTTCCTGACATCCAGCAATCCCGTGGTCGTCTCATCGAAGTCCATGAGTGTGCCATACAGGACGCCGTCCACGCCGAGCACCTCGCCCAGCTTTTGCGGCGTCGTCAGGGAGAGCTGGCCGCCGAGATTGATCCCCATCTGGTCCCGGAGTATCTGGTCCGTTTCTTTCACGTCCCTGATGACATACGACTTGCCCTCCAGCGCCTCGATCATTTTTTTTCGGACTACCTCGGGGCCGTCCACATCGGTGGTATCGTTTTTCATCGGCAGCACCGCCACCCGCTTCAAGGGGTTGCTCGCATCATGATAGCGAGGGACCGGACGTGGGACCGCACAGGCCGATAGTGCGAGGACCACGCTTCCTGCTGCAACCAGCCTTGCTATTCTGTTCATTGGTCCGTTATCCTTCCTGCACCTGACGATCACTGTTTGTCTTCATCGCGACGGATGCAGATGCCGATTGTTCGTTGTTCGACTAATAGACAATGATGACGCGGCAATACTGCAGAAAATCACCCTTTGCGGAAAGCTTGCGGAGAGCGTCTGCATCGAGCTGCGCGATCACGATGTCGGTTCTCGCTGCGCCTGAAGCCTGCATTCCCCTGATGACGGCAGGATTGTCGGTGACCCGGAAATTGTTTGCAGCCGCGTTCACATCCTTGGCGTATCCTGCGACTCCCTGCTCGACGGCATTGGTCCTGGTGACCACCTGGCCAACGTAGACCTCCTGGCCCTTCTGGTCGACAATTTTCGGCAGCAGGGCCGGCCTTAACCCGAGACCTCTTCCGTCAATCACAAGACCGGTCGCGACGCCGCCCTTGAATGCCACGGTCGCATCCGCTGGAGGATTGGGCGCAGGCTGCGGAACTTGAGGCATCTTCGGCTCAGACGGAGCAGGGGCAGGCTTGGCCGGTTCCGGCTTTGCCTCCGGAAGAGGAGGCGCCGGAGGAACAGGCGCCGGCCTCGCCGGTTCCGGTTTTTTTCCCGGTGTTGACGGCTTTGCTGGTGATGGTTGCAGCGGCTTTCCCTGCGGCTGAGGAACAGGCGTCGTTGATCGTCCGAAACTGTCCGGCACGACCGCGTTCAAGAAGGCGCCTTTCATGCTCATTCCGACGAGCACTTCAACGGAACCGTCAGAAAGGTATTGCGTTCTCACGACGCGGGCCCCCTGAACGATTCCGTCCACTCTGGTCCTGATCACATCGCTTTTCACCATGAAGTTCTCCACCACGCTTTCGGAATCCACCCGAACGCCTTTCACGGTCTCAAGCAGGTTCCTGATGGCGACAACAAAGGCGGCGCGTTCTGCCATGGCACGGGCCTGGGCCGGGTTGACTGCCTGGGACGGTGGAGCGCCGGTTCCCTTCGCATACACTTCGCCGACGGTCCAGTTGATCGACCCATTGACGGTCGACTCAATCGCGTCCGAAGGACCGGGTGTCTGGGCTGCCGCGATGAACGGCAGGACAACAGACAGAAGTGCAGCAATAATTCCTGAATGAATGGAGTCCATGATCTCTCGCTCCTGATGAAGAAGATTTCCTTTCACTGCCCGAAATGACCCTATTTTATCACAAAATCGAGCACCGTTTCCCTGCCGGCAGCGGCTTCAGCCGTCCCGGCTGTTTCTTTGTCACCGTTTAAGACCGAAACCCGGTACTGTCCGGGAGCCAGCCCGTCTATCCGGTAGGTCCCGTCCTTGTCAATAGGGACTCCGAAGCTGGTGCTCCCCTCCCGGTAAAAGACATCGCCGTCCGAAACCGGTTTTCCAGATGCGTCGACTACTTTGCCCCTGATCACGCCTCCCGGTTGGAGCGTAAAGTCCAGGGCATAGACCTGCCCCTGCTCGACCCGCACTTCACGGGATGATTTTGTGAATCCCGGCCCTCTCACCTCAACACGATACGTTCCCGGACCAGCCAGAGCCGTGACATAGCGGCCGTCAGTGAAGGGAGAGGGCGTTCCCCTGCCTTCTTTCCAGAGGACAACACTGCCCTTCGGAACAGGCCTGCCGTTTTTGTCGCTGACCTTGCCCGTGACCAGGGCGGAATGCTGAACGGTGTCCATCCTCCTGCCGAGTCGTTGTTCCCTCGGCATGGGCAGTTCATCCACCACGGCCGTTTTGTCCGTCTCCTGGAAAATGGTATAAAACGTCGCCTTGTCCACGTCAAGGAATCCTCCGCGCACGGCCCCCGGCATATCCATGCCATCGATGCGCAGAATGATGTGAAAAGGATCGACGAAATTGTGCGAGTGTTCGGCATCCGAGAAGACCCACCCCGTATCAGGATAATAGATCTCAAGGTACGCATGGTACCCGCCGTCGTTCACCTTGACGCCCCAGTATTCTTTTGAGAACCCCCATTCATACCCGGGGGGCAGATAACCGTGGACGACGCGAGCAGGGATACCGGCGGCACGCAGCAGGGCGACGGACAGGTTCGAATATCCCACGCAGTAGGCTTTCCTCGTGCGCAATGCCGAAAGCGCATCGGTCGGAACCGTGATGCTGGTATCAAAGGTCAGGTTGTCTGCGATCCAGGAGAGGATCGCATTTGCAGCCTCGTGTACGTAACGGCTTTCACGGGTCACGTCCCTGGCAATCTTCACTAGCGCCGGGTCGCCTGACTGCCGGTCCGCCTCGGGCGTCAGATACTGCGAAATCGACTGCGGCAGCACACCGGGCGCAACGGGATAGGACACACGTGTTTTCATGGCGTGCATGCGCGACGTGACCTGCACTCGCTTGCTGAACTCGTCCTGGCTGATGACCCTCTGCTCAAAGGACTCATTCGTGTAGTCGGGAATGAAGGCTACGCCGCGGGGGTTTACGATATCATAAACGACCGTGTGCTCGCCGTCCAGAATCTTGAGGTGGGCGCCGGCCTTGCCGGCGGAAAGAAGGAGGCACAGTACGGCAATGAGGGATGGCGTCAGCGGTCCAATTCGCATGGTATTAAAAAACCCGCCCCTGACCGGGGCGGGCACGGCAGCTAGAACTTCAACTGGTTCTTGAATTCACGGATGGCGAGAAGCGCATCCGCCCCGGATACGGGGTCTCCCGGCCTGAACTCGCCGGTAGCCTTGTCAGCCTCGATGAAACCTCGGGACGTCACGACCATAATCGCGTTGAACGCGTAGTGGTCGCTCCGCACATCGGGGAACAGGGACGCGGAACCGACGTATTTCGTGGCCAGCTTTTCATCGCCGCTCACCCGGACGAGGACATCCTCCAGCATCAGTGCAAACTCTGCCCTGGTTATGAGTTTGTCCGGCTCGAAGGTATGGTTGGGGCCCGCCTCCAGCCCGCGCACGTGCAGTTTGAGCACGGTGTCGATGCTCGGCTTCAGCCAATTGTCCTTGATGTCGGTGGCCGCTTCCATCTTGACGACGGTTTCGGTCGTCATCGCCGACGCCGTGGCTTCTTCCGGCGCCTTGAAGGTCGTGTCATAGGTCTTGGCGCCGCGCTTCGTGAAGAGCTTTTCCAGGTCCATCTCCTGCACGAACAGCGCGGCGATATCAGCGCGGTCGAGCCTGTCAATAAGCGCGATCTGCTTGCCGATCACCGAGCCTGGTGCGGCGCGCTGGATCTTCTGGATCGTGGCCCATTCGGCGTTCGCCTCGGCGGTGAACTCCTTGTTCAGCTCGATCACCCGGCGGAACATGTTCGCGGCCTTATCAAAGTCAAAGGATACCTTGTAGGCCAGGCCCATGTAGTAATGAAGGGGCGCGCTGCCGGGATCCTTGTCCTGAGCAGATTTAAACTCCTTCTCGGTCTTTTTCAGCCAATCCTCGCCCCGCTGCATGCTGAGGAGGCGTATCATGCCGATCCGGGATTCGACACCTTTTTCGTCATAGCCCCTCGCCTTATCCATGTTCTCGAAAGCGGCCTTGAAATCGCCCTTCTTCCCAAATGCCAAGCCCTTGCCGATGTAGCCGAGAGGAGATTTCGGAGCAATCGCCACGGCACGATCAAAGGATTTCATGGCTTCATCGATCTGGTTGCTGTCAAGGTATTTAAGACCGTTCCGGTAATGGTAATCGGGAGTATCCAGCACCGACGTGGGGGGAACAGTCTTGGTCCCGCACCCGGCCGCCAGAACGGCCAGGACCGCCGCAAACAGCATGATCCGCTTCAGATGGATAGTCATTCCTGCCTCCGTAGTCTCCAGGTTCATTCATTGATTTCTTTTTCAGAAAAAGCGGCCGGCTAATCTACCAGGATGATCACCCTGCACTTTTCGAGCATGCTCAGATTCTGGGACGCGCCCTGCAGGGCGGCCGCATCGGCGTTGGAAATCACCAGGTCGGTCCTGCCCTCTCCCGAGGCCTTGATTGCCTTCACGACAAGCGGCTTATCCGCCACCCGGGGGTTGGTTTGGACCGAGGCGGGATCGCCCTTGAGATATCCGGCCATACCCTCTCTGACCGCCCAGTCCCGGTTGATCTGTGCCGATCCGTAGACCTCCCTGCCGTCCTCGTTCAATATCTTCGGCGCCATGGCAGGCCTCACCCCCAGCCCCCGTGCATCGACGACCAGCCCCGTGTAGAGCTGCCCCTGGACACCGGGTGCCGGCATCGCCGGTGCAGCGCCCGGCGCCGCGTTCGGCGTTTTCGGAATCAGCGCATCGGCGAGTGCGCCCGTCAGCTTCATGCCGACGGTTACTTCCACCGAACCGTCAGACATGTACTTCTTGTCCATGATCGTAGCTCCCTGGACGATGCCGTTTACCTGGGTCTTGACGACGTCGCTCGTCACGATGAAGTTCTCAACGGTGGTCGCAGAATCTACCCGGACTCCCTTCACGGCTTCAAGCAGGTTGCGGAGCGCCACGACCTGCGCCGCACGCTCCGCCATAGCCCGCGCCTGCGCCGGGTTCGCAGGCTGAGCAGGCGGTGCGCCGATGCCGACTGCCGTGATAACGCTCGTGGTCCAATCGACCTTGCCTGTGCTTCCCACAGAGTCCACGACATCCTTGACACTACCGACCAGTTGTGCAGATGCGCCCGCCGGTACGATAAAAACGACGGCCGTGATCATCACCAGAAAAGCTGCTACAGACCGGAACATAGTATACCTCCCTGCGCTCTCTCAAGAATGGGATCAAAATCCGCGATCAGCCTGCGCGCTTCTTCCCGCGGTGCGGCTGCGCGCGAAAACTCGACGCTACTATTTCATACCGGAATTTCAGAGTCAAGGTACTATTCACCCCGGGGAAGGACACCTCTGGAAAGAAGGGACATGTCTGGTCTCATCGCTGCAGCACGGGAGCGTGGAGAATGCATCCCCCGAAAAGGCATAGGTGACTATACAGAATGCTCCATCTCTTGTCAAGTAAGACAGCAATGACTGCGTTGGCCAGCTCAGCGAGAAGTGTTCCCCGCGATCGCCTCCTCCCGAAATCGTCAGACAGCGCGTGCAATGGTGAGGGCGCTCACGCGAACAGCTCCCGCTTCCTTGAGAATCCGCGAGCACTCATTCATCGTTGCGCCGGTCGTGTACACATCATCGACGATGAGGACCGATTTCCCGATCATCCGGTCGGGGACGAGCAGCGAGAATGCGTTCTTGACGTTCTGGAGCCGTTCCTCGGGGGACAGCTCGACCTGCGGCTTTGTGCGCTTGAGACGGACCAGATTGTCATAGCAGAGGGGAAGGGAAAAGGAATCGGCCACCTGGTTCGCGAGGAGGAGCGCCTGGTTGAATCCCCGCTGTCTAAGACGGCTGCTGTGAAGTGGTACGGGAATGACCAGGTCGAGGGCGCGGACAGCGCCGAGGTTTTCTGCCATCCAGCGCCCCAGCGGCACGCCCAGCGACCTGCACGGGCGGTACTTGAACTGATGGATCGCCTCGCGAAGCGGTCCTTCGAAATAGCCGATGGACACCGCTTGATCAAAGAAGGGAGTCTGCTTCCGGCAGTCGAGACAGCAGTGGTCGGGACTGTGCCGCAGCGCTTCGGAAGACTCAAATTGCCTTCCACAGGAGGGGCAGAGCGGGCCGCTCATGACGGCGAAATCGTTCCAGCAGGCAGAGCAGAAAAAGGGAACGGCCGAATCGCCGACCGAAGAGGAGCAGTAGGAGCAGGCGGTCGGCATCAGGATATCGAGGATTCGGCGCAGGACGTGCATGGGAACGCGCTCCTATCCCTTTTGGAATATCGCGGCAGACTGGCGTTCTGCGGACCCCCTGACGATTCGCCTATGCGATGAGGCTGCTCCCCGTCATGTCAGCCGGCTTCTCGATCTCGAGCAGTTCAAGGACCGTGGGAGCGACATCGGCAAGGATTCCGCGTTCTCTCAAGCCGGCCTTTTCTCCCACGAGGATGAAGGGAACCGGATCGGTCGTATGGGCCGTATGGGGTTGTCCCGTCGCAGGGTCGGCCATCATCTCGAGGTTGCCGTGGTCGGCGGTGATGAGCACGCGGGCGCCTGTTTCCTGCGCTGCGCGAACGACACGACCCAGACACTCGTCGAGCACCTCAACGGCGGCGATCGCTGCAGGGAGCACGCCCGTATGGCCTACCATGTCGGGGTTGGCGTAGTTCGTAAGGATGAAACCATACCGGCGCTTGTGAATGGCGCCAACCAGCTTTTCCGTGATCTCCCGTGCGCTCATCTCCGGCTTCTTGTCGTACGTGGCCACATCCCGCGGCGATGGGACCAGCACCCGGTCCTCGAGCGGGAACGGGAGCTCTTCCCCCCCATTGAAAAAGAACGTGACGTGGGCGTACTTTTCCGTCTCGGCGATGCGGAACTGACTCAACCCGCGCGCGCTCAGCACCTCGCCCAGGATGTTCGTAAGACGGACCGGAGCAAAGGCGACGGGCAGATTGAAGGTCTCGTCATAGGTCGTGAGGCAGACAAAAGACGACAGGTTCGGAAGGCGCTTCCGGCTGAACCCCTGGAACGCGGGGTCGGTCAATGCCTGCGTTATCTCACGGGCGCGGTCGGACCGGAAATTGCAGAAGATGACGGCATCGTTGTCGCTGATCGTAGCTACAGCCCGGTTCGTCCTCGGACCCATGATGATCGTCGGGAGCAGGAACTCATCGGTCCTGTTGTGTTCGTAGCTCTGCTGAACGGCTTCGACGGCCGAATATTTCCTGATTCCCTCTCCCTGGACGAGCGCCTCGTACGCCTTCTGCACGCGGTCCCAGCGCTTGTCGCGGTCCATTGCGTAGTAGCGGCCCGAGACGGTGGCGATCCGGCCTATGCCGATGGCTGCAAGTTGGCTTTCTAGCCGTGCAATGTAGTCCAGAGCGCTCTTGGGCGGCGTATCCCTTCCGTCGAGGAAAGCGTGAAAAAAAACCTGGGAGATGCCCTGTTGTTTGACCAGGTCGAAGAGGGCGGTAATGTGATCCATGCGGCTGTGCACACCCCCGTCCGAAAGGAGCCCCATGAGATGAAGCCGCCCCCCCGCTTGCTTGACACCATTCAGGGCTGACAGGAGCACGGGGTTTTTAAAAAAGTCGCCGTCCCGGATGGACTTGCTGATGCGCGTTGAATCCTGATACACGATTCTGCCCGCTCCCAGATTCAAATGACCGACCTCGGAGTTCCCCATCTGGCCGTCCGGGAGGCCTACCGCCTCCCCCGCCGCATTCAGCTCCGCGTGGGGCCATTCACGCAGGAGCGCCGAGTAGACCGGGGTATCGGCCGATGCGATGGCATTTCCCTCTTTCCTGCTGTTGATGCCCCATCCATCGAGGACGATCAGTATTACTGCTTTGGCGGCCATCGGTGCTCCCCTGTCTAACCAGTTCAAATTCGAATCGCCGGATCTCAAATAACTCCCACCGGCACTTTTCGGACTTCGAAACGTGCTGTGGCTGCACGGGATTGGCGCTCGTGGCTTCTTGGGAATGTAATGACGGGTGCTTGTCCTAGCAGGTTTTCTCGAGATTCACTCCGAAGGTGTTCCACTTGCCGCAGTTCGGACAACGTCCCGACCAGTCCGTCGTCCGGAATCCGCAGCTCGAACAGACATAGGGAATGATGATCTGCTTCCGGAATCCGAGGGCCTTCTTGAATTCCGACGCCGCGAGTCCCAGGGAACCTCTGCGCAGGTAGATGTTGCCAAGCAGCTTGTGCACATCGGGAAACTCCCTGTCTCCCCAATCCACAGAGGAGAGGATGTCGAAAGCCTCGTCGATCATTTCGAGCCGGTAATACAGCTTGCCGAGGAAGAACTTGAGCTGGATGTCCTGCGGCTTCCAGGACAGCGCCTGCTTATAAATCTCGATGGCCTGGCCCGGCTCACCCTGCTTCAGGGTGAGGTCCTCGAGCCGGTGCAGCAGCAGGATCGACGATGTCATCTTATAGGCCTTTCCCCAGAGTTCTGCCGCATCCTTCGTCTTGTTCTCTTCGAAATACACCTCTCCCAGCCCCAGGTAGGCCGGGATGAAGTCCTTGTCGAGCTTGATCACGCCCCGGAATATCTTTTTCGCGCGTTCATTGTCCCCCGCTTCCAGGAGTGACCGCCCGAATTCATACTTAAAACCGACGAGCCGGCGGTGTTCGACCTCCTGCTCCGCCGGCGATATGGGATTGGCAAGCAGGCGGCGCTGGGACTCATAGAGCTCTTCCCATTGATTGAGCCGCTGGTAGAGGTCTCTCATCCTGATCAGTGCCGTCAGGTTGGAGGAATCCTTAGCAATGATCTGCTGGTAGACCTTCAGGGCATCATCGTACCGCTTGGCCTCCTCATAGTCTGCCGCCAGGGAGAACATCACTTCCTGATTATCGGGGTCAAGGTTCAGCGCCCGCTGATGCAGCAGGATCGCCTCCTGCGGGTTCTTCTCGCGCAGTTGGCTGATGCCCATCCGGAGCAGCGTATCCACATGATTCGGATCGATCGCAAGCACTTTCTGGAAGAAGCTCGTGGCCTCGGGATTGCGCTTCGCGAGCAGGGCGTTGAGGCCCTTGGTGTACAGTTCCTGGATCCGGGAACGCTTCTTCTGCTCCCGCTGGACCCGGAGTCCGCGGAGGAACCGCTTCACGTCGCGAAGAAAATAGACGAGGAAGACGACTCCGGCGCCGAAAGAGAGCGAAACAAGGAAAAAGACCGATTTGGATACCTCATAAGATCGGGACGGGAGGAGATTGACCGTGATCATTCCCGGGTTGAACTCGCGCAACGCCACGACAATCAGGACCGCCGCAAACAACATCAATGTAACGAAGAATCTCATCCTCATCCTTTCTCGCCAGAAGATCACCGCACGCGTATGCAGACAGATCCGGGCATCAGTAGTGGTAGGTCTTTCCCGTCACGATCGTGAAGGCGCGATAGAGCTGTTCGAGAAGGACCAGTCTCGCCATCTCGTGGGTGAACGTCAACCGAGACAGGGACACGGTCCTGTTCGAGCCTGTCGTCACCCGCTCATCCAGTCCCAGCGCGCCGCCCAGAATGAAAACGATCTCCCGGACGCCCGATTCTCTCACTCCGTTTAAGAATGCGGCAAATTCATGGGACGTGAATTCTTCACCACGCTCGTCGAGGCTCACCGTGAAGGCGCCGGCGGCGATCGCCTTGCCGATCCGTTCGGCTTCCCGTTTCCGTATCCTCGGGGCCTCTTTCAGGTCCTGGATCTTCTCCTCTTTGAGCTCTCGGACCTCCAGGTCCGCATAGTGTCCCAGGAACCGAACGAACTTCTCCATGCCGTCCCGAATGAACCGCTCGCGGGTCTTGCCCATACAGAGCACGGTCAGTTTCATGGAGCGGCGTGCCCGATTCCTGCGACCCGGATGCCAGCAGACACACGGACAGCGTCACCCCAGAGCTTTTCCAGCGAATAGTACAGACGCGTTTGCTCATCGAAGACATGGACGACGACATCACCGTAGTCCATCAGCACCCAGCTGGATCCTGCCTGCCCCTCCACGTGGGAGGGATGTATCCCGGACCCGGCCAGGACCTGGCCGATTGCCTCGGAGACGGCCGATACCTGCGTGGTGCTGCCCCCGGAGCAGATCACGAAATAGTCGGCGATGGATGTAAGCTTGCGCAGGTCCAGAATGATGATGTCGAATGCTTTCTTGCTGTCAGCCGCCTCTGCGCACTGTTGTGCCGTTTCCCATGAATTAAGCATATAATGTGTTGGTAATTATATAGCGTTCAACGGGTTCAGGCAAGAGGTATTTGACCGAACGGCCATCCCTGATCCGCTCCCGGATGTCCGTTGAGGAAATGTCGTAGTGCGGGATCTTTTCCAGATACAGGCACGCGGTTGCCGTCCTCATCGTAATCTCGCGCATCTCTCCACGGTCCAGCCGGTCAAGATCCTTGGCGGCATGCTTCATGAAATCGATTGCGGCAAGTTCCGAAAAGGGGTAGCCGGGCCTCGACAGGATGACGAACGCACACCGTCCAAGCAGGCGTTCCCATTGGTGCCACGACTTGATTTCATGAAAAGAATCCACGCCGGTAAGAAAATAAAGTTCAGCGCCGGGCAGGGAAGAACGGAGCGCGTCGATGGTGTCGATCGTATAGGACCTGCCGCCCCGTTTGACCTCGATGTCGGAAAGCTCGAAGGGGGGATTGCCGGAGATCGCGAGACGGACCATCTCCATGCGATGCGCGGCATCGGGCATCGCTTCCTGTTTGTGAGGAGGAAGCGCGGTAGGAATGAACAGGATGGAATCGAGGCTCAGCCTCTCCCGCACTTCCTCGGCCGCTGCGAGATGACCGTAATGGATTGGATTGAAGGTCCCGCCGAGAATACCGATACGCTGCTGCAAACTGCCTCCGCAAAGTCCGGTCCGTTGAACATCATCCGCCAGGAATCGGGATCGTTCCGATGCCGTATGCCGGGAACCGCGCCGCGCTTTATCTTCTGATCTGTCCGTTCCCGAACACGATGAACTTGGTGGACGTGAGCTCCTCCAGGCCCATCGGTCCCCGGGCATGGATCCTGGTCGTGGAGATGCCGATTTCGGCCCCCAGGCCGAACTCGAAGCCGTCGTTCAGCCGGGTGGAGGCGTTCACGAACACGGCCGAAGCATCCACTTCCCGTTGGAACCGCATTGCGCTCGCATAGTCGTCGGTCACGATCGCTTCGGAGTGCTGCGAGCCGTGGGCAGCGATGTGTTCCATGGCATCGTCCATGCCGTCCACGACCTTCACGTTGAGCACCAGATCGTTGTACTCGGTGTCCCAGTCCCTGTCGGTGGCGGCCTTGACGGCAGGCACGAGAGCCCTGGTTCGCTCGCAGCCTCTGATCTCGACGCCGGCCTTCATGAAACGGTCGAGCATCGCCGGCAGAAAGGATGAGGACAGGTCCTTGTGCACAAGCATGGTCTCCATGGCGTTGCACGTTCCCGGCCGCTGGACCTTGGCATTGAAGCAGATCTCGCTCGCCATCTCCGGGTCGGCCTTGCAATCGACGTACACATGACAGATGCCCTTGTCGTGTTTGATCACGGGAATGGTAGAGTTCTCGGAGACCATGCGGATGAGGCCTTCCCCGCCGCGCGGGATGATGAGATCCACAACGCCGTTCAGCTTCAGCATTTCCATGACGCAGGTGCGGTCGGGGTTCTCGATGAACGAGACCGCGCCGTCGGGAATCCCAGCTTCGGCCCCTGCCCGGGACAGTACCTCGACGATCGCCGTGTTGGAGTGAACGGCCTCCGTACCGCCCCGGAGCAGCACGCCGTTCCCCGACTTCATGCAGAGCGCCGCCGAATCAGCGGTCACATTGGGCCTTGATTCATAGATGATCCCGATGAGGCCGATCGGCACGCGCATCCTGCCCACCTGCATGCCATTCGGCCTGCGCCACATCCTCGTGACTTCGCCCACGGGGTCGGGCAGGGCCGCAACCTCGCGCAGGCCTTCAGCCATGGTCCGGATCCGGTCCGGATTCAGCGTCAGCCGGTCGATCATGGCCTTGGACAGTCCCTTCGTCTCCGCAGCGATCAGGTCTTTTTTGTTTTCCTTGATCAGTTTCTGGGCACCCTGCTCGAGTCCCGCCGCCATTTTAAACAGGGCGTTGTTCTTGATCTCTGTCGACAGGTTCGCAAGCCTGCGCGACGACGCCTTGGCCTTCCTGGCCTTGTCGGACACATACTGTTTGACGTCCACCGGTGCCTCCTGTCCTTATTTCAACAGCTTTTCGATGCTCGCCCGTAACTCGGCTTCGTCCCTTATCTCGCCGAAGATGATGTCCTTCACCTGCCCATCGGACCCGATAAAAAATGTGGTCGGAAGAAATCGCACCTGGTACATCCCGGAGACCTTTCCGGCGCTGTCGCTCAGGACCGTCGGTTTGCTCACCTTGAGCTCCGTCATCAGCGCTTCGATCTTAGCCCGATCTTCCCGCACGCCCACGAGCACGACCCGGATCCCCTTGCCGGCCAGTTCATCGACGCGGGCGTCGAGCATCGGCAACTCGATGCGGCAGGGCAGACACCAGGATGCGAAGAAACTCAGTACCACTCCCCTGCTCTTCCCCCTGCGTGCCGGGCCGACAAAATTGTCAAGGGAGAACTCCTTATTCCCGAGATCCTGCAGGGAAAAAACGGGGGCGGATTCGCTCGTCTTCAGGGCTGCAACCGCATGATACGGCAGCAGCGCAATAAGGGTCACCAGCAGAATCTTTTTCATGGATTCCCCCGCTCATCGAGCAATACAAGGTCGTCGCGGTGGATGACCTCGTCATAATCCTTGTGGCCAATCACGGAAACGATCTGGGAGGTTTTGAGCCCTTTGATCCGGTCCAGGTCTTCCGAAGAATACTTGACCAGACCACGGGCAAAGGCCCGCCCGCTCCGGTCCACGCAGGTGACGCATGCGCCTGGCCTGAAGGATCCCTCGACCTTGAGAATGCCTCCCGGGAGCAGGCTCCTTCCCTTGTGCACCAGCGCTTCGCGTCCGCCATCGTCCACGACCAGCTTGCCGGAAGCGCTCATGGTATATGCGATCCAGTGCTTTCTGCTGTCCTGCTTTTCAGTCCGGGGCAGGAACAGCGTACCCACGTCTTTGCCTTCGAACAGGGCCGGGAGCACGCCGGGCTTCTTCCCGTTAATGATCACCATCGGCACGCCGTAGGCACCCACCTTCTTTGCCGTCATGATCTTGGACCGCATCCCGCCCGTACCGACCGTAGACTGGGCACCGCCGGCGCCCCGCTCGAGTTCAGGAGTGATCTTCTCGACAAGCGGGATCAGTTGTGCCGACGGATCCAGCTTGGGGTCGGCCGTGTACAACCCGTCGATGTCGGACAGGATCACGAGCAGGTCGGCGTCGGCAAGATGCGTTACCATGCCGGAAAGGTTGTCGTTGTCGCCGAACTTGATCTCATCCACCGAGACCGTATCGTTCTCGTTGATGACCGGAATTACGCCATAATCCAGCAGGGTCTGGAGGGTGTTCCGCGCGTTCAGGAACCGTGTCCGGTTGGACAGGTCCTCCCGCGTCAGCAGTACCTGGGCCACCTTGCGTCCGTGTCCGCTGAATGTCTTCTCGTACAACCACATGAGCTCGGACTGGCCCACCGCAGCGGCGGCCTGCTTGAGCGAAAGGGGCATTTCCTTCTTCTTCATCAGGCCGAGCTTCATGAGTCCCGCCGCTATCGCGCCGGACGAAACCAGGATCACTTCATGGCCCTCACCGAGGATCTCGGAGATCTCAGCGGCGAGGCGTTCGATCCGGTTCTGGTCGAGCCCTCTGCCCGTCGACGCCAGGACAGCGCTTCCCACTTTCAGCACGATGCGGCTTTTTTCCCCCAGAAGGGAATTCCTGTCGACTTTGACGTTCTTCTTCATGCCATCCTGCCTTGAATCAGCCCTTTTCCCCGCGACCCGGCGCGTGCCGGTCCCGGCTGATGATCCAGTCCGCCGCCTCAAGGAGACTGCGGGCGATAAAGTCGGGGTCCTTCACCCGGTCGGGCCTCTCATTGCCCGGATCGTCGGGCGCGAATCCGCTCATGACCAGGATGCTGCACAGGCCGGCGCGCTGCGCGAGTTCGACATCGCTCCACTTGTCGCCCACCATGCAGGACCGCGCGCGATCTATGCTCAGATCCCTGACGGCCCGGTCGATCAGGCCGGTCCTTGGCTTCCGGCAATCGCACTCCACGGTATAGGATGAGTTGCCGGCGGTCGGATGATGGGGGCAATAATACACAGCGTCGATTCTCGCCCCGTCGAGCTTCAGCAACTCGTCGAGGCGGCTATGCGCATCATGGACAAGGGATTCCGGGAAATAGCCCCGGGCCACGCCCGACTGGTTCGTCACGAGAATGACCGCGAAGCCCGTTTCATTCAGTCTCCGCACCGCGAGGCCGGCGCCGGGTATCAGCCGCAGGTGCGCCAGATCCCTGAGGTAACCGACCTCTTCGTTCACGGTGCCATCCCGATCGAGGAAGACCGCTTTGCTCATCGCCTGCCGAGTACCGCCGTTTCCCATGCTTCCTTCTCAGTGACGGCCAGTTCTATCCTGAGCAACCAGATACCTTCCGGCCTCAGGCTTTTCAATCTCACCCCGTCTTTTTCGGTTGTCACGATCATGGCGATCCCGTGATCGGCCGCCGCCTGATAGATGCCGGCAAGATCGGATGCCCCATAGTGATAATGGTCGGCAAAAGTCCGCTCCACCCTGACGTCCGCCTCCAGAGAACCGAGCGTCGCGATGAACGATTGCGGACGCGCAATGCCGGCGAACGCCAGTACACGGGTCCCCCTGAGCGCCGCCAGGGGTTTCGGATCGCCGGTCAGGATATTCACGAGGGCTGTGGGCATGTGCCGGGACGTGAATATCTGCGCGGCCGTCCACCGCCTGATCGCCTGCTTCAACGGCTCCACGTCGGGCGTGCGGTCTGCGCCGGTGATCAGCACGACCTGGGCCCGGCGGAGCGCCGACAGGGGCTCACGCAGGATGCCTGCCGGAAACAGCCTGCCGTTGCCGAAGGGGTCGACGGCGTCGATCAGTACGATATCGAGATCTCTTCTCAGCCGGACATGCTGAAATCCGTCGTCCAGCACGACCGTATCGCTGCCGAACTGCCCGCAGGCGAACCGTGCCGCCTCGAAACGGTCGCTGCCGACGACAACGGGGACGCGCTTCAGCCTCGAACCGATCAGGACAGGCTCATCGCCTCCTGCTGTAGTGTCGGCAAGCAGCCTGCTTCCGTCGGAAACGACGAGGATGCGGGACTCGTCGCTCCGCCCGTACCCCCTGCTCACGACGACGGGCTTCTGATCATGCTGTTCCAGCAGTACGGCAAGCGCCATCACGGCCGGAGTTTTTCCGGTTCCCCCGAGGGTGACATTGCCCACGGAGATGACCCGCTGTGAAAGTCTTCTCCGCTTCAGCACGCCTGCGGCGACTAGGCCATGGCGTAGCCGGATTAAAAGACCGTAGACGAGGGACAACAGCCTCAGGAAGGCCTCGACGACCGGGGACTTCCGCCTTCCATACATGACGTCTTCGATATATTCCCTAGCGGCTGTCACCGATGAGCCTGCTGATCGCGTCGATCGTTCTCGCGGCGGATCCCGAATTGGCCTCGATCACCGAGAACGCCCTGGATCCGATGCTTCGCGCGAGGTCCCGGTCCGAAAGAAGCTTCTCGCACTGCAGATAGAATTCCTCTTTGTCCTTGACGAGGATCCCGCCCCCGGCGGAGATGAGCGCCTCGGAAATCTCTTTGAAGTTGAACATGTATCGGCTGAAGATCACCGGCTTCTTCATCATGGCCGGCTCCAGCAGATTGTGACCGCCGACCTTGACCAGGCTGCCGCCTACAAAGGCAATGTCGCAAATCCCATAGAACGACCTCAGCTCGCCGATGGTGTCCAGGAGGAGGACATCCTTGATGTCCCTGCTGAGGCGGGTCCTGCGCTGACACTCATAGCCCGCACGATTGACGATGCCTGCCACCTCGTCGAAGCGCTCGGGATGGCGGGGCGCGATGATCAGGATGAGTTCGGGGAATTTTTCCCGCAGCCGCCGGAACACGTCAAGCAGCACTGTTTCCTCCCCCCGGTGCGTGCTGCCCGCTGTTATGACGCGGCTCCCCGCGGGCAACGTCACGGGGTTGGACACGGCCGGCGGCATCTTCTGGTCGAACTTGAGGTTGCCCGTCACCGTCACGCGGTCTTCCGGTGCCCCGATTTCCCTGACGCGCTCCGCGTCCGACGCGGACTGCATGCAGAACAGGGTCACGTTGCTGAACACAGCGGAGAAAAATTTCCTGAACTTCAGGTAGTTCCGGTAGGAGCGCGGCGATATCCTGCCGTTGATCACCGCTGACGGGATACCCATCCGGTTCAGTTCTCGGAAAAAATTGGGCCAGAGTTCGGTCTCCGCGATGAGGACGATGGCGGGATTGATCCTGTGGATGACCCTGCGCACGATCCACGGATAGTCGAAGGGGAAGAAGAAGACGGCATCCGCTTCCGGGACACGCTGCCGTGCCGTGTAGTTTCCGGTTACCGTAACGGTCGACAGGATGAGCTTCCTTCCGGGATATTTTTTTTTGAGCTCCCGGATCAGGGGATGGGCTGCCATGACCTCTCCGACGGACACGGCATGCACCCAGATCGGCCGGGTTCTGCCGATGACCCTCTTGACGCGTTTTCGGACACGCCCCAGTTTCTGCGTTATTCCGCCACGGTATTTAGGGGCCGACGCGAGCTTGAACAGGATGACCGGGAACATCAGGATGGTCAGCAGGACCAGAAATATGTTGTACAGGAGGTACATGATCACCTTGTCAGGAGCCCTTTTTCTGAAAACACGCGTCCGCCTGGTTCATCACCTTGTTCAGCGCATCGGTCAGCGTGTGCCGCGTGGCTTCCAGCTCTTCTTCGCCGATCCCCTTCACGACGACCGGTTCCCCGTAGACGATCACGCCGCGGGTGAACGGCAGGGGAAGCAGGTACTTGTCCCAGATCTTTTCCAGGATCCAGAACCGTTTCGCGCTGGCCGCGACGGGTACGATGACCTTGCCGAGTTTGCCGGCTAGATAGGTCACGCCGGGCTTCACCTCATAGATCGGACCGCGGGGGCCATCCACCGCAAGGGCGATGTTCTTTCCCGCCCTCAGTCCCTCCACCAGCCCGAGGAGCGCCCGGTCGCCCTTCCGTTTACTGGAACCGCGCACCACGTCGAACCCGAACCGTTTTAGGATCCCGGCTTGGATTTCACCATCCCTGCTTTCGCTGGCCGGAATGACAACGCCTGAATCGCGGTGATTGTGAAAAAGCAGGAACTGCCGTCCATGCCAGAACGCATAAATAAAATTTTTCCCTTCCGCCTTGAGACGGTCCGGCACGCTTCTGTTCACGAACCGGATCCGTACCGATCTGCTCCAGAAAGAGATCAGGAGCCAGCCGATCGAAGACAGCAGTCTGGCCCGCATCATTCCGCGACCCGTGCCGCCGGTTCATCCCGGAACTGTTGGTCATAAAGGTTCTTGTATTCGCCGCCCCGTGCCAGAAGCTCCTCGTGCCCGCCCTGTTCCACGATGATGCCGTCTTTCAGCACGATGATCCTGTCGGCATTCATGATCGTCGACAGCCGGTGAGCGATGACGAAGCTCGTCCTGCCCTTCATGAGGACGTCGAGGGCCTTCTGCACTTCGCGTTCCGACTCCGTGTCCAGCGATGACGTGGCCTCATCCAGGATCAGAATCGGAGCGTCCTTCAGGATGGCGCGAGCGATGGCGACGCGCTGCCGCTGGCCGCCTGAAAGCTTGACTCCCGACTCCCCGATCACCGTGTCGTATCCCTGCGGCAGCGCCCTGATGAACTCGTCTGCGTACGCGGCACGTGCGGCCCGGACCACATCGTTGTCGGACACCGCGGCCCTGCCGTAGGCGATATTGTCCCGGACCGTATCATTAAAGAGGATCGTCTGCTGGGTAACAATGGCCGTGCAGGCCCTGAGGGATTCCAGGGTGGCATTGCGGATATCCAGTCCGTCGATCAGGATCGCCCCCTCCGAAACATCATAAAACCTCGGAATGAGGTTTACAAGCGTCGTCTTTCCGCCGCCGCTTTTTCCGACGATCGCGATGGTCTCGCCCGCGTGAACGTCAAGATTGATATGTTTCAGCACAGCGACATCGTCGTATTTGAACGAGATGTCACGAAAGGAAATAACGCGAAAATTGCGCGGTACTTCGCTAGCCCCGGGCCTGTTCCTAATCTCCGGTTCCGTGTCGACAACGTCAAAGATGCGCTGCGCGGCGGCAATCCCGTCCTGCAAGGTGTTATTGATGCCGTTCAGGTCCTTGAGGGGCCGGTAAAAAAACACCAATGCGGTCATGAACGAGAGAAATTCGCCGACGGTCATGCTCCCCCGGATGATCCAGTAGCCGCCAAAGAGGATGACGAGGGAGGTTCCCAGCATGGAAATGACTTCCATGACCGGATGCGATATTGCCGATGTTTTCAGCGAGCGCATGAGCGAGTTGAAGAGGTTCTTATTGCGTTCGGCAAAGCGCCGGTTTTCATACGATTCCATACCGAACGCCTTGACGATGCGGACGCCGGAGATCGTTTCATGGAGATGGATGGTCAGGCCTCCGACCTGTTCCTGCATCTGGGTGCTTATCTTTCTGAATCGCCTGCTGAATTTCGACAGCGCAAACCCCGCGAGGGGCAGCACAACGATGGAGAATACCGCGAGGCGCCAGTTCAAATAGAGGATATACCCGGTGAGGGCAAGCATCGTGGTCAGGCCCTGGACCAGGCTCGACGGCGCCCGGGTCAGCGCGCCCTGCACAAGGTTCACGTCGTTGATGATCCTTGAGATAATGACGCCCGTCGGAGTCTTCGTAAAATAGGAAAAGGAAAGCGATGTGGCATGCGAATACAACTGGTCCCGGATGTCGTTGACGACCTTCTGCCCCACATAGCCCATGAAGTAATCGCGCGCATAGGACGTCACGCCCTTCAAGATACTGACGATAATAATCGCCGGCGGCAGAAAAAACAGCAGCCTCAGGTCCCTGTTCAGCAGCACTCTATCGAAAGCGGGCTTCACCAGGTATGTCTGAGCGGCGATCATTCCGCTCGTGAGCAGCATGAAGACCCCAGCGAGGAGAAGCCGCGTGCGGTATGGCTTGAGATAGATTAAGAGTCTCTTATAGATTTCCATGACCCTGAGATGACCCCTGCAGAATTTCCATCACGACAGCCGCGGCCCGCGCCGACGTCCCCTTGTCCCCCAGGCGTTTGCGGACTTCGTCCAGGCCCTCGCGAATTTCGTCGGCATAGCTCCGGTCGAGCAGCATCTTCGACACGGCATCCGCCATGTTCGCCGGGTTCGCCTCTTCCTGAATGAACTCCGGGACCAGGCGTCTGTCTGCCACGATATTGACGAGGCCGACATGCTTCACTCCGCTCACGAGCCGGGAGATGACGGCATGGGTGAGCCGGGAAATCCGGTACACGATCACCATCGGCACGCCCATCAATCCCGTCTCGAGGGTTGCCGTGCCGGACGTCACGATGGCCGCATCGGCAGCTCTGAGCACGTCGTACACCCGGCCGTCAGTCACGGACACCGGCACCCCGCTCTCTGAGACGGCTGTCGCGATGATTTCCCGGTCCAGCGTCGGTGCGACGGGAAGCACGAACTGCAGGTCCGGGAAGCGCGTCAGCAGCATCTCCGCCGCGCGCAGCATGTCCGGCAGGAGGTTTGCTATCTCCGTTCTCCTGCTGCCCGGCAGCAGGGCGATCGTGCGGCGCTTCGGATCCATTCCGAAAAGGGCCTTCGCCTGCTCTTGCGAGAGACCGGATCCCACCACGTCCGTCAAGGGATGTCCGACGAACCGGACGTCCACGCCGGCCTGTTGGTACAGCGGCACTTCGAAGGGGAAGACCACGATCATGGCCTTTACCAGGCGCGCGATCGTCTTGATCCGTCCTTTCCGCCATACCCAGACCTGCGGGCTCACATAATACAGGACCGGGATCCCCAGCTTCCGTGCTGCCTTGCCAAGCATGATATTGAAGTCTGGGAAATCGATCAGGATGAGGAGGTCGGGTCGATCCTGCTTCAGAAACCGTTTAAGCCGCGAAAGAACGCCGTAGATCGTGCCGAGATGAGTGATGACCTCCGTTATGCCCACGACCGATATCTGCGAGGCATCGGCCAGCATAGCCACGCCGGCTTCCTGCATGCGCCTGCTGCCCACGCCGTACAACGCGATGGACGGGTCTTTTTTCCTGATCTCCCTCGCGAGATTTGCGCCGTGCAGATCGCCGGAGGCCTCTCCGGACATGATCATGATTTTTTTCATCGGGGAAACCCGCCTGCATCGGGCGCAAGCCCTCTAGAGCGCTTTTTTGACCGCGGCGGCAACTGTCTGTATCTGCGCCTCGGTCAGTTCGGGGTACATGGGAAGCGAGAGGACCTCCTGAGCCGCCAGTTCCGATCCGGGCAGGCTCCCCTGCTTCACGCCGAGTTCCCTGTATGCGGCCTGCAAATGCAGGGGGACAGGGTAGTAGATCATCGAGGACGTCACGTTCCCTTCGTCCAGTTTCTGTTTCACGGCGTCCCGGTTGCGTACCCGGACCGTGTACTGGTGGTACACATGCGTGGAGCCCTTCTGCTCGGACGGCGTCCTGATGTCCGCGCCGGCTAGATGCCGGTTGTACAGCTGTGCGTTGTTCCTGCGATTTGCGTTGTACGCATCGATATGCCTGAACTTGACCCGGAGTATCGCCGCCTGGACCTCGTCGAGCCTGCTGTTGTAGCCGATCTCGTCGTGATAGTAACGGACGTGACTCCCGTGGTTCCGGAGGCTCATCATGCGTTCCGCCAGCCCCGCGTCATCGGTGACCACCATGCCTCCGTCGCCGTAGCAACCCAGGTTCTTGCTCGGGAAAAAACTGAAACAACCAATGTCGCCCACGGACCCCGTTTTCCTGCCCCTGTAGTCCGCACCAAAGGACTGCGCACAGTCCTCGACGACGCGGAGGCCGTGCTTCTTCGCGACTGCCATGAGCGGATCCATGTCCACGGACTGTCCGTAGAGATGAACGGGTATGATTGCCCGGGTCCTGCGCGTTACCGCGGCTTCGAGCTTCGTAACGTCCAAGTTGTAGGTCACGGGATCGATATCGACGAAGACCGGGACGGCGCCGATATAGGAGATCGCTTCGGCGGTCGCGATGAACGTGAACGGCGTCGTGATCACCTCGTCGCCACGCTGGATGCCTGCGGCGATCAGGGCGAGATGGAGCGCATCGGTGCCCGAAGCGACGGCCACGGCGTGCCTGACGCCGTGATAGGCGGCTACAGCCTCTTCAAGCGCCCTGCCGTGCTGACCGAGAA
>Ga0335079_10000545_pt1 | contig 43278 bp, 38 predicted proteins | sample Lox_Sample_33_FD_206719 | JGI IMG/M metagenome (GOLD analysis project Ga0335079, IMG submission 206719) | Soil microbial communities from Loxahatchee National Wildlife Refuge, Florida, United States - Lox_Sample_3.3 | ecosystem: Environmental > Terrestrial > Soil > Wetlands | place: USA...
TCCTGATCGGTGCAATCGTTCCGAGACCGATCGCCTTTGTTTCCTCACTCAGTGCCGACGGGATCAGGAATCTGGCTCCATTCAGTTTTTTTACCGCCATAAGTGCAAACCCGCCGGTAATTTGTTTTTCCCCCATGATCAGGGGGAACGACGGGAAACGCAAAGACACGCTGAACAACATCGAGTCAACGAAGGAATTCGTCGTCAACATCGTGTCGGAAAGTTTTGCACGGGAGATGAATGCCTGCTCGGCAGACTTTCCGCCTGAAGTTGATGAATTCACCGTGTCGGGATTGACGCCGATTCCCAGCGATCTCGTAAAACCCCCGCGCGTCCAGGAATCGTTAATCACCATGGAGTGCCGGCTCCTGCACGTCGTCCATGTGAGCCCCAAACCGTTAGGTGGAAGCATCGTTCTCGGGGAAGTACTCCGCTTCCATGTGGAGGATGATGTGATTGACAACTTCAGGATTGATCCCGATAAACTGGCGGCCTTCGGCCGCATGGGTGGCCCGACATATACGCGGACGCGCGACCGCTTTACGATGGAACGTCCGGTGGTACAGAAGTAGAATAGTGTTCGTTTGAAACACGTCATGTCCGGGCTGCCGGATCCTGCAGAGACAACCAGAAACATTTTCAAATCACGTACCGCGTACGGCATCCCGCCAACTGCTTTCCAGGTTTCGGAAAAGAACATCGGCGAGGTCCTGGCAAACAAGTTCAGAAAGCATTCCGATAAGCCATGGCTCATATTTTATTCTGATGAGAATGAACGATTGGAATACTCGTACCGGCAGTTCCATGAACTCGTCTGCAGGACCGCTAACTTCCTTCAGCGTAAGGGAGTCCGGAGAGGCGATCGGGTCGCAACTGTCGCATACAATCATGCCGACACCATTGTTCAATATTTTGCCGCATGGATGGTCGGCGCCGTCGTCGTCCCGATAAATGTCGGTGAGGACGACAAGCGCATCGAATTCATTCTCCGAAATTCCGAATCGAAGCTCGCGTTCGTGCGTGATCAATTTCTCGATCGGATCCTGCAGATCGCCGATCGAAACCCCGCCCTGAAAACCATCGTACGAGTTCGCGGGAAGAATCCGGGCACTCTCCCTCCGGGGTCGGCATCCCTGATCGAATTTCACGATGCAATTTCCACCGAGAGGGCGGACCTGCCGGGTGCATCCGGTATTGCACTTGACGACGAGGCGCTGATTGTCTACACTTCCGGAACCACCGGACTGCCGAAAGGCGTCGTGCTCACGCAGTATAATCTCCTGATTGACTCAAAGGCCATTGCAGAGTGGCACGGCATCACCGACACCAGACGGATGATGTGCGTCCTTCCCATCCATCACGTTAACGGCATTGTGGTGACGCTCATGGCACCGCTGGTAGTCGGCAGCAGTGTGGTGCTGAATCAGAAGTTTCATTCCGACCGGTTCTTCAGAAAGATCCTCGACGAGCACGTGGATGTGGTCAGCGTCGTGCCGACGCTCCTGCAATTCCTTCTCCACGAACATGCCGCTGCACCTCAGGATTTGCCGCGATCGCTCAGGCACATCATCTGCGGCGCTGGCCCGCTGACCGTTGAACTCGCCGTCAGATTCGAAGATCGTTTCCATATCCCGATCATCCACGGATACGGCCTGTCGGAGACGACGTGCTATTCCTGTTTCCTGCCGACGGATCTTTCGCCGGCCGCACATCACCGATGGTTGAACGATTTTGGTTTTCCATCAATCGGCGTGCCGCTGCCCGTGAATGAAATGTCCATCCACGACGACCACGGGCAGGAATTGCCTGAAGGCGCCCGGGGAGAAATTGTCATACGCGGACACAACGTGATGAAAGCATATCACGCGAATCCGGAGGCAAATGCTGCGACATTCGCCTTCGGCTGGTTCCGGAGCGGCGATGAAGGATTCTTCAAAACGGACGAGACGGGGCGAAAGTTCTTCTTCATCACCGGTCGGATCAAGGAACTCATCATTCGCGGTGGAGTAAACATCTCCCCCTTCGAGATCGATGAGGTGCTCATGAACATGCCGGGGGTGAAGGCGGGTCTGGCTGTCGGTTTCGAGAATGACTGGTACGGTGAGGAAATCGGTGCGTATGTTCAAATCAAGGAAGGAATCACGCTCACAGAGCCGGAAGTCCTCGTGTACTGCCGGAAATATTTCGCGTTTCAGAAATGTCCGAAGGTGGTGCTCTTCGGGAATGATATCCCGGTGACGTCGACCGGAAAATATCAGCGCAACAAATTACGACCGCTCTTCACGGAATGGAAGAGCGTGCAGTTTACTTCCAGCAAGAAAGGATGATGCCGCCAACTTCCCTCCCGTCACCCCGCATCAGTAGAAGAAACCAAGAAAAATTCCCCCATTGATCATAAATCCTTTGCCGCTGATTTCGGAAGGAACGCCGATAAGATCGTAATTTCCGTCCACCTTCCAGTTTCCGCCTGCCATGCCGTTGTACGAAACTCCCACCCTCACGCCAAGCCAGCGAAGCAAGGCATACTCCACATTAACCGACGGCTGAACGACAAAGAAAGATCCCGAGAGATTTCTCGTGAACTCGGCGGTAGTGGAATCATTACTCCCGAACTGACTCCAGATCCCATCCCAGGTCTTTGGGGAGCCGTTATCCCGCGTCATCTTGAGATTAACACTTCCCCCTCCAAGCACAACACCAAGAGCCAGGTCGAGATGCCCGACCACCGGCATGACATAGTCAATCGTCACGCCGCCATAGCCGACGGAAAGATCAACTTCGCGGCGAGTTACTCCGAGTAATGACAGCGAAGAAATACTCCCGCTCCCCCCGACTCCGCCGACGCGCACATTGGGAAGAAGCAGGATATATCCGTATCCCTGGCCCCCGAGGAGCGTCACGGGTCCGTTACCCAGATCTGCCGAGTTAAACTTGCGGAGAACCTGGTTGATCGGATCGAGATTCAGGAAAAGCAGGTTCTGTGTAAACCCGCCCGCAACGCCGAATTTTGTCTGGGTATGACCGCGTGGCGGCGGAACAGGTTCTTCATCATCTTGTGCGAGAAGGGGCACCTCCAGCATCGCAAAGAAGATTGCAAGCAGCAGCAAGACTCGTCGCATAGACAATTCTCCACAAAGTGAATCGGAGAATGTAGGGAAATATTTGAAGAGTTACAAGGTTCGGGGAGAAACTGCTAGTAGTGCGGCATGGTGGGATCGATGTTTTCCGCCCACGCATCGATGCCGCCCACGAGATTCTTCACCTTCCTGAATCCGCTCTGGCGAAGAAACTCCACGGCGCGGGCGCTTCGGCCACCCATCTTGCAATGAACGATAATCTCGCGGGACGAATCAAGTTCATGCACGCGAGCCGGAAGCTGGTTGAGAGGGATGAGAAGCCCGTTGAGATTGTTGATCTCATATTCGTGGGCTTCGCGCACGTCGAGGATAAGCAGATCATCTCCTCGGTCAAGACGGGACTTCAGCTCCTGAACAGAGATCTCAAATTCACTCGTTCCATTCGTCGGATGCGGAGAAGTGCCGCAGAACTGTTCGTAATCAATCAGCTGATGGATTGTGGGATTTGCCGAACAGATCGGGCACTGCGGATCCTTTCGCAGTTTGAACTCGCGAAACTTCATGGTGAATGCATCAAAAAGGACAAGCCGCCCGACGAGAACTTCACCATGACCGATGATAATCTTGATTGCTTCGAGTGCCTGGAGTGTACCGATGATACCAGGGAGTACACCCAGCACGCCCCCTTCTGCACAGCTCGGAACGAGCCCCGGCGGCGGCGGCGCGGCGTAAAGACATCGGTAGCACGGCCCTTTCCGCGCGTCAAAGACGGTAACCTGCCCGTCGAACCGGAAAATGCTCCCATAAACGTTCGGTTTCCCCAGCAGTACACATGCATCGTTGACAAGATACCTTGTGGGGAAATTATCCGTCCCGTCAATGATCACGTCAAATCGTTCGAGGAGATCCAGAGCGTTTTCAGAGGTCAGACGCATTTCGTAGGTCTCCACGTTGACATGCGGATTGACATCGGCAAGACGGTCACGTGCAGAGTCGAGCTTCGATCTCCCCACATCGGTGGTCCCGTGCAAGAGCTGCCGGTGGAGATTGGTAAGATCAACCTTGTCAAAATCCACGATCCCGATTGTCCCGACGCCCGCTGCGGCCAGATACAGGCCGAGGGGCGAACCGAGCCCTCCGGCCCCGATCAGAAGGACGCGCGCTGCTTTCAATTTCTTCTGCCCCTCCAGCCCGACTTCCGGCATGATCAGGTGGCGACTGTATCGCAACATCTCTTCCCGCGAAAGCTCGACACGTTCTGCCGTAGCTGCCCCGCTTCCGCCGGCAATAGACGGAACGATGCTGACAACATCGTTTGCCGTGACCGGGGTCTTTTCCTTTTCGAGATAGCGGATATCCTCGTCGTTCACGTAAATATTGATATAATTCCTCAGCTTCCCGTCGTCACCGTACAGGTGCCTCTTCAGCGAAGGGTATTGAAGAACAAGATTGGAAAGTGTTTCTCCTACCGTCTTCCCCGCTACCGCGACGCGGTCATGCGCGTCGGCATACGGTCTCAGGGGAGTCGGAATCAGTACGTTGACACTCATGGTTTTACCTTTAGGTGGTCTCCTCGCTTACCGTTTGTTCGTTAAACCGCATCCGGGTCTCGTCGAGTATCCAGGAAGTCAGCAATCCCGCATTCCCGCCGGAGATGTTTTGAATGATGTACGAAAACCAGGGAAACGCATGCTCCAGGTCGAACTGTGACGGCTCCGCCGGATGATCCGGATGTGAATGATAGAACCCCAGAAGCGTGAGATGCAGTTCCTTCGCTTTGCGCTCGGCGCTCCTGTACTGATCGGCAGTGAGAGAGAACCGGCGTTCGCGGTTCACATCCTGAGTGTTGGAAATCTCCTGAACGTACAGGACAGTTCGCACACCCTCGGCCTCTGTTCCGTACAGCGCCCCGCAGCACTCCTCCGGATAGGTTTGTTCCCCGTGGAGCGAGATCCTGCGGACAAGCTCATGTGAGATTCGAAGCACTAGTCAGTCTCCATGCCATGTTTGTTCGCTGAGATATTTGTCACCGCCATCGGGGAATATCGTAACAATCGTACCCGAATTCAACTCCTGTGCGATCCGGAGCGCAACTGCCAGCGCAGCACCGCTCGAAACTCCCGTAAAGAGTCCTTCTTCCCTTGCGAGCCGGCGAGTCATCGCCATGGCAGCTTCGGTTGAAACGAGCCGCTCTTCATCTGCAACTTTCGGATCGTAGATGCCCGGAACAATCGCCGAGGACAAGTCCTTCAGTCCCTCGATGCCGTGCATCGGGAGATCGGGCTGAACCGAAATGCACCGGATGCCGGGATTGAGCTCTTTGAGACGCCGGGAAGTTCCGATAAACGTGCCCGTTGTGCCGAGCCCGGCCACAAAGTGTGTGATCGTTCCATTCGTCTGGGACCAGATCTCCGGAGCCGTCGTTTCGTAATGCGCCTTCCAGTTGTGGGGATTATTGTACTGGTCGGGATAAAAATATTTCCTCGGCGATTCGGAAACGATACTCTTCACTTTTTTCTGTGCGCCGTCGGTCCCATCCATGGGATCGGTGAGAATCAATTCGGCGCCGAAGGCCTGAAGAATTCGCTTGCGCCCCTCGCTTGCATTCGCGGGCATAGCAAGTACAACCGAATATCCGAGGAGACTGCCGATCATAGCATAAGCGATGCCGGTATTCCCGCTGGTAGCATCGATGATCTTGAGATCGTGCCGTAGTCGCCCGACTCGCTCCGCCTCGAGAAGCATGTGCAAAACCGCGCGATCCTTCACCGACCCTCCCGGATTGAACCATTCCGCTTTTGCAAAAATGTCAACCCCCGGGACCGTGATATTTCTCAGCCGGAGCAGCGGCGTGTTGCCGATCTGCCCCAGGAGCGAATTTCTGTCGTATCGCTCGGTTGCAAGAGTCGTGTGTTTCGTCGTTTCCATAATCATCCTTCCATAAAAACACTGAAGCCCTTCATCTGTTCTGAGAAAGGGCTTCGCGCATCATCACCATCATCGGCACAGTCACCAGAACAGAGAATTCCCTCCATATCCCCGACAACAACATGCAGCAGTTGAAGAATCAAGCACTTCCACAATCTTCGTTGCGAAATACATCATGAGCGGATTTTGGCGGTTATCCTGTACTGCATAAAAACACATTTTTGCACACCAGGTTGTGACATAGAGCACCCCTCCGCATCGCAGAGAAGAGCTTCATTTCTTGGAACAACAGAATCAGCCAATTCATTCCGGAGGATCTTGAACGGGTTCATTTTCCCCGATTCCGTCTTCATCTTCAAAGTCCAAGCTCCGGAGAAATCGCTCTCATCGCCTGTATGACATTGCCGATGTGCTCGTCGAGGGGGATCCCCAGTCCGGCAGTACCTTCGCTGATATCTTCACGGCTCACGTTGCGGGCAAACGCTTTGTCTTTCAGCTTCTTCTTGACGGAAGACACCTCGAGATCCGCGATCTTATTCGGCCGTATCACCGAACATGCCATAATGAATCCGCAAAGCTCGTCGCATGCGTACAGCGTCTTTGCCATTTGCGAATCCCTCGGGATTCCGGTATATGTTGCATGGCCCAGAATCGCCTTCCGGGTTTCTTCATCCACACCCTTCTCCTTCAGAATCTCCGATCCCTTCAATGGATGATCGGGAGCAGTGGGATACATCTCATAATCAAAATCATGGAGAAGCCCCGTTACACCCCATCGCTCTTCATCCTCGCTGTACTTTTTTGCATACCAGCGCATTGCTGCTTCAACGGCATACATATGTTTGAGGAGCGCATCGCTCTTTGTATACTCCTTCAGAATCTGCAGGGCCTCGGCACGGTTCATAGAGTTTCCTTTCTCTTCATTCAAGATGAAAAATTGCAAATTCAGATGCAATGATTACGGAAATCGTTGATTTTCAACGAGATCTTCATATATTAATCAGATATGGATATTCTTGATCCGAAAATCCAGGATTATCTTTCGAATACGATTCCAGACCGTGACGCGGTCCTCAGCGAGATGGAACAGTACGCTGCAGCGAACGACTTTCCGATTGTCGGACCACTTGTCGGGAGACTGCTCTTCCTTCTGGCAGGGTCCATCAATGCGCAACGCATACTCGAGCTTGGCTCCGGTTTCGGATACTCGGCATACTGGTTCGCAAAAGCGATCGGAAAAGACGGGAACGTTATCTGCACGGACAATCGTCAGGAACTTGCCGATGCCGGGAGGAAGTATTTTACACGCGCGCGGATGTCCCAGCGCATTTCCTATCTTGTCGGAGATGCACTGACCATGATGGAGAAAACCGACGGGCTGTTCGATGTGATCTTCCTCGACATCCACAAGCAATTTTATCCGAAGGCATTCCGCAAAGCGCTCCCCCGTTTACGGAAGGGCGGACTGCTCATCGCCGACAATGTTCTCTGGAGCGGCCGGATATTCGATGCCCATCCGGATGCCGACACCGCGGGGATTCTCACGTTCAACCGGCTCATCCAATCATCCAAGGAAGTTTTCACCTCCATCATTCCCCTTCGTGACGGGGTTTCCATCAGTATCAAAGTGTGAGATATGGTCGTCTCCATTCTCGGGGGAGTGTTCCTCGGCATCGTCCTGCTCATAGCATTTTTTGGATTCAAAATACTCGGAAAGAAATCAACTACTCCCGGTGCTGAGGAAATGGAGCGGTGCTCGATTTGTCGCGGGGAATTCCCGAAAGAAAAACTCATTATCCGGCAGGTGGGTGATTATAAGCTCCTGCATTTCTGCAGAAACTGCATTCTCGGATTATACGCCGATCCCGGGATGAAGGAATGAGCCGGGCGGGCTCTACCATTCCTCCATCTCGACTCGAATCGAATTCTGCCCCGCGATGTGTCTGACATCTCCCATGAGCAACGGGTTCCCGCAGGCGAGAATCACGCTGGATTCCGAGATGATCCGCTCCCGGAGATCTTCCCCTCTCAATTGACGCGGGAGACGGGGCTCAACTGCCCGTCTGACCGCTGCGTCTGCACGTGCTGTATCGCCGTGTTCACGTCTTGCGGTCTGTGCAAGTTCCTCTTCCTGCAGCGGCATTCCAAGAACTGATCTGAGAACATTATTCGCCCTGCCAAATCCGAGATGCGGGTTGTCCTTCTCATTGCTGCCCGGCCTGCTGACAGACGGCACGTACACGAAATCGAGCTTTTCCGATGCCTCGATGCTCCTCAGCTCGTCGTGATAGCCGAGCTCCTTCAGTGTACGGTTTGCGTGGAAGAGAGTGAATCGCGCGGGATGCACTGTGCCATCGAGTGCATCATAGTAGAGTTGTTTCATCATCGATGCAAACGGCGCCAGGCCCGTTCCCGTACCGACCATGATGATATTCTTCGAGCCGGCGGCACGCTTCTCCAGCGTAAATTCCCCTGTGATCTTGTTGATGTAGTGAACTTTATTATCCACTTCGGGGTTGACCTCGAACAACGACTCGGAGAGGCGGCCCGGAGTTTCGATCTTGATGAGTTCGAGGACGACGGAAAATTTGAGATAACCCCGCTGACGGGTTTCCGTGGGTGCAGAAGCAATCGAGTAGGAGTGCGTTACCGTTCCGCGCTTGATCTGACCCTGCTCATCGACCTCATACGTGTAGCCGGCAGAACCATCGGGGGAAGGAATCTTCTTGGTAAGCCGGCAGTTATCGCGGGAGAGCGCAAGGAACTGTCCGCTCTTGTAGTCGGGAAAAGGACTTCCTTCTTCCGGTGCGAGACGAAAGATTTCGAGTACCGGAGAAAGCGCACGCCGGTAAATCACTTTCCCGGTTTTTCGCTCAGCCATACAACGACACCACGCGGATACGAGTGCACCGACGATACGAATGAGCTTCAGATCGATCCAATGAATCCTTCATCCCGATTATCAAAGAGCGGAAATCACGTCGGCGGGCCGATCATTTCATGGAAGGATTGGTCGGCCGAATGTCGACTTCACTCACCATCACGTTCCTCGGAAGCAGGAGGGTATCGATCGTTACCTGGGCTATGTCTTCCGCCTTCGGAATGGCATCGGAATGCTTCGCGGATCCTCTGCCAAAGCCGGTATCAACGGATCCGGGACAAAGTGTGATGACGCGGATATTGAATTCCCGCACCTCGAGCATGAGACATCGGGAAAACCCGATGAGAGCCCACTTTGTTGCCGCATATCCTGCACCTCCCACGAATGCGTTTCGGCCTGCAAGCGAAGCAATATTGATGATATCGCCGGATTTCTGTTTCGTCATGCAGGGAAGCACTGCCTTTGTGCAGAGAAAGACGCCTCGCATATTCACTTTCCACATTTCGTCAAAGTCGTCCGTGGCAAGATTTGCGACATTGGCGAACGATCCGATTCCGGCATTATTCACGAGAATATCAACGGTTCCGAATTCCCTGACAGCACGCTCCACGAGATTCCTGACATCCGACTCTACGGAGACATCCGAAGTCATGGAGATGGCTTTTCCACCGCCGGCAACGATCGTGCGGGCAACCGAGTCAACTTCCGATGATGTCCGTGCTGCAACAACAACAGATGCGCCCTCGCGGGCAAGTGCCACAGCGATTGATTTCCCGATCCCCCTGCCCGCTCCAGTAACGAGAGCCGTCTTATTTCGCAGCTTCATTGACAGTTTCCTTCAAACTCCAAGTCAACTGATTAGTCTATGTCGCCTTGAAGAGGACGAAGCCGAATCTCATCAACCACAACATCATCCGGCATCGTGTACGCGGCAACAACGGATTCAGCAACCCCTTTCGCGCTCATCATCCTCCGATTGTATTTCCGCAGATCCGACCGGCTCCACATCCCTGTAGCCGTCGCACCGGGAATCACATTTACGACTTTTACCCCATGCGGTCGGAGCTCCTCACGCAAAACACGCGAGAGCCCGAGCATGCCTGCTTTTGAAGCAGTGTATGCCGTCGATCCCTCAAAGACCTTGACGGCGGCGTTCGAAAGAATGTTGATGATCCATCCGTGTTTTCGTTTCATCATCGACGGAAGAACTGCCTTGATACAGGAAACGGGACCAAGAAGATTCGTGGTAAGGATGGCAGAAAACTCTGATTCCGTCGTACTGGTAAACGATTTGAAGACCGTTATCCCCGCATTATTGACGAGAACATCGATGTCACCGACCTGACGGACAATTGCGACCGCAGCCGCTCGAACAGTGCGGGGATGTCGTATATCACACGGGAAGGAAAATGCGGTTCCCCCCTTTTCCCAAATACTTTTCACGGTCGCCGCGAGCTCTTTCCGGTTCCTTCCGGAACAGCAGACATTCAATCCAAGAAAAGAAAATTGTTCCGCAATCTCGCGTCCTATGCCTCGCGAAGATCCCACAACCCAGACGACCGATTTGCGCGCAAAGACCTGCGGGCTCTTCCGCTGCATCTCAGGAAAGCTTGCTGTTGATCAACTTGAGAAATTCATTACGCGTCCGCTCATCCTCCCGGAATGAGCCGAGCATGGCACTTGTCGTGGCAACCGAGTTCTGCTTTTCCACTCCTCGCATCATCATGCAGAGATGTCTTGCCTCGGCAACAACGGCAACCCCATCGGGCTCGAGAACTTCGAACAGCGTATCGGCAATCTGCTGTGTCAACCGCTCCTGCACCTGCAGCCGCCGTGCAAACACTTCAACGATGCGCGGAATTTTGCTGAGCCCGAGAATCTTCCCGTTCGGGATATACGCCACGTGAATCCAGCCGTAAAACGGGAGAATATGATGTTCGCAGAGACTGAAGAAATCGATATCCTTCACAATCACCATCTCATCGTACTTCTCCGTAAAGATCGCACCATTTAATAACGCGGTAATGTCCTGGTGATAACCTTGCGTGAGGAACTTATACGACTCGGCGACGCGGGTCGGGGTTCTCAGGAGCCCTTCGCGCTTCGGATCTTCACCAATCAGCGTGAGCAGGTCCCTAAAGACCCGCTCGAGTTTTTGCCCGTTCGAATTGCTCTTCATCGGCGATCTCCCCGGTATTCGGCATAATTGTTCGGAGTTTCATACACTCTCACACTTGACAATTTTCCCTGAGGGACTTTTGTCTCGAGGATTTTCCAGAACACCATCGCCAGGTTTTCCGCTGTCGGAATAATTCCACGGAGAAAATCGACATCGAAGTTCAGGTGCTTATGATCGACGTGATGCAGGATCTGCTCCTCGATGATGTCGGAGAGTTTTTTCAGGTCGAGGATCATCCCCGTCTGGGGATCCGGTTCTCCGGATACGGTGATCTCCAGCTCGTAGTTGTGCCCGTGGCCGTTCGGGTACGCGCACTTGCCGTAAATCTCCAGATTTTCCTTCTCGCTGAATTTCGGATTGAACAACCGGTGTGACGCACAAAAATGTTCTTTTCGGGTCAGATATACCATAACCTGTATTAACCTCTCTTATGCATTGAATCTACAATTTTGCAAGCACCTCGTCGGTGTGGCCCTCCACTTTTACTTTCGGAAAGATATGTGCGATCTTTCCGCGTTCGTCGATGATGAAGGTCGTGCGCTCGATTCCCATGTATTTCCTCCCGTACATTGATTTTTCCTTCCACACGCCGTATGCCTTGATAATCAATTTCGATTCATCACTGAGAAGCGGAAATGGCAGATCAAATTTCTGCCTGAAGTGCTGATGGGAATCTACCGAGTCGGCACTCACACCGAGTATCACGGCCCCCTTCTTTCTTACACGGCCAAGATTATCCCGGAAGGAGCATGCCTCTTTCGTACATCCGGACGTATCGTCTTTCGGATAAAAGTAGAGGACGACTTTCTTTCCCTGGAAATCTTTCAGGGAAAGAGTCTTCCCATCGGTTGAGGGAAGAGAAAAATCCGGCGCTTTGTCGCCTGCCGCAAGAGCCATCTTCGATATTCTCCTTATGCTGATGCCACTGCTTTCCTGACTTCATCGTAGGGCGGTTCCACACCGGGATTGTCGGATATCCACACGTACGTTACGACTCCTGATTTGTCCAGAACGAACACCGCCCGTTTCGACGCAGTATATCCCTTCAGGCCCGCAAAGTCCTCATGAATTCCGCCGTATGTTTTCGAGACGACCCGCGTGTAATCGCTCAGCAGCGGAAATGTGAGATTATTCGCCGCAGCGAATGCTTTGTTCGAAAAAGGTGAGTCAACGCTGATGCCGACAACCTGCGCGCTGAGTGTGTTCAACTGAGACAAGGAATCCCTGAACGCACACATTTCTTTTGTGCAGACCCCGGTAAATGCACCCGGATAGAACGCCAGAACGGTCTTTTTCCCGAAGAATTCCGCAAGCGATCGTTCCTTGCGTTCTGTGTCGATGAGTGAAAACTGTGGCGCCTTGTCGCCTTGTTTTAATGGCATATGCTGTTCTCCTGTTTGTTGGATGACTAGAGACCGAGAGCCGGTGACGAAGAGGAAAATCTCAGAAATGTCCTTTTTCAAAATACATAATGAGGGTATGAAAATCAAGCATCAGAAATAGAGTCCGTACCAGACACTCCCAGGCAGAAACTGGACGGCGGGAAGCGGAAGATGGATGAAGTTGAGTGCCTGACCAAGCGTTTTGAGGAATGAAGTCGACGGAGGAATGATTTTCGTGACATCAAGGTCGGGTGCAAGAAAATAGACGCGGTGCGGATTTACTCCCGCAACATTCCGCACTCCATAGCCCAAGGAGACTCCGAGAAACTCAGGCCAGATCTTCCGGAAGCTCTCGGGAAGAAGCTGTCCGACCTTTACAGAGAACCATATCGTCTGTCCCTCGTAGTCGTCGATCATGAGATGCTTCTGTCCTTTGAATCCGGTTCCTCCCGGTTCCCCGAGCAAAGATGACGGATGATAGCTCAGCTTCATGTCGATATTCCGGAGTACAGGGAAATGATAGCGGGCGATCGGCCAGAGCGAGCCGGCAAGATCCGAGGCGAAATCCACGCGGTCAAATCCCCACGCGGAAAACCCATCTTCCACCTCGACATACGTCTGGAAAAGCAATGCTCCCCCCGAACCAAAGTAGAGTGCGGATTCCTCCGATACGTTTGCCCATTCGAGACATTTGCTCACCGCAAATTCCATGAGTGTCGCCCCATAGAAATGGCCGAACTTATCGACATTGAGACCGTAGACAAGATCTTCCTGGAAATGAAACGGGGCGCGGTTATCTTTCCACCAGCCATTTTGCTGATAGATGTGGATCGTTACCATGGAAAGCACGAGCGTACCTCCGACGAGCGCAAGTCTCCCTTTATCGACCTGCTGATCGCCCGGACTCTGCCCTGCGGAGGTATCGACGCTGTCCGGGGCACACCAAAGGGGCGAATGCAGATTCCCTTCAACAGGGGGAAATAAGGAATTGCCGAGACCGGGGAGATTTCCTGAATAGCATGAAGTGGGAACAACACACGATATGAGAACCGCAACCGCAAAGAGTCGGTTCATCAGTGCAGGTTTACCTCTTCGGGGAAGCGGGAACGATCTTGGTCCGAAAATACTCCAGCGTTTTCTTTAATCCATCCCGTCGATTGACTTTCGGCGACCAGCCGAGAAGCGTTCGTGCCCTCGTAATATCGGGTTGGCGGATCTTCGGATCATCCTCGGGGAGTTCTCTGAAGACGATCTTGCTCGGACTTCCCGTAAGCTCGATAATTTCCTTTGCGAGCTGGAGCATCGGAATTTCGTCGGGGTTCCCAATGTTTACCGGATCCACAATATCCGAAAGGAGAAGTCGGTATATTCCATCAATCAAATCATCGACATAACAGACACTGCGCGTCTGACTCCCATCCCCAAACACGGTGACATCTTCGTGCCTGAGCGCCTGCGACATGAACGCAGGGATTGCACGCCCGTCGTTGATGCGCATGCGGGGACCATACGTGTTAAAAATTCGCACCAGTCTCGTATCAACCCCGTGAAAGCGGTGATACGCCATGGTCATCGCTTCTGCAAACCTCTTCGCTTCATCATACACTCCGCGGGAGCCGATGGGATTGACATTTCCCCAGTAGGATTCCTGCTGGGGGTGAACGAGGGGATCGCCATATACTTCCGAAGTTGTGGCGAGCAGGAACCGCGCGCCTTTTGCTTTCGCAAGGCCGAGCGCCTTGTGTGTTCCGAGAGAGCCGACCTTCAGCGTCTGGATGGGCAGCTTCAGGTAATCGATCGGGCTCGCAGGCGAGGCAAAATGGAGGACGTTATTGACCGGACCTTCAATGAAAATATAGTTGGTGATGTCGTGGTGGACAAAACGGAACTTCTCGTTGCCGAGAAGATGGGCAATGTTTGCAGTATCTCCCGTGATCAGGTTGTCGATGCAGATGACGCTATGCCCCTCGGCAAGGAGCCGATCACAGAGATGCGATCCGAGGAACCCCGCTCCCCCGGTAACGAGACTGACGGGGCTATTCTGAGGCATGTGTCCGCCCGCGGCCGATGCCAAAATACACAAATCCCAGGTCCTGCAGCATTTGAGGATTGTAAATATTTCTCCCGTCGAAGATCACGTTGCCTTTCATGAGGGACTTCACTTTTGCAAAATCGGGTCTCCGGAATTCATTCCATTCGGTCATCACCACGAGTGCATCGGCACCCTTCAGTGCATCGTAATTTTTCTTGAAATATTTGATGGATGTCCCGAAATGCTTCTTCGCCTCTTCATTCGCAACGGGATCGTGGCCATGGACGACCGCCTTGTGTTTCAACAGTTGTGCGATCACCGTGAGGGAAGGCGCTTCACGCATGTCGTCGGTATTCGGTTTGAACGAAAGACCCCAGACGGCAATGGTTTTTCCCCGGATTCGTTTTCCGAAGTGGGAAATGACTTTCTTTGCAAACTGTACCCGCTGTTCTTTATTGACCCACTCCACCGAATTCAGAATCTTGAAGTCATATTTGAATTCCTTCGAGGTCTTGGCAAGTGCGCTGACATCCTTCGGGAAACACGACCCGCCGTACCCCGTTCCTGCGAAGAGGAATTGCATCCCGATTCGTGGATCCGTTCCGATGCCCTTCCGGATCATATCGACGTCCGCACCGACGCGGTCGCACAGGTTTGCAATCTCATTCATAAAGGAAATTTTCGTGGCGAGAAACGCATTGGCAGCGTACTTCGTCATCTCCGAGCTCCGCTCGTCCATCACAATCACCGGGTTGCCGGTACGGATGAACGGGGCGTAGAGCTCTTCCATGACGCTGATCGCACGCGGGCTGCTCGAGCCAACCACAATGCGGTCAGGTTTCATGAAATCATTGACGGCGGCCCCCTCCTTCAGAAACTCGGGATTCGACACGACATCAAACTCAAATTTCGATGTTCTTGAAATCACTGCACGCACCTTGTCGGCTGTCCCGACGGGCACCGTACTCTTGTTCACAACGACTTTGTATCCGTTGATCGTCTTTGCGATGGTTTCCGACACACCGAGGACATGGCGAAGATCGGCCGATCCGTCCTCCGAAGGCGGGGTGGGAAGCGCAAGGAATATCACTTCTCCCGATCGAATGGCACTCCTGATATCCGTCGTAAAGGTCAGCCGTTTCTCAGAAATATTCTTCCGCAGCAGTTCTTCAAGCCCAGGTTCGTAAATCGGAGACTTGCCTTTACGAAGCATCCGGACTTTCTTCTCATCGATATCAACACAAACCACATCATTTCCTGTTTCGGCAAAACACGTTCCAACAACGAGGCCGACATAACCGGTTCCAATGACACTAATATTCATAAATGATTTCAGTTCGAGGATTATTTGAAGGAGGCAGTATGCAAAGTTCGTGCAGTATAAATATTTTTTTTCTGAATTCCAACGAGAGGATATGGAAAGCGCTGTGCAGAGGGCCGGAAACAGGTTCCGGAACGAAAAGGGTATTCATCAACGCACGTCGTGTGCGGAGAGGGTGGGATTCGAACCCACGGTCCCCATAAAGAGGACACTGGTTTTCGAGACCAGCCTATTCAACCACTCTAGCACCTCTCCACTGCAGATTCGGGAAGAAGAAGAATCCGAAGATAATCTTCTTTCTCGGAGAATAAAGTATCGAAAAATGCAGAGAAAATCAATTTCCCGCGGGCCACCGCGGAATGAATAGAACAGAGATTTTGAAGGATAGATTCAGGAGCTGATGAAGAGTTCCTGTCCGACTCGCAGATGGGCACCGCGCAAGCGGTTCATGGATCGGAGCTTGGAAACTGAGATGCCGAATGCTGATGCAATGCTGTGGAGTGTGTCTCCCTTCTTCACCGTGTAGGAAACCCCTTTCTTTGCCTTCGAGGTGTCCTTTGCGGCGGCCAGAGAAGTGCGGCTCGCGGCAACGCTCGTATCCTCAACCAGAATTTCCAGCTCACGTCCTTTTTCAAGAACATTGGAGGTGAGACCATTCCACTTTCGAAGATCCTCGATGGCAACACTAAAGCGGTGTGCAATTTTTCCGAGATTATCACCGCTCTTGACACGGTACTTGGTCCAGAACGAACTCGGCTGACCTGCAATGACCGGCTTTGCATCGTCCGATTCGTCCTTTGCATTCAAGGCCTTTTCATGCTCCGCATCGGTCCAGTTGTTGATTGCTGCGTACTTGCTCGTCTGGTCCGCCGCAGTCCAGATTGTCAACACCTCACCGGCTTTTATCGTACTGCCGTAGGGAATCTCATTCCACCTGCGAAGATCGCTGATGCGAACATCGAACCAGTCCGCAATCTTGCCGAGCGAATCGCCTTTTCTGATCTTGTACGAAACTTTCGACTTCCCCGACGGAGCGGTCATTCTTCCCGAACTGTTTCGTCCCCGGCGACTCGTCTTTGCGGAAGGATCATCCGTCCCGAGATTGGAAACAAACATCGCATTCGACGGCAGCGTTGGAATGATGAGAGACTGACCGGTAGAGACGCGTCTTTTCGCAAGATGATTTGCATCAGCCAGGACAGCCGATGAGATTCCGAATCGGCGGGCGATTGTGGCAAGCGATTCTCTCCGGCGAACGGTGTAGGTCTTGTAATCGCGTTTCTGATCATCAGGCAGAGCTGCATAATTTTTCTCGAACACGCTGCGCTGGCCCCGAGGAATGCGGAGAACGTATCCGCCTTCGGATGCAGGAGGAGTACACCAGTGGAGGAGTTCAGGATTCAGATCATGCAATGTTTCCACATCGGAACCCGCACATTTGGCAAGCACCTCAAGATCGACACAGTCTTTGACCGTCACCACGTCATAGGAAAGCGAATCGGCAGGTTCAATGTCGAACCCGTACGTCTTCGGATCCATCGACATAACCGCAACAGCGATAAACTGCGGTACGTAGTTACGCGTCTCGCGCGGAAGATACGGACGCATCTTCCAGAAATCACTCGACCCGCTTCTCCGGATCGCGCGGTACACTCTCCCTGCCCCGGAATTATATGCAGCAAGCGCCAGATACCAATCTCCAAATTCACCGTAGAGATCCTTGAGGTGTTTCGACGCAGCCACCGTCGCTTTTTCAAAATCACGACGTTCGTCATACCAGAAATTTCCATGCAGCCCGTAAAGTTGACCGGTTCCTTTGATGAACTGCCACAAACCAACTGCGCGCGCCCAGGACCGCGCAACCGGATTCAAGCCACTTTCGACCATGGACAGGTACATGAGTTCCTCGGGAACACCCTGCTCACGGAAAACTTTCTTCATGACCGGGAAATACCTGCCGCCAAGATGCAGCCATCTCTCAAAATGATCTCGTCCACGTCCCTGGAAGAAACTGATATTCTGGTCAACGTGTCCATTGACCACCAAAGGAATGGTTGTCGTCGTAATGATCTTCTGCGTGACATCCTGTCCGGTTGTGTCGGAAAGCTCATCAACCTGGTTGAGCTTTTTCCTGAGAGCAAAGATGGATGTCTGCGGCCCGAGACTATCGATGTTCGCAATATACTTTTCGTAATCGGCGACGATGCTCCGGCTCAAATCGTTGAAATCGCGGTTGCCTTCAATATTCGGATAGTAACCAAGTTCGTTGAGTATGCCGATCGCGTACTCAAACTCATTTGCCGAACGAACGGAATCGCTGCAGTCTTCCGCATCAAGCGCCGCCTGATAATGCTGGCGCGCCCGTTCGAGAAGCTGCGAAGTCATCGGATCATCTGTGGAATCGGCAAGAAGAGTGTCGCATTCCGTTGAAGCATCGCCAAGAGACGGCGGATCATTGGAAACTAAACGGAAAGAATTACCGGAAGAGCCGGTCTGAAGTGAAGGCGATTTCGTCGCCCGCTCACTTGAACAAGCCGCAATCAGTACGCCAAAAATCAATATTGTCCAAATTCTATTCAATTTCCGATACTTCCTTGTTTATGGTTTCGCATAATAGCTTTGAATATAGAGGTTTACGGTAAAAATGTCAAGACATTTTTCAGGGGTGGTGACGTAGAGCAACGGATTCGGCTAAAGAGGGATGTTTGAATGCTTCTTTTTTGGATTGGAATCGACCTTATTCCGCAGTACTTCGAATGTGCGGATAAGTTTCGGACGCGTCTCTGCCGGTACTATGACATCGTCGAGATAACCCCTTGCCGCCGCGATATAGGGGTTCGCAAATTTCTTCCTGTATTCCTCAATCAGTTCATCCAATTTTTTCCCCTTGTTTCTGGATGACTCGATATCCTTCCTGAAAATAATTTCGACGGCTCCTTTCGGACCCATGACTGCGATTTCTGCAGTCGGCCAGGCAAAATTGAAGTCGCCGCGAATATGTTTGGAGTTCATGACATCATACGCGCCGCCGTACGCTTTACGCGTGATCACCGTGATCTTCGGTACCGTTGCCTCACAGAAGGCGAACAGCAGTTTTGCGCCATGCTTGATGATCCCTCGCCACTCCTGGTCGGTTCCGGGAAGAAAGCCCGGCACATCTTCCAGAACAAGAAGCGGTATATTGAATGCATCACAAAATCGTATAAATCTCGCTCCCTTGATTGACGCCTCGATATCCAGAACTCCGGCGAGAACGGCGGGCTGATTTGCAACGATGCCGACCGACCTGCCGGCGAGCCGGGCAAAACCGACGATGATATTTTGAGCATATGATTCGTGGACTTCCAGAAAATCGCCCCGGTCGACCAGGCGACTGATAATTTCTTTCATGTCGTAGGGTTTGTTGGGGTTTTCCGGCACAACCGAATTCAGAAATTCTTCCCTCCGGTCAGGCGGATCGTTCGATTCGACATGAGGGGGATCATCAATATTATTCTGCGGCAAAAACCCCATCAGCTTCCGTAACATTTGCAGACACTCAATCTCATTCTCGCAGGCAAAGTGCGCAACGCCGGACTTCCCGGCATGAGTGTCCGCTCCCCCGAGATCTTCAAACGAAACGTCCTCGTGTGTAACAGTCTTCACGACGTTTGGACCGGTGACGAACATGTAGCTCGTTTTTTTCACCATGAAGATGAAATCGGTGATTGCGGGAGAATAGACCGCTCCGCCCGCGCAGGGACCGAGGACTGCAGAAATTTGCGGGATCACACCCGAAGCAAGTGTATTCCGGAGAAAGATATTGGCATAACCCCCGAGACTCACCACACCCTCCTGGATACGGGCTCCGCCGGAATCGTTCAATCCGATGATCGGTACGCCGACCTTGAGGGCAAGGTCCATAATCTTGCAGATCTTTTCGGCATGAGCTCCTGAAAGCGAGCCGCCAAAAACGGTAAAATCCTGGCTGAAGACGAAAACGGGGCGACCGTTAATTTTCCCCGAGCCGGTAACGACTCCGTCTCCCGGATACTTCTGTTTCTCCAGCCCGAAGTCATACGACCGATGTTCCACTAGCGCATCGATCTCGTCGAAACTGTCAGGATCGAGGAGAAGTTCCAAACGCTCGCGCGCCGTCAGCTTGCCTTTCTTATGCTGATCGTCAACACGCTTCTCCCCGCCTCCCGCGAGCGACCGCTCCTTACGCTTGTGGAGATCGTGAATCCGATCGGATGGAATCGATTTTCCCATAAGAATTCCTGTTTGAAAAAGTCTTTGAGAATATATGGTATGAGTATTCGGAATACAAGAGTCTCGTGCCGTCATGGCAGGAGTTCAGCCGGCATCGAGAGCCGTGCGCCGGAATCGGGAGGTCAGAAGAACTCAGTCGTATGCTCTCTCGATAACTGCGCCGCCGAGGAGCCGATCTCCCGCGTACATCACGACGGACTGCCCAGGTGTAATCGCCCGTTTCGGCTCGTCGAATCTGATCCGGATTGTGTCCGACTCGAGGGAACATACCGTCGCTGCGGAGGGTGAGTCTTTGTACCGGACCTGAGCGAGGATTCTGGCTCCCGGATCGAGAGTTGCACAACTCACGAGATTGATGCGGGAAGCAAAGAGTTCGCGGTGAAGCAATTCATCGCTTCGGCCGATCGTCACGGTATTTGATGCGGCATCGATGTCGGTAACGTACATTCTCTCCGGATGTGCACCGATCCCGCTTCGTTGGCCAATAGTGTAGAAGGGATACCCGCGGTGCGTTCCGACAACCGCTCCGTAACGAACGATGTCTCCGCCCTCAAGCGTGGGAAGGAGATCCGGTTTCCGCTCCGCGATAAACCGCCTGTAATCATTGTCGGCAACAAAGCAGATCTCAAAGCTCTCCTCCTTCGAGGCCGTCTTTAATACAAACTTCTCGGCAACGGCACGAACTTCCGGCTTCGTCATCTCGCCGAGCGGAAAAACGGTCTTTGCGAGGGATTCCTGTGATACCCCCCAGAGTGCATACGTCTGGTCTTTATTCAGATCGCGTGGTCGGGCAATGGCATAGCGCCCTGCATTTTCGTCGAACCTCAACCGTGCATAATGCCCTGTCGCAATATGTTCGGCTCCAAGTGATGCCGCTTTGGCAATCAATGCACCCCACTTGATCTTCTGGTTACAGATGATGCAGGGGTTCGGCGTTCTTCCCTTTAGATATTCATCCACAAAATTATCGATGACAAACTTGCCGAACTGTTCCGTAAAATCGACCACGTAATGCGGAATGCCGAGTTTTACCGCCACCATGCGAGCATCATTGAACGCATCAAGACCGCAGCAGCTCGTTTCGTTGCCGATGTTTCCCCCCACATCGTCGAACGAGTATGTTTTCATGGTAACGCCGATCACCTCAAATCCCTGATCGAGGAGAAGCGCAGCGGCGACCGAGGAATCGACCCCCCCGCTCATCGCAACCACTACTTTTCCCGTATTTGTTTTGTCTGTCGGCATCTTATCAAGATACATAAATGCCGCTGAAGAACCAATATCTCTCAGAATTTGGCATCCAGCTGCAAACCGATTCGTCTGTCGCGATTTGAGGGGAGTTGGTCCTCTCCCGTTCCTATGCGTTTCACATCATCGCGCACCAGCTCGGAATACTTCAGACTGAAACGGAAGAACTCTGTCACCGGACAGAACAACAGCACATACCACTTCATTCCTCTTCCGTACAATCCCGGCATCGAGCAAACGCCCGGGAAATCGCGTTCCAGTTCATACACACGGGTGTCATAAGAATCAGTGTGAAAGACCGCGAGCCGTACATTCGATGTGGCCCATTTTGCCATACGAACGACCAGGTCCTGATAGGTCATCCATCCTTTCTGCTGAACGCCTGCGGGCGTACTCTTGAGGATCGTTTCCTCACCCCTGCTGGAGAGCCGCACTTCGGGTGATATACGAATACCTACCTGAATCCTGAGATGCTGGACGGATTGAACACTGGCTGAGCGATTCATCAAGCCGTAACAGGTGAGATTCTCTTCTTCGAAATCCGAGTACTTTTGCTGATATCGCAGAATGATTTCGATTTTCCGGTGTGGAATATATTCCGACTGAACGAGAAAATCGTGGCCCGATGTCCCGAAAAGCGATGAGCTCGCAGAAGGAAACGCATATTCGTCGATGTAGGATGAGAGCCGGAGGTGTTCCCGTATCCGAAGTGAAACTCCCATGTATGCCCCGCGTTCGTCAAACGACCGTTCCCCAAAACCAAATCCATGGAGACTGATGAACCGTTGAGGGAATGATCGGAAGGACGTCACAACCGTTATGGACTGATTCGGCATAAGTTTCACGCCGGAAATTCCGCAGGCTGAACTGTTGCTTACCCCCCATTCGCCAAAAAAACTCGCAATCCCGGATGTTACCCGAAAATCAACTGCCCCCATCGAAAGTGACGTCCCTCCAAAGACATCACCGTTGTCGACGAGAAAGGGGCGTGAAAATGTGGAATGATAGTACGTTGAACCGAACAGGATGTCATCCGATAAATGATATTGGATTCTTCCTCCCACAAGCTGGTCCGTGAGTGTGTTCCGCTTTTCAAGTTCAGAGGTGGTTCGGAAATAACCACCGGTATACAGACCGGTAACCCGGCCGAGACTGTCCAGGTATGCATTTTCTGGTTTTTTCGAAAGGAGAAGGGTGAACGTACCGGCGCCGAGCGAAAGTTGTGCGGCAACTCCGCGAAAGAATCCTGATTCGCTTGCCGATGCGAACGGCATGAGCCCGCGTCCCTCGCGGACGGCGGATGCCGCCACGTTCGATCCCTTTCCGGCATCCATGTTGCGCCAGAGCGCTATCCCCTCACCGCCTTCCACGAAGTAATCACCCAAGATGACCTTCGAGAACACGCCGACATCTGAAAGGGCGATATTTCCGGTGGAAAAGTCGTTCAGCATTCGTTCGCCGGGATCTTTTTTCACAAGCAATCCGCCTGAAAGATGTACGCCAGCATACAGATCGAGGCGCTGACATGACTGGAGAGCGTTTCCGGAATAGTAACCATCGGCATACGCTCTCGACGGATCAAGTGTCGACCGCATGCGTGACCGGATGGTCAGATGCTCATCTCCTTCATGCATTTCCGGATGAAGGTAGTCCATGATGGGGGATTCGTCCGCGTTTGCAGTCTGCTCGATGATTTCCTCGTCCGATTCGGACATCGGGTCAACATTGCCGAGTGAATCGATCTGCGCAATCGTAAGAGACTGACAACAGGAAAGCAGCAGGAAGAAAAGGTGTACTGCATGAGAGATACGCATATTCCCTCCTACCGGAAAGTGATTGATGCAAGATGGGATCCACCCAGATCCGCGTGCGAGACGTAGGTGTAATCAACTTCGAGCGAACCCCAGCGCACACCAACCCCACCGGATATCTCTGATGGTTCGTTCTTCATTCCCGCTCTGATCGCGAAGGCATCAACGATCCAATATTCGAATCCGGCGCGAAGATCCGCATCAAACCCCGAGTCTTTCACCATATCACAGAAGAACGAGGACCTTCCGGCAGGTTGGTAGGAAAATCCTGCGGAGAATCTGCGCGGAAGCGGTTCGTGTGAAGCGCCAATGGTAGCGGCGTTGACATTGAGGAACGCCATTCCCCAACGAACATGTTCCGAGAGCGAAACAAGCAGACCGGCATCTATCCCCAGGGTCGATGCGCTTCCGTAATTCTGGATCGATACGTTGTAGCAGGTGAGCGTGAATCCGAGCGCTACGGGGTCGATCGACCGGGCGTAGGAAATTCCGCCGGAGAGTTCGTGGTAGAGGGAAAATCCGTATCGACGCACACCCGCTCCGATCGTTCCTGCGCCGGGATGAAATGCAACAGCAAGACCGGATGTCGACAGCTCCGGCAGGCCATACGGTGCCGGTGAACTAAAGAGAGAGATATTGAATGACGTGTTGTGGGCGAGTCCGGCAGGATTACTGAATAACACCCACGCGTCTTCACCCGATGCGGTATAGGCGCCCCCCATCGCAGCCGGCCGCGCTCCCATCGGCGTGAACTCGAACCCGCCGACAAGGCGGGCTGGTATCAGCACCATCAACCAAAGAATAAAACGCATAATTTCCTCCCATTTTGGATGTCCTGGTTACTTGTGCATCATAGAGCATTTGTCTATATTGTTGTTAATCAGAAATTTGTGGAGACCTCTTCATGATTCCACGCATAGCGCTCACGATACTCACCTTGGTTCTTCCCGCGTGTGTCCTTTCCCAGGAACTCGATTGTGACGTCACGATTACAACGAGCCAGTTGACCACTGAAGCGAAGGAGAATCTTGCCAATTTTGAATCTCAGGTCAAAGACTACTTCAATGGCTACCGGTGGACAAAAGATGACTTCGGCAATGACAAGATCCATTGCTCAATAAATATTGCGTTCCTCGGAATGACGTCTCCGAATCATTACGTGGCAAAAGCATTCATCGGCAGCCAGCGACCGGTCTTCAAAATGAATCAGAACACCGCCGTCCTCAGAATCCTCGATGATAAGTGGGAATTCGATTACACCCGGACTCAAGCGATGACCCATGTCGACTCGCATTTTGATCCACTGCTGAGTTTTTTTGATTTCTACGCGTACATCATTCTCGGGTATGATGCCGACACGTACAAGGATACGCACGAGGGAGGAAAAGCAACGGAGTATTTTCAGAAGGCAAAGGACATTACAAACCGTGCGATTGGTTCCGGTCAGATCGGAAGCGGCTGGGATGTTACGTCACAGTCGACATACACGCGTGGCCAGCTCATCGAAGAACTGACGAACCCGAAATTCCAGCCGGTGCGCGACGAAATTTACCGGTACCACTACCACGGACTTGATTTGTATTACAAGGATGAAGGGAAGGCAAGAAGCAACATCTTCTCCGCGATTGAAAAGCTAGCAAAATTCCAGAAAAAAGTCAACCAGCCGGTGCTTCTCGTCAGGACTTTTTTCGATACGAAGTATCTGGAAATTGCCGACAAGTTTACGGGAGATCAGGAGGAAGGTATTTTTGACAAGCTGGAACAGATCGACCCGATGCACATCCAAACGTACGAGAACCTCAAGAGTAAATCGAACTGAAGCATCAGGGAAGAATCTTCAGGTCATACATGTGGTCATCAAGCTGCAATGCGTTGACCACATCCATTCCGGAGACAACTTTTCCGAAGATGGTATAGCGGCCGTCCAGATGCGGCTGAGGTGATTGCGTGATGAAGAACTGCGACCCTTCGGTATCCTTCCCCGAACTCGCTATACCGAGCATTCCCGTATCATAATGAAGTAGTGAAAACTCGGATCGGATTGAATATCCCGGTCCACCCCATCCGTCACCGCGCGGATCACCTCCCTGAACGACAAAATTCGGTACTATGCGGTGAAATGTCAGGCCCCGGTAGAATCCGCGTCGGGTTGCAAGCTTGACGATGCTCATCACCGTGAAGGGAGCGACATTCTTGTACATTTCGATGTTGATGGTTCCCCGTGAGGTTTCGATCCTCGCGCAAATTGTGTCTGAAACGCCCCTGCCACAGAGAGAATCCCTCAACCCATGGAGATAGTCGTAATCGAAATCCTTGTAGAGCGGTTCGAAGTACGCCGGAATCTCTTCAGCGTACGATTTTCCCGTAATGGCGTTGAGGGCGTTGGACGCAGCGGAAACGACCGAACGATCCTTTTGTCCAAGCTGATGACGCAACGGACCGATGGCTCGGGAGTCTCCCAGCTTGCCGAGCGTTTCACAGAGCGCCTGGATGGCTTCGACATCGTCCGGAACGCGTGACTCGTCCAGTGCTCTGACAAGCGCCGGAAGAGATGACGATTTCAGAAAGAGGGAATCGCCAAGCAGCGACGCCGCAGTCGCGACACGGGCGACATCCTGCGACTGTAACGAGTGAAGAGCAGCTTCGGAAATCTGCCTGATCGAGGCAGAATCTTTGCCAATGGCATGACCAAGTACTCCGAGGCCTTCGAGCGCGGCGCACGCCAGGAAGACATCGTTTCCGCCGGCATAAGCAAGAAGCGGCCCGAGCGCATTTTTTGAGCCCGAATATCCTAATGCCTGGAGAAGTTGCCCCTGGAGCCCCCGTTGAGATTTATCCGCAACACTGATCCGCCCGACGGCCGCTGGTCCCTCGAGTTTTGCCATCGCCAGCATTGCTTCCCCCTGCAGTTGCCAGAGGTATCCGTTTCCCTGATTTATCGCAATGCGTTCGAGTTGAGCAAAAGCATTCTCTATTTCCGGTGCGGAGCTTCGATCGGGAAGATGGAGATTTCCAAAGGAGGAGAGTGCAGTAAGCGCAAGGTACGGATTCCCGGAAAGGAATAAACGCCGGAACATATCAACAATGTCCGGATGATCGCGGAGGTCGTAGTTTGCCAGAGCTCTGAGAGCATTCACCTGGACACGCCAGTCGGCATCGAACTCTGCCAGCCGGGCAAGAGGAGGCAAACAAATCCTCTCATCCTTCACCTTGCCGAGCAACGTGGCAAGATTCATGCGAACAAGGGGATCAGCATGCTGATACAACAATGCGACATTTTCAAGCTCACTCCGGATTTCTTCCCGCTCTCCGATCCGCTGCAGCGCATAGACAATGCGCCAGTCTGCCTGATCGTACGGCTTGATAAGCTTGATCAGATATTGTGTCCCTTCTGACGTTGAGATTCCGCGGATGGCAAATCTCGCGAGCCCCATAACAAGGGCCTGCTGGTGAACCGGTGGATAAATATTCCCATATTTCAGAACCAGGTCGTTCAATGCCTGATGGGTGCCAAACTTACCGATCTCTTCGATCATCCGGTCACTCGAGCTGTCCGCCCCCGATCCGCCTGCTGTCATTCGTTCAAGACGAACCCAAATGATCTCATGACTCAGCTTCTGCCTACCGGGCTGCGACATTTGCCCTGCGGTCTGCCCTATCGCAAATGCCGCGGCATACCGGACACGGTCGTCGGCATCAAAAGTGAACCGGTCAACCAATTGGCCGATTACCGTTGTATCCTGGATACTGCCGAACGCTTCAGTGACGCGTTCCCTGACAATCGGGCTCAGATCATCAAAGAGACTTGTGAGTTTCCCGTCGCCAACCATCCTGCGGTCCTGATCTTCGAGGATTACTTCAAGCTTTGATTTGATTTCCGGAGGGAATTGGGAATGTGTAAATGAGACAGCAGCAAGTATGGCCAGAGTGAGGGTTACCGCTTTCATGGATATCTCCCTAAAAGAGAATGCGACTTCTGAATTTTGCACCTATTCTCTTTTCAACAAATGCCTTTGCCTTTTCCTCTTCTCCATCGTTCAAATCGACGATGGTCATGGTAACATCGAACCCATGTTGTACGCACTCGGATGCAAACTCCACCATCGCAGGAAACATCCGCTCCCCGTCAATGCGCATGAGTTCGCCGTAGCGTTTTGGATCAATCGCATTCAAACTGATGGAAATCGAGTCGACCAATCCCGCAAGCTCCGGAACAATATTGCGGTGATTGATGACGTTCCCGTGGCCGTCGGTATTCAGTCGAACCCTTCCGCCTTTTGACTTCACCCATCCCGAAACTTCCTTGAGGACATCCAACCGGATCGTCGGTTCACCATATCCGCAGAACACGATTTCTTCATACTTCTGCGGATCCCCGATTGCGCGTGTGATCTCAGCGGTGTCCGGTTCCCGCGTGATCCGGAGATTGTGCCCCTTGACAATAGCCTCCCCTTTCCGGTCACAGAAAACACAATCAGCGTTGCATCGGAGAGTGATGTTCAGGTATAGTGAATCACGGATGGTGTACGCAATGACGGGATCCGGCATCGATCCGATTCCGAATACCTTGTACGCCGCGAGATTGCTCGTTCGCGCGATATCCTCGATGGAGAGTCCCTGGAGCTCCGCGATCTTGCCGGCAATCAGCGGAATATTTGCCGGCTCGTTCCTTTTGCCGCGAAGAGGAACGGGTGCAAGATAGGGACAATCGGTCTCAAGAAGAACGTGTTCGGCGGAAATCCGCGTTGCAACTCCCGCCATGGTGTTAGTCTTTGAAGGTTTTGACGGATACGTCACCGGCCCTGGGAAGGAAATGAAGAATCCCCAGTCGATGACTTTTCGCGCCATCTCCGAATCGCCCGAGAAGCAATGAAATACTCCGCGCGGCGGCGGGTAACGGTCAAAATCCCGGGCGTGCCTCGATCTCCATCCAGAATTCCGTGCGACCTTTTCCCCCACGATCCGGAGTACGTCGTCTTCAGCTTCGCGGCAGTGTATAATGATCGGCAGGTCACGGCGAATTGCAAGGTCGATCTGCGCGGAGAAGATCTCCTGTTGCCGCTCCGGAGGAGAGAAATCATAGTGGTAGTCGAGGCCGATCTCGCCGATCCCAACCACCCGGGGATGCTCGCTGAGTTTTTCGATTTCATCCATATCCACACTCTCCGCTTTCGACGCTTCGTGAGGATGGATGCCGACTGCCGCATAAATCATCGGATAGCTGTCCGCAAGGAGTATCGCCTGGCGGCTTGTAGGAAGATCAGTCCCAGGGACAACAATCTTATCGACACCCGCGGCCCGGGCACGGTCGAGAACTGCCGCGAGATCCGATGCGAATTCCTCCGAGTACAGATGTGCGTGAGATTCGATAAACATAACCTGAGTGCGTCTGATTCAGTGCAGGATCGCTTTGAGCTTTTCCGCGATATAGGATATCTCCCCATCCCCGAGATCCGGGTAGAGCGGAAGTCGAAGAAGGCGGGCAAATACCGAGTCCGTAACGGGAAGCCGGAGATCATTGGTCCCGAGATTCTTTCGGGCATAGGGTGAGGAATGAAGCGGAACGTAGTGGAATGTCGTGGAGATCCCTTCTTCCTTCAGTTTTCCCATCACGCGAATACGTTCCTCTTCCGATCTCAACAGAATATAGAAGATGTGGTAATTGGAGGAAGCATACTCCGGGATGACCGGAAGACGGAGGAGTTCACGCTGTTCAAGTTCCCGAAGTTCATGCACATACAGTTCGTGAATGTGCATTCGTTTTCTTTGAATCGCATCGAGATCATCGAGCTGGCTCATGAGAATAGCCGCCAGCACCTCGGACTGCACGAAACTGCTCCCGATCCCGACCCAGGTGTATTTATCGACCTCTCCTCTCAGAAAATTTGAGCGATTCGTTCCCTTCTCCCGTATGATCTCGGCCTTCCGGGCAATTTCTTCGCTGTTCGTAACGAACGCCCCGCCTTCTCCGCTCATGTAATTTTTCGTTTCATGAAAACTGTACGCTCCGCAGTCACCGATCGTGCCGAGATATCTCCCTTTATAACGGGCATTCACGCCCTGAGCTGCATCTTCAACGACAGAAAAATTTCCGGCCCGTGCAATCTGCACAATCTCATCCATAGGTGCTGAGACGCCGGCGTAATGGACGGGAACGACTCCCTTTGTCCGCTGCGTCCTTCGGCGCTCGAGGTCGCGGGGATCCATCGTCATGGTCAGGTCGCTGATTTCACAAAATATCGGCCGTCCTCCTGCCCTGAGCACCGCATTCGCCGTTGACACGAACGTAAAGCTGGGCATGATCACTTCATCTCCCGGTTGCAGATCGAGCGTCAGCATTGCCGTTTCGAGCGCATGTGTGCAGGAGGTCGTCAGCAAAGCGTGCTTCATTCCGAAAAGTGACGTCAATCGTTCCTCGACGGAATTGCCTACAGGACCATCACCGCCCAGCTTTCCCGAGGCAAGGACCTTCCTGAGATGGTCGATTGTACGCTCGCCAATATACGGTTTATGAAAGGGAATGCCCATGTCGCTCAACGCGCCCGCGGTCTCTGATAAAATCCGAGAAGCTGGTTAATCGTAGTCTTCATATCGTGGTTTTGCAGGACAAACTCTCTGCCGTTGGCCCCCTGTTGAGCACGCAGGTCGGGGTGCGAAAGGTACAAGGATATTTTCTCTGCAGCTTCGGCACTGTTTCCAACCCCATAGAACTCGCCGCTCCTGCCTTCCTCGACCTGATCGACGGTACCACCCGCTCGCGCGGCAACTACGGGCAGCCCCATGCCCATCGCGTCCAGCACCGCAAGCGAATAAAGTTCATCCCTGCTCGGAAAAACAAAAACATCCATTGCGCTCAGGTACCCTATGAGATCGCTCTGGAATCCGGCGAGTAAAATCCTGTCGCGAATTCCCTCTGTATCAATAAAATTCCGAAGTTCCTGCAGATAGGCTTCACAGTGTGGTTCGAAAGGAGATTCATGATCGCGCACATATCCCTTGCGTGTCGGTTCTCCGACGATGAGGTACTTCACCCGCCGGCGCGCCGTCTCATCAATATACAAATAACTGCGTGCAAAATCCAAGACGCTTTTTCCGGGATCGATCCGCACCATCGTGCCGACAAGCATCTCATCGGCATTCACACCAAATTGTGCTCGAATCCTCACGCGTTTTTCATCATCCCGCGCATAGGTTCTTACATCCCTTCCATAGGGAAGGTAATGGATTTTCTCAGACGCAACCGGGTAAAGATCGGGGAGACGGCGATTGAGTTCACGGGATGATGTGAACACGCCGTCGACCCGGCGATAGATATACCGATGGAGCAGATCGTTCTTCCTCGGGACACCCATATAGATACTGAGGAACAACCTCCGGTTCACGTCACGCCTGAGAGCAAGAGAGGCGGGCCAGATATCCCTGTGAAAGTGAACATGAAGTACATCGACAGACCGCTCACGAAGGATGTCCTCAACAGCGCGGAGCGACCGGAGGGAGAACGTCCGGTCGGCCGGAAGATTGCAGGTTACAATACCCGCGTCCTTGAGAACCTGTTCGATTTTTGAGTGAGGTCTGCAGACCGCAATGACTGAGCAACCGGCGGCCTTGAGTTCCTTCATCACTGTACACGAATACAATTCGAGCCCGCCCCACGCATCCGATGTGCAAAAATGGAGACACGACAACGCCATTACGGTCTTGCTTCCAGTGTTAAGACGAACGACCTCAGCGGGCCGAGATTTCCGATAAAGTCCGTGTAATAGTATTGGAACAGATTATTCACCTGAAGAGATGTCGCCATGCCGATTCCCGCCAAATCCCAATCGACACGCACGCGGACATCACAGACTGAAACCGGGATACGCTGGTCACCGTCCGGGACAATGCCGAACTGCACAAATTCCTGGTCGATACGTTCCATTTCGCTGATGTGGCGGTAATCAATCCCGAATTGAAATGGCTCGATGAGAATTCTGCTGGAAGCATAGAAGAGGATTCTCGGGCGGTACTTCAGGATATCGCCGGTCTCCACATCGAGCGGTGAAACATACGTGTAGCCAAGATCGGTAAACCAGCGCCGTGCGAGATTGTACGATCCCGAAAGTTCGATGCCGGTGATACGTGCGCGCGTGACATTCTGAAACTGAACCGTTCCGGTTTCGCCGAACGACGGTTCGATCATATCCCAGAGCTCGTTGCGAAATAACGAGCAGTCGATTAGCAGGGCATCCGAGAACGAGTGTGAGCCCCCGACCTCATACGACCAGCTCCGTTCGGGCTGGAGATTAGGATTGGGTGAAATGATCACGCCTCCGGCCTCGGTATTCGTATAGATTTCCGCGATCGAAGGTGAACGGAAGCCGCGGCCCACCGAGGCGCGAAGCGAAGTTCCCGCAACGGGAGTGTACCCGATTCCGAGTTTTGGATTGAACTGGTTTGCAGTCTGCAGGCCCGAGATTGTCTGGATATCGTATCTTCCTCCAACCGTAAGACGAATCTGTTCGGCAAGTTTTACCTCGTCCTGCAGATATGCCGCTCCCGCGTGTCCAAGATGATCTCCAAAAATTGTCTCTGCAAAAACGTCGTTATATGTTCCGGATATTCCCGCAGTAATGAACTGACTCTGATCCGGCTGGAAATTGAGCTGGATTTCAGAAGTGATGAAATCGGATTTGGAAGAGCTTCCGAGCGAATCGGTCGGAGTGGGAAGATTATCGTCCCAGTGAGTATGAAACCAGCTCACGCTGGTGGTCAGATAAAAATCGGCAGTGACAAAGTACTTGTGGCGAGCGCTCAGATTCCAGCGGGTTGACTGGATACGATCGTTCAGGTGACTCGGTTGTGGAATAAGCGCGGAATCAAGGTCTACCCAGTAGAGAAAATTGCCGCGATACTGATCGAGTATGCTGAACGATACGGAGACCGACTGGAACGGAGAGATGTCATATCCTACCCGAGCCCAGCCGTTCCATCGTTTCCAAAAATCATTCTCCTTGTACCCGTCGTCCTCCGTGCGGCTCCCGCCGATGACTAGCGAAAGATTTTCGAATCGCTCAGCATGGGAAAGCGACAAGCCGCCGAGCGTGCGGGCGCTGGTCGTCCACTGCCATGATGCATATTTCGGCTGATCGTACATTCCACCATAGGTCCGGATTCGGGTATCCGGCTGTTCCGTCGCCTGCTTTGTGATGATATTGATGACTCCACCAAGAGCGCTCGATCCGTAGAGAGCGGAACCTGCCCCTTTGACCACCTCGATCCGCTCGATCTGATCCGGTGGGATACTCTCCCATATGATTTCGCCGGTATCTCCCGTGATGAAAGGCAGTCCATCAATCAGGATGAGCACTCTCGTGCCTACCCCATAGCTGAATCCCGTCGAGCCGCGGAGATTTACCTGTCCCCGCGTGATATTGACTCCCGGAACGTACTTCAGCGCGTCATCGACCGTCACCGTATTCCGGTATTCAAGCGCGCGGCTGTCGATCACGCTCACACTTGCAGGAACTTCCTCCAGACTCTCTTCTCTCTTGCTTGCCGTAACCACAACGGGCTCAGTCTGGATTGCCATTGGTTCAAGTTCGATCCTTATCCTTTCGTGATTTGAATCCGCAGTCGAGTAACGGACCTCTTTCCGTCGAAACCCGATAATGGAAACAACCAGAGTCTGGTTTCCTGAAGGAGCTCTCCGGATGATGAATTTGCCGTTCGCATCCGTCACTGTTCCCAGCACGGTGCCGGAGATGGTAACATTCGCGCCAATGATCGGCAGATGGTCCTCTGCATTCACCACCATTCCCCCGATGCTCATCGGTTCCTTCTCCTGTGCGTGGACAGCGAGGCAAGAACTCGAGCAGACCAGGATTATCAAGAGGCACGTCTTCATCTGCCTACGGCTGCGGGGGAAGATGTTGAAAATCGACTGTCAGATTTATGCCGTCAACGATGGAATCTGCGGGCACATTCACGGTTCCCGGCTGCGTCGTATCGCCGAAAGCGTAGTAAACGCCTACGACCCGCCAGTCCTGCCGGATATTCTGTCCAAATTGCTGAGCAACGCCGATATAAGAAAAAGTGCCGTATGAAAGCGGCGCAAGGAGGAGCTCATAGGAGATTGAATCGGCACCGTAAGGAGTCAGCGTGCCCGAAAATCTGACACGCCCCTGTATTACATCGTTGAAAATGTTGGATGAAGGCGGATTCTTCAATGCCGCGAGACGCAAATCCACGATACTGTCGGACGGAGGCCAGTTCTTAAAATAAATAGTTCCGCGAATACCGTAGATACTCTGCGGAGCAAGAATCGTTTTTGGGGCAAGCCCGTCATCGCAGCCGGAGAGCATGAGGATGCAAAGAGCGATGACCTCCGGCAAATGAGTAGCGCGCAAATTCCTGTGCAATAAGATTCGTAGGTGTTGATTTTGAACGGTGTAAGATAGAAAAGGGGTCGCTGAAATGCAATGGAGGAAAAAGGCGGGTATGTTATGGAGCGAAATTGTATATTTGAATCGCAAGGGATAATCAGTTCACAAGAGCCGACAGGTGTAATGATCAGAACATGCACATATTTCCTCTTCAGCATCCTCATCCTCTCAGGGTGCCGACATTCATCACCGTCATTTGAAGCGATGGCCTGGAGAGACACGTCTTCATCTCATATCGAAGTCTTCATGATGGACGGCGGCCAGGTTCTGCGTGTGAACGGCATTGTGAAGGACGTCATTGATACCACGGACCGGACCTCCGTAAGCAGATATATTCCGGTAATGGATATTCCTCGTCAGTATTTCGACACAAACGGTGTTGCGTTGTTGGCGAATATCGGCAGCGGAGCAATTGTGCGAAATTACGGCAATGCAGGATGGCATATCGATGTGGCAGAACCGGATTCGGCGATTCTTCATGCGGCGATCACCGCATTCCGGACAACACTTCCGGAATCGTCACTCTTCCGCGAATCGGGCCGAGAGTTCCTGTCACACACCGCGAATACCTACGACATCATACTTGTCGACGGCGTTGCTTCATCGGCGCTCCCGACAGCAATGATGACGAGGGAATTTTTCGAACTGGCAGAACAGCATCTTCGGACTCGCGGTCTTCTTGCGATTGCAGTTGAGTCGGTCGGATGGCATGACGGCATTGTCCAGTCACTCGGCCGGACGCTTCAGGAGCTTTTTAAGAAGGTGACGGTCCTCCCCGTCGCAGAACCTCCGAACACCTTCGGTGGTATCGTTCTTCTCGCAACTGATGTGCCCCGTAATCTTTCGGCCGAGCCCGAGCGAAACATCGAGTTCGATCCCGAGTGGAGGTATGGCGCGGGATACCAGAGAACCCACGCGCTCGACAACTCCTTTACTCCCGACCCTGGAGCGGGAAGGGTGCTCACCGATGCAACGAGCCGGTTTGACACCATCTTCACGCGGATTATCGATTCAGCCAGGGTTCAGAGTTCACACTTTGTCCCCTGACGGGGAGGATAGTTATCCGGCGCCTTTCTCGTTCATCGGCCTGATCTCTCCTGTTTCCTGGATCAGCACAGGGTATCCTTCGAGTGCTGTGGGAATTTTCCTCACCAGATCAGTATCCCTCCTGACAACCATGACATAAATGCACGAGTCGCCGGCACCGGTCTGACCAATATACACTCCGACGACACCGTGGAGAGAGAGAAGTTCCGGCGCGTGCTTTTCCTTTACCACATCAATGCCAGTTTTCTTCATATCCTTCTCTTGCTGTTCACGGCCGGAGCGACTGCAAGCCGCGATGAGGACAACCACAAGCAGAGCTCCAACCCATGCGGACTTGAGAAACGCCGTCATGTTTACTTTCTGTCAATAAAAAACCCGGCTCGCTCAACGAGCGAGACGGGTTCGAATGAAAATTCGTTGAGTGCTAGTTACCAACCATCGTCGCGCCGGCCCATTTCAGAACATCGCCAATCGGGTTAGCGACCGCGAGGGTGTTGCTCCCCGCAAAGAGCAATCCGATCGGTTTCGGATTCGTTGCCAAATCTTCGACCATCAGGGACCCGGAATCTCCGCTATTGAGGAATTTGCTCCCGGAATTCTTCACAATAATCTGTCCCGTGAAGGTTTTGGTAAATGCAACCGAACCTCCACACTCAGTTTCATACTGGACGCTGATCGTGGCATTCAAACCGCTGATCGAGCTCCGGGTCAACCCCGTCGTGCGCCCGCTCTTCTTGACCGCGAGGTTGAGTGCTGCGGTGCGGGTCGTTGCTGAGATCGTACCAACTTCCAGAATAGCGCCGGTCGAACTGACCATCCCGGAAATGACCTGCGCATATCCTGCATCAACGTTGGCACCGGGTAAGCTTCCGGTTCCGGTAAGTGTTGCAACATTTTGCGTATTGTTGGCATTGCAGTTTGCATCAACCAGTCCCGGCTGAATGACCGGATCACCTGCAGTTGCAACTCTCTTATTGCCGCCGGAAACGATATCGCCCCAGAATACGTGATAATTGCTGAGGACATACTGTGTCGAACCTTTCTTGATCAGTGATCCCAGTGTTCCGCTGCAGCAATAGCCGTTGGCAAGATCATATCTCCAGCCGCCTGAAGTGCCGAGCTGAACCGGTGGGACCTGCTTTACCTGATGCGACGATGCGGCCATGGCACGGAACGGTCCGGTAACTTCCTTGAGCACCGGCACCCCATCAATCGTCGTGGGAGCGAGAGAATTCGTAATGCTACCATAACTTTTTACATTCTGCGCGAGATAGAGCACGATGGCAATATTTCCTGCATCGTCCTCTGTGACGGCAGTCCCGACAACATTGTGATCGACCATCCAGTCGGGGGTATGCCGATTCTGTACGTTCACTGCTTGCTGTACCGCGGGATCGTCTGCCGTCAGTTTCGCCAATCCCTGACCTGACTGCGGCGCGGAAGTCGGCAGCGACGCCCGATCATCGAGTAGAGTACATCCGGAGAAATACAATGCCATCAGGACAATGGCAAGAACACAGACAACGATTCCGGCACTCAAGAAACGTGAGGACGATTGTCTCATAGTTCCCTCAAAAAAGTGTGAGATGGTTTGATAATAGGTAAATGCAACTGCTGCTGCGTTTTTCTATTTCGACCGTCGCATGCCCCCGCCAGTTGGGTCTTTGGCAGGATCAGATAAGTACTGCAACAATACAAAATTTCGGGGTAGATGTCAAGAGAAATTTCGGGAAATTGACCACTTTGTGACCTGGATCGGCTATTTGACAATACTTCCGGGACTGATATTCCTGTCAATTGTCAGAATTGTGAGTCCCTCATCATTATTCGATGCGGCTAAGAGCATTCCCTGGGATTCTTCCCCCATCAGCTTTGCCGGGGCAAGATTTGCAACGACCACAATTTTCTTTCCTACGAGATCCTCCGGCTTGTAATGTTGGGAAATTCCTGCAACGACCTGCCGCTCTTCCGATCCGAGGGAGATTCTCAGTTTTAAGAGCTTATCGGATTTCTTGACCCTTTCAGCGGCGAGAACCTCCGCCACACGCAGATCGATGCGCTTGAAATCATCAATGCCGATGCTCTCTTTGACCGGCGGAGCCGGCCCCTTTTCCGACGGATGGGACGGGATCTCCCCGAGATGCTTTTTGATGATCGAGTCATCGATCTTGGTGAAGAGAATCTCGGGACTTCCCAGCCGATGCCCGTCTTCAAGTCCGCTCTTTCCCGCCTGTTCCCAACCGGCTTCCGACGGAGATCCGGAGAGGTTCAGCATCTTCCACATTTTCGCGGACGTAAACGGGAGGACGGGTTCGAGAAGAATGGCAAGGGCGCGTATTGCCTGCAGACACCCATTGATAGTAAGGGCACACCGCTTTGGGTTCTCTTTGAACGTCTTCCAGGGCTCGTTATCGTTAAAGTACTTGTTACAAAACCGAGCCAGATCGATCGTCGTCACGAGGCCGTCACGAAATTTGTAGTGCTCAAAAAACTCTGCTGCGGTCTTTCCCGCATCGGCGATGCGCCGGGAAAGCTCTTCATCTGTCGACCCCTCCCCTTTGGTCCGAAGAGCACGAAGCTCCGAGATTGGCGGTACCGACCCCTGATACTGGCGTTGTGCGAATGTGAGTGTCCGATTGACAAGATTTCCCAGAATATCTGCAAGCTCATTGTTATGCCGAGCCTGGAATTCCTTCCACGTGAAATCCGCATCGCGCGATTCCGGGAGATTCATCGTGAGCATATACCGGAGAGAGTCCGCCGAAAATTCCGACAGGAATTCATCGACACCAATACCCCATCCGCGGCTCTTCGAGAATTTCTGTCCCTCAAAATTCAGGAACTCGTTCGCGGGAACGTTTTCCGGGAGAATGTATTTGACATCTTTCGACTGATCATTCCACGCCATGAGCATCGCGGGAAAGACGATGCAGTGAAAGACGACATTGTCTTTTCCGATAAACGCCACATATTTCGTGGACGCATCGAGCCAATACTTCTTCCACTCTTCCGGTCGACCGGTATTCGTGGCCCATTCCTTTGAGGCGGAAATGTATCCGAGCACAGCATCGAACCAGACATAAATCACTTTCTTTTCCATACCCGGAAGCGGAACCTTCACACCCCACGAAAGGTCGCGCGTGACAGCCCGGTCCTGCAATCCATCCTTGAACCAGCCGCGGCAGTACTGGAGGACGTTCGGTTTCCATCCATCGCGCGTATCCGCAGCGGCGACATATTCCTCCAATCTCTTCTGGAAGAGGCCGAGCGGAAAATAAAAGTGCTTGGTGGGGCGAACCGTTGGAGTTCCGCCGGAAATCTTGCTCCGCGGATCGATCAGCTGGAGAGGATCGAGAAACGTCCCGCACTTTTCACACTGATCGCCGCGGGCTTCCGGATTCCCACAAACCGGACACGTACCCTCCACATAGCGGTCCGGAAGGAACATCCCCGCCTTCTCGTCATACAACTGCTTTTCTTCCTTCTCTTTGAGAATTCCCGATCGATGAATCGTGAGAAAGAAGTCTGTCGCGGTCTCATGGTGAAGCGGAGATGACGTCCGGGAATAACTGTCGAAGCTCATGCCAAACTTCTCGAATGCAACTTTGTTCAGGGCATGGTACCGGTCGACGACCGCCTGCGGCGTTATGCCTTCCTGTTCCGCGCTGATCGTTATTGCCACGCCATGTTCATCCGAGCCGCAGATGAACACAACATCGCGTTTCATCGATCGCTGAAAACGGACATAGATGTCGGCCGGCAGGTATGCGCCCGCAAGATGGCCGAGGTGTATCCTCGCGTTGGCATACGGGAGTGCAGCAGTGACAAGTATGCGTTTGAACTTCGACTTCACAGAGATCCTTTCTTCGGGGAACTACGATTTATCATCTGGTCGGAATGATTTCTCGCCGGCGGACTCAGGATCGAGAGATCGTTTCAGTGCAAAGGCAAGATCCATCAGAACAAGCGGAATATACACATTTTTGTAGAGAAGTGAAATTGCCTTGTCGATCGCCGCAATCGCTGAATCAAAGTCTGCCGTTCGATACCGATGGTTGAATTTTTCGATGGCGTCCCGGTCGCCGGGCAGCATCCGTTCTCCCAGACCTTCACTCACCGTCATCGCGTCCCTCAGCCAGTACTGGAGGAGCCGGAGCATCTCATCGATTTCGTTCTTCTCAAGGTCGCGCATCACGCGATCGATCTCTCCGAGCACATCCTGGCGCGACCGGAAGAGCATGGTGCGCAGATATTCCACGGCTTCCTTCCGCTGATCACCCAGCGATGCATGGGTATATTCAAGGGCCTTCGTGTAACTTCCCTTGGCTAATCGGGCAACGAGGCGGGCCTGCGTAGCGTCCAGTTTCTCCCGCTCGATAAGGGCCCGTTCAAGGGCCTCTTCCCGCAGCGGATCGAATCGAAGATGCTGGCAGCGCGACCGGATGGTCGGCAACAGATTATCCGGACGGGATGACGTCAGAATGATCATCGTTGTTTCGTGCGGTTCTTCGAGAGTCTTCAGGAGAGCATTCGAAGATTCATCGTTCATGGTTTCCGCATCGATGATGAGAAACACCTTCTTGCCGCGATCGGACGGCGAGAGAGCAGCTTCTCTGCGCAGTTCCCGGATACTGTTCACCTTGATTTCGTTTGCCCGCGGAATCGTTATGGCATGGTACGGGTTCGCCGCCTTGAGGGCAAGCTGCTCACGAACCATTGCTACCTCATCGTCGGAGAGCTTCGCAAGGGGCGAATCTCCGCGTGCTTCGTTCTTGCCGACGGGAAGCGGGAAGATCAGCTTCAGGTTAGGGTGCTGGAGCACTGCAAATTTCCTGCAGCTCGGGCACTCGCCGCACGCTTCGTCTCCTCCTTTTTCACAATTCAACGTCTTCGAAAGTTCTATGGCAAGCGCGGCCTTGCCGACACCCTCCTCGCCCGTGAAAAGATAGGCATGTGCAAGACGCCCGCGCTCGAGCGAGACCCGAAGTACGTTCGCGACGCGCTCCTGTCCGACGATTGAATTCCAGCTCATTCCAGATCAGAATGCATGCCCGATGCCGAAATGAAAGACCCCGTTACCGACGGTGCCGCTCCAGAACGGCTTCTGGAAAACCGACTGCTGCGATGTCTTGGCTTCCGGGTCGTAAAGCCGGAAACCATAGTCGATACGAAACGGTCCGAAAAACGTTTCATACCGAAAACCAAGCCCTGCCGCAACCGCCACTTCACGCGGATGCACATCTTTAATATCACTCCAGACGTTCCCAAAATCGAGAAAGTACACGCCCCAGATATTTTCCGGCTTGATGAACCAGAGCTTATTGAACCCCCGGAAATGATTGACCCGCATTTCCATGCTTCCTTCAAGGAGGAAATTTCCGCCGAACGGTATCAGCTCGGGGGACATGGCACCAAGTTCACGCGCACCCCATCCACGGATACTGTTGCTTCCACCCGCGAAAAATCTCTCGGTAAGAGGGATACTGACACTGCTGTATTTGCTCTCGCCATACTTGTCCTGGTATCCCGTTCGCAGTTTAAGCGCAAGGATATTGAAGCGCGTGCTGGTAAGATCGTGAAAGAGTTTGCCGAGCAGGGTCACTTTATAGAATTGCGTATAGGGAAGGCCAGACCGGATGCCCGGTAGCAGCTTCGGCAGGACACCCGATTCTTCGACGGAGATGCTCTCAAAAAATCCGCTGCTCGGCGAGAAGATATCGTTGGTCTTATCGCGCTGGAGAGTCAGCGTGAGGATCGAGTTAAACTGGGGCTGATCTTCCTGCTGAAGCTGCTGGATGATGGAATCCGGTTTCGCGGTGGAGAGCAGAATCTCCGGGTTTTCCCGGATCAGTGTCCATTCCGCAAACCCGTACGTGTACGTCGCAAATTGCTTCGTGAGCTCGATCTTGTTCCGGATGATGGAAAGGTTATACTCCGGTTGCTTTTCCGTGCTGATGCTGGACGTCCAGGATCCGCTGAGGGTTCGCGTAAACAGATACGGCTGGAGTATCGTAAACTGCAGCTCAATGGCTCCTTTCACCGTGGAATCGCGAAGTCCCTGACCGCCGAAAATGCTCTTGAAGTCCCAGCCCAGAATATCCTCCGTGCGGATTTGGGTCTGCGCCGTGAATGTGCGGGCGTCTCCGAGGAAATTCCGGTTGGTGTAGCCGACCCCGGCACCGAGATTGAAGAACCCCCCCTCATCAGACACCAGGACTTCCGGCGATACTTCATTCCGGAGTCGCGGGCGGACGACGACATCCATCGGGATCTGCGTCGATACTGCGGAGTCCGGAGCGATATGCGGTTCGATGCGAGCTGTTTCAAACAGACCGAGCCGGTTCAGGTTGCGCTCGCTCGAGAGACGCTTTTCGCGGCTGTACGTATCACCGGGCTTGAAGTCGAGCTGGCGTGTTGCGAGGTCGGGAGTAATATCTTCACGCGGAGGATCAATGCGCACGGTCGTCTCGCCGAAACGGTACTGCTTGCCGGGGACGAAAACATAGTTCAGCGAGAATTTATTCGTCGACAGGAATCGTTTCGCCGAAGAGTGATCCTCATCGTACCTCGCGAAGGGATATCCCGAATTGTTGAGGATATCGAGAACGCGGGCAATTTCCTGCGAGACCCGTACCTTTTGATACGGCATGTTCCTCTGCAGTATCGGCTCATTATAAATCTGCTGCTTCACATCCGCCGAGACGGAATCAAGACCGATATATTTGATCGAATCGACGAGTGATTGTTGATGCTCGTCAATGGTAAAGAGAAGACGGATGGACTGGTGGGCAGTATCGATATTCGTCGATCCGACCACATCGACATCGTAGAATCCGTTGTCGACATAGAAGTCGTGGATTTTTCCCTTGTCTTCCTCAAAGAGCGGTTCATTGAAATACTCGGGCGGGGCACCGAGTTTGCCCCAAATACTATGGAAGAACCTGGTCAGCCCGCCTGGCGATTCGCGAGTGGAGATAACCGATTTGAGAACGTCTTCACCAAACGATGTGTTTCCGTGAAACGCGATCTCATCGATTTGGAGACGGGGAAAAACGGCCTGTGCAAATGCCGAACCGGAGAAGGCAAGTAACACCATCAGCATCAGGATTGCGGCACGACCAGCAGTTGAACACAACGACATTCCGATACCAAGTGTAATTCAGGTTTCCGTCGGAAGCAACAAAAAACCCATCCGTTCGATACGTTGGATGGGTTTCATTACAGAAAAGGTCACCCTCTGGATTTCTTCACGCCACCTTCCCGGGTTCGTTAGAATGCACAAGAGGCGCGATTAGTACTCGTTCTCATCCTCATAGAAGAAATCCCCATCGGTCGGATAGTCCGGCCAGATTTCCTCCATACTTTCGTACGGTTCATCCGCATCCTCCAACTCCTGAAGGTTTTCGATCACCTCGTTCGGGGCGCCGGTGCGGATTGCATAGTCAATAAGCTCTTCCTTTGTTGCCGGCCACGGTGCTTCATCGAGATACGATGCAAGCTCCATCGTCCAAATCATACAACTTCGCTCCTCAAAATCGTTTTCCGCTTCAATGCCAATAACAGATGTTTGCAGAGAAAAGTTCGCCGAGAGGGCTACTGTGACGCAAGCTTCTCCTGGTACTCTTGTGCACTGACGTCATCGAGGAAGTAATCGATCGGGTTCTGGTAGGCACCATTACGTCGTACTTCATAGTGAAGATGCGGGCCGGTGACAAGGCCAGTCTTGCCGCTCTTTGCAATAAGATCACCGCGCTTGACATGCCGTCCCTCACGTACGAGGATCTGTGAAAGATGAGCATAAAGCGTTTGGTAACCATAACCGTGATTGATGACGACAACGTTTCCATAACCGCCGCCGCTGTGCTCTGCCATTTCCACGGTGCCGTCCCCCGCCGCGTAGACCGGGGTACCGACATCGTTGATAATATCCAACCCTTCATGCTTCCGGAATATGCCGAGAACCGGATGCATCCGGAGCCCGAATCCCGTGCGGGAATAATATCCTTCCATCGGCTTCAGGGCCGGCAAAGCTGCAAAGTACGCCTTGTTGAACTCGTACTTCTTGAATATCTGTCCGTAGCTTTGTTCCTGCACCCTGACTTCGCCTGACAACCTCGTCAATACATCCATCGTATTCGCCAGAACCGGATTGGCACTATCCAGCAGAGCGGGGATCGTCGGAATCGAAACCGCACCACCCGTTCCCGCTGCCTTTGCATCTTCGTCAACAGGATTCAAGTCCACCAGAAGCCGCAGTTTGTTCCCTTCCTGTTCAACATTCCCCAACGATTTCTGGAGCTGGTTGACCGTAGTATTCAAAGAAGCGATCTGATCCTGGAGGATACGATTTTCCTGCTGGAGATTCTGAATCCGGTGATACCCGAGATCGAGAAAATTATAATAGATGTGATTTGCTGCGAGAAGGACGGCAACAGAAACTATCACCGACGAGACAATAATCGTCGCCAGCTTCGTCCGAAACCGTTTGATTTCGTGAACCTGGAGATTATGGTCTGTATAGTAGTATGACTTTGTCTTTCTCGTCCTGAGCATTCAATATCTCTACAAAACTCACCGCCCCCTGACAAAATTCCTTTAATCCGTCCAGTATTGGCAGGGTTGCGTCAACATATAAAAAATCCCCCAGTTTGTCAAGGAATTTTTTCAAAAATGTGATAGAGCTACTCGAAATCGTGT
>Ga0335079_10000546_pt1 | contig 43263 bp, 36 predicted proteins | sample Lox_Sample_33_FD_206719 | JGI IMG/M metagenome (GOLD analysis project Ga0335079, IMG submission 206719) | Soil microbial communities from Loxahatchee National Wildlife Refuge, Florida, United States - Lox_Sample_3.3 | ecosystem: Environmental > Terrestrial > Soil > Wetlands | place: USA...
AACTCGAAGCCCGCCTCCGCGTGGTGCTTTCCGGCAAGTTTCGCCTGCTGGAGCGCGACGCGGCCAAGACCGCCCTCGACCTCAACCAGGCTGCCGCCGAGCTGAAATCGCTCAGCGACCAGGTCACGGAAAAAGAGCAGGACCACGAGCGCCAGCAGACTGCCTGCTACGAAGTCGAGCAGCAGCTCACCGAAGCCCGCCAGCAGCTCGCCGATAAGCAGGTGGAAGCCGAGCGCACCCGCGGACGCCTGGAATCGCAGGTGAAAGAGGTCGGAGCTATCGAGCAGCGCATCGCCCAGAGCGAAAAGGATTCTCAGGAGCTCACCCTGCGCCTCGAAGCGCTGGACACCGAAATCGCCGGACATCAGAAGACCGTCGAAGCCCTGGAAGCCCAGATCGGCGATTCGCGCGCGCGCATGATGGAGACCAACCAGCAGCGCGAGTCCCTGCAGCAGAAGATCCGCGAGCGCGAGCGAACCATCGAAAGTGGACGCCAGGTAATTCTCCGCCTGCTCGGCGAAGCTTCCACCCTCAAGAACCAGCTCGCCCAGATCGACGAGTACCTCGCCGGCATCGAGCGCGAGACTGCCCGCGCCAATCGCGAGGAGCAGGTGGCTGCCGGTGAAATCGAGCGGCTGGACGCCGCGCGCAAGCAGCTATCCGAGACCGTCGCCCAGCGCCAACTCGAGCTCGAAAGCGTGCTCGGCGAGCGCCGCCGCACCGAAGAAGAGCTCGCCGAGCGCCGCCGCCTGGCCGGCGAGCTGAGCCGCGAAATCGACGGCGTCAAGACCGAAGTCAGCCGTATCCGCGCCCGCAAGGAATCGCTCGACCAGGTACTGGCCCACCGCACCTACACCACCGAGAGTGTCAAGCGCCTCTTCGCATCGCTCGAAACCGGCAAGGCCGAAGACCTCAAGCCGCTGGGCGTGCTCGCCGACTACGTCGAAGTCGACGCGCAATACGAAAAGCCCGCCGAAGAATTCCTCCACGAGGAGCTGGAGTACGTGGTGGTCGAAAGCTGGCAGCAGGCCGAGCGCGGTCTGGATTTCGTGCGCGCTGAGCTCGACGGCCGCGCCACCTTCCTCATCCACCCCGAGCCCAACGGCAACGGCAAGTTCCATCTCCCCGAGCCGGCTATCGGCCCAGAGACCGGCATCTCCGCGCGCCTCAGCGATTCGCTCCGCCTCACCAACGGGTTCAAGGACCGCGCCATCGACCTCATGCCGCGCGTCTCGCTCTGCTTCCTGGCCGAGGATCGCCCCGCCGCGCAGCGCCTCGCCACCGCATACCCGCACCTGTACTTCCTGCTTCCCGATGGCGTCTGCTACCACGGCCACACCGTCACCGGCGGCAACAAGACCGGCGCCGGCCCGCTGGCCATGAAGCGCGAATCGCGCGAGCTGGCCGTGAAGCTGCAATCGCGCCAGGCCGCCCTCGACGAGATGCTCGCCCGGGCCGACGCGCTTAACCAGGACATCGTCGGCTGCGAAGCTGAGCTCGAGCGCCTGCGCGGGCTGCAGCAATCGCGCGAGAAGGACCGCGTCGCCCTCGATCACGAAATGCGCAAGCTCGGCGACGATCTCGCCCGCACCAATTCGCGCCTCAGCGTCGCCCGACTCGAGCTCGAGCGCCTGCGCCGCGACGGCGAAAAATCCTCCGAACAGCGCGAGCGCAACCGCGCCGCAGTGGAAGAGAAGGAGCGCCTGCGCGCGCAGAGCGAGGATGCGCTGGAGGCCGAACGCGCCGAGCTCGAAAAGCTCGAGGGCCGGGCCGCCACCATTGCCGAAGAGCACGCCGCCATACGCGCGGAGCTGGCCGGCCTCGAAGAGCGCCACCGCGGCGAACGCACCGCCATGGGCCGCCTCGAAGGCCAATTCCGCGAAACCACGCAGCGGCGTAACGCCATCGCCCCGGAGATCGAGCGCCTCGGCGAGCAACGCGCCCGCCTGCTGGCCGATAACATCGAGCTCGATCAGAAGGCCGCGCAGCTATCCGAGCAGATCACTGCGCTCGAAGCCCAGGTCAACGAGATGGCCGCGCAGGATGCCGCCATGCGCGAGTCGCTCCGCACCGGCGAAGAGGACCTCAAGCTGCTCCGCACGAGCGTTCAGGAGACCCATGAAAAGCGCTCGCAGATCGAAGTCGAGCTGGTACGCAAGCAAGCCGAGCTCAAGTACCTGGACGAGACCTCGCACAAGGAGCTCAACTGTGCCGTCGAAGAGTTGTCGCCCGCCGACGCCCCGGTACCCGACGCCGACGCCATCGCCGAGGCCGAGCAGCAGTCCAACGAAGTTCGTAGCCGAATCGAGGGCCTCGGTCCGGTGAACGCCGCCGCCATGGAGGAATTCCAGGAAGCCCAGCAGCGCCACGATTTCCTCAGCGCCCAGCGCCAGGACCTGATCGATTCCATCCGCGACACCGAAAAGGCCATCCAGGAGATCGACCAGGTCAGCCGCCAGAAATTCGCCGAAGCCTTCGAAGCCATCAACGCCAACTTCCGCGTCGCGTTCCAGACGCTCTTCGGCGGCGGCACCGGCGAGATGCGCCTCACCGATCAGGAGAACCTCGCCGAGAGCGGCATCGACATCATCTGCTCCCCTCCGGGCAAGCGCCTGCAGAACGTCCTGCTGCTCTCGGGCGGCGAAAAGGCCCTGGCCGCGGTCGCCCTGCTGATGGCGATCTTCAAATATCAGCCCAGCCCCTTCTGCGTCATGGACGAGGTCGACGCTCCGCTCGACGAGGCCAACATCGGGCGCCTGACCAAGCTGCTTGCCGAGATGAGCCAGCAGACCCAGTTCGTGGTAATCACGCACTCCAAGCGCACCATGGAAGCCGCGCAGGCCCTCTACGGCGTGACCATGCAGGAGCCCGGTGTCAGCCGCCTGGTCAGCGTCAAATTCAGCGCCGCCGAAGCCGCCGCATAAGTGGGGCAGGCTCCCGGCCCATCGCATTGCCGCTACGCCGCGTCGCGCGGCTGCACCTCCGACGCCACCCGCGCCTCCCATTCATCCATGGCTGATTCGAGATCGTAGCGCGCCTGCAGGTTCATCCAGTACCCGGGAGTAGTTCCGAAGTAGCGCGCCAACCGCAGTGCCGTTTCACCGGTGATGGACCGCTCTCCGGCTACGATGGCGCTGATTCGATTGGCAGGCACATGGATTTCCTGGGCCAGCCGATTCATGCTCATTCCCAGGTCCCCCAGGGTCTCCTTCAGAATCTCGCCGGGGTGGACGGGCGGCAGCCTATCGATAGTGCTTCGTGATTTCGACATTTTCGGCGTTTCCCTCCTGCCAGTTGAAGCAGATTCGATACTGATCGTTGATCCGGATGCTGTATTGGCCCTGCCGATCGCCTTGTAGGGCCTCCAGGCGGTTGCTCGGAGGAATCAGCAGATCCGTGAGAACCTGCGCGCTATCCAGAGCCACCAGTCTCCATCGCGCTGCAGCCGCGATGGCGTCGAACTCCTTGACCCTCTTTCGCTTGAACAGGCGTTCGGTTTTCCGGCACCGGAAGCTCCGGATCACTCATCCGTTTTATCCGATTTTATGTTGTACGTCAAGTGTAAAAGCCCTCGAGCTGGAGGGCTCGCTAAAGTTTTACCAGTACCGCCAGCGTGAACCGGTTCTCGTACTTACGAAGATCCGGCGTCCACCCGGGAACAAGCGATCCGGGAGTTCCGGTATTGCCGCCGGGGGGCGTGATCCCGCCCGGACCGGTAAAGTACGGAACGTTAGCCGCACGGTGGTTGTACTCCCAGCGGAAAGTCACGAACTGGCTTGGCATGTAATCGAAGGTCAGCGAAGCGTCCCAGGCACGATACTTGTTGCCGGGACTTTCCGTGAAATACGGCGTTCCGCTGATGGCGTTGGCTCCGTTGATCGGCGGCAGCAGCACCAGGTAGCGGCCCGGATTCGTGATCGCGCCGCCGCCCACGGTCAGCGCAAACAAATCGCGGTGGAACCACAGCCGGTTGTACGCCATGAAGCCGAGAAAGTACTGCGAGGGCGTCGCCTCTGTGCCGCCGTGACACACGACCCCACCCCCCGTCTCGCAGCCGGCGTCGACAGTGAAAGTAAACGCGGCCTTGTCGAGCCCGCGGTTCGGCCGGTCCAGGTACTTCACCTGGATGCTGTCGTCGGTGTGGAATCGCCTGCGATCCGGTGTGCCCAGCGTGTCGGTGCCGTAGTATTGGTTACCCAGCACGGATAGTGAGCCGTTCGGGCGCCACAGGATCTGCACGCCGACTCCCGGAGCCTTGTTGAATTTGCCGTACGATTGCCAGCCATTGACAATCCACGGTTCGATTTTCAGCTTATCGCTCGGAAACACCTGGATCCGCATCCCGTTGAAGAACCACGGGGTGTTAGAGGATACATAAGACGGTTGGTAAGCCCAATTATCGAACTGGTAGTAACTGAATAGTCCCACATAGGACATGAAGATACCGGCATCGATATTGATTCCGTTCAGCTTGTTGATGTGGTAACCGCCATACGCCTCCGAGACATACCGGTAGGCGGTGTCCAGGCCCCACTGGCCGCGAGCCGGGCTGGCATCGTTGCGCGGAGTGGTCTGCGCATACATGCCGAACTGCGTCATCAACCGGCCGCGGACGTTATCGTAATGAAAATCGCCGCCGATACCGAGCTGCGTGACCTGCACTTCGTTGGCGCGGAAGATTTCGCTCGATCCGCCGATCGTGTGATCCTGCGGGTGATTCAGATCGTGGACGAAGTCGACGTCCGACCGGAACTCGCCCGTGAACGCCTTCGTCTCAAGCGGCGATTCCTTGGTTCGCGGATTGCCGGTCAGCCACGTAAAATCCGCGAACGCGAAGGGCTCGGCCGCTTCTCGCTTCTCCGGCTGGGCTGAAGGCTGCAGCCCGGCTTTCGGCTGTCGCGGCGTTTGCTGGTCCGCCGCCGCGGTTGTCGCCGGCGCTGCAGCTTCCGGTGTTGCGGAGGTCCGTGGCGCCTCCGCCTTGAGAGCGGCCAAGGCTGCGCGCAGTTCGTTCAGTTGGCTCTGAAGTTGCTCGATCTTGTCGAGGATGACCTCCTCGGAGGTCCTTTCGGAAGCTTTGCTCCTTTCGTCGCTCGCCGCGGAGGGTCCGGGTGCTGCAAGATAAAGCGAAAGCGCTGCCACCAGCGCACTCGCGGACAGACGAGGTCCTGCAAGTTTGATGTTCACCTTCTCAGGCTAAGAATGCGGGCATGAAGAAGTCATAAAAGAAGCCTCAGGAATCCGTTAAGGCGCCGGGCTAGTCCTGCTCTTCTTCCACCATGCTTCGCCCAAAACGATAACCAATCCAGGGTTCGGTCAGGAGATACTCGGGCCGCGCCGGATCGGCTTCAATTTTCTTTCGTAACATCCTCATGTAGGTCCGAAGATATTCCAGCTCGCCGCCATACTCCGGACCCCAGACGGCGCGCAGCAGTTGTGCGTGGGTTACCGGTCCGCCCCGGTGCTGGAAAAAGTAGGCAATCAGCTCGAACTCAGTGGGTGAAAGATGCACCTCGACGCTCGCTTTCTTCAGCGTTCGCTGGTCGAGGTCAAGCTCCAGGTCGCCTTCCTTTAGTACCCTCTCCCGTTCGCCGCGAGTCTTCACGCGCCGCAGTACCGCGCGCAGGCGCGCCACCAGCTCGCGAAAGCGGTAAGGCTTGGTGACAAAATCGTCGGCGCCGGCCTCCAGAGCGCGCACCATGTCGTCTTCGGTATCGCGGACGGTCACCATCACGATCCCGAGCTCGGCATCGAGGGCGCGAAGACGGCGGCAGGTCTCGATGCCGCCCAGGCCGGGCATATTGATGTCGAGCAGCACCAGGTCGCTCTGCCGTGCGCCGAATACGTCCAGAGCTTCTTCCCCGCTGCGGGCTTCCTCGACACGGAAGCCCAGGGCAGAGAGCGATGTTCGCAGCGCCTTGCGAAGCGCCGCTTCATCGTCCACGATCAAGATGCGCTGCCGCGGGCTGGTCAAGCGCGGGGCCTCCTCTCCAAACCGGGATGGTAAATCGAAAGGCAACGCCGCCGCGTTGGGCCGCCTCGGAATCCAGCTCCAGGCGGCCCCCGTGAGCCACGGCGATCTTCCTGGATACGTACAAACCGAGACCGGTCCCCGAAGCCAGGTCCCGGCCGCGCGCGCCGCGGTAGAACCTTTCAAAAATGTGGCGCGCATCGCCGGGCGGGATGCCTTCGCCGCCATTCCACACAATCACGGCGGCGCTAGCCGCCGCGAACTGGAGCGTCACCTCAACCGGTTCGCCGGCCGGCGCGTAGCGGCAGGCGTTATCGAACAACTGGCCCACGGCGAGCTCGAACAACTCGGGATCGGCCAGCGCCTCCACCCCTTCACCCTTCTTCCGGAAGGAAAAAGTGCGGTCGGGATACTGCTCCGCGTACCGCTCGATCAGCGACACAAGAACACCCCCGATGTCGAGCGGCGTCAGGCGCGGCGTCACGTCCTCGCTGTCGGCCCGCGCCAGCCGAAGCAGACGCGTGCTGAGAGCGCTCAGGCGCGTGGCCTCTTCCTCCAGCAACCGGGCGAGTTCGCGCTGCCCGGGTGCCAGCGGACCCGCGGCTTCGAGGCCGCCCGCGGCGGTGAGTATCGTCGCCAGCGGGGTTTTGAACTCATGCGCCAGCGCATCCAGAATCGCGGTGCGAAGCGCCTCCGATCGCGCCTGGGCAGCGGCTTCGCTCGCCACTCGCACGGCGCGCGCGCGTTCCAGCTCCGCTGCCACCAGAGCCGCCACGGGCCCAGCCATCAGCTTCTGGTCGTCGAGACCCTCGAGTCCGAGCGCCCCGGCCTGCTTGCCGGCCGCGCGCAGGCAGCGCACCGTCAAGTGAGCCGCCGGTTCGTCGATATCGCACCCCATGAGGTATGCCTCGCGCGTTCGCTCGCCCAGGCCGCAGCGCGAAGCCCCGGACATCGCGAGCTCGGCCTGAGCGCCGTCGAAAATGCAGGCCGCACGCAAGTGCAGCACGCGTCGCACCGAATCCAGCACGTGGGACGGGTCGGCGCGCAACGGGTCCAGCGCGAGAAGCGTCTGTGCCAGCTCGTAAAGCTGCTCCACCTGCCTTCGCCCGAGCGAGGCTGCTGTGGCCTCCTCGCGCGCTTTCGAGGCCAGCCGCGTAACCAATAGCGACGTGGTGAGAAACGCAGCGAGAGCCGCCGCGTCCACGGGATCCGCCACCGTAAACGCAAACAGCGGCTGGATGAAAAAGAAATCCAGGCAGGCAACGGCAAATACGGAGACGATCGCGGCCTCCCGGAATCCCCCATCCAGACAGTTCAGGACCACGGCGATCAGGTACAGGAATCCCGCCGCTGCCGAGTTGAGGTGCAGCCGGTATGACGCGGCGGTGAGCACCGCAATCACAATGCAGCCGCGCAAGACCAGCCAACCGGAGCGGAGAAATCGCACTTCGAATCTATTCTAGCCCGCGAAATGGCTTTTATGACTTTTTCATTAACTCCCGTGCATACTCAGTCGACATGCCTGGTCTGACCAGCGCGACCGGATTCTGACGGGCCCCGTCGCCCCCTCCACGTAGAATCGATCCCCCTAACAAGAGGAGAGTTATGAGAAGCAAAACCTTTGTCGCCATTCTTGCGTTCGCCGTGTGCCTCGCCCCGGCAGCGCCGGCTCAATCCACGCTTGGGAATATCGTGGGAACGGTGCAGGACCCCTCACAGGCGGTGGTCACCGGAGCCGCGATCAAGTTACACAACCTGGACGACAACTCCACCCGTTCCACACTGTCGCTGACCGACGGCTCGTTCGAGTTGGTCAATCTCAAAGCCGGCAAGTACTCCATTACCATCGAGTGCGACGGCTTCAACATCTACTCGATTGCTTCCCTTCAACTGGACGCGCGCCAGACGCAGCGCATCGAAGCCACCCTATCCATCGCGAGTGCGGGTTCCACCGTCGAGGTAAGCGAAACCGCGGCCGTGGTCAATACCGAAAACGGCACGCTCGCCGACACCAAGAAATTCAACCAGGTGGTGCAGCTCCCCATGAACTACCGCGGCGGCAGCGACAGTCCGCTGGCCGCACTGGTCGCCGTGCCGGGCGTGCAGCAGGACGGTAACGGAAATATTTCCATCGGCGGCGGTTCGCCGTCACAAATCCAATACTCGGTCGATGGCTCCTCCACCGTCAATGTCCGCCAGAACGGCGCGCTCGGTAACATGAACCCTTCTTCCGAGCTGATCAGCGAATTCAAGGTGGCGCAGTTCAACAACAACGCCGAGTTCTCCCAGGCCGGAGACGTCACCATCATCACCAAGAGCGGCGGCAACGAGTTCCACGGCAGCGCCTTCGAATACATGCAGAACAGCGGCCTGGATGCCACCGTGTACGGGTTCGACAGCAAGGCCCACAAGGCATTCAACACTTTCGGCGGAAGCTTCAGCGGTCCCCTGACCATTCCCGGCGTCTATCACGGCAAAGACAAGACGTTCTTCTTCGCCGATTTCGAAGGCAACCGCCGCCGCTTTGCCACACCGCAGCAATTCTCCGTGCCTACGGCGGACATGCGCTCCGGCAACCTCGCCAATTTGCCCGGCGACTCCGCGATCGATCCCCTGAGCGGTTCGCCATTTCCGGGAAATCGCATCCCGGCGAATCGCTTAAATCCGGTGGCGCAGTCGCTGTTCGCGAATTATCTGCCGCTGCCCAATTTCAGCGACGGTGTGGACACCAATGCCAACTACCGCCGCCAGCAGGCCACGCCGGCCAACATGAACGGATACGACGTGCGCATCGACCAGAACATCGGCAGCAAGCAGCAGCTCTTCGGCCGATGGAGCTGGAAGAACGTCGATACCACCGCCGCCAACGCGATCCTGCCCAGCGACGCCGATCACGAAACCAACCGCAACCTGGTCGTGTCGCACAACTACACCATTCATCCAACGCTGCTCAACGAGCTGCACTTCGGGTTGACTTACTACGCTATCAAGGTGAACTTCCCCATCGGCGGCGCCGATGCCGTGTCCAAGCTCGGCCTGCAGGGACTCGACCTGAGCGACGTGCCGGGCGTGAATGCCTTTCCCGGCTTCAATTTCAGCGACGGCACCGGCTTCACACCGATGGGCCGCGACAAGACCGGCATCACGCGTTCGCAGACCGTGCAGCTTTCCGACAATCTCTCCTGGGTCAAGGGCAAGCACACGCTCAAGTTCGGCGCCGACTTCCGCCGCGTCTACTATTACGACCCCGAAAGTTTCGGCGGCTCTGATGATTTCGGCCAATTCACCTTCAACGCCGGCACTTTCACCGGCAACGCCTTCGCCGATCTTCTGCTCGGCCTGCCCTCGAAGAGCTACATCGCGCAATCCGGCCCCGACGTGCGGGCGAGAGCCTATCAGACAGGTCTCTACGCGCAAGACGAATGGCACGCCGCGCATAACCTGACCATCAACTTCGGCCTGCGCTGGCAGGCGCTGCCGCCGTTTGTGAGCGAGCTGGGCAACCTGACAGCCTTCGACGTTCGCCGCGGCGGCGTGATCGTGCCCGATGGGGCTACCGTGCGTCCAGGGTTTCTCGCGGCCATCAACGGATGCCCCGGCCTCAATCCGAACCTGCCGTGCGCTCCCGTTACCCAGGCTAGCCAGGTGGGGCTCGGCGGCGGCGTGCGCCACTTCTACACTCGCAACTATCAACCGCGCCTTAGCGTGGCCTGGCGTCCGTTCCGCGACAACAAGACCGTGCTGCGCGCCGGCTTCGGCATCTTCACCATGACCAGCCTGGGGCAGCTTTCGTTCAACACAACGAACATCGCAGTCGCCGTCGTGCGGACGACGGCCAATATGTTGACGGCCTCCGGCCAGCCTCTGTACCAGTTCCCCAGCGTCACCGCCGCCGTGGACCCCATGCAGATCGCGGGCACAGGCGACTTCTACCAGAACGTCAATATCAACTTCCGCGATCCTCAATCCGCCCAATGGAACTTCACCGTGGAGCGCCAGATGGCCAGCGATCTGACGTTGCGCGTGAGCTATGCGGGCATGAATTCCTATCGCATGGGGCAGACCGTCGACCTGAACCAGCAGCCGGCCAGCCTCACGCCGATCGATTTCAGCCAGCGGCCGTATCCCAATTGGGGGCGAATCCTATCCAGCGAGAACCAGGGGTTCGTCAACTACCAGTCCCTGCAGACCGAGGTCAGCAAGAGCATGAGCCACGGGCTCCTGTTCCAGTTCAGTGACACCTGGGCCAAGAACCTCGGCAATGTCGGCGGCGACGGCCCCGCCGCGTTTTCTCCGGAAGTGATCTACGGAACTCCTGTCGCCGACCGCTTCAACCTCGGCCTCAATCGCGGCAATGTCGCCGGCACTCGCCGCAATCGCGTGCTGGTTTCAGCCATCTACCAGTTGCCGGTCGGAAAAGGGCGCGCGTTCCTGAACCGGATGCATCCTGTCGGCAACGCGATCCTCGGCGGCTGGGAACTAAGCACGGTCTCGCTGTGGCAGACCGGGCCGTTCCTGACCCCCATCACCAGCCCGAGCCTCGACACCGCCAATCTCAACCTGGTCTACCGCGGCGCCATTCTGCGGCCCGACCGCATCGGCAGTGGGAACCTCCCCAATCCGACGCCGGATCAGTACTTCGACTTCAATGCCTTCAGCCCCGTGCCAGGACCGGGACGCATCGGCAATTCCGGTGTCGGTATCCTGCAAGGACCGCCCACACTCGCCATCGCCGGGGGAATGGCGAAGAACTTCACCCTCAAGGAAGGCGTGAGACTGCGCCTGGAGGCAACGTTTACCAACTTGCCGAATCACCCGAATTTCGCGCCGCCCTCCGTGGATGTGTCCGCACCGGCTACTTTCGGCAAAATCACCAGCGTGCAATCCGCCGAGAACTCCGGTAACCGGACCGGGCAACTCGCACTGCGCCTGGATTTCTGAAGCTTCGGAACGAAAAGGGCACGACTCCCATCCGGGAGCCGTGCCCCTTCCCACGATTTACGCTGCCTGAACTCTTAGACCTGGAACGAACTACCGCATCCGCAGGTCGATTTCACGTGCGGATTGTTGAACTTGAAGCCGGACCCCTCCAGCGTCTCCACGTAGTCCACTTCGGCGCCATCCAGATACAGCATGCTGGCCTGGTCCACGAAGATCTTCAGACCCTCGTAATTATAGGTCTTGTCCAGCATGTTGGGCTGGTTCTCGAAGGCCATCGAATAGCTAAAGCCGCTGCAGCCACCGCCGACTACCGCGATGCGCAGTCCCACCGGGGCGGGATCCTGGCTGGACATGATCTCTTTGACCTTGCCAACCGCTCGTTCTGTGATTTGCACTCCCATGCGTTCTTTACTCCTGAAATAAAGGGGCGTTGCCTCGTGTTTATTATACCAACAGGGTCCGTTCAGTCCCTTGCTATCCATTTAGATGGGGATTGCCGCCTCCCGGTCGCGGAAAACTGGGGTCCAGCGGCGCAATCGTGGCGCTGACGATCGTTTGGTGCCGTCCGCGCTGGCGCAACCCCAGAGGTATAGTCCCGCATGCTATCTTTCGAAGTGTAAGGGCTGAAACCAGATCCGTCCGGCCCGCGTAAGAAGCCATGTATGGGATCACTGACGGGCGTCTTACCCCTCCCCGGATTCGGTAGCAAGGTTGCCCAAAAGAGCAGAGTGGACTACCAGAATACCACCGAAGGCGCCTTGGTCCAGCGTGCCCAGGCGGGCGACGATGCGGCTTTTCGTGAAATCGTCGATCGCTACCAGAACAAGGTGTTTTCCATCATTCACGGCATCGTGCGCCAGCGCAATGACGTGGAAGATATTGCACAGCAGGTATTTGCGAAGGTCTACCTTTCGCTTCGCAGCTTCGACTTCCGCAGCTCCCTGATCACCTGGATCTACAAAATCACGGTCAACGAGTGTTTCGATTACCTGCGCAAACGCAAAGTACGAAAACTGGTCTACGAAAGCGACATGAGCGAGGACGAAGTCCGGCGCGTGGAAAATTCTGAGCCGGCAGTCGCCCGGCAGGCTCCATTGGATGATACACTGGCACGCCGGGACTATGTAGTAAAACTCCTCACCCGGATCTCCGAGGAGGAGCGTATGTTGTTGATGATGAAGGAAGTTGAGGGATTCTCGGTTGAAGAGCTGGCGGAAAAGACCGGCATGAACGAGAACACCATCAAAGTCAAGCTGTTCCGCGCTCGCCAGAAACTGGTGAAAGCGGCGCAACGGTTGGATCGCGCCCCTGGTCTCGTCACAGGCTGAGGCGTGCCCAACCGTGGATTCCCGTCAGCGGGCGGCAGACCCGCGATGGGTGGATGAAGTGACATTGGGTAAGGGAAGAAACCTATGCATGTGGTAGTGATGGAGAGCCTCGAAGAGTACCTTTCCGGAACGCTGAATCCGGAATCTCGTCGGGATATCGAGGCGCACCTGAGCATCTGCGAATCCTGCCGTCAGGAAGTGGCGGGCATGCAGGAAATCTCGGGTTTGTTCAGCGCGATGGTACCGGACGAAGTCATCGAGCCGGCGCCCGGCTTCTACGCCCGGGTGATGCGGGAGGTCGGTTCCCGCAGGCCGGTGCCGACGTTCGCCGGTCTCTTTGGTCTGGATCTGGCATTCGCCCGGCGGTTGGTGTTTGCGTCTCTCTTGCTGCTCGCGGCTCTCGGCAGCTACCTGGTCACACGCGAATCCGAGTATCCCGCCGGCTCCTCCCCGGAAGCGGTCATGGCGCAACAGGATTCTCCGCAGTTCGAGAATGCGCCGGCGCATGAGGCGATGTTGGCCACTCTGACCACCTATGAGCCCTAATTTGCTGGAGCGGGCCCTATTGGCGCGACCCTGGAATCCAAAGCTCGTCCTTGCCGTCACTCTGAGCCTCGTGTTCCTTTGTGGGGCAGCCGCCGGCGCCGTGGCGATGAGCCTGGAAGGCTTCCACAGCCGCCTCCACCAGCCCGCTTTCGATACCGCCGCCGGACGCGCACAGTACTACGCGCACATTCAGAAAGAACTCAATCTGACCCCCGCCCAGACCGAGCAGATGCAGGCCATCCTCAACGACCTGTGGCTCTACTATCGGACGCTCATGACCGACAGCCGAACCCGGGTCGAGCAGGTCCTCACCGAGGATCAGCGCAAGAAATTCGAGCGCATCCTTCAGGAGTATCGCCCCAAGTAATCCCGTGGGGCAGGTTCCCGACCTGCCACGCGCCGCAGGCGCCCGCCAGTTGTGTTGACACACCCATTTCCCCCGGGGACAATGGTGTTGCCACATGCGCCCAACGCTCCTGCCAACCCTGTTAGTTGCCGCGGCCTGCCTGCAACTCTCCTGCGGCGAGGACAAGCCCGCCTACCCGGTCCGAACCTACAACATGGGTGAGAAGATCGCCCTCGGCCATATCAACTACCAGGTCTTCGAAACCCAATGGATGACGCACCTCGGCGAGGGCGCCGATACGCGCCTGCCGCAGCAGCGCTTCTTCCTCGTCCGCTTGGCCGCGGGCAATGGAGCCAGCGGCGAGATCATCGTCCCCAACCTCACCATCCAGGACGATAGCGGCAAGACCTACGATGAGCTCAGCGATGGCACCGGCGTCCCCGAATACATCGGCTACCTGCGCAGTGTCAAGCCGGCGGAATCGGCACAAGGCTACGCTTTGTTCGACGCGCCGCCCCGCCATTACAAACTGAAGATCATGGACGAGGACAAAGAGAAAATCGCCTGGGTCGATATCCCTCTGAGCTTCGGCGCCGAGACCCCGGAGATTCCTACTCCCCCTGAAAAGAAACAGTAGCCGGATAGCCGCGGAAACGCGGCGAATCTGTGAGCGGTCTAAAATCAAGGTATGTGGTTCGCGGCGCTCCTCCTCTTCGTGCAGGCCGACTACACCAGCGACGGGATGAAGGCGCTTGAAGAAAGCCGCTTCGCCGATGCCGTCGTCGCCTTCACCAAGGCGATTGCCGTCGACCCCAAGGACTACTTCGCACATTTCAACCTCGCCATGGCTCACACCTTCCTTCACCAGGACGACGAAGCCGTGGCCGAGTATCGCAAGACACTGGAAATCAAACCGCGGCTCTACGAGGCCGAGCTGAATGGCGGAATCGTCCTGATGCGCCAGAAGAATCCGGCCGAGGCCCTGCCGCTTCTCGAAGATGCCGCCGGCCAAAAGCCCGCGGAATTTCGCCCGCGCTACTATCTTGCCGAATCCCAGCTCCAGACCGGCGATTATTCCAAGGCCGAAGAAAGCTACCGCCAGGCGCTGGCCCTCGACGCCAAATCCGCGGGCGCGAATCTCGGCATGGCCCAGGCGCTGGTACAAGAGGGCCGGCTCGCCGACGCGGAGCCGTACTTCCGCCATGCGGCGCAGATCGAGCCCAACTACCGCGGCTACCTGCTCCAGCTCGCCAATCTCTACGAAAAGGCCAACCAGCCGGCGGAAGCGATCGCCATCTATCGCGAATTCGCCGACAACCCTGCGGCGCAGGCGCGCATGGGCGAGCTGCTGATGGAGTCCAGGAAATACGCGGACGCGCTGCCGCGTCTCGAAGAGGCCTATCAGAAGGAGCCGACGCCCGCCAACCGCATATCGCTGGCCGCCGCCTACGTCTTCACACAGCAAGGCGAAAAGGCGTTGCCCCTGTTGGACCAGGCGGTCGCCGCCGCGCCCAATGACTTCGACCTGCGCATGATGTACGCCCGCACACTCCGCGACCGCCGGAAATTCGCGCCCGCCGCGCAGCAGTTCTACGCGGCGACCAGGCTCAAACCCGCCGAAGCCAAGCCCTGGACCGAGCTGGGCGACATGCTCTACATGACCGGCGACTATCCCCAGGCGCTGGCGGCCTTCGAACAGGCAGCTAAAAACGGCGATGCCTCCGCCGGAAACTGGTTCCTTCGCGCCATTATTCTGGATAAACTCAGACAGTTGAAACCCGCCAAAGCGGCATATGAGCAGTTCCTCGCCTTGAGCCAGGGCAAGAATCCGGACCAGGAGTTCCAGGCGCGGCAGCGGGTGCGCATTCTCGAACGGGAGATCGCCAGGCGATGAGGGGCATACTGATGGTTCTCGCGCTGACGGCATTCACGGCGGTTCCCGGTCTTCTGCGCGCCGATCTGCGGACCGCGCTCGCCGAACCGGATCTCGGGAAGCGCTCCAAGCTCGCCCTGGACAATGCCGCGGCCGCGCTCAAGACCGCGCGCGACGCTTACAACAAAGACAATAAGGACGCGTTGACCGCCGCCGCCACCGAGATCCTGGACAGCGTGAACCTGGCCTCCGAATCTCTGAAGGCTACCGGCAAGAACCCGCGCCGCAGTCCCAAATGGTTCAAACAGGCGGAGATCGCCACCCGCGATCTGCTCAAGAAAATCGACACCCTCCAGCACGACATGAGCTTCGAAGACCGCAATGTGCTGGACAAGGCCAAGGCCCGAACGCAGGAAGTTCACGACGAGCTCCTGCTCGGCCTGATGGAGGGCAAAAAATGAAGACCTTGATCTGCTGCCTCGTGCTGGCCGCCCCGCTCGGCGCGTGGCAGCGCGACTTCCTCAACGCCGACGAGATCGACCAGATCCGGGAAGCCCAGGAACCCAACCTCCGCCTCAAACTCTACGCCGATTTTGCCAAAGCCCGCGTCGACCTCGTGCAGAACCTGCTCTCCAAGGACAAGCCCGGCCGCTCCGGCATGATTCACGACGCCTTGGAAGACTACTCCAAGATCCTGGATGCCATCGACACCATCGCCGACGATGCCGCCGCCCGCAAGACCGATATCAAGCCCGGCCTGACCGCGGTCGCCAACATGTACAAGGCCCTCCTGCCGCAGCTCAAGAAGATCCAGGACAACCGCCCCAAGGACGTCGACCGCTACGATTTCGCGCTCACCCAGGCTGTCGAGACCACCTCCGACAGTCTGGATCTCGCCAACGAGGATCTGGGCAAGCGCGGCAAAGACGTCGAAGCCCGCCAGGATAAGCAGAAGAAAACCATCGAGGCCGAGATGGGAAATCCCGCCGCCGCGTCCGACAAGCCCAAGACCGACGACGCCAAGAGCGACGATCCGCCTAAGCGCAAACCCCCGACGCTGATGCGCCCCGGAGAAAAGAAGCAGGACCAATAACCCGCCTCTACCGTGATTTTCCTGTTGGCGCGCACAGGCCCAGGTACATCAACATCGCCGCCACGGTGGTCAACTGCGCCAGCACGTTGAGCACGCTGTCGCCCACCGCGAACAGGATCCGCGAGTCGGTCGCGCCAGGAATGCGATCCAGAATCAGGAACGTCGCCGCCATATCGAGCAGCATCATGGGCGCCAGCACCAGAAAAATCCGCCAGCGGCGCCCTTGGCTGAGATTTCGGCTGCGGCTCATCGGGTCAGGCTCGAGATCGGCCTCGATCGCAACCACGATGTCGGTGAAGATCAGGCGGATCATGGCAATCACGCCGGGAACCACCAGCAGCGCGCCCCACAGCATCACGGTGATTTCGACCTTGAATTTATTCCAGAGTGTCTTTCCCCACTGCCGCCGCCCCCACCGGAAGCACTCCGCTATCGACGGCGCACTGACCGCGAGCCCGAACACCACCGCCGGCACCGCCAGCGCGCCCAGCACGAGATCGCTGATCTCCAGCAGGACGTACGAAAGAATGCCGCCCATCGGAATATCGAGCACCTCGCACACGAACTGGAGCAGCAGCTTTCCCGGCAGAAAGACCGCCAGCGTAATCGCCGCGATCAGGCCGAACCGGGAGACGAACAGACGCACGGCCTGCACCAGGACGCGGCCGGCTGAGTCGAACGGGGCCGCGCGAAAATAGACCTCCAGGTGATTCCGTGCCATTGTCTCAGGGTGGCACAGGGCGGTACTTTAAGGAAAGATGAATCGCCGAATCCTCCTGATCATTCCATTGCTTGCCCTTTTTGCCTGCGGCGAGAAGAAGGTCGAGGCCAAACGCTATCCGATGCAAGGCGAGGTCAAAGCCCTGGACGCCGCGTCGAAGACCGCCACCATCGCCGCGGGCAAGATCGGCGATTGGATGGACGCCATGACCATGGAGTACCCGGTCAAGCCCGACGCCGAGTTTCAGAAACTGCACGTCGGCGACAAGATTCAAGCTACCGTCGTCGTGGAAGACGTCAGGTATTACGTCACTGACGTCAAAATCACTCAGTAACGCGGGCCTCCAGGCCCGCTTGCGCCAGCGTTACTGGAGCCCCATCCGCTGCAGGAGGCTCGTAAACCGCGGATCCCCCCGCAGCCCGTCGAACACCGGGTCCACCTTCAGGAACACCAACCCCACAGACCGGTCGTCGAATGCGCTCTGCAGCCGGTCGAGTGCCTGTTCCTTCTCGCCCAGCGCCACGTGAATCGCCGCGATCCGCAGCGGCTGCACGTAGGTTTGCTGCGACCGCTGCTTCAGCTCCTCCAGCACCTTCCGGGCGTCGCCTTCCCGATGTGCCGCCGCGAAAGCATACCCCTGCGCCGCGAGATCGTTCGTATCTCCGCCCGAAGCATCCAGCGCCTTCTGAAACTCCGCCAGGGCCTGCGCCTGCGAGCCCTGCTGCAAGTAGGCGCGCGCCAACAACGAATTCGCGGGCACAAAATCCTGGTCGAGCGCCAGCGTCTTCTGGCACTGCTCAATCGCCTGCGGATATTGGCGCGCGTAATACCACCGCTCGGCGAGCGCGAGATTCACTACCGGCAGCATCGGGCTGGTGTCGAACGCCGCCTTCATCTCGGTGGCAGCCTGGTCGAAACGGCTCAACGCCGTAAGATATTCTCCGTACCAGACGTGCGCCGTCGGATACCCGGAATTCAGCTCGATCGCGCGCTTGAATTCGTTCTCCGCCCCGCTCCAGTCCCATTCGTGGAATTTCAGCCACGCGAGCGATGTGTGCGCTTCCGCCAACCGGTCGTCCAGCTCGAGCGCCCTGGCCGCGGCCTCCCGCAGCTTGGGAAACACTTCGCGCGCCGGCAGGACATTGAAATCGGCAAGCTGCGCGTAGGCATCCGCCTGCCCGGCATAGGCGAGTGCATAGCGCGGATCCTTCTGGATCGCCTGCTGAAAAAGGTCGATCGCAAGCTGCAGCCCTTCCAGCGTGCGCTGGTTCCACTCGTGCCGTCCCTGCAGGTAGAGCTGGTAGGCCTCTGAATCCTGCGTGGTGTGGCGGGTGACCTGCGCCATTTCCGCGCCCGTCAGCTCGATGCGCAGCTTCTCCGTGATCTGCCGCGAGATCTGCTCCTGCGTCGCGAGCAGGTCCGCGGCCTTCACCGTGTATTTGTTGCCCCAGATCTGCCGGTCGCCGCGCACCTCGATCAGCTCGGCGCTGATGTCGTAGGCATCGCCGTGGCGCACTACGCGCCCGGTGAGAATCGCGCGCACCTTGAGCTTGTTTCCCGCCTCCTCCGGGCTGATGTCCTTGTTCTTGAGATACACCACCGAGGCGAAGGAGCGGACCGCCAGCTTCGGAATCTGCGAAAGGCTGTTGATAATGCTCTCGGTCAATCCGTCGCTGAGATATTCGTTGCCGGGGTCGCCGCCGGCGTTGGTGAACGGAAGCACCGCGATCGAATCCAGCGCCGGCTCGCGCAGCGCGAAATAGAGCACCGCCAGGATTCCCATCAGCAGCACCGCGGCCCCTACCAGCACCCTCCGCCGGTACCGCGTGACCGCCGTCACGAGATATTCCGCGCTGGAGACGCCGCTGGATGGCGGGGTGGTCGCCGCCGGACTGGCCACCGGACGCGCCCCCGTCGGCGGCGGTGGCAACGCCACCGTCGACGCGCTGCGCCGTGAGTCGGAGTCCCGCCGCAGGCGCTTCAGATCGCTGCGCATCTCCGATGCCGTCTGATAGCGCATTTCGCGATTCTTTTCCAGCGCCTTCAGGATGATTCGCTCCAGCTCCGGAGAAAGCTCCAGCCGGTGGCGCGAGGGCGGCACCGGATCGCGCTCCAGAATCGAGACGAACGTCAACGCAATGCTGTCACCGCGAAACGGCATCACCTGCGTGGCCATCTCGTACAGCACCACCCCGAACGAGAAGAGATCGGTGCGCGAATCGATGTCCTCTCCCCGCGCCTGTTCGGGCGACATGAAGGCCACCGTCCCGACCGTCGATCCCGGACTGGTGATCAGGTCTTCCATCGCCGCGGTCGCCATGAGCGACTGGCCCGTGGAAGCCTGCCCACTCAGCCGCGAGACTTTCGCCAGCCCGAAATCCATGATCTTCACCTGGCCGCGAGTGGTCACGAAGACGTTGGCCGGCTTGATATCGCGGTGCACGATGCCGGCCGAGTGGGCCGCGTCCAGCCCATCGGCGATCTGGATCGCCAGGTCGAGCACTTCGTCCATCGAAAGCGGCCCGCTGCCGAGACGGTCATGGAGCGTCGCGCCTTCCAGGTGCTCCATCACCAGGAACGGCTGGCCCTCGGCTTCGCCGATGTCGAACAGCGTGCAGATATTGGGATGATTCAAGGCGCTGGCCGCGCGCGCTTCCCGCTGAAAGCGCTCCACCGACGTGCGGTCGGCAGCCAGCGACGGAGGCACAAACTTGACCGCGACGATCCGCCCCAGCCGGCTGTCCTCGGCCTTATACACCACACCCATTCCGCCCTTGCCCAGGGTATCGAGAATGCGGTAATGCGAAACCGTCTTGCCGATCAACGCAGCGGATATCCTTTTTCGCCCGGCAGGTGCCCGTCGATCCGGAGCACCTTCAGGCCCTTGGGAACCTGGCTGGCGTCCACCACCGCGATCGCACCCGGCATCGCAGCGACCAGTTCGGCGCTCATCTCGTTCGAGTATACGATGCGCGGTCCCGCCGCCGCCTCCGCGCGGAATACCTTGGCGATCCAGTACTGGCGGAACTGCGCTTCGGACATCTCGTAAATCGTCTTCAACACGATATCCCGCTCGCGAGCTACCGGCGCGCGCACCAGCAGCGTCACGCGGAGGTTGGAGGTCCAGAACTGGCGGTCCCCGCGCATCACGCGGCGGAGTTCCGCAAAGGTCAGATTGTCGATAGGCAGGTCGGGGCGGACGACGATGGCTACGTCCACCTGCTCGGCGGCGATGAGTGGCGCGGCCACGGCCGCGGCCAGAGCTGCGATCAGAAACCGGCGATTGAAGGAAAGGATTCGCATCTCCGCTACCTAAAACGTGAAGCTCGTCTGCGTGAAGATCCCGTGGAACGATGGCAGGTCGCGGCGCCAGTAGTTCCGGTACTCGATCTTGAACGCCGCGAAGCTCGTGATGTCGTAGCGGATTCCGCCCGTCGCCGCCGAAAACACCGGAACCACCGTCCGGAAAATCGCGTCCGACCGCGGCACATGAATCTGCTCCCAGCGGAAGTACGGTTTCCAGGCCTTGGCCACGCCCGGCAGCCGGTACGCGGATTGAATATAGAAAGCCTGGCTGTTGGATACCACGCCGCCATTGCTGGGCTGGTGGTGCACATTCGCGAATTCGGCCAGGAACTCGGGCGATTCCTTCTGCCAGATGAGATGCGCGGATTCGATCCACTCCCGCGCCGCCAGCCCCGCCGTGTTGTTGATGGCGTCCCGATACACCGAGCCGCCGATCTGTAGCCCGTACAGCGCGTCCGGCTTGATGAAGCCGTTGATCAGCCACGCCCGGTTGTTGTTGATGTCGCCCGCGTCGCCCGCGCGGCTGATCGCCTGTCCGCGGCCATTTCCGATTCCCACGTTGTAATTGAGATTGAGGTGTCCCGCCGGCACCGCGCCCTCGAACAGCCCTCCCACGAAATGCACGGGGAGGAAGCTGCCGCCGAACTGAATCATCTCCGGCCGGCTGATCGTGGTCTGCAGCCACTGGCCGTGATGAAATGCCGTGTTCCAGTAATTGATAGGTGTATGGTAGCGGCCGAAGGAGAACTTGGCGTAGTCGTTCCAGTCGTAGCGGATGATCACGCGTTCGACTTCGGTGTTGAATCCGGGCGCGGCAGGCGAGCCGGTGCCGGCATCGGCGCGGGCCGTGAGGCTCAGCTCACCGAACGCGGTCACCTTCTGCGAGAGGGCGGAGCTGAAGTGCAGCACGAACTGGCCCTCCTGGAAACCGCTGTGCGTGGTCAGCAGGGTCTGCGCGCCGAACGGGCCCGCTGGCGCGCCGTGCAGGTTCACCGCGGAAAAGTCGAAGTCGCTGAAGCCTGAGATTTTCAGCAGCGGATACGTAGGCTGGGCGGCTTCGGCCGCCGCGACCGTCGGTGTCGGAGCCTGGTCGTGGGCGTGCGCCTGCGTCGCCGGCAGGGCAACCATAGCGGCAGGCGCCGGTGTCGTGGCCGCGCGCGCCGATGGATTGGCCTGCTCCAGTTGATTGACGCGCTTCTCCAGGCTGTCGATACGCGCCAACAGTTTCTCGATCAGTTCTTTGGTGGCAGGGTCGTTAGCCTGCGCCAGACCCGAAACCGGTACGGCAGCCAGGAGCACCAGCCCCAGCATCCCAGTCCTCATAGATTCTCCCTCTGCAAGAGCGCACAGCCGATTCCCGTCGGGGCGGTTGTGAGCAATTTAACAAGGCTATCACGCGCCATGCGAGCCGGGCTAGAATCGAGGGACTGGCCATGAGAAGCAATTTTTCCTTCAAGAAGCTCGTTTTCGTGCTCGCGGCGGCCTCCGCTGCCGTGGCGTTCCAGGCAAAGAAGGACCCGGAATCCGCGCGCTGGGAACAGCACGCGAAGGATGTCACCATCGTCCGCGACGACTGGGGCATCGCCCACGTCTACGGTAATTCCGACGCCGACGCCGTCTTCGGCATGATTTACGCCCAGGCCGAGGACGACTTCAACCGCGTGGAGACCAACTACGTCAACGCCATGGGCCGCCTGGCCGAGGCCGAGGGCGAAGGCCGGATCTACCAGGACCTCCGCATGAAGCTCTTCATCGACCCCGCCGGGTTGAAAAAGCTCTACGCATCCAGCCCCGCCTGGCTTCAGACGCTCATGACCGCCTGGGCCGATGGCTTGAACTACTACCTCTCCAAGCACCCCGACGTGACGCCGCGCGTGATCAGGCACTTCGAGCCATGGATGGCCTTGAGTTTCACCGAAGGCAGCATCGGCGGCGATATCGAGAAGATCAACCTGGCCCAGCTTCAGGCCTTTTACAGCCGGACCCCCATTGCCGAAGAGCCTTTCCGAGAGGAGGATGAGCCCATCGAGCCCGGCGGCTCCAACGGCGCGGCCGTCGCGCCGTCGAACACTTCGTCGCACCACGCGCTGCTGCTGATCAATCCGCATACCTCTTTCTTCTTCCGCAGCGAGCTTCAGATGGTCAGCGAGCAGGGCCTGAATGCTTACGGCGCCGCCACGTGGGGCCAGTTCTTCATCTACCAGGGCTTCAACGACCGCGCCGGGTGGATGCACACTTCCAGCGGCGTGGATGCCGTGGACGAGTACCTGGAGACCGTCGAAAAGCAGGGCAACCGCTACTCCTATAAGTACGGAAACGAGCAGCGCCCCGTCACAGTCTCCGAGATCGTGGTCCCGTACAAGACCGACCGGGGCATGGCCGAAAAAAAGTTCACCGTCTACCGCACACACCACGGCCCGATCGTCCGCGACCTCAACGGCAAGTGGGTGGCGATCCGCCTGATGCAGGAGCCCATCAAAGCGCTCACGCAATCCTACACGCGCACCAAGGCGAGAGATTACAAGTCGTACCGCGAGACCATGGAGCTCAAGGCCAACTCCTCGAACAACACCATCTTCGCCGACGCCGATGGGGACATCGCCTACTTCCACGGCAATTTCATCCCCCGCCGCGACACGAAGTTCGATTGGACCAGGCCCGTCGACGGCAGCAATCCCGACACCGAATGGAAGGGCCTGCTCGAAGTGGATGAGACGCCGCACCTGTTGAACCCCAAGAGCGGTTGGCTCTACAACACCAACAACTGGCCCTGGTCGGCCGCCGGCCCGAGCAGTCCGAAGAAGGAAGACTACCCGCCATACGTCGAGAACGGCGGCGAATCGGCGCGCGGCCTGCACGCCGTCCGGGTGCTCGAAAACAGGAAGGATTTCACCCTCGATTCGCTCATCGCTGCCGCGTTCGACAGCTACCTGACCTGGTTCGAGAAGCCGATGCCTGCCCTGATCAAAGCCTGGGACCAGGTGCCTGACTCTGACCCGCTGAAGAACAAAGTGGCCCCGCAAATCGCATTGCTCCGCAAGTGGGACTTGCGCTGGGGCGTGAATTCGGTGCCCACGTCGCTGGCCGTCTTCTGGGCCGACGAAGTCCGGCGGCGCCTGAGCGGCGGAGGCCGCGGCGCAGGACGCGGCGCCGCCAACGAAGAGGCCATCGCCAATGCATCGCCCCAGGTGCTTCTGGAGGCCTTGGCCGCCGCCTCGGACAAGCTCCGCACCGACTTCGGCAAATGGGATACGCCGTGGGGCGAGATCAACCGCTTCCAGCGCCTCACCGGAGACATCGTGCAGCCCTTCAACGACGCCGGCCCCAGCATTCCGGTCGCCTTCACCGCGTCGCAATGGGGATCGCTCGCGGCTTTCGCGGCGCGCGCCTACCCCGGCACCAAAAAGTGGTACGGCGCCAGCGGCAACAGCTTCGTCGCGGTAGTCGAGTTTGGTCCGCGAGTGCATGCCCGCGCGGTCACCGCCGGCGGCGAGAGCGGCCATCCCGGAAATGCGCATTTCAACGACGAAGCTAAACGCTACGCGACGGGAGACCTGCGCGAAGTCTACTTCTACCGCGATCAGCTAAAAGGCCACACCGAGCGCGAATATCACCCGTGAAGTGGATACGATGACGCCTGCCCGTAGCCCGGCCCACACGAGCTTTCTCATAGCTGTACCTGCGTGCCGCCGCCGGCTGCCTTAGTCCGTCGATACGCCAGACCCGCGGAGACGACATCCTCAATGGCCAGGCCGAGGGATTTGAAGACCGTGATCTCGCCGGGGCAGGCCAAAGCGTGTCCTACAACTTCGCCCAGCTCTGCATGAATGTGGTCGGCAGTGATGTGCCCCTCTGCGATGGCCAGCAGAATGTCGCCCGCTTCCACCATCGCCGCTGCGCGCGAATCGACAACCACCGCGGCTCGGGCCATCAGCGAGCCATCCATCTCGCGGTGGGTCGGGCGGCACGCGCCGACCGCGATCACCAACGTTCCCGCAGCGACCCACTCGCTGCGGATCACGGGCGTCGTGCTTGCCGTCGCGAGCACCACCACGTCGGCGCCGCGCATCGCTTCCTCGGCACTCCCCGCGGCTCGGACTTCGCGCGGTGCCTCTTCCACGAAAGCCCGCACATGAGCGGCGGTCGGGCTCCATACCCGGATCTCGCGGAAGTGGCGCACCAGCGGGAGAGCCTCCAGGTGACTCCGCGCCTGAACACCGGTGCCGAGGATCGCGAGAACCCCGGCATCGCGCCGCGCCAGCAGGCGCGCCGCCACCGCGGATACAGCCGCCGTGCGAGCCTCCGTGATATACCGGCCATCCGTCACCGCAAGCAGTTCCGCGGTAGTTCCGTCGAACAGCGTGATCAAAGCCTGGTGCGAAGGAAGGTCGCGTGACGAATTGTCCGGCGCCACGGTGACCAGTTTGGCGCCGAACAGGTTGCCCTCGGGATCGCAGGCCGGCATCAGGCCGAAGAAACAGCCCGCGCGGAACTCGACCACGGAGCGCACCGGCTGGATCACCTTACCGCCGGAAAAGGCCGCCAGCGCGCTCTGCATGGCGTCGATCAGTTCGCCCATCGTCAGGGCACGGTGCACGTCGGCTTCCGAAAGCCAAAGGGGCATCCTAGTAGGATAGGACCCGGCGCCTCTCCAGTCGAGCGGATTACTCCCCGCAGAAGCCGATCCGGGCCGCACCCGCGAATGCGGCCGGCCGCTTCTTCGTATAGTTCCGATGGTTGGAGTGGACCTCGCGGATCGCGTCCAGAAAATACTCCTCCACGGGACGCACCGGTGTCCCGGTTGATACATCGTGGGCAAAAAGCAACTTCGCGTCCTCCACGACCGCCTTGAGATCGGCGCCAGTCAGGCCTTGCGCGGCGCCAGCCAGCCGGGCGGTGTCGGCCGTAGCAAGCGGAGCGGGCAGACCGGCCAGCCTCTCGCGCAGGATCTCCTCTCGCGCCGGTGTGTCCGGCAGGCGCGTCTCCAGCCACAACTCGACCCGGCCCGACCGCAGCATCGCCGCGGGCAGGCTGCCGGGATTCATCGCCGTCATCATCACGCAGACCTGCTGGTTTGCGGCGCTCTCCAGCCCGTCCAGCACCGTGAGCAGGTAGCGGTAGAGGCCCTGTCCGCCTCCGTTTTCGAAGATCACGTCGGTGTCGTCGATGAAAACCACGCTGGGTGCGTTGCGCCGCGCCGCTTCGAAAATCTCCTCCACCTTCTCGAAAAATTCATCGCTGCCGGCGATCATGGTGCCGTCCAACAGGAAGAACTTACTCTTCAAGCGGTGAGCCAGCGCGCGGCCGATCGTGGTCTTTCCCGTTCCGGGCGGTCCGGCCAGCAGGACGCCGCGCTTGGGCCTGAGGTGCAGCTCCGCGGCAAGGGCGTCGTTTTCGAGCGGCAGCGCGATCTTGGCTTCCAGCGCGCGGATCACGTCGTCGACACCCTTGAGGTCGGTCCAGTCCACGGGCGCCACTTGCGAGATCTCCACGTTGCTCGAGAGGTTGTGCTCCCTCAAATACTCCGTGAAGGCCTCGGTCGTGGCACCCTGGTTGCGATCGAGCCAGAGACCCGCGTTCCGGAGCTGGTGCCCGTTCAGCCCTGGCGCGAAGCGGTGGACACGTGCATAGTCCGGCTGAGAAGTCGGCGCGTATGCGCGCACCAGGCACTCATAGTCCTCTGGCTCGAAGTCGCCGATCTCCCAGACGCTTGCGCGCCGCTGAATGGGAAAGGGGGCCTCATCCTCAACGGCGAAGACAAACGTCTTTTTCCGGACTCCGGCCTCTGCCAGGATGGCGGTGAGGGCGGCATCCAGAAGGTGGGAGCGCGGGTACCAATAGCGCTGCACGACATTAGCCACTAAGTGGAGGTCATCCACCAGGACTAACTCGTGCTGCTCCATCGATTCCTCGATCATCCGCAGGAAGGACTCCTCGATGGCATCGGGAGGCCCCTCGCTGACGGATTGCATGAACTGTCCGGCCTCGAGCAATGCTCCGCAGCAGACTGCGTGCAGCCATTGGAGCACCGTCGTCTTACCCCTGCCCGCGGCGCCGCGCAAAACGTAAATTCCCCCCAAGCCGATGGCCTCCCGAAGACCCTCGGCAGCCTGATACTGAGCCGGCGTAAGAATAATATCCCGTCGCATATGAATGTACCGGTCGTGGGCGGACGATCGCATTTTGTCGTCAGCCCAGCCCGCGCAGCGGGCGGTTGATCTGGTTTAAAGAGAAATTGCCGAGTTACCGGCGAAGGCGGGACGCAGAAAGCAGGCTATCCCGCTTAGTCATCGTCATGTCGTTAGTTTCGATTCGCAAGATATACCTCCTTTCCGAGAATTAGGAGAACTTACAGAATGCTATCACGGGCCGGTGGGTCTGGCAAGCAGCTTTTTCATTAACGAATGATTAAGCGCATCGTGAAACTGCTCGCGGCCGTGTAGAAGCTCACATGATTCCGGCACCCTGGTCTCCTAACCGGCAACTCGGGGCGGCGTCCAACGTGCCATGGGGAAAGATCTGTCGCACGCGTTCCGTGTCTTGTGGAAATCGCCGCGCTTTGCCTGGACCGCGATCGTCGTCCTCGCCCTTGGCATCGGTGCCAATTCCGCGATGTTCAGCCTGGTCTATTCGGTACTGCTGAGGCCCCTGCCATACGCGGAGCCGGAGCGCATCGCCGTGATCATGGGGACGAGCCCGCTGCGCGACACACCCTTCTCCATTCCCCCGGCGGATTATCTCGATTACCGCGCTCGCACGCGCAGCTTCGGGCCCATGGCTGCGGCGGAGCTTTGGTCGCCGAGCCTGACCGGCGCGGGCGAAGCCGAGGAGTTGCACGGGATGCGCACCACGGCGCAGCTCTTCGACGTCTTCGGTATCCCAGCCGCACAGGGACGCACCTTCATACCGGAGGACGATCGTCCCCAGGCGCCGCGGGTTGTGGTCCTGGCATCGTCGCTGTGGAAGCGGCGCTTCGGCGGCGCTAATGACGTCATCGGCCGAACCATCACGTTGAACCGGGAGCCGTACACGATCATCGGCGTGCTGCCGGACAGCTTCTATTTCCCGCCGTTCTGGGGCCGCGATACCGAGATTTACACCCCGATCTCCTGGACTCCCGCCAAGGCTCAGGACCGCGAAACCAGCACCCTCCGCACCTTTGCGCGACTCAAGACCGGAGTCGCTTGGGAGCAGGCGCGCTCCGATGTGCGCGACGTCGCCGGCCAACTCGAGCGGGAATACGCCAGCCATGCCAGGGTCAGCGCCATGGCGACACCGGTTCTCGACATGAGCGTGGGCAAAGTGCGGACCTCGCTGCTGATTCTGTTCGGCGCCGTGGGATGCACCCTGCTGATCGCCTGCGCCAACCTGGCGAATCTCTTCCTGGCGCGCGGAACCTGGCGGCTCAAAGAAGCTGCCATCCGGCAGGCGATGGGCGCTTCGCGGCCGGCGCTCGTGCGGCACTTCTTGACCGAGAGCCTCGCGGTTGCCCTAGCCGGCGGGCTGATCGGCCTGTTCGTCGCCTGGGCAGCGCTCGGTGGATTTGTCGCCTGGCTGCCGTCGGCCGGCGGCTTCCATCTGCCCCGCCAGCAGGAAATCGGCATCGGCGCAACAGTGATCGCATTCCACCTGTTGGTCTGCGTGCTCGCCGGCCTGCTCTTCGGCCTGGCGCCGGCCTTGCGCGCTTCGCATGTCGATCTGAATGCCGCTCTGAAAGACGCATGGCGCGGGTCCACGGGCGCCGGTGGACGCGGGTTCCGCCACGTCCTGATCGCCGGCGAGGTGGCCCTGGCACTGATGCTGCTCGCCGGCGCCGGTCTGCTGATGCAAAGCTTCCGCAATCTGCGCGACCTCCCCGCCGGCTTCGAACCTCATCACCTGATCGCCGTCAATCTGGCCGTGTCCGGGTCGGACCACGCACAGCCTGACCGGCGCGCGGCCCTGTATCGCGAGGCTGTCGATCGCTTCCGCGCGCTGCCCGGCGTCGAGGCGGCGAGTGCCGTAAACCATGTGCCGATGGCAGGCGACGTCTTCCGTATGGAGATCGAGTTGGAAGGGCAGCCGAAGCCACGACCGGGCGAAACTCCGTCCGCCATCTACCGCGTCGCCATGCCCGGCTATTTCCGCACCGCGGGATTGAAGCTCGTCCGGGGGCGCGAGTTCACCGACCGCGACACCGAAGCCACCACGCACGTTGCGGTTGTTAATGAGACACTGGCCCGCCGCTCCTGGCCCGGGGAAGATGCGATCGGTAAGCGCTTTCGGATGTTCATAGCCGGCGGCACGACACCTTGGTACGAGGTGGCGGGCGTGATCCGCGACGCCAAACAGCGAAACTGGGAAGCCGCCCCGGAGAGCGAGATGTACCTGCCGTACCTCCAGGACAACGCATATCTGCACATGCCTTACACCTACCTGACCATGACACTCGTGGTTCGCAGCAGCGCTCCGCCGGCCATGATCGCGCCGCTGGTCCGCGAGCAGATCCGCGCCATCGACCGCAACGTTCCGGTCACCGCGATCACCTCGATGGAGCAGGTGGTGGACGACGCAGTCTGGCTCCCGCGGCTCGAAATGAGCGTCCTCTTCGGCATGGCTGCCTTGGCCTTGCTTTTGGCCACCGTCGGTATCTACGCCATTGTGTCGTACGTGGTAAGCGGACGTACGCAGGAGATCGGAATCCGCATGGCGCTGGGAGCCGACCCGCGCGCGGTCGCGGGGCTGGTGCTGCGCCAGTCGATGCTCCCCGTGACCATCGGGGCCGTAGCTGGAATCGCTGGTACGCTCGTACTGGCGCGCTGGATGCGGACGGTGCTCTTCGAGGTGGACGCCGCGGATCCGGTGACCCTGGCGATCGTAACAGCCCTGCTGGTGGGCGTCGCGGTGGCGGCGGCGCTGGGCCCGGCAAGGCGCGCGGCACGGCTGGATCCCGTCGGAGCATTGCGCGGATAGCAAGGAAACGTACAATTGGTACATGCTGTCTCGTTTTCTCCTGCTCGTGTGCACGTGCACGCTCGCAGCGCAGCCCGTCGACGGTCGGTTCTATCGGGCCATGCGGTGGCGGCAGATCGGTCCCTTCCGCGCGGGCCGCGTCACCGAGGTCGCCGCGCTGAAGGATTTCGACGCCAAAGCGCTCCGTGTGCAGGGCGCCGAAAGCGGATTCGGCGGAGGCGGCGGGCGCGGGGCGCGCCAGGCGCCGACCTTCGCGACCATGAATCGCAGCCTGGGCTCGCTCGCCACCGTGATCGACGGACAGGACGCCGCGCCCACCCCCGCCATGCAGACCGCCTACGAGGGCTATTGCCGCGAGCTCGCCTCGGCCGCACAGAGCTGGAATGAGCTGGTGGCCAATCTCAACGCGGAATTGGCGCAACAGAGCCTGGGCCCGGTCGCGGCGGCGCCGCTGGCCGTGCCCGCGTGCAAGTAAGATGACTGCGCTGCTGGCCGCGTTGGCGATCAAGGCCGTGCTGGCGCCGAAGCCGGCCATCACCGGCGGGTGCAATCCGGCGCGCGTGCATTTCACGGGCTCCATCTCGAGCGCCGCTCCCGGACCGGTCCGCTACACCTGGGTGCGCAGCGACAAGCCGTCGACCAACACGTTTGTCCTTGATTTCGACAAGCCCGGATCGCGCCCGGTGACCTATGACTGGCTGTTCAAAGGTCCGGGCGAAGGTTGGGTGGTGCTTCAGGTAATCTCGCCGGAAAACGTGCACTCGGAAAAAGTACGCTTCGAAGTAAGTTGCCGGTAACGCGGGCCTCCCGGCCCGCATTACTTGATTTCGAACTCGTCCAGAATCTTGCCGTCGAGCGCCGTCGACTTCACCTTGGCTGCCTTGCCCTCTACATTTACCGTCACGAAGTTCTCGGTAGAGACCACCTTGACGGCGTACGCCGGATCCGGTTTGTCGACGTCGTAGAGCGGCGCGCCGCCCCCGCCGGTGATCACGTAATGAATGCCGTTCTTCAGATAGTGCTGGTAGTTGTGATCGTGGCCGAAGAAGGTCGCATTCACGTGATACTTCTCGAACAACGGCACCAGCGCGACCATGTGCGGATTGAATTCCTGGCGCCTGGCGACGGCACTGATCGGGGGATGATGGCCCACCACGAAGCGAAAGTCGGTTTTCTGGTTAGCCGCGAGATCCTCCTCCAGCCAGCGGGTCTGCTCGGTCCAGAAGGCATCGCGTGCCGCGGGACTGCTGGCGGCGTTCCCGTAGTCGGTGTTCAGCACGCTGAAGTGCGCGTTGCCCCAGTTGAACGAATAGAAGGGAGTCTCCACGTGGAAGAACTCGTAATAGTCCCGGCTGTTGCGCTCGTGGTTGCCGAGCGAAGGAAAAAACGCCGTCTGTCGCAGCAGCTCGCGCTCGATATCGAAGAAGACCGGCCACATGGAGGAATCGTTGCCGTCGGCGACCAGGTCGCCGGTGTGGATGACGAAATCCGGGATGCCGTGCGCGACCATGGCCTCGATCACGTGACGGTGGACGTCGTGCCGGGTCCGCGTGTCGCCGAAGACAACGAAGCGGAAAGGCTGTGCCGCGTTTGCCACGGGTGCGGTCTTGAATGACCCCTTCAAGTCGCCGACGTCATATTGATACCGCGTATTCGGCTGCAGCCCGGTGAGGTTGGTCTTCTCGACGTGCAGCGACGGCGATTGCCTGGCGCCGTCCGGCAGATGCAGCGTCAACTCGTCCGTCTGCACCACCCAGACGATCGTCGCGGTCCGGGGAGTGACGTTCACCGCGACCGGCCCGCCAACCACTTTAGAGGCGGCACCGAGCAGGGCCGCGGCAGCGGCCGTCAGGCAAAGTATGCGGGAGAACATAGCTGACAGTGTAACCCAGCGTTATGAATAGACCTTGTCCTTCGCGTAACAGACCGGATTCAACTGGCATTCGACGCATCTTGGATTGCGCGCGATGCACAGCGCGCGCCCGTGAAGAATGATCTGGTGCGAAAAGAGGATCCACTTTTCCTTAGGGATGACCTTTTTCAGGTCTTCTTCGATTTTCACCGGATCCGTTTTTCTGGTGAGGTCGAGACGGTTCGCGATGCGCTGAACGTGGGTGTCGACCACCACGCCGCTGGCGATCCCGTACGCGGTTCCGAGCACCACGTTGGCGGTCTTGCGCGCGGCGCCGGGGACGGTCAGCATCTCTTCCATGGTGCGCGGCACCCGCCCGCCGAATTCGGTCACGATCTTCTTCGCGGCGCCGACAATGGACTTCGCCTTGTTGTTGAAGAAGCCGGTGCTGCGGATGTCGTTGGCCAGCACTTCGGCACGGACCGCGGCGAAATCCTCGGGCGTGGGGTACTTCGCGAACAGGCCGGGCGTCACTTCGTTCACGCGCTTGTCGGTGCACTGCGCGGAGAGGATGGTGGCCACCAGAAGCTGCCACGGATTGTCGTGGCGCAGGGCGCAGGTGGCGGCGGGGTACATTTCGTCGAGGATGCGCAGGATTTCGGCGACGCGTTCCTTGCGCTCGGCTGCGTTTTTGGGCCGCTTCACGTAAGCTCGTACTTGGACATGCGCGAGCGGCTTCTTCTGCTCGGCGCCGCGTTGGTCGCGTTTGGGGCTTCGCTGGGGTCGGGCTTTCACTTTGACGATTATGCCATTTTCTCCGACCCGGTCCTGCAATCGCTGATGGGCTGGCTCGAGGTGTGGGCGCCGCGTCAGACACGCCCGCTGGCGTATTTCACGTTCTGGCTGAACCGGCAGATCGGGGGCGGAGATGCGCTCGGCTATCACCTCTTCAACCTGGCACTGCACGCGGGTGCGGTCATGCTGGCGTGGCGCTGTTTGCGGCGGCTGATAGACCAGCGCGCGGCTTTCACGGCGGCGCTGATCTTCGCCGCGCATCCGATGCAATCCGAAGCCGTGAATTACGTCTGGGCGCGGCCGATTCTGCTGGCGGCGCTCTTGTGCTTCGCCTCGCTCGCGGCGTGGCTCGATGGGCGGCGCTGGATCGCCGTGCTCTGGTTCGCTGCGGCGCTGCTGGCGAAGGAAGAGTGCGCGGCCTTTCCCTTGGTCGTCGCGTGGCTCGAATGGCGCGGAGGCAAGCGGATCGAATGGGCGCCGGTGGCGGCGATGCTGGCGCTTGCGATGGCGGCAGGTGCGCGCGTAATTTGGGCGACCGCCGTGACACCGGGCGCACCCGCGGGAGTGCAGGCGGGCATCTCGCCGGCGCGCTATCTGCTGGCGCAGGGACCGGCGATCCTGCGATATCTCCGCCTGGTGCTCGTGCCCTATGGCTTCACGGTCGATCCGGACGTGCAAGCCGGCATATGGGTCGCGCTGGCAGCCTGGGTTGTGCTGCTGGCGGCGGTCGGGCTGCTCGCCTGGCGTGCCGGCGGCAGGGGCTGGACCACCTGGCTGATTGCAGGTCTCCTGTTATTGTCCCCCAGTTCTTCCATCTTCCCGGCCGCGGACCTGGCTGCCGACCGCCGCATGTATCTCCCCATGTTCGCCTTCGCGGCCGCTGCGGGACTGTTGTTGGAGCGGGTGCCGGCACGGGCTGCAATCGTGGCGATCCTTGTCGTGTTGAGCGTCCAGCGATGTTTTGTGTGGATGAGCGAGGAATCGCTGTGGGCCGAGGCGGTCGAGCGCGCTCCGCTCAAGGTCCGGCCGAAGGTTCAACTGGCGCGCGCGCTGCCCGCCGCCAAGGCGTTGGAGCTGCTCGGCAAAGCACGGGAAGCACATCCCTACGAGCCCGCGATTCCCGCGGAGGCCGGGCGGATCCTGCTGTCGGAAGGTCAGGCGGGCGCGGCGCTGGAGGAATTCGGACGGGCGCTGGCGCTCAGCCCCACGGACCCGCGCTACGTGAACGATCGCGGCGCGGCGCTAATGGCGCTGGGGCAGTATGAAGCGGCGCGCCAGGATTTCAAACGGGCGCTCCAGCTTGAGCCGGGCCTCAAGGAGGCCGGAGAGAACCTGGCTAAGCTCCCGCCGGAGCCGTGATCTGCACGTCGGTGGTCACGTTCTGCCAGTCCGGCAGCTCGTAGATCTTCAGCTTGGTGTTGAGCGGCACGGTCATCTCTTTGGACTCGAACGGCCCGAGGTTGGTGGTAAAAGAGAAAGTGCCTTGTGCGTCCTCCTCCGATTTCCTGGTGCGGCCCCAGATGGTGACGTTGCCGGCCAGGCCGCTGATGTCAGCCTCGGAGTGATTGATCAGCACGAAGCGCACCTGGGTGGCCTTCTTGGCGTCCTGCACGAAACGCACGCCGGAGACCTCGATGTACTTCTGCAATGGGTTCTGCTTGGCGCCCGGTTTGGCCGCGGGACTCTCCACAGCCGCCGTGGGCGCGGGTCCGCTGCCGGCCTGCTGCGGCTTGCTGCTTCCGAACAGCCAAACGACGCCTCCGACCACGGCGCCGACGCCGACCGCGAAGATGACAGTCAACAGCCAGACCGGCAGGTGGAGGCGCCGGCCTTCGGGGGCGCCGAAGACCTGTGTCTGCTCCGGCGGCGGGGGTGTGTACTGCTCCTGAGTGGGAGGAGGCGGCGATGGGGGTGCATACTGTTGTTGCTGCGGCGGAGCTGCAGACCATTGCTGCTGCTGCGGGGGAGGGGCCCACTGTTGGTCTTGAGGCGGAGCATATTGCTGTTGCGGAGGCGGTGGAGCCCACTGCTGTTCCTGCGGGGGAGCATACTGTTGTTGCGGAGGGGGCGGCGGACCCCACTGCTGGTCCTGCCGCGGAGCATACTGCTGCGGCGGCGGCGGCGGCGGAGGTGGAGGAGCCCATTGTTGCTCCTGCGGCGGAGCGTACTGTTGTTGCGGAGGGGGTGGCGCACCCCATTGTGGCTGCTGCGGCGGCGCGTATTGTTGCGGCGGTTGTGACTGCTGTGGCGGCTGCTGTGGCTGCGGCGGCGGAGGGTACTGCTGTTGCGGCGGCGCGTATTGCTGCTGCGGCGGGTAGTATTGCGGCGGGCCTTGCGGCGGATAGGGCTGTTGCGGCTGCGGTGGCGGTGGCTGCGGTGGCGCGGCTTTGGCTTTCTTCGCGCAATCCGGGCACTCGGTATACGACGGAGGAACTTCACGCCCGCACTGCGGGCAAACCCACGTGAACATTTACGCCTCTTCCATTTAGTCTACTCTGGGGCCACGCCTATGAACGAATACAGCCGTCCGGCCGCCTCGCGGTCGCGGCGGTAGGAGTGAAACCGGTCGGGCCGGCACATGGTGCAAAGATGGGACGCGTAGATCCGCCCGGGCGTTACACCGGATTCCTCGAGTTGGCGCCGGTTCTCCTCTTCAAGGTCGAGATGGCCCCTGCCCTGCCCTCCGAATTGCGCCATCACCTCGGGCCCCACTTCGTAGCAGCAGGCGCCGATGCCCGGCCCGATGGCGGCGTGCAGGTCCGCGGCGCGCGCGCCGAATCTCTGCTGCATGGCGTCGACAGCGGCCTGCGCGATCCGCGCCGCCGTGCCGCGCCATCCGGCATGCACCGCCGCGACCGCCCGCAGGCGCTCGTCGGCGAGCAGGATCGGGATGCAGTCGGCCGTCTTGACGGCAATCACGTTGCCCGGGGCGCTTTCGAGGAGCGCATCCGCCTGCCCGAGAACCCCCGAGCGGCCCTCGGCGGCCACGCATGCGGCGGAGTGCATCTGCTTGACCGTCGCCAGTTTGGCGAACCGCGATCGGATGTCGCTTTGGCGCGTGCCGAAGCCGTGGATCAGCCACGAGAACGCGTCGAGTTCGCTGACGCGGTAGATATTTTCAGAATCGAGGTAGAACAAGTTACGCCGGATTGTTGACCTGAGCGATGCGCACCTGCTGCTTGAAACTCTCCAGCATGCCCTCGTCGAGGCGGATTTCGGTAGGCCTCTTGGCAAGCGTAGTCATCTGGTCGATCTTGTCCTGAAGCTTGAGCAGCGCGTAGAACAGGTTCTCCGGGCGTGGCGGACAGCCGGTAACGTAAACATCCACCGGCACGATCTTGTCCACGCCCTGAAGAACTCCGTAAGTATTGAACGGGCCGCCGACGCTGGAGCACGCGCCCATCGAGATGCACCACTTCGGGTCGGGCATCTGGTCCCAGATGCGCTTGAGCACCGGCGCCATTTTCAACGTGACGGTGCCGGCGACGATCATGAGGTCCGACTGCCGCGGGCTGGGCCGGAAGACTTCGGCGCCGAATCGCGCGATATCGAACCGCGACGTGCTGGACGCGATCATCTCGATGGCGCAGCAGGCAAGGCCGAACGTAAGCGGCCACAGCGAAGACTTGCGCGCCCAGTTGAAAACGTAATCCACGTTGGTGGTGATAAAGTTCTGCTCGAACTGGTTCTGTATAAAGGAAGCCATCCAGCTCTCCTCGGGGCTAAACCGGATTTTATCACCACCGTCCGCGGGCCTGGAGGCCCGCGTTACTTGGGTTGCGCCGCAACCCGTAGGTACGGCTTGATGGTCTTGTATCCCGGGAACTTCTGAGCGGCTTCCTCGTTCGATACCGCGGCCGTAAGGATCACGTCTTCGCCCTGTTTCCAGTTCACCGGAGTCGCCACCTTGTGTCTTGCGGTGAGTTGCATGGAATCGAGCACGCGCAAAACCTCGTCGAAGTTGCGCCCAGTGGTCATCGGATAGACCAGGATGAGCTTGATCTTCTTGTCCGGTCCGATCATGAATACGTTGCGCACGGTGGCGTTATCTGCCGGTGTGCGGCCTTCGGAGGTGGCGCCCGCTTCCGCGGGGAGCATGTTGTAGAGCTTGGCCACTTTCAACTCGGGATCGCCGATCATCGGGTAGTTCACTCTCGCGCCCTGTGTCTCTTCGATATCGGCGGCCCACTTGCCGTGGCTGGTGACCGGGTCCACACTCAGACCGAGGATCTTGCAGCCTCGTTTTTCGAATTCGGGCTGGAGCTTGGCCATGTAGCCGAGCTCGGTCGTGCAGACGGGCGTGAAATCCTTCGGGTGGGAAAACAGAATCGCCCAGCCATTACCGATCCACTCGTGGAAATTGATCGGGCCCTCGGTGGTCTCCGCGGTGAAATTGGGGGCCTCGTCATTGATGCGTAATTGCGACATTTCCTCTCCTTGATGTTCTGTTGTTGTGCCGATTGTACGCCGGGCGGAATTTGGGCGTCAAATTTATTCGATGCGGAGGGCTTCCACGGGATTCACGCGGGTGGCGCGGCGAGCCGGGATGAGGCACGCAGCGGCGGAGACGACAATCAGGACGACGGCGGAGACCGCGAAAGCGGCGGGATCGCGCGGGCTGACCTGGAACAGCAGGCTCTCCAGGTAGCGGCCGATAGCCAGCGCGGCCGCGCCTCCGGCGATCAGGCCGCCGAAAACTGGAATCATCCCCTGGCGGAAGATCATGCCCAGAACGTCGGCGCGCTCTGCGCCCAACGCCATCCGGATGCCCATTTCCGCGGTCCGCCGATTCACGGCGTAGCTGAGCACACCGTAGGCGCCGATGGCGGCCAGCGCCAGCGCAGCGGCGGCGAAGAGGATCACCAGCATCATCTGGAAACGGCGCTGCGCCACGGAGCGCGACATCACTTCCTCCATGGTGCGCACCTGCGGAATGGTGACTTCGGAGTCGATCTGCCAGATCGCCTGGCGCAGCGCCCCGATAATGGTGCGCGGGTCCATGGCCGTGCGGATCAGGAGCGAGGCGCCCAGGCGCGTGCGGTCCCAGTAGGGATCGTAAAGCATGTTGACGGGTTCGTGATCCAGGCTGGTGCCGCGCACGTCGGGAGTCACGCCGATCACTTCCGAGAGCTTGTCGCTGTGCTTCAGGCGGCGGCCGATCGGATTGAGGTCGCCCCACAGACGCTTGGCGAGACTGCTGGAGATGATCACTGGCCTGCGGCTGCGGTCCTGCTCGCTGAAGTCGCGGCCGTCGCGGAGCGGAATGTTGAGGGTCTTGAAATACCCGGGGCTGATGAAGCGGACGTTGGTGGAGGGGAGTTCGCCGAAGGCGCGGGTGTCGTTTTCGGTGCCGACGATATCGATCCAGGTTTCGCCGGTCAGGGGCAGGGCCGAAACCACGGATGCGGTCTGCACACCGGGAACGCCTGATGCCTTCTCGAGCAGCAGGCGGTAGAACGCCGCGCGGGCGGGCACATCGGGATACTTCGTCGAAAGCAGCGAGACGTTGACCGCCAGCACGCGCTCGACGTTGAAGCCGCGGTCGATGGTCATCAGGTGCGCGAAACTGGCGATCAGAAGGCCGGCGGTCACCAGCAGCGCCGCGCTCAGACCCACTTCCAGGCTGACCAGCGTGTTGCGAACGCGCAGTCCGCGGCGGCTGTCGGTAGCGCCCCGGCTGCCGGACTTCAAGGTCTCAAAAGGAGCCTGTCGGGCCAGCCGGAGCGCGGGAAGCACGCCGAAAGCAAGCCCGGTCAGCAGCGAGACGGCAACCGCGAACGCGAGAACACGGCCATCGAGAGTAGCCTCGCCGATGCGCGGAAGATCCGCGGGCGCGGCGGCAATCAGGGCCTTCACTCCGACCGCCGCCAGCCCGATCCCGAGCGCGCCTCCGGCGGCCGCGAGCAAGGAGCTTTCCACCAGCGACTGCCGGACCAGGCGCATCCGGCTGGCGCCGAGTGCGGTGCGGATCGCTGCGTCGCGCGCGCGCCCCACCACCCGGGCCAGCGAGAGGTTGGCCAGATTGACACAGAGGACCAGCAGCACGGCGCCCACGGCGCACATGATCAGGATCAGCCCGCGCCGCGAATCGCCCACCAGGCGATCCTTGAGAGGCATCAGGCTGGCGCGCACTTCTTCGGGCCACTTGCGCGTGAGATCGGCCTGCACCACGTTCATTTCAGCCTGGGCGCGCGACAGGGAAACGCTGGGACGGAGTCGCGCTACCGGCCAGTAGTTCAGGTCGCCGAAATCCACCACTAGGTCGTCGGTCTTGTATCCCAAGGGCTTGAACAACTCGGCGTCGCGCGGGGCTCCGCCGAAGAGAACTTCGGTCGCGGACGGGAACTGGAAACCGGCGGGCAGGACGCCCGCGACCGCGCACGGCTTGCCATCGACCAGAATTTTGCTGCCGGCGAGGTTCGGGTCGGCATGGAAGCGCCTGCGCCACAGCGAATCGGCGATGAGGACCACGTCGTGCCCGGCGGTGTCTTCGTCGTCGGTGAACAGTCGGCCTTGCTGGGGCGTCGCGCCCAGCACGCGGAACATGCCCGCCGTGACCATCCCGCCACGGACCTGTTCCGGAGGACCGCCGCCGGTCAGGTTGAATGTACTCGACCGCCACATGCCCAGGTCCTCGAAGCTGCTGACCTGCTTCTTGTATTGATAAAAAAGCGCGATATTGACGGGCAGTGCGGGATAGGACTTGAGCAGCCGGGGGGCGACGAGAGTGACGGCAACCAGGCGCTCGGGAGCCGGATACGCCGGGGGGCGCAGCAGAACGCCGTTGACGAGCGAAAAGATGGCGGTATTGGCGCCGATTCCCACGGCGAGCGAAAGGACCACCATCACGGCGAAGGCACGGTCCCGCAGGAGGCTCCGGATTGCGTAGCGCATCATTAGCTAATACGCATTCGAGGGGAATCAGTTCGCAGGAATCTGATATAGCAGAATCGATTTCCCGATCTTCGCCACCGGCCGGTAGCCCTCCAGCCAGGCAAAGGCCAGGTCGCTCCTGCCGCGCTGCTGCGCCACCATCCAGCCGTAATTCTCGCGCATCGTGTAGCTCAGCGCGACCCAGCCGGTAACAGGTTGGTAGGGCTCGAGGCCGTCCCAGTTCGGAAGCCCAAGGCGCGTGTCGTCGCCGGTATACAGGCAGGCCATGTGGAGATACGGGACGTTGCGGCGGCGCAGCTCGGCGGCGAGGCGGCCCATGTCCTGGCCCCAATCGAGATCGGAATCGACCAGGACGCGCTCCGGATGTGCGGCGGCGAATTCGTTGAAATAGGCGAGGTAGTCGGGGTGGGCGAGCGCGCCAGAGACGGCGACCCACGCGAACAGCAGGACGACGGCCCAGCGGGCGCGACGCCACAGCCAGACGGCCCCGATGCCGGCGGTGATGGCGAGCATCGGGTATAGCGGCAGGAGGTACCGCACGCCGATGTTGAGCGTGGTAGGCAGATTCACCAGCAGCATGACGAGAGCCAGTGCGGGCGGGATGCGCTGCGCCGGCGAGCACGCCCGCGCCGTCAGCGCGAGCAGCAGCAGGGCGATCGGGGTCTTTACGGCGAGCGCTACGGGGAAGAAGTACCACCAGCCGTGAAAGCTGTGCCGGCCGAGAAGGTACGCGGTGTGGCCGGCCTCGATGTGGGTGTGGACCTGCCAAAGCCCGTCGAGGATCGCAGGCGCCGGGAGGGGGATGGCCGCGAGCACTGGCAGCGGGATGGGCTCGGTTACGCGCCCAAAAGAGAAGCGATACGCGCCCCAGGCCAACAGAAAGGCCACGGGGAGCCAGAGCCACGAGCGGCCTCGCATTGGCTTGCGAGAGATCAGGACAATCGCAATTACGCATACCGGAACCAGGAGCAGGCTCGAGAATTTGGAGAGCACCGCGAGCGCCAGGCCTGCTCCGAAGACGACGCTGTGACGCCGCGTAGGCTCCTCCCACCAGCGCCAGAACGTGTAGAGCGCGGTGCAGACGCCGGCGCCGACCGCCATGTCCATGGTGGCCAGCCCCGCGTGGGCAAGCACCGGGGGCGTGTTGGTGAAGAGGAAAACGGGTGCGAGTCCGCCCCATTCGCCGAGAAGTCGGCGGCCCCAAAACCAGACCACGGTGCAGGCCAGGATGAAGAACGGCAGGATCCCAATGCGGGCAAGCGTGAGAGCCTTCGCCGGGCGGGGGACGCTGTTGAGAACGGCGTTGCCCTCGCGCCAGCGGTCGGGTTGGTTCTGCGAACGCGCGCCATAGAGATAAGGGCCGGCGGCGATAGCCAGCCGTGCCAGCGGCGGATGGAACGCGCCGTACGTGTAACGGCCCAGGTCCAGATACTGCATGCCGCAGCCGATGTTGGGAGTCTCGTCGGAAGTCTGCGAAACGCCGCGATAGGTAGCGGCGATGCGCGCCACGCCGATCGCGGTGAGCAGCAGAAAGATCAGTGTCGGTCTGGACGGCAGCAAGCGATGATCCAAGGGAACGCCTCGATGAGCCGCACCTGGGGGAATGACGCCTCCAGGAACGGGCCGAACGTGCGCAGATTCCAGTGTTGCACGTGCTCCGGGTGATCGCCCAGGCGCGCCAGGTGCTTTCCGCGAAGCACGTTGCCGATGCGAAAGTACGGCTCGTACGGCACCGAGAAGACGACGGCGCGGCGCGCCACCCGTTGCAGCTCTTCGGCGGCGGCGCGCGGGTGGTCGAGGTGTTCGAGGACTTCGAGGCAGGTGACCACGTCGAAGCTCCGGGAGCCGAATGGCAGAGCCTGCACCGAGGCCAGCACCTGGGCGGCGGATTCGGGATTGCGATCCAGCAGCACCGTGCGCGCGTTCTTCGGTAGCGCGACGCGCCGCAGCATCTCGCCTTCGCCGCAGCCGGTATCCAGCACCGACTCCGGGGCGAGCTCGGCAATGATAGCGGCGATGCGCGAAAAGAACCGGCCGATGACGAAGCGCACCACCGGATTGGCGTCGTCGTACTTCTGCTGGCGGAACACCTAGCGCGGGCGCTCCCGCCGGGCAGCGCGCAGCCGGAACACGTGGCGGATGTAATGCAGGGGATGGAGCGCGTGAACCTTGCTCTGGCCGCGCACGCGTTTGCGCATTTCATAGCCGCACTCGTGTACCTCGCCGACGGTGCCGCGCACCAGGATCTCCATCAGGCTCTTGTAGCCGAGCGGGCGGAGCTCGACCTCTTGAATCGCCGAGCGGCGCACCAGGTAGCAGCCGGAGAGCGGGTCGGATACTCGGGAATAGACTTCGGGCAGCAGCAGGCGGCCGATCTGCGCCGCGCCCCAGGAGGTGATCCGCCGCGTCAGGCCCCAGTCGCCGAGCCCGCCGCCATCCCCGTGGCGCGTGGCCACCACAAGATCGGCGCCTTCCGTTCGTTCGAGCAGGCGGCCGAGCACGTCGGGTGGATGCTGAAAATCGGCATTGATGGTGCCGAGCAGGGGCCCACGCGCCACCTGCCACCCGCGAATCACGGCGACCGCCAGCCCGCCTTCGTTGCGTCGCCGCACGACGCGCAATTCGGGAAAGGTCTCGGCGATCCCGGCGGCGATTTCCCACGTGCGGTCGGCGCTATCGTCATCGACCACGATGACTTCATACCGCCCGGGAAACACCGCATCCAGCGTCCGTCGAACCGCGGCCAGGAAGTCCGCGATATTTTCGCGCTCGTTGAGTGTCGGCACCACGAGAGACAAAAGAAGGGCCTCGGGCGGCGTCTCCAGCGAGGGCACGGCAAGCGGCCCTGTCGGCGCATCGATCACGCGCGGCGCGTCGCGGCTCTGGGGCAGTACTGCCAAACCTTACTGTAACCCAGGCGCACCACAAATAACTGGTGCGATTGAAACGATTTCGTGTATACTGTCACGACCGGAAGTCGGAGGGCACCACCATGAGGGGAATCTGGGTAATCACCGTATGCGTCTGTCTCGCGGGCCGGGCCGGCGCGCAGACGTCCACGGATGAACTGATCCAGGCGATACGCAACAACGATCTCGCGGGATTGAAAGCCGCGTTCGCCAAAGGCGCGAACGTCAATGCCCGCGACAGTCGCGACACGACGCTGCTCATGTACGCGGCGTCGTCAGGCAGCGCCGAAGCAGTCAAGCTGCTGCTCGACAGCGGGGCCGATGTCAACGCGAAAAACCAGTTCGCGAATACCGCCCTGACACTCGCCGCCGACCAGCCGGAGAAGGCGCGGCTGCTGATTGAAAAGGGCGCCGATGTCAACGCCGCGACCAAGCTGGGCCGCACGCCGCTGATGATCGCGGCCCACTGCGCCGGATGCTCGGGAACCGTCAAGCTGCTGCTCGAAAAGGGCGCGGACCCGAAAGCCATCGACAGCCGCAAGCGGACCGCGATTCAGGAAGCCGCCACCGTGGACGACTTGGACAGCGTCAAGCTTCTGTTGGCAAAGGGTGTGGACCCGGACGTCCCCGACGTCGATGGTTTCACTTCTTTGATGTGGGCCGCGTCCAACTGCAACCTGGAAGAGACGAAACTCCTGCTGGCGCGCAAGGCCAACGTGAATGCAGCCAACCTGGGCCAGGGCGAGGTGAAGTTCGGCAAGATCCAACTCGTTCACCTCACGCCCCTGATGCTGGGCTCGACGTTCTGTGGGACGGACATGGTCAAGACCCTGCTCGATGCCGGCGCCAGGGTGAACGAGGCCGATGGCCGGGGGATGACGCCGCTGATGTTCGCGGTGAGCTCCGAGGCGCAGAAGGCTCCGGTGGTGAAGATGCTTCTCGCGGCCGGCGCGGACGTGAACGCCAGGAGCAAAGCCGGCGAGACCGCGCTCGATTGGGCCGGCAAATTTGGGAGCCCGGAGGTCCTCAGCACGCTGGCCGCAGCCGGGGCCAAGGAGGGCTTGCCCTACAGCCCGCCGCAGCGCAAATCCGCCGGGCAGCAGACGGCGAGCCAGGCCGTGGAGAAGGCCACCGCGCTGCTCCAGAGAACATCCACGGAGTTCTTCACCCAATCCGGTTGCGTGAGCTGCCATCACCAGGCCTCGGCCATGATGGCCACGAGCGCCGCGCGGCGGGTCGGAGTGAAGGTCGACGCCGCGGCCGCCGCCGGCCACGTGAAGATGATCGAGGGCGAGACCAGGGCTTTGCAGCAGTTCCTGGTGGAGCGCTACGATGTGGGCGGCGCCTCGGATCCGTGGGCCGCGATGCTGCTGGCCGCTGGATCTCAAGACTACCCGCCCAGCCGGCTCACCGACATGATCCTCTCTTACGTGGTGAGTTTCCAGGGCCGCGACGGGTCCTGGTGGTTCGGAGGCGTCTCGCGCGCGCCGTCGGAAGAGGGGCACTTTGCGCGTACCGCGCTGGCCATTCGAATCATGCAACTCTACCGTACGCCCGGCACGAAAGCGGACCTGGACCGCCGCATCGCCCGCGCCCGCGATTACCTGCTGAACAACCAGGCGGAGACCAACGACGAGGCCGCATTGCAGATCCTCGGCCTCCACTGGGCGGGCGCCGGCGACGCCAAGGTGAGTGCCCTGGCAAATAAGCTGGTCGCGGCGCAGCATGCGGACGGCGGC
>Ga0335079_10000548_pt1 | contig 43187 bp, 42 predicted proteins | sample Lox_Sample_33_FD_206719 | JGI IMG/M metagenome (GOLD analysis project Ga0335079, IMG submission 206719) | Soil microbial communities from Loxahatchee National Wildlife Refuge, Florida, United States - Lox_Sample_3.3 | ecosystem: Environmental > Terrestrial > Soil > Wetlands | place: USA...
GAACCTCTAGTGTGCCAGTTGTCCCGCCAGGGGCAGTGCTGGGTAGCTATGTTCGGTCGGGATAACCGCTGAAAGCATCTAAGCGGGAAACCCACCTCAAGACTAGATCTCCCGGGGAGCAATCCCCCTGAAGACCCCCGGTAGACCACCGGGTTGATAGGCTGGGCGTGTAAGGGTGGTAACATCCTAAGCTAACCAGTACTAATAGGTCGTGCGGCTTAACCACTAATTTTCTGCTTCTGACAGATTCAGCTTTTCTGTGCACCTTGCTTATTCAGTGTCAAACATGTTCATAGGTTTCTCGGTGGCTATACCGGAGGGGTCACACCCGTTCCCATCCCGAACACGGAAGTAAAGTCCTCCAGGGCCGATGATACTATGACCGAGAGGTCATGGGAAAGTAGGACGTCGCCGGGATATTTTTAAGCCCATCATCCATTCGATGATGGGCTTTTTTTATTTTTCCACAAGAATCCTGAGGAGTCGCTCATAATCGGCTGAGCTTGAGCAGCATACGACTTGCAGTTTGAATCGGGTATGTGTATCATTGCTCCATTGCTCATCTGAATGCGGAAAAAAGAACAAGACGGTATGGCTGAAAAGAAAAACGATACTCCGGTAACGACAAACCGCAAAGCTTTCCACGATTATTTCGTCGAAGAGACCTATGAAGCCGGGCTTGCACTCCAGGGGACCGAGGTAAAATCCTTACGTCTCGGCCTCGCCAACCTGACGGACAGCTACGCTATCGTCAAGAACAATGAGCTGTTCCTGTTTAATGCGAATATAGGCCCTTATCCCTACGGCAACATCATGAACCACGAACCGCTTCGGACGCGAAAACTGCTCCTTCATAAAGAGGAAATTCGAAAATTGACCGGAAAGATTGCCCAAAAGGGTTACACACTCATTCCGCTCAAGGTCTATTTCGTCCGCGGGAAGGCGAAAGTCCTCATCGGCCTCGCGAAGGGCAAAAAAGCATTTGATAAGCGCGAGACGATCAAGGAAAAGGAATCGAAACGCGAGGTGGAACGCACGGTGAAGGAGAGGAGCCGTTGAGCCGTACTTATTAAGATGATTTCTGCTAAAATAGTCATGTTAATCCTAATCACATTTTAAACCAGTGTCCCGCATGCGTAGCACTCCTCGTCCCTGTCTCCAGGGCGATAGTTCATCCCGAGAAGGAGAATACTATGAAGAAGAACATCGTCGGATTGATCGCCACTATTATTATAGCAGCGCTTGCGGCAGGATCAGCCATTGCCGCCCCGAAGATCGAGGGGAAGGCTGTGGAGTACACGGCTGGCGGCGTGACCATGAAGGGGTATCTCGCCTATGATGCGAACAGGCAGGGCAAGCGGCCGGGAGTCCTGGTAGTGCACGAGTGGTGGGGACACAATGAATATGCGCGCATGCGGGCGCGGATGCTTGCCGAGATGGGCTACTCCGCCCTTGCGGTCGACATGTACGGCGACGGCAAGCAGGCAATGCATCCCGATGAGGCGGGCAAGTTCTCGTCAGAGGTCATGCACCATTTTCTCGACACGGGAAAGGCGCGGTTTGAAGCTGCCATGGACTTCTTGAAGAAGCAGCCCACCGTGGATCCTGACCGGATGGCGGCGATCGGCTACTGCTTCGGCGGCGGTGTTGTCCTGAACATGGCGCGTCAGGGCGCAGATCTTAAAGCCGTGGCCAGTTTCCACGGCAGCCTGGCCGCTGTCAAGCCGGCTGCGGCAGGTGTGGTAAAGGCCAAGATCCGGGTCTACAACGGCGCAGACGACAAGTTCACTCCCCAACAGGCGATCGACGCCTTCAAGAAGGAAATGACCGACGCTAAAGTGGACTTCAAGTTCATTAATTATCCCGGCGCGGTCCACAGCTTCACAAACCCTGATGCGACCGAGCTGGGGAAAAAGTTCAATCTTCCCATGATGGCATACAATGAAAAGGCCGACAAGGAGTCCTGGGCGGATCTGACGAAGTTCTTCGCAGAGGTCTTACAGAAATAACTGCGGAATACGAGAACCAACCTTCGGCGCTGGACGATCCGTCCTGCGCCTTCGTTATGTAAGGGATGGTTTCCCGCCTTTAGCGGACAAATGATTGTGATGTAACCTGCCAACTCTCTTATCCTTTCATGCACCGATAGGTCGGGTTGGAATTGTCGCGAAACCTCAGGCCCAAGATAGCGCGGAAACAAAAAAAGAGGCCGGTCATGGCAATCGAGAAAATCCAGAAGAGATTGCGTCAATTTGCGAGCAGGGAAAAGGCAAAGGTTCTCCGGGGGTTCTTCAAGACCGGTCCCGGCGAGTACGGAGAAGGAGACCTCTTTCTCGGCGTCGCAGTCCCGGACATCCGAAAGGTGGCAAAGGAATTTTGCAACACACCGCTCAATGATGTGCTGAAGCTGCTTTCATCGCAGCATCATGAAGAACGTCTGCTCGCGCTCCTCATGCTCACGCAGGTTTTTGACGAGGGCGACGAGTCCTTGAAGAGGAAGATATTCGGCCTCTATCTCGGGAACACCCGCTTTATCAATAACTGGGATCTCGTTGATATATCGGCGCCGAACATCGTCGGAGCCTGGCTTGTAGGCAGGAGCAGAAAGCCGCTCCACAGTCTGGCGAATTCACGCGACCTCTGGAAGCGGCGCATTTCGATTCTCTCAACGCTCGCATTTATCCGTCAGAACGATTTCAACGACGCGCTCATGATCTCGCGGATATTGCTCACCGACAAGCACGATCTGATCCACAAGGCTGTTGGCTGGATGCTCCGGGAGATCGGCAAACGTGATCGCCGCGTTGAAGAGGAATTTCTCATGCGCCACTACCGGCACATGCCGAGGACCATGCTGAGGTACGCTATCGAACGGTTCCCCGAACGGCTGAGGAAAAGCTACTTGAATGGCGTGCGGTAGGGGGGAAGGCGCAGACAAGACTTCCCGCGCGGGATGAAAAACTCATGAGGCGGTTATTGGCCTGCTTGCGTGGCTTTCTTCCCCTCTGGAGGTTGCGCTGTCCCGCTCATGTTCTTTTCGGGAGTCGGGGAATCGGACGCCTTCTGCTCAACCCGAGACCCGGGGATCTCCGCGGGCTTGTGTCGATTCGGCGAGAAGTTGGGGTCAAGCTCATAGGCCTTGTCAAAATTATCGATAGACTTCTTTCTGCTCGCTGCGTCTCCGGAGCGACCCTTCAGGTAGTAAGCATACCCGAGATAATAATAAGCCTCTGCATCGGGATCGATCGATACGGATTCCTCGAGTTCTTCGATGGCGGCATCGAGGTTTTTAGCCCTGAGTTGAGCGAGGCCCTTCTCGAGGTGAACGGCCGCGGCCTTAGTATCGAAGAGCTCCTCTTCAGCGCTTGCAACTGCAGTGATTGCCGAAAGAAGCAGGCAGATTACGACCAAGACCAAGGTTTTTCTCATCATCTCCTCCTCTTGTCCCGTCATGAATTCAACAATAACATAGGGCTGTCACGGATGTCAACAATACTGTCGCATCCGAGATGCTGGTAGACAAAATTGTCGAACAGTATTAAGGCTGCAGAGAGCGCCTAGAATCGAGCTTTTAAAGGATTAGCACGCGATCTCGCTCGACAAAACTTACCTTTTTCCCCTTCCGACATGCCGACTATCCGTCTGAAAACACGGAAAATCAGCATGCTTATAAATGGCATGCGAATTGTAATAAGGATAGGGAGCGCGAACAATGGACACTGCCATCCCCTCTCCTCCCCGGATGTCCCCCTGGCAGTGTCCGTTGTTCCAGCTTTTTTACGGCTGAGGAGGCTTCCATGTTCTTTAACTCATATAAATGCCAAAATATCGGACCTGGAGAACTTCATGATATGGTTCAAAGGGGGAAGGATTTTCTCCTGCTCGACGTGCGAACGCCCCGGGAGTACACAGGAGATGCTATAGAAAATTCCACCCTGATCCCCCTCCAGGAGTTGGAACATCGTGTACGGGAATTACCTCGGGACAAGGAGATCGTGGTGTATTGCCGGGTTGGCAACCGGAGCGCCTATGCCTGTTCATTCCTTGCCCGGCTGGGATATCGAGTAAAAAATCTTGAAGGCGGGATCATGCTATGGAACAGAGCTGGACTTGCATCAATGTCGAGGGTTTGAACTTGAGAACATGCCGGTTGGTCATCACAACGGCCCTGGTGCTCCTGCTGATGCTGTTGACTCTTGTCGTGGCGTCCTTCAGTTATGCCGCCGAGCGAGACTGTAGACATCGGCGGGCCAAGGAGCTGCTCTTCACGGGCCGGACCGTGGACGCGGATGAGGCGCTCCGGATAGGGCTCGTCAACAAGGTAGTTCCGCCGGACCAGCTCGACGCGGAAGCGTACCGGCTTGCGCTCAGGATCGGCGGCAACAGCCTGAGTTCGCTCCGCGCCGTCAAGATGCTGATGAACTTCGGGCTGAACGAGGGGTATGCGGTGGGCCTGAAGGAAGAAGTTACGGCGTTCAGCGAAGCGTTTAACCCGGATACGAACCAGTGGGAACGGCTCTAGAGAGAAGGTCCTGAAAGGGACGCTCCGGGGGCGCAGCAGGGCCTGACGAAGGCAATTAAAAAGGGAGAACGGCCGCAGGATGCAGATCGGCGGACCGAAAACAGAACCGAAAACAGAGAGGGAGGAATGAAAAATGGGGATCAGTGCGTGGCATGTCATGCGGGAAAAAATTCATGTGGGGCCAGACACAACAGCGCGGGAGGTGGCGATGAAGATCATTTCATCGGGACTTGCCGCAATGCCGGTCGTGGACAACAACCGGGAAATCCTGGGAGTTGTGTCGGAGAACGCGATTCTGGACGCGATACGTGAGGAGCGGGACCTGGAGCAGATCGCGGCGTCGACGATTATGGTACCTGCACCGATCATCACCGATGCGGACACCCCGACGAAGGAGCTCATCAATCTGCTCCTGAAGAGCTGCTGCTCCGTGGTCACGGTGGTGAAGGACAATAAATATGTGGGCGTGGTGAGCAGGCACATGCTCATGGACATCTTTACGTCGCCCCACTATACGCGGTTCGCGGCCAAGGACCGGAAGGCCCCGTTCGCCTGCAAATAGAATGATCATGGTTCCGGAGCCCGGGTAATGACGTGTGGACGAGGTATGTCCCTGTCAACCCGCGACTCCCCCGATCGGGAGGAGGTTTTGATGTACATCGCAGACACCAAGACATGGTACCTGGAAAGGCTGATCCGGCTTGTCGCCGGCATCCTCGTGCTCGGGAGCGTGATCCTCGGCTTCTCCGCGAGCAGCAAGTGGTTCTATTTTTCGGGCTTTGTGGGCTTTATGCTCACGATTTTTGCCTTGACAGGGTTCTGCCCGATGAGTATTATACTCCACGCTTTTGGGGCGCGGGAGCGCTGCGACGGCTAGATCGATCTTTTTTGCAAAGGAGTTTGTCATGCCATTCTATGAGTATACCTGTGAACAGTGCGGGAAGGATTTCGTGCTCCTCCAGTCGGTGACGGCGAAGGCCGAGGATACGGTGTGCCCCTACTGCAGCGAGAAAAAGGCACAGAAGAGGGTCTCCAAGTTCGCGTCGCCCGGTAGCGGGCATTCCAGCTGCGGCACCGGCGGCCATTCCTGGGGCGGCGGTTGAGGCATCTAGGGAATCCGCCGTGAGCGGATCAGAAATCCCAAGCCTGAGAGTCTGATGATTCTCAGGCTTTTTTTGCGACAAATCCCGGCATGGCACGCGGCGGTTCGGAGAGGCGGGCGCACAGCGCACACCAGGGAGATCTCCAAATTGTGTTTGAATGAACCGGGGGAGTTGTTCTATAATGCTTTGCAGGCAAGTATCTGAATTGCTTGTTCACCTCGGTGAACTGCGCGTCCTGTGTGGAGAATCGCCTAAACAATCATGGGTTCCGTTTCTCTCAAGACCTTTCTGAATCCCCGTTACTGGTACGCCTGGCCGGTGCTGGCGCTCATGGTCCTGCTCGCCTGGACGCCGCGGCGCATACTGCGGTTCCTGGGCAGCGGCCTGGGCACGGTCATCTCATGGATCCCATCGTCCAACCGCCGCTATGCCGAGCGGAACCTCGAATTGTGCTTCCCGGAGAAGAGCCCGGCTGAACGCCGGAGGCTGATGAAGCAGCATTTCCGCCTGAGCGGGTTCGCCACGCTCAGTCTCGGCGTGGCCTGGTTTGCCCCGCCGTGGAGGCTCAAGCGGTTCATCGCGGTCCGCGACCGTCACTACCTCGAGGATGCTGTGGGCCGCGGGAACGTTATCATGCTCGCCCCGCATTTTATCGGGCTTGATATGGGCGGCGCGCGTCTCGCGTCAGAACGCTCCCGGAAGTACGTCAGCATGTACCGCAAAGCGAGGGACCCGCTCCTGGAATACCTGTTCCAGCGGCGAGCTCGGTTCGGGTCCGTCATCATCGAACGGAACGCTGGCCTGAAGCCGATCATCCGGTGTCTCCGTGAGGGAAGGCCATTTTACTATCTGCCCGACCAGGACATGGGAGATCGCGCCAGTGTCTTCGTCCCGTTCTTCGGCATCCCTGCGGCGACCGTCACGGCGCTAAGCCGCATTGCCCTGGCCACGAATGCCGTGGTTGTGCCCTTTATCACGCGCATCCTCCCGAACGCCTGCGGCTACGAGGTACGGTTCTACCCTCCCCTCGAAAACTTCCCGACCGACGATCCCGTGGCCGATGCCACCCGCATGAACCAGGCCATCGAACAGTGGGTTCGCGAGATGCCCGAGCAGTACATGTGGTCCTACCGGCGCTTCAAGACCCGACCCAACAACGAACCCTCGCTCTATAGCAAATAGTTCGGAGCTTGGAGCTGGGATGCCGGCACAGTGAGGATGAACAGGGGTGAGCGTCCCGGTGAAACAAAACCGTCACAGGTTTACGTGATCGGTGCTTATGTGCATCGACGCGGGAGGTAGAATTTGCCTGTGCTTCGATCTCCAAACTTTCCTATGTCCACGTGGAAACTGCTCGATACGGGCGCAAATACCGGCGCCTACAACATGGCCGTCGACGAGGAGCTGCTGGCCCGTGCGCAGGCGGGCGACGCAATGCCGGTGCTTCGGTTCTACACGTGGGATCCGCCGGCGGTATCGATCGGCAGGTTCCAGGACAGGAAGTCGGCCGTGAATGCCGAGGCATGCAGGCATCACGGGTTCGAAGTCGTGCGACGCATCACGGGCGGCAGGGCGGTGCTGCACCGTCGGGAACTGACCTACAGCATCGTCGCCCGTTCGGATCAACCGCTCTTCCCGCCGAGCGTGCTGGGGACCTACCGGGTCATTGCCGCCGGGCTCGTTGCCGGGCTCCGGACCTTGGGGCTTTCCGCCGAGGCGGTCTCCCGGGAGGGCAGGCACGCTTCTCTCGTAAGGAAGCAAGCGAAGGGCCCCGCCTGTTTTTCCTCTCCTTCGTGGTATGAGATCGTCGTGCATGACCGAAAGATCGTCGGCAGCGCCCAGCGAAGGGTGAGCGGCGCATTCCTCCAGCACGGCTCGATCCTCCTGGACTACGATCCGGGTCTGGAAGCGGAGGTCATCCCCGGGGAGTGCGCGGGAGACGGAGTGACCTGCGTCAAGCGGGAACTCGGCCGGGAGGTCTCGACGGAGGAACTGAAAAAAGGCGTGCTGCAGGGACTCACCGCCGCGCTCGGGATTGTCATTTTATCGTGATCAGCTGTCCCAGGCTTGACGGATCGGCACCTTCTCTCTATACTCAAGGAAATATTGAGACTCGAGCGTGAAAGCAGGAGGGAACATGGCGTTCAGGGAAATGGGACCGGAGCTGATCCCGGACAACCCGTTTAAGCTGATCGGCAGGGACTGGATGCTGATCACGGCAGGATCACCGGAGAAGTTCAATTCTATGACCGCGAGCTGGGGCGGGTTGGGTGTGCTCTGGGAGCGGAAGGCGGCGTTCTGCTTCATCCGGCCCACCCGGTATACGTACGAGTTCGTCGAAGCCTCGCCACTCTTCACCCTGTGCTTCTTCCCGGAAAAACACCGCAAGGCCCTCAGCTTCTGCGGCAGCCATTCGGGAAGGGACCGGAACAAGATCCTGGAATCCGGCCTCAGGCCGGTCAAGGAAGCGGGAGTGGTCTATTTCCAGGAGGCACGGCTCGTCCTTGTCTGCAGGAAGATCTATTCCCAGGACATCGACCCAGGCCTGTTTCTCGATCCCTCCATTCAGGACATGTATCCGCAGAAGGACTATCACCGGATGTACGTCGGCGAGATCGTGAAGTGCCTGGTGGGCGAATAGGCCCGATGTTGCCGCGGCGGCGCGGGGACATGGGGATCCGGCCGTCTAAAGGGTCCGCGCTCCCGGGAGATCATCAATGGCTACGCACATCACCTCTCCGGCCGTTATCCGGGCCGTGGGAAACAAACCGAAGATCATCGAGGAATACATCGGCCGGGTGAACTCCAAGACCGGTGCGCTCAGCATCGCCCGGATGAAAAGTCCGGCAGGGTGGGTCGAGCCGGGGCAGACACCCGAATTTGATGAGTACACGGTCGTTCTTTCCGGCATGCTGCGCGTGGCGACGCAAAGCGACAGATTCGATGTCCGTGCCGGCCAGGCGATCATCACGCACAGGGGCGAATGGGTGCAGTACAGCACGCCCGGCCCGGACGGGGCGGAGTATGTTTCCGTATGCCTGCCCGCCTTTGGCGCGGAGACGGTGCATCGTGACGATGAGGACCAGCGCTGAGCGGGAGAGTGCGGACGGCGATCCCGACCGCTCGTGACGCGGACCGCACGTACCATCGAGATCCTCGTTGAGGGAATCATCTTTCCCTCGCTCCTCACCCTGTTCTGATATAATAGGAGAGAGTTTGCTTCGCGCGGCTTATCGTGCGGTCGATTCCGTGGCTTCCTTTTGTCCCGGGATGCGATCGCCGCAGGAACCATGAGCCCCGAAGCCGATGCCTGGCCTGAGATCCCGACATCCCAACATTGCTGCACAGGTGACCTGCATGCAGGAGACCCGAAAAGAGCCCCCCAAAGCGATTTATCTGAAGGACTATCGCCCTCCTGATTACCGCATCGAAACGACCAATCTCGCCTTCGAGCTGGACGAGACGCGGACCGTGGTCCGGTCAACCCTGGCCGTGTCCTGCAATCACGACCGCTGCGACGGCATCCGTCCGCTCGTGCTGAACGGCAGGGACCTGGTGCTCATATCCGTGAAGCTCGACGGACAGACCCTGCACGAACAGGATTACAAGCGCGACGCGGAAACACTGACGCTGCTGCCGGTCCCGGAATCGTTCGTTCTCGAGATCGAGACCGAGATCAATCCCGCCGCGAACACGGAACTGACCGGCCTCTACCTGTCGTCCGGCAACTTCATCACCCAGTGCGAGGCGGAGGGGTTCCGGAGAATCACCTACTACCTCGACCGGCCGGACGTGCTGGCGCGATTCTTCACGACCATCGTCGCTGACAAGACGAAATATCCCGTGCTGCTGTCCAACGGGAACCTGATCGGGTCGGGTGAACTCGGAAACAACCGGCACTTCGCCAAATGGCACGACCCCTTCCCCAAGCCGGCCTACCTCTTTGCGCTCGTCGCCGGCGACCTCGCGCGCATCAGCGATACCTTCACCACCCAGTCGGGACGGAAGGTGGACCTGCACATCTTCGTCCAGCACCATAACACGGACAAGTGCGGCCACGCCATGGAATCGCTCAAGCAGGCCATGCAGTGGGATGAGAGGACTTACGGCAGGGAGTACGACCTCGATGTCTTCATGATCGTGGCAACGGACGATTTCAACATGGGCGCCATGGAGAACAAGGGACTGAACGTCTTCAATTCAAAGTACGTGCTCGCGCGGCCGGACACGGCCACGGACGGGGACTTCCAGGGCATCATGGGCGTTGTCGGGCACGAATATTTTCACAACTGGTCGGGAGACCGGGTCACGTGCCGCGACTGGTTCCAGCTCTCGCTCAAGGAAGGATTTACCGTGTTCCGCGACCAGCAGTTCATGGAGGACATGACCTCGCGCGGCGTGAAGCGCATCAGCGACGTCAACATCCTCCGGAGCAGCCAGTTCCGGGAAGACGCCGGCCCGATGGCCCATCCCGTCCGTCCGGACTCCTACCTGCAGATCAACAACTTCTATACGCTCACGGTCTACAACAAGGGCGCGGAAGTGATCCGCATGCTCCACACGCTCCTCGGTCCCGGGGGATTCCGGAAGGGCACGGACCTCTACTTCTCCCGTCACGACGGACAGGCCGTTACGATCGAGGATTTCGTCCGGGCAATGGAGGACGCCAACTCCACCGACCTGGCCCAGTTCAGGCTGTGGTATTCCCAGGCGGGAACACCCGAGCTCCGGGTCTCCCGTTCCTACGACGCCAAGGCCAGGACCTACAAGCTCGTGATCCGGCAGCACACCCCCCCAACGCCGGGACAGCCCGTGAAGAAGCCGATGCACATCCCCGTCGCGCTCGGGCTCCTGGGCAGGGACCGGCGGGAGCTGCCACTTCGTCTGGATGACAGGCGATCCGGTCCCGGCGGGACCATCGTGCTGGAGCTCCGGAAGGAAACGGAGACGTTCCTGTTCGCCGATATTCCCGGGGAGCCGGTGCCGTCGCTGCTCCGTCACTTTTCCGCGCCCGTCAAGCTCGCGCTGGACCTGACCGACGAGGAGCGGCTCTTCCTGATGGCCTACGACAGCGACGAGTTCAACAGGTGGGACGCGGGTCAGCAGCTCGCGGTGAAGCTCGTCCTGGGCCTGGTGAAGGACCATCAGCAGGGGAGGGCGCTTGCGCTCGATGAAGCCTTCATCAACTCTTTCGGGAAGCTGCTCGAGAGCAAAATGCAGGACAAGTCCTTCCAGGCCTTCGCCCTCTCGCTGCCCCCGGAAAGCTATCTCGCGGACTTCATGGACGTGATCGATCCGGCCGCCATTTACGAAGCGCGGCGGTTCGTGACGCGGACGCTCGCCGGAAAGCTGAAGCAGACCTTCCTCTCCGTCTACTACACGAACCAGGACACGGGCCCGTACCGGACGGACCAGGCATCCATCGGCCGCAGGAGCCTCAAGAACATCTGCCTTGCCTACCTCATGGAGCTGAACGAGCCCGGCGTCCGGAAGCTCTGCGTCGAGCAGCTCCAGAACGCCTCGAACATGACCGATGAGGTGGCGGCGCTGGCAGCGCTGGCCGGCGTTGACTGCCCGGAGCGCGGGCCCGCGCTCGAATCCTTCTACCGGAAGTGGAAGGACGACCAGCTGGTCATGGATAAATGGCTTGCGATCCAGGCGCTGTCGCCGCTGCCGGACACGCTGTCGGTCGTGAAGCGGCTGACGACGCACGCCGCCTTTACCTTCAGGAACCCGAACAAGGTGCGCGCCCTGATCGGCTCTTTCGGACAGGGGAACCCGGTGCGGTTCCACGACCCGGGCGGCGAGGGATATGTGTTCCTCGCGGACGTGGTCCTGGAATTGGACCCCGTGAACCCCCAGATCGCGGCCCGGCTCGTTTCTCCCTTTACGTTATGGAAGCGCTACGAGGGAAAACGCAGGGGCCTCATGAAGGCGCAGCTGGAACGGATCGCGAAGACGGAGCGGCTGTCCCGGGATGTGTACGAGATCGTGACCAAGAGCCTCGCGTAACATACCCTGCGCCGGCCCTCCCGGAGCGGGCCGGTGATGTTCTCAACAGAAACAAGAAAGGCAGCCTCAGTGAGGCTGCCTTTTCTCGTTTTACACAAACAAGCGTTGCTGCTTATTGAATGGTCTTGCTGCCCTCATTTGAAAAAGCGCTCTCGACCCCGGAACTGTTCATCGCCGTCACCGTGAAGTAATAGGTGCCGGGAGCGAGGTTGCTGATGACATAGTTCGTCACGTTGCCGGCGTTTATCGACGTGCCGTAGTTGCCTGATGCGGTCCCGTAATATACTTTATATCCGGTCAGGTTCGTGAGCGGCGTCCCGTCGGTATTGGTCGTCGGCGCAGTCCACGTCAGGCTGGCTGACCCGTTGACCACCGTAAGGACGGTCGTTGCCGAAACGTTCCCTGATATTGCCGTGATCGTGGTGGAGCCCGTGGCTATTGGCGTTGCCAGGCCGTTCGAGCCTGCCGCGTTGCTGATCGCCGCTACTGCGGTGTTCGATGAGCTCCAGGTGACCGACGCGGTCAGGTTCTGTGTCGTGGTGTCCGAATAGGCCCCCGTTGCGGTGAACTGCCGGTTCGTTCCGAGACCGGTGCTGGGATTGGCCGGCGTGATCGCGAGAGAGAGCAGTATCGCGGGATTCACGGTCAGGATCGCCGTCCCCGACACGCTTCCCGATGCGGCGGTGATCGTCGTGGTGCCCGAGCCCACGGACGTTGCCAGGCCGTGCGAGCCCGCCGCGTTGCTGATGGTTGCCGTGGCAATGTAGGATGAGCTCCAGGTAACCGTGTTGGTCAGGTTCTGCGTCGTATTGTCGGCATAGGTGCCCGTTGCCGTGAACTGCTGGTTCGTTCCCTTGGCGATGCTCGGATTGGCCGGAGTGACCGAGATCGAGACGAGTGCCGCCGGATTGACGGTCAGGGTTGTGGTTCCCGATATGCTTCCCGATGTGGCCTTGATCGTCGTACTGCCTGCAGCCACAGAAGTTGCCAAACCGTTCGAGCCGGCCACGTTGCTGACGGTTGCCACGCCGGTGCTGGACGAACTCCAGGTGACGGATGCGGTAAGGTTCTGCGTCGTATTGTCGGAATAGGTCCCCGTTGCCGTGAACTGCTGGCTCGTACCCTTGGCGATGCTGAGATTGGCGGGCGTGATCGAGAGCGATGCCAGGGTCGCCGGATTGACGGTGAGAACCGTAGTCCCCGATACGCTTCCCGATGTGGCCGTGATCGTCGTCGTGCCTGCATCCACCGACGTTGCCAGCCCGTTCGAACCGGCCGCGTTGCTGATGGTTGCCACGCCGGCGCTCGATGAGCTCCAGGTGACCGATGCGGTCAGGTTCTGCGTCGTATTGTCGGAGTAGGTGCCCGTTGCCGTGAACTGCTGGCTCGTTCCCTTGGCAATCCCCGGGTTGGTGGGCGTAATGGAGAGCGACACAAGGGTCGCCGGACTAACCGTCAGGACCGTGGTGCCCGATACGCTTCCCGATGTGGCCTTGATCGTCGTGGTGCCTGCGGCCACCGATTTTGCCAAGCCGTTCGAACCGGCCGCGTTGCTGATGGTCGCCACGCCGGTGCTGGACGAGCTCCAGGTGACCGATGCGGTCAGGTTCTGCGTCGTATTGTCGGAATAGGTACCCATTGCCGTGAACTGTTGATTCGTGCCCGGACCGATGCCGGGATTGGCAGGCGTGACCGAGAGAGAGAGGAGCGTCGCGGGATTCACGGTCAGGGTCGTGGTTCCTGAAATGCTTCCCGATGCGGCCTTGATCGTTGTGGTGCCCGCGGCCACCGACGTTGCGAGCCCGTTCGAACCGGCAGCGTTGCTGATGGCCGCCACGCCGGTGCTGGACGAGCTCCAGGTGACCGATGCGGTCAGGTTCTGCGTCGTGTTGTCGGAATAGGTCCCCGTCGCGGTGAACTGCTGGTTCGTTCCCTTCGCGATGCCCGGGTTGGTCGGCGTAACCGCGATGGACACGAGGGATGCAGGATTCACGGTCAAGGCGGCCGAGCCTGATACGCTTCCCGACGCAGCCGTGACCGTCGTCGTCCCCGATGCCACGGACGTCGCCAGTCCGTGCGAGGCGGCAGCATTGCTGATTGTTGCCACGCCCGTGCTGGAAGAGCTCCATACGACGGACGCGGTCAGGTTCTGGGTGGTATTGTCCGAGTACGTGCCCGTGGCCGTGAACTGCTGGTTCGTGCCCTTGGCAATCGCCGGGTTTGCCGGCGTAACGGCAATCGAAACGAGGGTTGCCGGATTGACCGTCAGGGTCGTTGTTCCCGATACGGCTCCCGAGGTTGCCGTGATCGTCGTCGTCCCCGATGACACCGACGTCGCGAGACCGCGCGATGCCCCGGTGCTATTGATCGTGGCCACGCTGCTGCTGGAGGAACTCCAGGTCACGGTGTTGGTCAGGTTCTGGGTGGTGTTGTCCGAGTAGGTTCCCGTTGCCGTGAACTGCTGGCTGGTCCCCGGCGCGATGCTTGGATTGGAGGGAGTGACGTGGATCGAGACGAGGGTGGCCGGATTGACCGTCAAGGTGACTGAACCCGAAATGCTTCCCGAGGTCGCCGTGATCGTGGTGGTCCCGGCGGCCATTGACGTTGCCATTCCGTTCGAACCGGCGGAACTGCTGATCGTTGCGACGCCGGTGTTGGAAGAGCTCCAGGCAACCAGGGTGGTCAGGTTCTGGGTGGTGTTGTCCGAGTAGGTGCCTGTTGCCGTGAACTGCTCATTGGTGCCTATGGCAATGCTCGGGCTTGCCGGCGTGACGGCAATCGAGACGAGGACGGTCTGACTGACCGTCAATTCGGTTGACCCTGAGACGCTGCCCGATTTTGCCGTGATCGTCGTGGTTCCTTTAGCGCGGCCATAGGCATGGCCCGGAGTGTCGCCCGCTGCGTTCAGGGTAATGCCTGATGCCAGGGTCGTTCCCGTGCCCGAGGTCGTACTCACGATCGCGACGCTCGTATTGGACGATGACCAGTCGGCAATTGCCGAGATGTCCTTTGTTGTATTGTCCGCGTATATCCCAGTTGCCACGAATTGCTGGTCTGAATTCAGTGCGATCGTTGCACTGGCAGGGGTAACCGATATGGCCACCAGTGTAGAGTCCGGCTTCGCGGCCGGCTTGCATCCAACCAGGGCTGTTGCAATGAGCAGTGACAGGAGAAGCGAGTGTGAGATTTTTTTCAGCATCTTTAGTATTACCTCCTTCTTGGGCAATAAAAAACCGCCAGATATAAATCTCTGGCGGCCCGGCGGACATTAAATCTTATGTTCTTAGTCCCGTAGCTCTGCGTCCCAGGGTTTCCCCTGGTTTGCTCTGATCAGAGAAAGTGAACGGCAACCTGCGAGTAGGACAGTGCCATTACTTTTGTAGTATGAATATAAGGGAAAGCGGAATAAATTTCTGTGATTTCACTCACTATCGTAATCCTATAGTTTCCAAGCAGATGACGATGTGCCATGCAGACGAGTGCAAAAGGGGAAGGGGAAGTGATAAAAAATTTCAAGAAAACCTGTAAGCGTTTTTACCGCAGCAACCTGATAGCCTGATAAATGAGTCGGCCGCTAGCAGGTCACTGGAAAAATATTTTTTCCGTCTTTGCGAGCGAAGCAAAGCAATCTCAGCCTTAGTAAGTAACAAATCAAATTTTTTCAAAACGGCAAGAAAATTTCTCGCGGAGGCGCAGAGCTCGCAGAGAAAATCAAAAAATAATTCGCCATGAAAGACTTTCGGGCTTTGGTTTTAAACTCTGCGTCCTCCGCGTGCTCCGCGAGAGACGCTTTAGCTCCTGGTTTTGATCCGGCTTGTCCGGGTTAGGTAAATCAATGAATTCGAGATTGCCACGTCGCGAAAGACGCTCCTCGCAATGACAGTTTGGGGAATTTTTCAACAAACTGCTAAAGGAACCACGCAGAGGAATTCAAGTTCCTGAATGACGGCAAATCAGGGCGAAGAGACTTGGGACCAATCCGGCCATAAGTTGGCAATGCAAGATCTTCTCTGCATCCTTTGCGGTGAAGTATCTTGGCAATAGGTGGGAAGGACGAGGGGGATGTCGGTGAATGCGGAATGAAGAGAGCGGGCCTGACCTGCCCGAAAGGTTGCATGGGGAGTTGGACAAAGCCAGGACAACGGCCTAAACTTTTATGTTCAAGACCGGCAGGCCGAGCCGCTGGCGCTTGTTCTCGCCCTGAAACAGGTTTCCCTTTCTCATGGGCACGTCGCCCCGTTCGCCTTCGTGCTGGGCCTGCAGTTTCGCGGGCAGGCTCGCGCCGTGCTGCACCGCGTGCTTGCCGTACTTCCGGGAAAGCTTGTCCACGCATGCGTAGATCCTGGCCATCTTCTCGATCTTTGCGGTGTCGTCAAAGAGCGAGTACTGGGTGCCGGCCTCGGCCGCGAGGCCGCCGAGCACCACGCCGGTCTGGCGGTAGGGCGTATGGGGCTCGTAGACCTGGCCGAACCCTTCGCGCAGCGAGTCGAACATCTCCGCGGGATAGGCCGTGGGCCGGGAGAGCCTGATCTCCACGCCGCTGCTCGTGAAGTCCTGCTTCCGGAGGAACAGGATCAGCCGCGCGGCGGCCAGTTTGTAGCGCCGCGCCTTGATGCAGGCGTTCTCGAGGTTCTTGGACAGCTGGGCGAACACGAAGGCAGGGTCCTGCGAGGGCGGGGTGAAGGTCCTCGCCTTGCTGATGGACTGGTAGTCGTTCTTGGTCTCCGTGACCACGGGGTAGACGCTCCTGCCGTTCAGCTCGTGCCAGACCTCGCGATAGGGCTTGGAGAGGTACTGCTCGAGGAACCGTTCGTCCCTGCGCGCGAACTGGAGCGCCGTCACGATCCCGTGCTTGTTCAGGAAGGCCGCGGTGTTCGGGCCGATGCCCCAGACCTTGCCCACGGGAAGGTTCTCGAGATAGCGGTGGATGTCCCTTCCCGGGATCATGGTGAGGCCGTCCGGCTTCTTGTGCTTCGATCCGATCTTCGCCAGGACCTTGGAGAGACTCACCCCGGCGGACACGGTGATGCCCAGCTCCTGTTTGATGGCCGCTCGCATCTTCTCCGCGATCGTCTCATAAGGACCGTGGAAGCTCCTGCGGAGCCCGGTGAGGTCCACGAAGGCCTCGTCGATGGAATACTCCTCCACGTCCGGGGAGAAGCGGCGCAGGATCTCGAACATCCTGACCGAGAAGAGGCTGTACGTCTCGTAGTCCGAGGGGAGGATGACGGCGTCGGGGCAGATCTTCTTCACGTCCGACAGCCTCACCCCGCGCTGCACGCCGCGCGCCTTGGCCTCGTAGCTCGCGGCAGCCACGATGCCGCGCTCCCTGCCGGTGATCACCGGCCTGCCCCTGAGCTCGGGGTGGATCGCCTGCTCGCAGGACGCGAAGAAGGCGTCGGCGTCGATATGCATGATGGCCCGGGGCCAGGAGGAGATGGTGAGGGGCTGGTTGTCCATGTTAGGTTCACCGCGAAACGGAAAAGGATGGAACGCAACTGCCTTCTGTCCGAGTTAGCTTGCCTCGTTATGTGTCTAGAGGGCCCTTTTTCCCGACTACCAAAAAATGCTTTTGTAATTCATTATAAATATTTATGTCTTTAAATCCCACCTTTGCCATTTGTTCCTTCACTTTTTCGGGCAAACATCTGATCTTTGTAGGAGGCCCTTCAGGCATATCTTTCTTTTTCCAATCGACAATAAAGAATTTTCCACCAGGTTTCAAAATTCTATAAGCTTCTCCAACTGACAGAGATGGGTTATCTAATTCATGATGCAGGTTGATCATGAACACCAGGTCTGCAATCCCATCATCAAGTGGCACAGTATGTTCTTCTGTCTTTACAGGAATAATTTTGGGATACTTCGAAGACACATTTTCCTTTATCCAGTTGATCATTACGTCCGATAAGTCACAAGCATATAATATTGAAGGTCCGAATTTTTGAAAAAACGCAGCACTAAAAAATGCTGTTCCGGCGCCTATTTCAACAAATACGCCCGGTTCTTCTATATGTAATTTTCCCCAAATATAATCAGGAGGGATATCCAACAATCTTTGAGGATCATTCAGTTTCTGCAATTTATTGGGATCAAATTTTTTTTCATTCATAGCAAGACCTTTCTAACGACGAGTTCACACGCCGCGAAGCGGCGTCGGCTTGAATGAATTGTTAGCCGCATTCGCGCCGGTAGTGCATGGCGACCGCGCCGTTGCGGAGCGGCTTCGCCGAGATCAACTCGAGCCGTCGCGTGCTGGGCAGCCCGCTCTGGTACAGGGTCGGGCCGTGGCCGGCGATCCTAGGGTGGACGAGGAACATGTACTCGTCGATCAAATCCAGCCGATCTAGCTCGGTCGCGAGCTTGCCGCTACCAAGGAGCACACCGGCCGGAGTCGCGTCCTTCAGTTTCTGCACCCCCGTGCGAAGGTCGCCGGCGATGTGGTGGGTATTGGTCCACGGAAAGTCCTTTCGCGTCGACGACACCACGTACTTCGGCTTAGTCTCCAGCTTGACCGCCCACTCACGGATCGCCGGCGGTGCCTCCACGTCGCCTCGGGCGACCGCCGGCCAGTAGCTCTCCATCATCTCGTAGGTAACGCGGCCCCACAGCATCGCCCCGCCTTCGTCCATGAGGCGGATGAAGAAGGCGTGTGTCTCGTCGTCGGCGATCCCTTCCCGGTGGTCGACGCAACCGTCGAGGGTGACGTTGATGCTGAAGGTCAAAAGTCCCATGGCTGTGAATTCCTCTTGGCGGCTAACGAGTCTGTAGATTAAGTACCTTTTCAAACCCCAACGCACCAGGCGTCGTTTAACGCGATTAAACTTCAGAAATGTCTCTCGATGATGGCCGGGCGATAGGGATCCCGTCATTCAGGCTCAGAACCATCGTCAGTGCTATTCCAATTATCATCAGTGTAATTACGTTGCTGCTCTTAAGGGGTTAAAATGAGCCCTTTTAGGGGTTTTCCTACAGGCTCAACGTGTAGCTGAGGGGCGCGCCGTAGGCGCGTCCCATCCCCCGAAGGGGGCGAACTCGAGCGGAGGGTTAGACGCTAACGCCTGAATTCTCATTGCTTACGATCCATAGGGTTCTCTCGGGAGGTCTGCTGCCCGAGCTGCTGGGCAAGCCCGATGAGAATTCCTTCTGGACCCCGGATGTAGCAGAGCCGGTAGATGTTTTCGTAATTGACAACTTCATCGACCAACGTCGCACCGAGCTTGCTGAGCCGGGCGAGGGTGTCGTCGATGTCCTCAACGGTGAACATTATTCGCTGGTATCCCAGCGAGTTCACGGGAGCTGTGCGGTGGTCGGACTCGATGGCGGGGGCGTCGAAGCGCGAGAGCTCGATGCGGCTGTGGCCGTCAGGGGTACGCATTATGGCGATCTCGACACGCTGGCCGCGCACTCCGGTAACGCGGCCGGCCCATTCACCATCGATGGGCATGCGGCCTTCGAGGGTAAGGCCGAGTTCAGTGAAAAACTGAATTGCAGCATCGATGTCTTTCAACACGATGCCGACGTTGTCCATACGTTTTACTTTCATGATGTCTCCTTGGTGTCCAACAGACGTCGGGACGGCCTCCATTTTTGGGGGCGGCATTGATGCACAGCCGGAAGTGAGTAGTACAAGCAGAATTGCATATACGTCCTTCACGAGCGCTCCTGATTACTGGCGTCTAACACGCGGGTGAGGAGCGTGCTGTTCGCGACTCACTCGACCCGCAGGTTAAAATGACGCCTTCTCATGGATCACTTCGAAACCGAAACCTCAGCGGCAGTATTTATTTTATACGGGTCATACATGCCGTTATTAAAATCACGGGAAAAATCATGTAGAAAGTTCATATACAAACGTTCGTGGTATTTTTTCGTAGTGGCGACCTCATTATGCTCGGATCTTAGAAACAGCATTGATAAATGAACCCATAAGTCAGCGTGTTCATGGTAGACGTACTCTTTAATGATTTCAGAATTATTTTTTATTTGTATTTTAGACGTAACGTTATCACGCGCATACCCCGGTATAATTCCAAGAGTTAATTCAGAAATCCCGACACTAAGTAGGGCAAGCGGATGGTAAGCTATTTTTAAATCCGTGAGCTCCTTCATATGAAGATTTTTTTATCATCAGCGTTCGGAGTACAGTCTCTCCGAAAAAATCCGCTTTTTTCGAGCATCTCGTATATCGGATCACTCAATTCATGACACGTTTTATCGCAATCCTTATAATTCACTATTAGACACGCTCTTTTCTCTAGGGGAGGAGCAGGCGGGAGATCCGCCATGGTATATACAGGAAGATCATTGCCCAGAAAAGTCGCGCAGCCGCTAAGACTTATAGCAAGTAAAAGAAACGAAAGCGAGAGCCGAATCCAGGAGAAAAAATGATCGGGCATGGTATTTGCCAAAGAAAATAGGTCAGGTATGAAGCGAGTATCATTTCGCATATATAGTTCTTCCTTATCTCCTGTTTCCCTTGTCAAGGTTAACACGAGCCTGACGCGCCGCATTCTAGCGCGTCGCCGTCGAGGCGATTGTTAGTCTTTTCAGGCTATGATTTCCGCGCCCACACAGAAAACGCAAGATCACTGATAAAAACAGAACTCTCTGGTCTTTCATCTTTCAATCGTTGCTCAAGTGTTTCAATACCAATTTCAGCTTCAGTAGCTATACCTTGCGCGACGATTCTCGGTAATATGGCTCGCACCACCGTCGCTAATGGATAATGTAATTTTTGACCCTGAATGATGGCCTCTGCTTTAACGTTTTCAACAACAAAGCCGCTTTCCTTAAGAACTCTGGGCAATTCAAAACCCATATGGAGATTTCCACCTTCCCTCTCAACAGTACGCCATATCCACTCGTTTACTTTTTCATGCAGGGGAAGGACTTCAATTCGTCCAGGTGTAATTGTTGCATCGCTTTCTTGAAATGCAACCACACCGCCGCTTTTGACCATGCTTGATATATTTTTTAATGCTAATACCGGGTTTTGCAAATACATAAGAACACGCCTGCCAAAAACAGCGTCGAAGATGCCGAGGCCAGTCAACTGATTGGAAATGTCTGCTTTAAGAAATTTCAAGTTAGAGATGCTGTTTTCTTTCGCTCGACTTTTAGCCATTTCAAGAGCTTTATCATTGATATCTATGCCGACAACTTCTCCTTCCGGGCCAACTGCGTCCAAAAGGAGAAAAGATACGAGTCCATTGCCGCAGCCGATATCGAGGACACGCATTCCTCTTGCGATACCCGCACTTGAAATTAGTCGTGCAGTTATAGAATTCTCATCTTCCGCCATATTTCATCTCGAATGCTGGATTCATTGTGGAGGCTAACAAGCCGGTCACGCGCCGCCTTCTGGCGCGACGCTGTGGACCGGCAGGTTGGTTCTTGCTTACGATTTAGACTGGCGATATCTCAGGTGTTTTCCGAGGCCATTCTCAACTGGTCGCCATGCAATTGACTCGGCAGTGACCTCAATATCGGATTCCGTGTAAGGTTTCTTTTGAATTGAGACCCAGCTGTTTGGCGGTCCTGTTAATGGTCCACCCATGAAATTCAAGGCAAGACGATATGTCTTTCCATCAGTCGTTATGTTGCCGCCCGCTAAGATTGAATCGCAATTGTCAGGCGTCGGATTGACTCTAATTCCAGTCACGCGTTCGCATTTGATTTCAATTGCTGGTAATGACCGATTCTGCCCTTGCAGGAAAAGAAGCGCAGATGTGTCAAGATGGCCAGGACAGCTCATTGCAAGATTCTCTGCAACATATGTTTCTGTTGCGATAGAAACTTCTCGCAGGCAGGCATCATGAAACCCTGCAAATTCGTGAAGCAGTCTATCAATTGATGATTGCGAATCTATACTAATCCACATGCTCGCTCCACAAAACCAACGCCCGCGTCACGCGCCGCCTTCTGGCGCGTCGCTGTGGACGCGGTCGTTAGAATTCCCTAAGCTTGTCATCGCGCATGGCCGAATATACATGATCGAAATGCCAATCGGCAATACCTTCCAACCCGGTGGCCAAGTATGTATTAGGAACTTGTATCTTCAAATCTATCAAATAGGCAAAGCGCTCAAGAATTGAGCTCTTCTGAATCACAGTTAAGCTGTCCCACCATGAAATTCTTATGGCGTGATTCTCACAGCAGGTAAAAGAAAAACGTAGTAGGGCGTCTTCTATAGACCCACCATTATGGATAAGAGCGGCGAGAGAGCCCATAAACTGACTACATATTTTGGAACTTTCCTTGTGCCATGCAAACGTAAATGACCATCCATTATGTACTGGTGCTGTAAAAAAGGTAATAAAACTTAATGGCGCAGGAAGGTCTAACAAGTCCTGCAGTTTTTGCCCAAGAAAATCATAATCAGGGTACAAGACGCCGGACAATTGAAAGTTCCATTTTGCCTTCGAGATAAAGCATACATATTCAAATTGGTCGAAATTGCCGTTTTTGACGTCTTTATCAAAAGTTGTCTTTATACCTTGAAGTCGAGCAAAACTGGCAACTGAGCCTTCATGAAAATTAGATATAAGCTTTTGAAGGCGCTGCGACATCTTTTCATGATTCAAAAACTTATTGAATGTGCGTACAGCATTTTCTTTAACAAAGTACTCACGGCATAAACAGCGATACGCGTATAAGGAAATTTGGACTGCGTTCGGAACTAATAATTTATTGTCGATTAGTCTAAATAACTCATTGTCATGTCGCTGACAGAATCCATCAAATGTGGATACCTTATTTACGCCAATCTTAGCAATTTGCGGACGTCCACCAGCCTTCTTCAGTGTTGAAATATTTGAACTGATTCTATAAACATGGCCATCTTCTTCTATGAGTCTCAACTGACCACTTTCTTGAATTGAATGAGCGCTGATAATTTTGTTACAGCGATTACCGCTATCATAGTGTAGACAGCGACCACGACTACGTTGCTTTTTTACTTCCGCCAAATAGCCTTTGAGAAGTGTCATATTGGAAAACTAACGCCGAGTTGAGCCCCGCGCTGTAGAGCGCGGGACTCGAACGACTTGTTATGTCTTACCCTTTGAAGAAGGGTAACAAAAGCCAGGAAAAGAAATTTTCAAAAATCGTTTTTATCGAATCAGACATCGTCGGCTTTACATAGATAACGTCATAACCCAAATCTTTCTTCGAAAATTTAATTAAATAAGGCACAGTGTTTCCGCTGGGCGCGTAACTTTTTAGCTTGTAAGCATCGAGCCAGACGAATTCATTGTCCACAATGGCTGTGCCTGTAATACGTATTTCCATTGGTAAATCAATCGAAATGCTGTCAGAGGTTTCTTTGTTTACACGGAATATTGTAGATTTGCCTGTGCTGTTGAAAGATGGATCAATAAACCATAAGTAATTATCATTTGTTATGTTGTCAGCATTTGTAATTGGCCATGATACATTAGCCTTTATGCTTGCGCTTACAAATGTTTTGTCTTTTTTAGAGAATTTTGCAAAGGACGGTTTATTATGAGGAATGTCCCGGGCCTCTCTAAAAACCCATAGCCAATCCTTGTCTCCAATTATTGTTGCTTTGAAAATCCAGTTACCGCCATCAAATTCATAACTATCGAGTTTACCGTTAAGCTTTGATTTGGAGACCAGAACAAGGACGCCTTGAGGAATATTATATTTTTGAGGCAGCCCTCCGCGAAAACAGGCGTACCAATAAGAGTGATCATCTTCCCATGTGTCTGTTACGATCAAATCTCTATTGTTATCGAAATGATATTCGCTGCGTGTTTTGGTTTTCCTATTATATTTTGCTCCCTTGAATAACCAATTATTAGTTTTATTATTTGGATCTTTAAGATATTTCATCTCCGTAACAAAATAATTTTCATCGTCCATTCCTGATAATGACTCAAAATTGCCAATTTCAATCACTTTATGAAAGACGCTCTTTTTGTCTATACCGTATATCACTCCGTTATGTTGCCAATCACCGTGGCGCTGCAAATAAACTAAATCCTCATTACTTATCATCTTGTTTGCCACAGTTTCATCTGAGTCCGGTATCGTAATCTTTTTGCCCCACTTATTCTTATCAATATCATACAACCTAATGAATGGTACAGCATTTCCTCTTGCTGTAGTCAGAACGACGTATAATGAATTATCAAACCTACCCATTTGAGTAGCTGTTGTTGAGGGAATATGAGTGCATGCTGAGAGCACGAGGAAGCAGCAATTAAACAATATAGAAATTAATCTTATTGAGGTCATGTGCATATTGACACCATAATATAACGCGGAGTTGAGACGCGCGTCTTTTGCGCGTCGGTCTCGAACGACAAGTTAACCTATTTTCGTGCAAGATGAGCTATTGCAATTTTTCCGGTTTGACTTCAGGAACAATAGCTTCTGCAAAATAGTCGTTTCCATGTGCATCAACTCCGATATAGGCCCATTTAATCTGCAAATCCTCAGGAGAAGCAGTCCAGTGCCAATTCACTGTACAGATCGCTTTACCTCCGGGACGTATCCATCCATCCTCGTCCATATCCTCCTTATGGAAGTACCAATCCATAAAATCTGAACCGCGAAGCACTTTATTCCGCACATTTCCTGCGAACCAGTTGCCCTGATTATTGAAATAGCCGTCGAACCAGATAACTTTTATCGGTCGGTTTGTATTATTGAGCACTTCGGTGCGGTAGAAGCGGGCATATGGGTAATGCATCTTCTGAATTAACTCTTTTGGAACATCGTTAATCGTAAGTGGCATGTGCGTTACTTGTAATCCACCTTCTGATCGATCTGTCTTTAAGGATCCCTTAACGCTACAGGAAACAATGCTGAGAATGGCTATAAACGAAATTAAATATGATATCGACTTCGAGATGTAATTTCTACTCATATGCTCCTCAGGGTTAACGACGAGTTGAGCCCCGCGCTGCAGAGCGCGGGACTCGAACGACTGGTTGGTTCTTTATCTATTTCGCATCGTATTTTTTATTGAGAAGGACAAGGGCAGATCCCGCGACATTGTGCCTTGAACTGTTCGTAAGCAATACCGCCGTATTCCACCATTTCAGAATAAATAATTTTCTCCGCCTCGACATCAATAATGACATCTGTTGCAGCTATTCTGCCCCACCAAACGCGAACTGTAAGAAGTTTTTCATTTATCCATTTCGGAGTGTCAATACCATCAATATCGTCATAGCTGTTGCTTAAAACATATTTGCGTTCTGTGAAAATATAAATGTCAGAATGCCGCGGATGTTTCGCATCAGACTGTTTTACCCAGAATGCATATGCTTTATTGGGAGAGAACGTTGCGTCAGCTGGAACTGGTTCGGCAATACGATTTAATTTGATTTTTGGACTTAGGTCCTTCCAAACCGGGCCTGAATGAAACATGCGAGGTTCTTTCCAGCATTCTGGACTTGTATGAAAGGCATACACGAGGGTTGGCACAGATAAAAATAAACAGACCAAGGCTGTTTGTACTGACTTAACCCGCATTATCTTCACTGCAACATCCTTTCTCCCGCTCAGAATCTTGGGACTAACCAGTTATTATCTAAACGGACTCTGGCATATAATAATAGATGCCGGTATATAATATTAGATGCAAGCATCCACTATTATATGCTTTTTAGGTTTATATTATTAGATGCTTTTCCCTTTTCCTGTCCTGACTGTCTGGCATCTAATATTATATGCTTTTCCAGTTCTGTCCCTTTGATCCTGCCGAATCGGATGAGCCACAATTTCACTTCCGGGTCCCATCTTCCCTTTGCAGTCCTGGCCTTATCCTGAAGTGCCGTTTCGGCAAACCCGATTCGCACCGGGACGAGCATATCATCGGGGATTTGGGACGCCGGCGGTGTCCATGGTTTCTTCTCGACGATGATCTCGGCCGTCTTTGCCCGCGTTCGACTCTCGATGTCGTAGCGATAGCGCACGCAGAGGAGCGCGTCTCCGTATTGAGCCAGCAGGTTCTTCGTCCCTTTTTGTCCCGGTTTAAGCTTCAGCCGCGTTCTCATCGCATGTCCTAAAGAAGTCTCATGGAGAGGCATAGATGCCATAATGTCTCGCGCACTGCACTCGTCAGGCGCGGTCCGTCGGCAGCACCGCCCGAGGCATTGAACAAATTTCGAACGTAAAGCCCGCGCCGGCCTTGATGGTGGGGTCGTTCCTGCCGAGAGCATGCGGGTCCGCGTCATCAGCGAGCTGCATCACGGCAATGCCGTAGCTACCCCTGGGGTCGGCAACGGGGCCGAACACGATGACGTGGCCGTCGTTCATCAATTGGCGCCAGTATGCCGAATGCTCCTGCATCAGCTTGGCTTCCGCCGGCGTCATGTCGGCGGGGAAGGTGGGTCTCGGCGGAATGAGCTTGAACAAATAGTACTTCATCCGGCGTCTCACACTTTGATGAATTTTATCCGTGATGATGCGAAAAGCAAATCTACTGTCAGCTTATCATCGTTCGAAATTTTCCGCAAGATGGGACTTCCCCATTTCCGCTGCATCCATGAAAAAGGGAATGAAAAAAAACAACTGCTGAGATGTCTCGCGCAAAGCCGCCAAGCCGCAAAGGGTGAATCTTGTCTTGAAATTAAGACAACTCAATTTGTTCATTAAGATCAAAACCCGCTTACGCAAGACGTAAAACACAAAATGTTGAATCCTGGTTTAAAAGCATTTGCCTTTCTTTGCGTCTTGGCGCCTTAGCGCGAAAATTGGCTTTTGACTCTTCAAAGTCGATTGACAACACGTTCGATCCCATCCTTGATAAGGGTTACGTTAAAATTAACAAGCAGGCCGAGCTTCATCCCGGTCAATTTTAAATAGGTTGTGAGCTGTTTTTTATGAACAGGTTGAACTTTCTCTACGGATTTCAATTCAATGATCACCAGATTTTCCACGATCAAATCCGCTCGAAAGCCAAGGTCAAGCCTGACATCTTCATAGTGCACCGGTATCCCGACTTCTTTTTCGCATTTCAATCCCGCCTTCTTCAATTCGTATATGAGAATTTCAAGATAGACTGATTCCAACAGCCCCGGCCCGAGTTTTGTGTGAATGTTATAGCAGCAGTTCACGACAATCTTCGATATCTGGTTTTCGTCCATCACTGGCCTTTCTTTGCGGCTTGGCGGCTCTCGTGCCCGCGCCTTCGAGCACTCGCTGCGAGAGCAGGGTATTGCGCGAGATAGGTTTTAATTTGCTTCTCTTCGTGGCTCCGTGGCGACCTGTGAGAACTGTTCTGTTTCTGAAAGCCTCTATTTGTATTTCCTCACCACCGCCGTGACCACGCCGGCGATCTTGAGCTCGTCCTTCGGCTTGATCGGACCGTACTTCGGGTTCGCGGGAACGAGTGTGACGCTGTCGCCGCGCTTCCGCAGGTACTTCATGGTCCACTGGCCGTCCACCTCGGCGATCACGATGTCGCCGCTCTTCGGCGTCTGCCCCCGGTCCACGATCACCATGTCGTTCGGAAGGATGCCCGCGCCGGTCATGGAGTCGCCGGTCACCCTGAGCAGGAACGAGGCCTCCCGGTTCTGGATGAGCATCTCGTCGAGGGAGAGCGTGTCGGCGAGCTCTTCCTCGGCAGGGCTCGGGAACCCGGCCTCGATCGTGCCGAGCATCGCGGTCGTTCCGCCCGACGGTCTGCTGCCTGGTGAAAAGGTTCCGACGAAGGTGAAGGGGACGGTTTTGTTCTTTACGGGAAAGGGAAGTATCATTTTTTCACCACGGGCGCCTTCGGCGCACACAGATAAACACGGGTTTTTTATAAGGTGATTTTATTATAGGTGAACAGATGTTCACTGTCAAGGGGAATCCCGGTCCTCACTTTTCCACGGGATCCGATCCCGCATACTGTTATAATTTATATGGTTATCCATCGGGCAAGAGGTTTCCCATGTGCGGACGATTCGAGATCCACAGCGCCCTCGAGATCATCCTGAAGATATTCCAGGTCGATTCCATCACCTTCGACCTCATGCCGAGCTACAACATCGCCCCGGGCCAGGACATCCCTATCGTGATCAATGACAACGGCAACCGGCTCGTCCTGAGCAGGTGGGGCTTCGTGCCGAGCTGGTCCAGGGAGCTCAATGCCGGATACAAGATGATCAATGCCCGGGCCGAGACCGTCGCGACACTTCCCTCGTTCCGGGACGCCTTCGCGAACCATCGCTGCCTCGTGCCGGCAGACGGGTTCTTCGAATGGAAGAAAACCGACAAGGCGAGGCTGCCCCGTCTCATCCGCCTCCGGTCGGGAAGGCCGATGGGATTTGCGGGGCTGTACAATGCCTGGCACTCGCCGGAAGGGGAGGAGGTCCTGACCTGCACGATCATCACGACCAGCGCGAACGAAGCGGTCAAAGAGCTCCACGATCGGATGCCCGCGATCCTTCCCGAGAACGCTTTCGATCAGTGGCTCGATCCCGGCGAGCACGACGCGAAGAAACTGCTGCCGCTGCTCAAGCCCTGTGCGCCGGATGAGATCGAGGTCTATCCCGTCACGCCGAAGATGAATTCCTACCAGTACAACGATCCCGAGAATATCAGGCCAATCCCGGAATGAGATTTGAGGCATCCACGATTTTCTTTCTTGTCATTTAGGGCAGGGTTAAACTATACTCGATGCAACGTCGATAAATGGCACATGGCTGAGAACTTGTTTGCGTGCTTGCCGGCCGGAAAAGCCTATTACACGGCAGACTTTGGCGGACAGCCTAACCCGGACAAGCCGGATCAAAACCAGAAGCTAAAGGCGTCTCTCGCGGAGCACGCGGAGGACGCAGAGCTTAAAACCAAAGCCCGAAAGTCTTTCATGGCGAATTATTTTTTGATTTTCTCTGCGAGATCTGCGCCTCTGCGAGAAATTTTCTTGCCGTTTTGTAAAGAATTTGATTTGTTAGTTACCACGTCCAGCCTTGTTGTCCGGTGATCGAGGCAGCGCATATATTATTAGACTGCGGGGCGGTATAGGTGCGGTCTGGGGCTAAGTTAGCGAGTTGGCGTGGTGCTTGAGGCAGCGGCCACAGCAGCCATGCCCTCATTTGACCTGCCGGTAATTAATACGAATACCGGAGCCGTTGAGGTCAGGAAGCTGAATGATGTAGCTGATATGGTTGGTATTACGCTCAAGTTGCGATACTCACTTTAAGAGTGATCGCTGCTACAAGAAGCGTTCGGCCAGTCTGTAGGTCGGGCAGAGCGAAGCGGAACCCGATATGAATACTGAAAGCGTCATCATGCAATATCATCTTCCCATACTATCTCGATCGCTCGTTTCAATCTGCCTCCTCGCCGTTCTCTCCGGCTGCGCCACGACACAGACCTTCATCCATGCCGTGGGTTCGAAGCCACCTCTTTGCAAGGCGCGTTCACGACAGGAGTCAGCCTTGGTGCTCTGGGGGACCGCGTGGCGGGACAATCAAAAGGAACCGCGGCTCCGCGAGGAGATGGCATCGAAGGCCATTGCGGAATTTTTCAGCGGCCGATCATGTTACGCGAAGGCCACCATACTGAGATCGATCGAGGGCCGTGAGGCTGTTACTCTCTCCGACGTCGATGCTCTGAAATTTGCGAACGCGCTTCCGGAAAAATACAGCAGGATCATCATGCTCCGTGTCGAGGAACTGGGGCCACTCCTCATCTTTTATCTCTCGCCGATTCTGTGGGAGGGCGGGACGGACGTGGTGCTTCGGGTCAGGGAGCTTGATGCGGACGCTTCTGCTCTTGACTCCGATCTCGATATCCACTGGAAGAACAGCGGAGCCTTTGTCCTGAAAGGAACGAAGTCTCTCGAGCAGGACCTTCAATCGGCGCTCGAGAAAGTTTTCCTGAATCAATAGGTCATACGAGCTTCATCTATTTTCGAGGCGGGAGTCAACCATGTGGGACAAAAGATACGATACCGATGAATACGTTTACGGCAGGAAGCCGAATGAGTTCCTGGTGAGCATGAGCCACCAGATCCGGCAGGGCAGGGTCCTGTGCCTGGCCGAGGGCGAAGGCAGGAATGCCGTGTACCTCGCGACACTCGGTCATCGTGTGCTGGCCGTCGATTCGTCTTCCGTGGGCCTCAAAAAAGCCAAGCTTCTCGCGGCGGAGAACAATGTGACGATCGAGACGCAGGTGGCTGACCTTGACCATCTCGAGATCGAGCCGGAAGCATGGGACGGGATCGTGTCCATCTTCGCCCAGGTGCCTTCCTCCCTCCGGAAAAGGCTTCATAACAAAGTCATTCAGGGCCTGCGCCCCGACGGGGTGTTCATACTCGAAGCATACACGCCGGAACAGCTCAAGCATAAGACCGGCGGCCCGCCTGACGAGGACAAGATGATGACCTTGAGCGGCCTCAGGCAGGAACTGGAGGGCCTGAGGTTCGTTCATGCCAGGGAATTCGAGCGGGACGTCATTGAGGGAAAACTGCACACGGGCAGGGGCGCGGTCGTGCAGGTGGTTGCAGTGAAGCCGTAGTTCATCGGATTTAGCGTTTCCCAGCAGTTGTGAAAGGAATGCCGCGCTCGTCCGTCGTTTCTGCAAGTGGAACAATTCAAGTCGGGAACCAATGCCGATGAAGAATTCCGGACAAGCTGGAAGATGGACTAAATTTCCTTCTATATATACTTCTATATATAGTCCTCTCTCCTGACCTCGCCCCTGATCGGCTCTCTTGCCAGAAACCGCTTTACATTCTCGATTGCCAGCCTCGTCGCTTTTTCATTGATGCCCGAAACGATCGCCGAATTGTGCGGGGAACCCAGCACGTTGGGCAGCGTGAAGAACGGGTAACTTGTCTTGAAGCTGCCATGCCCAAAGGGTTCGAACCACCAGGCATCGATGCCTGCCTTGAATTCCGGATGGCCGACCAGGTGGTCGTAGAGGGCCTTTTCATCGATGATTTGACCGCGGGCGACATTGATGAGGATTGCATCCGGCTTCATTGCTTCCAGCTCCTGTTTTCCGATAAGGCCCCGCGTCGTTTTGTTGAGCGGCAGGGATACGACCACGATATCCGACGCGGTGAGGACCGCGTCCAGGTTCTTGAGTGTGCCGATGAAGTCCACGGGCTCCTCGGTCCTGCCGCTCGTGTTCACCGCGCGGACCCGGACCCCGAGTCCGCTCATCAGGCGGGCGACGGCCTTTCCGATGCCGCCGAAGCCCAGGATCCCGCAGACCGATCCTTGCAGCAGGTCGTTCATCCGTGACTGGTTGAACTCGCCGTGGGCGAGGTTCGCGTGTTCCCGGTGCAGGTGTTTCGTAAGCGCGAGCGCCATGGCAAGGACGTGCTCGGCCATGGGCTCTGCATAGGCCCCGACATTGCTCGCAATGACGACGTCACGGGGGATCTCCCGGAAGGGCAGATGGTCTGCTCCGGCCGAAAGGAGCTGGATCATGCGCAGGTTCTTCAACAGGCCTAGCCCTCCGAAGGCGAGCTCCTTCGGCAGGTTCCAGGTCAGGAACACGTCCGCGTCCATGAGCGTCTGTTCCCGCAGCCCGGTCGGCTGGTCAGCAAGAAAGGAAAGCTTCACACCATCGCCGAAAAAGCCCCGGATCTGCGCGCGTCGTGCGTCTTTCACGGCATAGGTTACAACGATGTGAGGTTTGCCTGAAGCGTCCATGCCCTGCTCCCCCGTTCGTGCGGCCAAGGAGGCCGAAGGAAAAGACCCCCGGCATCTCCCGAAAGCCACTATACTTTCTATTATAAGGCATTTATGACGGAAAGCGGCCTGTGAGGAAAAAGACAGCATGCCTGAACTGCCTGATATCGAAGTCTATCGGGAAGCACTGAGCGAGCGCATCCTTGGTCAGCCGCTCCTGCGTCTGCGCATCGTTCATCCCTTCCTGCTGCGGACAGCGGAGCCGCCTGTTTCGGCAGTCGAGAACAGGCGGGTTGTGGAGCTCCGCCGCATCGGCAAGCGCATAGCCATCGGTTTCGAGGGAGACCTCTGGATCGTCATGCATCTGATGATCGCCGGACGGCTGCACTGGCGTAAGCCTGGCGCCGCGCTCCGGGGCAAGACGGAACTGGCAGCGTTCGATTTCCCGGCCGGAAGCCTCGTGTTGACCGAGGCGGGAACAAAAAAGCAGGCTTCCCTCCATCTCGTGCAGGGAGGGGATGCCCTTCGCGCTTTCGATCCGGGCGGCATCGAAGTCCTGGCTGCCGGCCTCGAGACGTTCTCCTTTGTCCTGACAGGCGCGAACCACACCCTCAAGCGGGCCTTGACGGATCCGCACCTTTTCAGCGGGATCGGCAACGCCTATTCCGACGAGATCCTGTTCCGGGCGCGGCTCTCGCCCGCGGCGATGACCGAAAAGCTCACGCAGCTCGAGATTGGAAGGCTCTACACTGCTGCGCGGGAGACATTGGCCGAATGGACAGACCGGCTCCGGGGGGAAGCGGCTGGCAAGTTCCCGGAGAAGGTCACCGCGTTTCGAAGGGACATGGCAGTCCATGGGCGGTATGGCCAGGCATGCACGGTATGCGGTTCGTTGATCCAGAGGATCCGCTACGCCTCGAACGAATGCAACTACTGCGCACGGTGCCAGAACGAGGGAAGACTGCTCGCCGACCGAGGCTTGTCGCGGCTGCTCAAGAAGGACTGGCCGCGGACCATCGAGGAGCTTGAGAAGCGGTACGGCAAACCCCGTTCGGACCGCTCCCGCACGCCTTAAATTCGTTCTCTCTCCTTTACATTCATGGTTCGATGTGCTAAATAAATCCCATGAAATTCATCATCCCCTGCGGCGCTGCCGTCCTCCTTTTGCTCGCCATTTCAGCGCCGCTGTTCGCCTCTCCCTTCACAGGACTGACCGTAACCCGCATCGAGGTCCAGGACGACCTTGGCAGGCCATGGCAGGACCACGGACAAATCAGTCAGCTCATGGTCGTGAAGACCGGGGACAGGTTCTCGTCCGAGGCAGTGCGGGATGGCATCAAGTACCTTTACCTTACCGGAAAATTCCGCGACATCCGGGTGGACGGTTTCGCGGACGACGGCGGCGTGAGGCTGGTCTATACCCTCGTGCCCGTGACCGTCGTGAACGCCATTCTGGTCAGGGGAAACAAGGAGCTCCCGGCGTCGCGGATCCGCGGCGAACTGCGCGGCGTGGAAGGCCGGGAACTGCGGGAGGACAAGTTCCCCGATTACCGGACCGGCATCCAGCTGCTGTACCAGGCCGAGGGCTATTACGGCGCGGAGGTGGACTTCAGGGTAGAACCGCTGCCTCAGGCCCACCAGGTCGACCTTATCGTATCCATCGCGGAGCGGGAGCGGACGATGATCGGCGACATCGATTTCTCGGGCAACAGTGTGTTCCCGAAAAAGAAGCTCCTCAAGACGATGAAGAGCGAGCCCGGAGGGCCGCTCAGAACGAATGTGCTGCTCGACCATGATATCCCCGCCATCGTGGAGAAATACGCCGATGCGGGGTATCCGGCCGTGAAGCAGGGGGCCGTGGACGTCGGCTTCCGGGAGGGAAAGGCCTTTGTTCTGATCGAGATCAAGGAGGGGCCGAAAGTGACGGTCGCCTTTTCGGGAAACCGGGCCTTCAGCGACAGCGAACTGCGCAAGCAGCTCCTCATCTGGTCCGAGCGTGACGCATCGGACGCGATCATCGACGGAAGCTCCGACAAGATCAGGAACCTGTACCAGGCCGACGGATATGACAATGTCAAGGTCACGGTGAAGCGGACCGCGCAGCCGGGGAGGCTCGATCTCGTGTTCGACATCCAGGAAGGCAGACGGATCACGGTGGAGCGTATCACCGTGGACGGGAACCGCTATTTTCCGGCAAAGCAGATAAGGGGCGAGATGGCGCTCAAGGAACCGTGGTGGTGGTTCTCGTCGAGCCCTTTCCGGCAGGATCTGCTTGACAAGGACGTGGAATACCTGCGGGACCGGTACCAGGATGCGGGTTTTCTCTCCGCGGAGGTCAAGAGCAAGGTGGACCTCGCCGAGAGGGAGGGAAAGGCGAACGTCCACATCCTGATCTCGGAGGGCCCGCAGACCCGGATGGGGTCGATTGCCTTCGAGGGCAACAATGCCCTGACCGCCTCGCAGCTCCTGGAAAAGCTCAGCACGAAGCCGGGGTCGCCGTACAACGACCGCATGGTCGATGAGGACCGATACCGGATCCTCTCCGCCTATTCCGACAAGGGGTATCTCTACGCCCGCGTCGAGGTCGACCGGAAACCGAATGACGGGACCATCGACGTTACCTACCGGATAACCGAGGACCAGCCGGTCAGGATCGGGCGGATCATCGTCCGCGGCAACGAAAGCACGAAGGAGAGCGCGATCAGGCGCGAGCTGCTCCTGAAGCCCGGCGATGCCTACGACTACGAGAAGATCCTGAAGAGCCAGCAGCGGATCTACCGGTTCGGATACTTCAGCCGGGTGCGGTTCGAACCCTTGAATCCCGGCGAGAAGGAGTACGTGAAAGACATGCTCCTCTCCATCGAGGAGCGGCCCGCAGGCTCCGTGGAGTTCGGCGTGGGGTACGGCGATCTCGACCGTGCGCGCGGGTCCGTGGAAGTTTCCTACCGGAACCTGTGGGGGCTGGCCCATTATGCCGGCGTGCGCTTCGAAAAGAGCGACATCCTGACGCGGGCGATCCTGAATTACCAGCATCCCTGGTTCTTCGGGTACGATATGCAGGGGAAATTCGCGCTCGTCTGGTCCAATACGGAACATCTCAATTCCCAGACGCGCGAGATCTATTACAATACGCGCGAGGCCTCGGCTTCCTACGGGGTGGAAAAAAAGCTGGGAGCAATGAAAGCCTCGCTCACGTACGCGTACGAAAATGTGACGAACTATGACTTGGAGCCCGGGGTCATTCTCTCATTCCAGGACATCGGCCACGTGCGCGTCAGCAGCCTGATCCCCGCCTTGGTCTGGGACCTACGCGACGATATCTTCAACCCGAAATCGGGGGCGATCCACGGCATTGTGCTCAAACAGGCCATGCACCAGATCGGATCGGAGGCCGACTTTACCAAGCTCTCGCTCCAGAGCAGCTGGTACATCCCCATGAGTCCATCGGTCTTGGCCGCGCTCTCGGCCCGCGGCGGCATGGCATGGCCGCATTATGAATCGACCGATATCCCGCTCCATGAACGATTTTACCTGGGCGGCAGCACCACGATCCGCGGGTATACGCAGGATTCCGTCGGCCCGAGCAACCTCAACCCGGACGGCACAACCACGCCGACCGGAGGCTCGGCCATGTGGCTGCTCAACGCGGAGGTCCGGGTCATGGCAACGGAAGGCTTTGGCTTTGTGCTGTTCTCCGACGCGGGCAGGGTCTGGCTTGACGAGAATGAGCAGATACTCATCAACCAGCCCGACCAGCTCCGGCCGCCGGCGCGCGCGTCCTATGGCGCGGGCATCCGGTATGGAACGCCGGTCGGACCGCTCAGGATCGATTACGGGCTGAAAATAAACCGCCGGCCGGGAGAAAGCCGGGGTGAGCTCCACTTCAACATCGGGCACGCTTTTTAAATGCCCCTTCGCGGTCTGGGTCCGGACAACAGCGGCAGAGCGCGTCAAGGGCCGGGGTCCCCGTCGTGCTGGACCCCGAACCGGATGCTCCGCGCCGCCTGCCTGGTCTGGACGGAAACGCCGCACAGTGCTATTATTGAACATGGCGTGGATGCGGAAAACACAATGCCGCTCTGTGTGCGATGTGGGCGGGCAATGAGGGCGCAAGGCGACGGTCCCGCTGGTCGTCACGGCATTCGTACGGAAAACCGGCTGGTACTGGTGCATGATGTCTCTGAAAGATGCATCCGCTGCGGGTGCGGCGCATGCGCGTCGAGTTGCTGTCAAAAGTTAAATGAAAACAGAGCATGAAGGACGAAACCACGGAGAGCCTTCAGGACTGCCCGGGTTAATTCTGAACACGAAAGGGCTGCTTTTTCATTTTGCTCTGCGCGCTCATCATTTTTTGAGAAACGGTGCAAGAGCGTAAGTCGCTATTAAAAAGAGGGCGCCGAGGGTGAGGTATTTCAAGAATGTTTGTATCCCTGAGATTCAAGAAGTTTTCTGTGGACTCTGTGGCCAGATTATGACAATTCGCGCCTTGAGAAAAGGCTTCATGGCATGAAAATCCATAAAAGACTGATGTTCCTCGTCGCGGCGGGCATGCTGGTGATCCTGGCGGTGACGGCGCTGTCGTTCGAGTACATCAATGCAGCCTTTTCCCGCACCAGTCGGCAGCTGGGAGCGTTCTCTGCCGATGCCGAGCGGATCTGGCTCATCGAACGGCAGCTCGACGAAATATCCATTGCCGTGCAGAATTTCGTGATGACCGGCGAACGGAGCTACTGGAACCGGTACGAGACCGCCCGAAACGAGGCGGACCGGGCGCTGGCCGGCTTCCCGGGGGGAGCTCCGGCAGCACGGGACGGGGCCGCGCCGTCGAGCCTCGTGGCGGACCTGGACCTGATGAAAACAAAGGTGGAGCGTGTTTTTTCACTGCGGCCCACTGACCCCCGGCAGCGGATGCTTGCCACGGACCTGCTGGCCGAGCTGGACAGCCTGCAGCTCTGGATGAAGCGCGACATCGAGAAGTATCAGCAGGCGAACGCGGCGCAGATGGGCATCGTCCTTGAGCAGCTCCACCGGAACAATCTGTGGATCAACGTCCTTCTCCTCGCGATCCTCATAACATCCCTGGGCGCCCTCTTCGCCTTCGTTCTGTACTTCCACCGCAAGGTCTCGGTTCCGCTCCTCGATCTCTGGGAAGGAACGGAGGAAATCAGCCGGGGGAACCTCGATTACCAGGTGCAGGTGCACGGCGAAAACGACATCGCCAGGCTGGGAGAGCGATTCAATGAGATGGCCCACCGGCTCCGGGTCTCCTATGCCGACCTCGAGCAGAAACTGTACGAGCGGACCCACGAGCTGGCGTCGCTCGACGCCGTCGCACTCACCCTGAGCCGGGCCGGCACGCTGAAGGACGTGCTGGACAAATCGCTGCTCAGGATCGTTGAGAGCCTTTCCGGGATCGATCCCAAGGGCGGGATCTTTCTGTGCGAACCGGACGGGGAGGTGCTGCGACTCGTCACCTCCCGGGGCCTTTCCCCCGAGTTCGTGCAGCAGGAGTCCGAGATCAGGATGGGGGAATGCCTCTGCGGCATCGCGGCCCAGAACGGGGAGCTCCTGTACACCGGGCACGGCTGTGACGACCCGCGCCACACGAGGCCCGACAGCGGGGAGGACCACTCCCACATCATCATCCCGATCAAGTCCCGCGGGATCGTACTCGGCGTCGTCTTTCTCTATCCCCAGAAGGATTTTCAGCTGAAACCCTCCGATGTCCAGATGCTTGATGCCATGGGAGTGCAGCTGGGAATGGCGGTCGAGAACTTCCGTTTCTACGCCGAGGTAAAGGAATCGAGCGAGAAATACTGGGACCTCTTCGAGAATGCCACGGACATCCTGTTCACCATGGACGCGTCGGGCAGGCTCACCGCCGTGAACAAGGCAGCCGAGACGTTCTCGGGCTATTCCAAGGTGGAGCTCACCGGCAAGAGCATCTTCGACTTTCTCTCCCCCGGGGGCGCAGAGGCCGCCCGTCGCCTGCTGCACAACGGGTTCAAGACCCGGGGGTGGACGGAGTTCGAGGTCGCCGGGAAGGAGGGGGGTCCGGTGTTCATCGAGGCGAGCGCCCGCAAGCTTATCAGGAACCGACAGTTCGCGGGATACCAGGTGACGGCACGCGACGTGACCGAGCAGAAACGCATGCGGGAGATGCTCGTGCAGGCCGAGCGGCTCGGGGCGATCGGCCAGGTGGTCGTGACCGTGCGGCACGAGATCAACAACCCCCTGACGACCGTGATCGGGAATACGGAGCTCCTGATGGAGCGTTACGGGGAGAAGGACCCGGAGATGGCCGCGCGTCTCGAAGCGGTCCTGAGCAACGCGATCAGGATCGCGGAGATCGTCAAGCAGCTGGAAGGCATCCGGAAGGACAGGGTCGTGGAATACCTGAAGGGGATCCCGATGACGGACCTGAAACAGGAGTAGGAGCATCAGACGTGTTGCAATTCCCGGCGACAAGAAAGGCGAAGGACGTGAAGCGCACGATGAGACCTGACCCGGCTTTTTTTTCGAGCCTGCCGCTCCGCCGCCCCGCGGCTCTCGTCCTGCCTCTGCTCATGCTCCTGATCCTGCTCCCTTGGCCGGTCCGGGCCGAACTGATCGACCGCGTGGTAGCGTCTGTAGGCCATGATGTCATCACGCTGAGCGAACTGAACCAGGCGGTGGGTTTCAATGCGGCGCTCGGGGGAGGCAACACCGAGGCGATCCGGGCCGGGACACTGGAAGGCCTCATCAACCGCGATCTTCTGGTCCAGGAGGCGCGGCGGCTCAAGTTCGTAGAGATCTCGGACCAGGACATCGCCGCGGAAATCGAAAAGCTCACTCAAAGGCTCGGCTCCGAAAAGGCGCTTGACGATTTTCTGGAGCGTCTGGACATGACCAGGGAACGGCTCGGCCGCATGCTGGGCGAGCGGCTGCTCGTGGAGCGGTTCGTCGAGAAAAAGATCAGCCTCTTCGTCCGGGTGGACCGGGACGAGGCTGAGGAGTTTTTCAACGCGCACCGGGACCGCTTCGAGGGAAAACGGTTCAGCGACGTCCAGAAGCAGATCACGGCCGGGTTGCAGAGGCAAAAGCTCGGACAGCAGATGTCCCGGTATCTCGCCGAGCTCAGGAGCAAGGCGGACGTGAAAATCAACCAATGAGAGCGATACAAGGTATGATGAACAGGGTAAATTGCACTGCAACGAACAGGGCGTTTCACCGGTCAATCCTCTTTCCGGTCGCCCTTCATTCCCGAGGAGGTTTGCCATGCAAGGAGCCAAGAGAATTGTGTTACTCGCCGCTTTCCTGCCGCTGTTGTCCGGCTGTTTCGTCATCAAGGTCAACCTGCTTCCCGAGGCGCAGCCGCTGGAGGAACAGGTGATCTCGGGAGAGGGGAGGGACAAGATCGCGCTCGTGGACATAACCGGCGTGATCACGACCGAAGAGGGCGGGACGGCGCTCGGGGCAACCAAGGAGCCGGGCATGGTCGCCGTGCTGCGCGAGCAGCTTGACCGCGCTCGCTCGGATAAGAACGTCAAGGCCCTGGTGCTCAGGATCAACAGCCCCGGCGGCGGCGTGACGGCCTCGGACATGCTCTATCACGAGATCCGGAAATTCAGGAACGAGACGGGCGTGAAAGTCGTGGCCCATTTCACGGACACGGGGGCGTCGGGCGCCTACTATACGGCGCTTGCCGCGGAGCGCATCACGGCGCAGCCGACGACCATCACGGGAAGCATCGGCGTCACCATGCTGCGCGTCGACGCCACGGGCCTGATGCAGAAGATCGGCATCCAGGCCCTCGAGATATCGTCGGGTCCGGAGAAGGGCATGGGCTCTCCGTTCCGGGCGGTCACGCCGGAGGAGAAGAAGATATTCCAGTCCATGATCGACGATCTCTACGGCAGGTTCGTGGGACTGATCGTCGCCGAGCGGAAGCTGGCGCCCGAACGGGTCCGGCAGCTTGCGGACGGGCGGATCTATACCAGCAGCGAGGCAAAGGACGCGGGCCTGATCGACGGCATCGGTTATCTCGAGGATGCCTTTTCCCAGGCGAGGAACCTCGCGGGCATCGACCGCGCTACCATCGTGACCTATCTGCGGCCCGGGGAATACCGTCCGAACATCTACTCTTTGAACATGAGCCTGTTCAATGTGAACCTCGGTGAACTGGCCAAGCCGGGGATGAAGTTCACCTATTTGTGGCTGCCATAGCGCGATCGCGTGCGGCCCGGTGATGCTTTCAGTGACCGCTCCGCGGCGAGCCGGACAGCGCCACGCCCAGTGAAAGATAAGTCTTGAAGAGACTCCCCTGTTTGTGGTAAATTTGCTACAGTTTTTCCTTCAAATACCGGGGGAGGTCCGCATGGTAAAGAGCCCGTTGCTCTCACTCATCATCGTGCTTCTCCCGTGGTCCTTGCTGTGCGCCGCCGAACCCAATCCGGCCTCACAGGACTATCTTACGGCAAAGAAGCTGTTCACTGCATCCCGGTTCCAGGACGCCCTTTCCCTGTATCAGAAGCTCCTCGAATCCCCGCCTGAGGGCGTGACCCGGAGCGACATCCACTCACATATCGGAGACACGTGGTTCCGGCTCGGATCCTACGGGAACGCGCTCGACGCGTACCGCGCCGCGGTCAGGGGCCAGAAAGAAAGCGCGCGGCCCGAGACCCAGTACTGGATCGGTTTCTGCTGCTTTCTGCTCGGAAGGGACGCGGAGGCGGTCCAGGAGTTCCTGAAGATTCCCGGCCTCTATCCCTCGTCCGGCATGTGGGTGGGCACGGCGTATTACTGGGCAGGAAGGGCCTCAGAGCGCATGGGCAGGGCAGGCGATGCAGCGTCATACTACCGCCTCGCCGGAGGGAACGGCCGCTCGACCCAGGGCAGGTTCGCACTCAAGAAGGCCGAAGCAGCGGCGGGGAAATAAGCGAAGGGCCCTGGGGAAACGGCAAAAAAGACCTTAGTATCTAACAAATCAAATTCTTTACAAAAGGGCAAGAAAATTTCTCGCAGAGGCGCAGAGCTCAGAGAAAATCAAAAAATAGTTCGCCATGAAAGACTTTCGGGTTTTGGTTTTAAACTCTGCGTCCTCCGCGTGCTCCGCGAGAGACGCCTTTAGCTTCTGGTTTTGATCCGGCTTGTCCGGGTCAGGTTCTTATGCTAAAAGAACTGAACATTAAGAATTTTGCCATCATCGACCAGCTCCGCGTGGAGTTCGGACCGGGGCTGAACGTGCTCACGGGAGAGACCGGCGCGGGCAAATCGATCGTCGTCGACGCGCTCGGCCTGGCGCTCGGCGAGCGGGCAAGCTCGGACCTGATCCGGACGGGCTTCGAGGAAGCCGTGGTGGAAGCGGCGTTCGAGCTGAACGGGCGCGGCACGGAGGAGGTCAAGGGACTGCTTTCCGAGCAGGGCATCGAGTTCGACCCGGCCGAGGACCTGATCGTGCGCAGGGTGCTCGCGGCATCGGGCAAGAACAAGGTCTACATCAACGGGAGTTTGGCCAACCTCGCGACGCTCTCGGCGCTCGGCCAAAGCCTCGCCGACATCCACGGCCAGCATGAACACCAGTCGCTCCTGTCGCTGGAACGCCAGATGGACCTGCTCGACTCCTTCGGAGGACTCACGCCGCTCCGCGACGAGGTGGCTGCCGAGTACGGACGGCTGTCGGACGTCCGGAAGGCGCTTGCCGGGCTCGAGGCCGGGGAGCGGGACCGCGCCCAGCGCGAGGACATGCTGCGCTTCCAGAAGAACGAGATCGAGGCCGCCCTGCTGAAGCCCGGCGAGGACAACGAGCTCGCGAACGAGCAGAAGGTGATTGCCAGCTCGGAGAAGCTTGCCGCCGCCTCCGCCATGGTGGACGAGGTGCTTCACTCCTCCGACGATTCCGTGCTGGTGAACCTGAAAAAGGCGATCAACGGGCTGAAGGACATCAGCGCGATCGACAGCCGGATCTCCGGGGCCGTGGAATTGTGCGAGTCCGGGCGCGCGCAGGTGGAGGAGGCTGCCCGGGAGATCGCAGCCTACCGGGACCGGATCGAGTTCGACCCCCGGCGGCTGGAGCAGGTCGGCGACCGGCTGGACCTGATCCAGAAGCTGAAAAAGAAATATGGTAACACGGTCGAGGAGGTCATCGCATTCGGAGAGCGGGCGGCCGCCGATTTGGAGCGCATGGAAAAAGCGTCCGAGGAGATCGAGCAGCGGAAGTCCGAGATCCAGGCCATAAAGTTCGGACTGACCGACCGGGCGAGCGAGCTCACCGGGAAGCGCGGCGTTGCCGCGAAGGAGCTCGAAAAGAAGATCGAATCGGAACTGGGTCACCTGGGCATGAAGAAGACGACCTTTTCCATCGCGATCATTCAGGAGCCGGGCGGCGATACCCTGAGCGGGCTCAGGCTGGGGCCCCGCGGAGCGGACCGGGTGGAGTTCCTGATCTCGCCCAACCCCGGCGAGGAGCCGAAGCCGCTCGCGAAGATCGCCTCGGGCGGCGAGCTGTCGAGGATCATGCTGGCGCTCAAGACGCTCCTCGTGGAGGGCGACAGCATCCCGACGCTGGTCTTCGACGAGGTCGACGCCGGCATCGGCGGCGCGGTGGCGGAAGAGGTCGGGAAGAAGCTGCGGCGCATCTCGGCAAAGCGGCAGGTCTTCTGCATCACCCACCTGGCCCAGATCGCGAGCATGGCAACGAGCCACTACGGGGTGGCCAAGTCCGTGAAGAAGGACCGCACGAGCACGGAGGTCAGGCTGCTGGAAAAGCAGGAGCGCGTCGACGAGATCGCGCGCATGCTCGGCGGGAAGTCGATCACCGAGGCGACGATCAGGCACGCCGAGGAGATGATCGAGCGGGGAAGCGTGTGAAACAGAATGGAGCGGGGCATAAGGGGATGAAAGGAAAAACGAAGGGCAAGGTCGTCATCAACGGAGAATACTGCAAGGGTTGCGGGCTCTGCACCACGGCATGCGCCAAAAAGCTGCTGAGGATCGGCGTGGAATTCAACAAGAACGGGTACTACACGGTCGAGTTCTGCGGCGGGGAAGACGATTGCACGGGCTGCGCGCTCTGCGCGGAGATGTGCCCCGATGTGGCCATCGAGGTGTGGAAGTAAAAGAATCGTAAGGCATGAGGCGTAAGGAAGGACACCCCTCGAACAGCTTCACGGGGACCGCCGGCGCCGGAGGAAGGTAAGCAATGTCCAAGATTCTCATAACCGGCAACGAGGCGCTCGCCGAGGCGGCGGTGCGGGCCGGATGCCGGCGTTATTTCGGCTACCCCATCACTCCGCAGAACGAGATCCCGGAGTACCTCGCCCGGCGCATGCCCGAGGTGGGCGGGACCTTCGTGCAGGCCGAGAGCGAGATCGCCGCGATCAATATGGTCTACGGCGCAGCGGCCGTGGGCGAGCGGGCGATGACCTCTTCGTCCAGTCCCGGCATCAGTCTGATGCAGGAGGCGCTGTCGTTCATGGCCGCGTCCGAGCTTCCCGCGGTGATCGTGAACATGCAGCGCGGCGGTCCGGGCCTTGGCAACATCTCACCCTCCCAGGCCGATTATTTCCAGGCCGTGAAAGGCGGCGGCCACGGCGACTACAAGCTGCTCGTCTACGCGCCCTCCAACCTGCAGGAAATGGCGGACCTTACCGTGAAGGCCTTCGAGAAGGCCGATGAGTACCGCAATCCGGTGATGATCCTCGGAGACGGCGTCCTGGGCCAGATGATGGAGCCGGTGGAGCTGCCGGACATCCGGCCCGTGCAGACCGAGAAGCCCTGGGCGCTGTCCGGCGCGAAGGGCCGGCCCGGGAAGGTGATCCGGTCGCTCTTCATGCTGCCCGGGGAGGACGGGATGCTCGAGCAGCAGAATTATAAGATGAAGGCCAAGTACGACCGGATGAAAGAGCGCGAGGTGATGTGCGAAACGGTGATGCTCGACGACGCCGAGCTCGCGCTGGTGGC